>Ga0196978_1000136_pt1 | contig 37087 bp, 33 predicted proteins | sample S3v_2013CmetaG_FD_155491 | JGI IMG/M metagenome (GOLD analysis project Ga0196978, IMG submission 155491) | Soil microbial communities from Anza Borrego desert, Southern California, United States - S3+v_20-13C | ecosystem: Environmental > Terrestrial > Soil > Desert | place: USA: California... | reverse complement strand
CTGGAAGAAAGAGTATCGGCCGGATTCCGGCGGTCCCGGTGAATTCCGCGGCGGCCTTGGTCAGATCATGGAGATCGCGAACGGCGAACCGGCGCCGATGATCATCTCGGCGACGTTCGACCGCATCGTGCATCCCGCGCGCGGCAGCGACGGCGGATACGACGGCGCGAGCGGCCGCGCCGCGCTCAAATCGGGTCAGACGCTGCGCGGCTTCGGCAGGCAAGTCATTCCCACCGGAGACCGCGTGGTGCTGGAGACGCCGGGCGGCGGCGGCATCGGCGACCCGCGCAAGCGCTCGCGCGCGGCGGTGGAGCAGGACGTGAGAAACGGGCTCGTGAGCCCCGAGCAGGCTAAAGCGATCTACGGCTCGTAGACGCTGTCATTGCGCGGCTCCGCCAACGCGGAGCCGCGGCGTACGCAGGCACGGACGCTCCGAGATTGCTTCGTCGAAACATTGGTTTCTTCTCGCAATGACCCCGCGGAATGTCATCGAGCGCGCGGACGCTCGGAGATTGCTTCGTCGAAACATTGGTTTCTTCTCGCAATGACTCGCGGAATGTCATCGAGCGCGCGGACGCCCAGGATTGCTTCGTCGAAACATTGGTTTCTTCCCGCGATGACCCCGCGGAATGTCATCGCGAGGAGGCGCCAATCGCGCCGACGTGGCGATCCCGTGGCGCACGGTCACGGAAGCTCGACGAGCTTCCCTTTTCCGAGCCGGTGCGCCTCATGCAGCGCGTGGGCGGCGAAAGCCACATCGCCGATCGCCATGCCCTGAATGATCGCGACGACGCGATCGTCGGGACTGAGCCGTCCCGGCTTCGTGCGCGCCGCCACCTCGCACGCGAGTGCGTCCACGCGCGCTTCGAAGCTCTCGCGCGTGAAATGCCCCTGCGCGATCCAGGCGCCGCCGTCGCCGACCTCCGATGCGAAATCGACGTCATCCACGATCAGCCGCTGCGATTCTTCCAGCACGCCGTAATCGACTTCGTTCCCGCCGCCCATCGAGCACACGAGCGCACCGCGCTTGAGCATCCCGGGTTTCACCAATGGGCTGCGCGCTTCCGTGAGCGTGATCACCACGTCGGCGCCATCGATCGCGCGCGAAGCCTCGGGCTCGGCGCGCATCGCGAACGAAAGCTTCGGCGCGCGCGCCGTCACGAACGCCTGCATGCTCTCGGGCCGCCGTGAGGTGACGCGGAGCTCCTTCACCTGCAGTGCGCTGGCGAGCATCGGAACGATCTCGCTCGCGATCTTGCCGGTGCCGAAGAGCGCCACCACCTGGGGACCGGGATTCACCAGATGCTCGATCGCGGCCACGCCGAAGGCGGCGGTGCGGATGCGGCTGATCCACAGCTCCGCCACGAGCCCGGATAAGCCGAGTCCGCCGTGGTCGTATACCGCGTGCCAGTTTTTCGCGTTCGGATCGATCGCGCTCATGCGCGAGATGAGCCGGATGCCCGATGCCCCGACCGCACGCACCGTCGCCGCCTTGAACTTGAACCGGCCGCCGCCGTGCTCGCGCGCATCGAGGTTCATCGCCGATGGGCTCGAGAGCCAGCTTCCGCCCTCGCCCTGATCCTTCAGCGTGCGCCGCGCGAGGTCGAGCGCGGATTGCGTGTCGATCAGCGCGCGAACGTCATCCTCGCCGACGATGCGGATGCAGCTCGCCGATTCCGTCATGAGCGCGCGGCCTGCGGAAAATGGCGTGCGAGGAACGCCATCGCATCCTCCGCGCAGCGGTCAGCCATGTAATCCGCGATGTTGTGGCTTTCGACGTCGTAGGTGACGAGCTCGCTGCCGTGGATGAGCTGGTGCATCTGCTGGTACGCGTTCGCGTTGCCGATCGCGTCGCCGCGCGGCGCGACGATCAGCGTCGGGCATTTCACCTTCGCGAGATCGTCCATCCAGTACTGTGTGGTCATGTACAGCACGAAGCGTCGCACGAACGCCGGATCGTTACGGCCGATCTCGTCGAGGAACCAGTCGACCTGCGCCTGGCTCACCTCTGCGAGCGGCAGCCGGTCCGCAATGGTCTCCGCGATGAACGTGCGCAGCCCTCTGCGTTCCATCTCCGGAATCCACGCGGCGCCGTTGCTGTCCTTGAAACCGGGGCGCGAGGCGAGCAGCACGAGGCTCATGACGCGCTCGGGGTTGTGGATCGCGAGCTGCTGTGCGAGATAGCCGCCGCCCGACACGCCGACGAAATGCGCGCGCTTCACGCCGAGATGGTCCGCGAGCTCGCGCACGTCCTGCGTGAGGCGTGCGAGCGTGAGCGGCTGGTCGTCACGCGGCACCTGCGACTCACCATGGCCCCGCAAGTCCATGCGCACGACGCGAAAGCGCCGCGCGAAGTGCGGGACCATTGCGAACATCCGGCGCGAGCTGCTCATCGCCGAATGCAGCAGGAACACGGTGTCCGGCGCGGTCCAGGGATCGGTGAAATCATCGACGCGGTAAGCGATCGACAGCCCGTCGCTCACCGTCACGCGCTGCATCTCCGCGCTCATTTCACGAGCCCGACGTCCACCAGCACCGCCTTGAGCTCGTTGTGCTGCGCCTGGAGGTAACGCTGCGTGTCCTGACTGTTGAGATACGCCGGCTCCTGGAGAAGCTTCGTGAGCTGGTCGCGCCACTCCGGCATCTGCGTAAGCTGCCCGAGCACGCCGTCCCAGTATGCAAGCTGTGCGGATGTCATGCCCTTCGGTCCCACCACGCCGCGCCAGTTGGCATACACCGCATCGACGCCCTGTTCGCGCCAGGTGGGCACCTGCGCGTACACGTCGCCGAGCCGCCGCGGCCCGGACACCGCGATGCCGCGCAGCTTGCCGGACTGGAGATGCGGCAGCATCCCGGCGGCGCTCGAGGCGGCGAGATCGTAGTGGCCACCGATGACGCCGGTGATGCCTTCCGCGGCGCCCTTTACGACGATTACCCGCAGCTTGCGGATATCCACACCCGCGGCCTTGAGCGCGAGCACCGTTGCGAGATGGTTGGAGCCGCCGAGCGCCGTGGACACGACGATGCTGAGCGAGTTGGGGTCCTTCCTGAGCCGCTCGATTACGTCGCGGCCCGATCGGATCGGCGCATCCGGCCGCACGCCGAAAGCGACGTACTCGTTCAGGAGCTGCGCGACCGGCGTCATGTCGGTGTAGCTGATCTGGCCCGGCAGCATGAGCGGTGCGGTGATCATCGGCTGGAGGGAGAGCGCCAGGTAATGCCCGTCACCCGGATGCTGGTTGAGATAGACGTAACTCAACGCACTGCCGCCGCCGGTCTTGTTGACGACGTTAACCGGGACTTCGACGAGCTTCTTATCGGAGAGCAGCTTCTGCATGAGCCGGCCGGTGATATCCGCGCCGCCGCCCGGCCCGGAGCCGACGATGATCTCGACGTTGCGCGAAGGCTTCCACGCTTGCGCGTGCGCGATGGAGATGCACAGCGCAGCAGCGAACGACGCTGCGATCCATGAGACGAAACGCATCTATTTTTCCTCGGAGGTTTGGCTCGAAATTATAATGCGGCGCATGCCCGCCTCGGCACTGAGCTGCCGGCCAATTCGTCTCCACAAGGAGCGCACATGATCGCGAAGATACTGGACCCCCGCCTGCGCGGGGGTGACGTTGTGGCGTCAGCGGTCATCGGTGCGCTGCTGTCGTTCTCCGCTGCCGCTCAGACTTTCCCCACGAAACCGATCCGCATCGTCGTCCCCTTCCCCGCCGGCGGCGGCGTCGATGCGACGGCGCGCACCGTCGGACAGAAGCTGTCGGAACAAATGGCACAGCCCGTCGTCATCGAGAACCGCGCGGGCGCTGCCGGCACGATCGGCGCGGACCACGTCGCGAAAGCAGCCCCCGATGGCCACGTGCTGCTCGTCGCGGGCCCCGGCGCGATATCGGTAGCGACGCTGGTGTTCTCGAAGCTGCCTTACGTGCCCACCCGCGATCTCGCGCCGGTGAGTACGCTGGTGACGATGCCGTACATCCTCGTCATCCATCCGTCTCTGCCGGCAAACAACGCGAAGGAGCTGATCGCGCTGGCGAAGGCGAACCCGGGCAAGCTCATCATGGCCTCCGGCGGCGCCGGCACCGGGCAGCACCTCGCCGGCGAGCTCTTCAACATGATGGCCGGCGTGAAGATGCTGCACGTGCCTTACAAAGGCACCGCGCCCGCGATCGCGGACATCATGGGCGGACACGCGGCCGTGACGTTCTCCGATCCTTCGGTCCTGCCGCAGGTCAAATCGGGCAAGCTCAAAGCGATCGGCGTCTCGGGCACGCAAGCGTATCCGCCGCTGCCGAATGCGCCGGTGATCGCGCAGACCGGTCTCCCCGGTTACGACGCGATCAACTGGTATCCGATGCTGGCGCCGGGCCAGACGCCGAAGGAAATCGTCGCGCGTTTGAATGCCGAAGTGCTCAAGGCGCTGAAGGACGCCGGGGTCCGCGAGAAGCTGATGAGCCAGGGGCTCATCCCCGGCGGCAACTCACCCGGCGAGCTCGCGGCGTTCATCCGCCGCGACACCGAGCGCTGGGCACCGGTCGTCAAAGCGACGGGCGTGAAGCTCGACTGACCCAAACCAATGGGGTCAGACTCGATTGATTAATCGAGTCTGACCCCATTGAACCATTCATGACCGAACGCATCCTCGTCATCAACCCGAACTCGACCGCGGCCGTGACCGCGGCGATGCACGAAGCGTGCGAGCCGTTGCGATTCGCGAGCGGGCCGGCGATCGAATGCGTGACGCTCGAAGAAGGCCCGCCCGGCGTCGAAACGCAGCAGCATGTCGACAGCGTCGTCGCGCCGCTCACGCGCCTCGTCGCGGAGCGTGAGCCGCAGTACGATGCGTTCGTGATCGCGTGCTTCAGCGATCCCGGATTGCACTCGCTGCGCGAGATCACGAGAAAACCTGTCCTCGGAATCGCTGAGTGCGGAATTCTGACGGCGCTGACGCTCGGCCAGCGCTTCGGCGTCATCGCGATCCTCAGACAATCGATTCCGCGGCACCTCCGCTACATGGGCGCGCTCGGCGTCACCGATCGGCTCGCCGGCGAGCTGCCGCTGGGCCTCGGCGTGACGGAGCTCGGCGATGCCGACAAAACCTTCGGACGGATGCGCGCGACCGGCGAGCAGTTGCGCGACGCGCACGGCGCCGACGTCGTCGTCCTCGGCTGTGCGGGGATGGCGGCCTATCGCAAGCCGCTTCAGGACGCGCTGGGGATTCCGGTCGTCGAGCCCACGCAAGCCGCCGTGGCGATGGCCATCGGGCGCATCAAGCTGGCGTGGTGAACCATAAGTTGGCAGCACATCCGTCGTTCGCGCGCAGGCGGGAACCCAGAACACTCTCTTGCGCTCTGGACCCCGCCTTCGCGGGGGTGACGTTCCACCAGATCGCGGCGAACGCTACTGGATAATGCCGATCACGCGCGCGGGTGCGGATTCGCTGTGCCATTTCGCGGGCAGCGCGGCGATCTGCACCTTCGACGGCAGCTCGTGCAGGTTGATCAGGTTCTCGATCTGGAACTGGATCTTCGAGAGCATCGCGCGATGCACGCGCATGCTCCCGGTCAGGATCTGATCGGCCTGCTCGTATTCGTGCTCGCCGCCCTTCTCTTCCTGCGCGAAGTCGAAGCCGACACCGCGCGGCTGCTTGGCGACGATCCACTCCGCCGCCGCTTTCGTCAGGCACGGGGATTCGTCCCACCACGAGGGGTCGAGCGGTGAATGCGAGCGCGGCCAGTCCGTGCGCAGCAGCATGATGCCGCCCGGCTTGAGCTCGATGCCTTGCGCGTTCAGCGCCTTCTCGGCGCGTTCGAGGTCCTCCGGCGTGATGCGCGCGTTGGCGACACCCTTGAACGTGAGATCCACCACGACCGCTTCGCCGACGAACGTCTCGACCGGGATCTGCTCGATGCACGGCAGGTCGCGGTAGAAGTGATGCGGCGAATCGACGTGGGTGCCCGCGTGCACCGTCATCTCGACCATGTTCGAGACGAAGCCCTTGTCTTCCCATTTCACGATCGGCCGCAGCTTGAAGTAGGTCTCTTCGGGCGCGAACGAGTTCTTGTCCCAGTTCATTACGGTCATGCTCAGATCCACGATTTTCATGTCATCTCCATCTGATTTGCATCGCGTTCGCGCCGGGTTCGACGTGGCATACGCGTCATGACACAATGTGTCCTATAAGCCTACCGGTGTCAATCTGAACGTCCGTGCCGCGTAAGACGAGCCCAGCCATCGACGAGCCGCACGCCTTCTGGCGCCTGAAGCGCCTGCGCGAGCTGAAAGGCCTCACGCTGGAGGCGCTCGCGGAACGCACGGGGCTCACCAAGTCGTATCTGTCCAAAGTCGAGCGCGGCCGCTCCGTGCCGTCGATCTCGACCGCGATCAAGCTCGCGGAAGGCTTCGACGTCGCCGTCGGCGATCTTTTCGGCATCGGCGGCAATTCGAACGATTTCGCAATCGTGCGCAAGCACCAGCGCAAGCCTTTCAACCGCCACGCCGGGCAGAGCGCCGGCTACCGGTACGAAGCGATCGCGCCCGGCGTGACGCACGGACTGTTCGAGGCATTCGTGATGCAGCCCCCGTTCGAGGGCGCGCCGGCGCCCGACACGTTCGAGCACGGCGGCGAAGAGATGATCTTCGTGCTGAGCGGAAAGCTCCAGCTCTCGCTGCCCAACCATGTCGTCACACTGGAACCGGGCGATTGCGCGGTATTCGACGCGCACCTCCCGCATCGTTCGACGTCACTCGGTAAGACGCAGGCCGAAGCACTGGTCATCGTCACGAGCAGCAAGGCCGCAGCGCTGACGCTGCCGAAGACCTCCGGCCGCGCGAAAAAGAAAGACTCAACGCGAAAGAAGCTTTGAGTGAGCGCGAGAGGTCATTGCGAGGAGCGCCAATCGCGCGACGAAGCAATCCCGGAGCGTCCGCTGCGTGCGCCACGCGATCGCCGCGTCGCTATCGCTCCTCGCGATGACATATCGTTGGTGTCATTGCGAGGAGCGCCAATCGCGCGGCGAAGCAATCCCGGAGCGTCCGCTGCGTGCGCCACGCGATCGCCACGTCGCTATCGCTCCTCGCGATGACATACCGTTGGTGTCATTGCGAGGAGCGCCAGTTGCGCGACGAAGCAATCTGGGAGCGTCCGCTGCGTGCGCCACGCGATCGCCGCGTCGCTATCGCTCCTCGCGATGACATACCGTTGGTGTCATTGCGAGGAGCGCCAATCGCGCGACGAAGCAATCCCGGAGCGTCCGCTGCGTGCCCCACGCGATCGCCACGTCGCTATCGCTCCTCGCGATGACATACCGTTCGTGTCATTGCGAGGAGCGCCAGTTGCGCGACGAAGCAATCCCGGAGCGTCCGCTGCGTGCGCCATGCGATCGCCGCGTCGCTATCGCTCCTCGCGATGACATACCGTTGATGTCATTGCGAGGAGCGCCAATCGCGCGACGAAGCAATCCCGGAGCGTCCGCTGCGTGCGCCACGCGATCGCCACGTCGCTATCGCTCCTCCGATGGCCGACGTTTCAGACGCTCGCGATGACTTTCTCTCATTAATCCAGCTTGAGGCCCATCTTCTTCACGAGGGCCGACCATTTCTGCGTGTCGCGCCGGATCGTCTCGGCGAAATCCTGCACGCTGTCGCCGATCGGTGAAGCACCCTGCGCGGCCAGCCGCTCGCGCACCTCGCTCGCTTTCAGCGCGGCGACTGCGGCGTTGTGCAGCGTGCCCACGATCTGCGGCCGCACGCCCGCCGGCGCGAGCAACGAGATCCAGAGCGTCGCCTCGTAGCCGGGCAGCGTTTCGGAAACCGGCGGCAGGTCAGGCAACGAAGTGATGCGCTTCGACGTCGTCACGGCGATGCCGCGCAGCTTGCCGGCGCGTAACTGCGGCAGCGCCGTGTTGAGCGGCTCGATCGTCATAACGATCTGTCCGCCGAGCAGGTCGGTCATGGCCGGCGCGCCGCCCTTGTAAGGGACGTGCAGGATATCCACGCCCGCCATCTGCTTGAAGAGCTCCACCGCGAGGTGCTGTGAGGTCCCCGGTCCCGCCGAGCCGTAGCTCAGCTTGCCGGGCTGGGCTTTGGCGATTTTCACGAGCTCGCGCACCGATTTCGCGGGTATCGAGGGATGCACCACCAGCACGCTCGGCACGTCCGCGAAACGCGTGATCGGCTGGAGGTCTTTCGCCGGATCGTACGGCAGGTTGCGATAGAGATTGGGCGAGACGGTGATCGTCGTTGTCGTTCCGATCAGCAGCACGTACCCGTCGGGCTCCGCTTTGGCCACCATGCCGGTCGCGATCGTGCCGCTCGCGCCTGCGCGGTTATCGACGATGACCTGCTGCCCCAGGCCTTCGCCCAGCTTGGGCGCGACGATGCGCGTCACCGCATCGACCGGCCCGCCCGGCGGAAACGGCACCACCATACGCACCGGCTTCACCGGGTACTGCTGCGCCTGCGCCGAAAGTGTCAGGAACGCGCCCAGCAGCAACAACGTCTTGTTCATCGGCTTCCCTTCCCCGGCGGCAGCAGGATCACTTTGCCCATCGTCTGGCGGTTGCTGAGGTAGTTGTGCGCCTCCGCGACCTCGTCCATGCCGAACGTGCGTGAGATCACGGGCTTCACCTTCGCTTCCGCCATGAGCTGGAGGATCTCGTCGAGCGCCGCGCGGTGCATCGTCTGCGTCCACGGCTTGCCGCCGATATTGAGGCCGTAGACCTGGAGGTTCTTCGCGAAGATCTGCTCCGGGGGCAGCGGCGGCAGATTGCCGCTCGCGCGGCCGTAAATCATGAGACGTCCGCCCGGCGCGATCGCCGTGAAGCTCTTCAGCAGCACGTCGCCGCCGACGCATTCGAGCACGCGCTCGGCACCGACGCCCTCCGTGAGCCGCAGCGCCTCCGCGACGAAATCGTGCTTCGTGTAATCGATGGTGTGATGGGCGCCGAGACGCCGCACGAGGTCGAGCTTCTCGTCCGTCGACGCGGTCGCGATGACTCTCGCGCCCCACACTTTCGCGAGCTGCACCGCGGCCGTGCCCACGCCCGACGCGGCTGCATGGATCAGCACGGTTTCGCCCGAATGCAGCGGCGCGAGCGTCTTCAGCATGTGATACGCCGTCAGGAAGATCACGGGAATCGAGGCTGCATCCACGAACGAGACCGACGGCGGCATGCGCAGCACTTCCGCGACCGGCGCGGCGACGAGCTCCGCCTGACAGCCCGCGGCTGTCGTGCGGCAGAACACGCGGTCGCCTTCGCGAAATTCCTTCACGTCGCTGCCGGTGCGCACCACCGTCCCGGCGGCCTCGGTGCCGAGCAGCGCGGGGAAGTCGGTCTTGAAGTGATAGCGCCCGGAGCGCCGCATCACGTCCGCGTAATTCACACCGGCAGCTTCGACCTTGATCAGCACGTCGCCGGGACCGACAGCCGGATCCGGCGCATCTTCCCAGCGCAGCACATCGGCTTCGCCGGTCTCGTGGTAACGGACTGCTTTCATTTCGCAAGCACCTTCAGAATGTGAGGCCGCACCTCGTTCGAGAGCAGCTCGAGCTGCTCGGGCGACCAGTCGATCGGATTGAAAATGATGTGGCCGACGCCGCCCATCGCCTGCACCTTCTCGCAGACGCGCTGCGCGACCTGCTCGGGCTCGCCGACGAGATAGTGCGTCTGCCAGAACTCGAGGTCTTTCCCCGAGAACTTCGAGATTTTCGGAATCGCCGCTTCCGGCTTTTCGCCTTTCTTCAGCACGTACACGAAGTTGCAGTACGCCTTCTCGATATCGCCCGGCTTACGCCCGAACTCTTTCACCATCTCCTGGAGACGCGCCCAGTCACCGCGGACCATCTCGGGCGTGGCCGGTGAATGCGGCACCCACACCGACGCGTACTTCGCAATGCGGCGCAGCACCGGCGTGAAGTCGGGCAGCTTCTGTCCGTAGGCTTTATCCAGGGGTGAGGTACCGCCCGGAATCCAGATCGGCGGATGCGGGCGCTGCACCGGCTTCGGGTCGATGCGCACGTTCTCGAACCGGTAGTACTCGCCGCGATACGTCACGTCGTCGCCCGACCAGAGCGCGAGCACCGCTTCGAGCATCTCGTTCATGCGGCGGCCGCGCTCCCTGTAGGGCACGTTCATCACCGCGAATTCCTTCTCGTGCCAGCCGACGCCCACACCGAAGATCGCGCGGCCGCCGCTCAGCACGTCGAGCGTCGCCCATTCCTTGGCGTAATACACGGGATTGCGCAGCGGCAGCGTGATGCCCATCGGGCCCAGCTTGATGCGGCGCGTGACCGCCGCGAGCGCGCCCAGCAGCACCATCGGCTCGAGCCACGTGCCCGATGTATACGGCGGCACGGTGAGCACGTGATCGATGCAGGTCGCGGAGTCGTATCCGAGCTCTTCGGCGCGGCGCAGGTAGGCGCCCATCTCGGCGATGGTCGCGGTCTCCGCGCCCATGGCAAAACTGGGTATCCGCAGGCCGAATTTCATGCGGACACACTGTGTCCTATGGAGCCCGCGGTGTCAACGCCATCATGTCATTACGAGGAGCGCGAGCTTTAGCGGTCATTGCGAGGCGCGCGAGCTTTAGCCGTCATTGCGAGGAGCGGTGCGACGAAGCAATCCCGGAGCGTCCGCTGCGTGCGGCACCGTGCGCCACGGGATCGCCACGTCGCTTGCGCTCCTCGCGATGACTGCGTCAGACGCGCGCGTGAACGGGGGCTTGGCTGCATCGAGCGCGCGCAGCTCGATCACGCCGCCGGGCTCGATCGACAGCACGGTGCGCCCGAGTGGCCCGATGCGCAGCTCTCCCGATGTTGCGTCGTTCGTGCGCGAGACCCACGCACGCAGCGGTGCGCCGTTCGGATTCACGAGCTCGATGAGCGCGCCCTCCTCGACCCCGAGCCGCTCGGCGTCGGCGCCCGAGATACGACAGATGCGCCGCCCGTCGATGAAATCGTCGGTGTCACTCGCGGCGACGCGGAACCGGTGCAGCCCCTGCTTCAGCGCCGCGCGGCGCTTCTGCGTCGCTTCGGCATCGATGCGCTCGCCGTCGAACACCGCACCGTAGATCGCCATCGCGCGCTCGCGCGTGACATAGCCCTGCCGCACATCTTCTTCGATCGCCTTCACGGAGCGCTCCAGCGGCGAGCCATAGCCGCCGCCGCCGGCGCTTTCGATCACGACCACGTCGTCGCGGCCCAGCTTGAACCCGGACACCTTGCCGGGCGTCGAAGAGGGCTCGATGACCTTGCCGCCGCGCACGACCGTGAACCGGTTGGCGGCGGACGCATGGCCGCCGCACACGCCGAACGGCGGCAGCACGTTGCGATCGGACAGCTCCGAGAACGTGCCCTCCTCGCCCATGACGCGAATCTCGCGCCGCAAGCCGAGCCCGCCGCGATGCCTGCCGTCCCCGCACGAATCGACGCGCAGCGCACAGCTCTGCACCAGCAGCGCGTGCTCGAGCTCGACCGCCTCGGCCGGCTGGATCGACGTGAAATCGCCCTCGTCGTAGGCGCGGATCGTATGACTGCCGTCGTGCTCGAGAAAGCCGCCGGTGCCGCCCGACGGGTACTCGTAGAAGATCGTGTGTCGGCCGAGCTTGGGATGCAGGCTCGTGATGTAGGTGTGATTGGTCGCGCCTTTGATATCGCCCGCGATGAACTTCGGCGCAGCGAGCGCGAACGCGCCCATCACAACGGACTCGACGCGCCGCCGCACCTCCGAGAAACCGCCCATCGCGGCGGGGTACGCCGCGTTGACGATGCTGCCCTGCGGCGCTTCGATCCGGATCGGCCGGAACGCGCCGTTGTTGATCGGACCCAGCGGATCGAGCAGCGCCTTCAGCGCGACGAACGTGCCCATCGCCGTGACGGCCTTGCTGCAGTTCACGGGGCCCTTCGTCTGCTTGGCCGAGCCCTCGAAGTCGGCGGTCAGCGAATCGCCGGTGACGGTGATCGCGACGCGCAGCGGAATCGGCGGGCCGCCGGCGTTGTCGCTGTCGAAGTAATCCTCGTAGTAGTAGCGGCCCGGCGTGAGCTGGGCGATCGCCTGCCGCATGCGCCGCTCGCCGCGGTCGAGGTGCTCGGCCATGATCGCTTCGATCTCCGCGGCGCCGAAGCGCTGGATCAGCGTTTCCAGGCGGTCGAGCGCCGTGTGGCAGCACGCGAGCATCGCGTAGAAATCGCCTTCGCGCTCGTCGGGCACGCGACAGTTGGCGAGAATCAACTCGAGCACGCCGGCCACGCGCTGGCCGCCCGTGTAGATCTTCAGAAAGGGAATGCGCAGACCTTCCTGAAAGATCTCCGTCGCGGCGCCCGAGATGCTCCCCGGCGTCATGCCGCCGACGTCGCCCCAATGCGCGCGCACCACCACGATCGCGATGCGCCGCCCCTCCGCGAAATACGGGACGATCATCGCCACATCGTTCTGGTGCGTGCCCGACGAGTAGGTGTCGTTCACGAGCACCACGTCGCCCGGCAAGAGCTCGCCCTTGAAATGCGCCAGCGCCTCCTTCACCTGCGCCGGAAGCGGAATCAGATGCGCGGGGCTGCCTTCGGATTGCGCCACGAGCTCGCCGTCGCCATTCAATATGGCGCAGGAAAAATCGTGACCCTCGAAGATGATGGACGAATACGCCGTGCGGATGATCGTCTTGCCCATCTCGCGCACCGTCGAGATGAAATACTCGAGCACCACTTCGAGCGTGATGAGATCGATGTTCCTCTGAGTGGTCATGCGCGCCTTACGCGTGTTGCAAACGAAGATTGCCGAGATCGTCCACGGCGCCCCGCCACGTTTCCGGCAGCACGGTGGTGCTGCCGTATTCCTCAATGATGGCCGGACCGCGCAGCGCCACGCCGGACCCGAGCTGCTCGCGCTGGAAAACCGGGCACTCGCGGTGCCAGCGGCCGCCGACGTAGACGGGCCGGCGCTCCTTCAGTGCCGCATCGAGCGCCTGCTTCTGCGGCGCGATCTTCGACAGCACGGGTCTCGCGACGAGCCCGTGTGCCGCAACGCGTGCTGTCACGATGTCGATGGGCTTGCCTTCGCGGCGGTGGCCGTAACGGCGCTCGTACAGCACTTCGAAGTCGGCGATCAGCGTAGCGAGAGTCGCGTCGGGGCTCGCGACGGGCACGTTCACGTCGAACGCCTGACCGCGGTACCGCATGTCCGCCACGTAGTCGATCCGGATCTCGGCATCCCCGAAGCCTTCCCGCGCCAAGGCGCGGCGGCCGTTATCTGCAAGCTCCGCGAACGCGCTGCGCAGCGCCGGTGCATCGGCCGCGCGGGCGTCGCTCAAAACTGTGCGCGCAAAGTCGTAGCGGATGTCGGAACCGATCAAGCCGACGGCGGACAGGTTGCCCGGGAAGCGCGGCACGAACACTTCGCGAATGCCCAGCTCCTCCGCGAGCTCGGTGGCGTGCATCGGTCCCGCGCCGCCCATCGGCAGCAGCGCGAACTGCCGCGGGTCGTGTCCGCGCTCGATCGAGATCTCGCGGATCGCGCTCGCCATGCGCGTGACGGCGAGCTTGATGACGCCTTCCGCCAGCCGCTCGACGTCGGGGTAATTCAGACTGTCGGCGAGCCGCCGCAGCGCATCGTTCGACAGGCGGCGATCGAGCGTGAGCTCGCCGCCCAACAGCGTGCCGGGCGCAATGCGGCCGAGCACGAGGTTCGCATCCGTCACCGTCACTTGCGTGCCGCCGCGGCCGTAGGCCGCCGGTCCCGGCTCGGCGCCCGCGCTCTGCGGTCCGACCCGCAGGCTCCCGTCGACGTCGCGCCACGCGATGCTGCCGCCGCCCGCGCCGACCGTGTTGATGTCGAGCTGCGGGAGCTTGAGCGGCAGACCGGCGATCATCGTCTCCTGCACCATCGTGGCCTTCAGGCGATCGACCAGCGCAACATCCGTGCTGGTGCCGCCCATGTCGCACGTGATGAAGCTCTCGACGCCGGCCGCGCCGCACGCGAGCATCGCGCCGTTCACGCCGCCGGCCGGGCCTGACAGGATGGTCTTGGACGGCGTATCGCCCGCCGCTTCGGCGGTCAGCACGCCGCCGTTCGATGCCATCACGTACAGGCGCTCGCCTTTCATGCCGATCTTGCTCTGGAGGCTGGCGAGATAGCGCTTCACGCGCGGCAGCACGTACGCATTGATGACACTCGTCGTGAGCCGCTCGAACTCGCGATACTCCGGGACGACGTCCGAGGACAGCACGACGGGCACGCCGTCCAGACGTTCCTCGATGATGCGCCGCACTTCTTTCTCGTGAGACGCGTTCGCGTACGAGTGCAGCAGACACACGACGATCGCTTCCGGCGGGCTCGCGCTCAACGCATCGCAGGCTTCGCGCACGCTGTCGCGATCGAGCTCGAGCAGTACATCTCCGCCCGCCTTCACGCGCTCGCGCACCTCGAAGCGCCGCACGCGGGGCACGAGCGGCGGCGCCTTGATGAATTTCGTATTGAAGAGGCCGGGCGACGCGCGGCGGGTACGCCCGATCTCGAGCAGGTCGCGGAAGCCTTCCGTCGTGACGATCCCGAGCGCCGCCCCTTTACGCTCGAGGACCATGTTCGTCGCGACCGTGGTGCCGTGCACGATGCGGCTGTTCGCCCACGCCTCAGTGCCGAGCTTCTCCAGCACCTGGATGATCGCTTCCGACGGATCGCCGACGGTGGACGGCACCTTCAACGCACGGATGTCGCCGCGCTCCGCGTCGTAGACCGCGAGGTCGGTGAAGGTGCCGCCGGTATCGATGCCGATGCTCAGCACTGCGCCGCCTCCACGCGGAAGAGCTGCCCGCCTCCGGTGACTTCCGACGGCGCGACGCCGCACATCTGGAGCGCCTGCCACAAGCCGGCCTGGTTGCTCGTGATCACCGGCTTGCCCAGCTCCTGTTCCAGCCGCGCGGCCGCTTCGAGCCCGCGCAGGTTTCCGCACGAGATGAAATACGCGTCAGCGTCCGGCTCCGCGCGGAACACCTCGCCTGCGAATTCGTACGTGCGCTTCGGCTGCACGTCGCCCATGTCGATACTTTTCAGAATGCCCATCCCTCGAATACCTAAAACGTCGAAGCCTTCCGCAATCAGAACGTCTCTCAAGGCTGCGTCCACGGGTTCGATGTAGCTCGTCGCGACGGCGAGCTTGCGGGCGCGGAGCGCGCGCAGCGCTTCCAGCACCGCGGTCATCGTGGTCGTTGCACGCGTGCCGCTCGCGTCCTCGATGCGCTTCACGAGCTCGCGATCGAAGCCCGGTCCGCCGTTGAACGCGCCGGCCGTTCCGGCCATGAGAATCACGCCGACGCGCGCCGTGGCCAGCTCGCGCGCCGCCCGCTCCACTTGCGTGACCATGTGCGTGAGGCCCGGCGCATCGACGCGCTCGATGAACATGCGCGTGCTGACGACGGTGACGCCGTCGGGACACTGACGCCGCCATTCCTCGTCGCCGACGGTCTCGGGCGAAGGATTGATACGCCCGAGACGCGCGCGCCAGCCGTACATGTGCGTTGCGCCGGCTTAGCCGGTCATTCCGCCTTGATGCCGGCTTGCTTGATGATCTTGGCCCACGCGGCCGACTCGCGCTTGATGCGCGCGGCGAGCTCTTCCGGCGAGCTCGTGACGAGCTCGAGCCCTGATTTCCTCAATGCTTGCTGCGCTTCAGGCATCGCGCCGATTTTCACGAGCGCGGCGTTCAATTGCTTGATGATCGCCGGGGGAGTACCCGCCGGAACCATGATTCCATCCCACGCGCGCACGTCGAAGCCGGGATAGCCGAGCTCGTGCATGGTCGCGATGTCCGGCAGCTCCGGGGCGCGTTTCGATGCAGTCACGGCCAGCGGCGTCACGCTCCCCGCCTTGATGTGTCCGAGCACCGACGGGATGCTGGCGAACAGCATCTTGGTCTCGCCCGAAACGACGGCCACGGTGGCAGGACCGCCGCCCTTGTACGGCACGTGCGTGATGTCGATGCCTGCGCGGCCCTTGAAAAGCTCCGCCGCGAGATGGTTCGGGCTGCCGATGCCCGTCGAGGCGTACGGGAAATCGCCCGCCTTCGAGCTCTTCACCAGCGCAACGAGATCTTTCACGGATTTGACCGCCACCGATTTGTGCACGACCAGCACGAACTGGTACTGATCGATCAGTGATACGGGTGCGAGGTCCCGCTGCGGGTCTACCGGCAGGTTCGCGTAAATGCTCGGATTCACGACGAGCCCGTTGCTGAAGCCCCACAGGATCGTGTACCCGTCGGGCGCCGCGCGCGCGACGAACTCGATAGCGATGTTCGTATTCGCGCCCGGTTTGTTATCGACGACGACGGTCTGCCCGAGGATCTCGCCCAGCCTGGGCGCGATCTGCCGCGCGCCGGCGTCAGATGCGCCGCCGGGCGGAAAGCCGAGCACGAGCCGGAGCGGCTTCGTGGGATAGCTCTGAGCGGTCGCCGCGGTGCTCGACAGCACACCCGCCACAACCATGAAGCCGGCAAGCGCCAGCCGCGTTGCACGTCGCATACGATTCTCCTGTCGGGATCCTCCCCGCGGCATCGTAAAGCGAGTCGGCCGCGCTCAAAAACCTTTTTTCTTGTATCTTTTGATTTGATTCTCGAATCGGGCGCCCGTGGACCTTCGACTCACCCACTTCCGCCATTTCATCCTGGTCGCGGAAACCAAGAGCTACCGGACCGCCGCGAAGCGCGCGTTCCGGTCCCAGCCCGCCCTGTCGCAGTCGATCCGGCAGCTCGAGACGCGGCTCGGCCACAAGCTCTTCGAGCAGCGCTCGCGCACCACGCTCACGCCTTTCGGCGCGATGTGCCTGCCGCTCGTGCGCGAGATCCTGGCGCACACCGACCACGCGCTCAGCGCAATGCAACAGGTCGCGCAGGTGACCGGAGGCCGCATGACGGTCGGCCTGATGCCCTCGGTCGGCACGCATCTATTGCCGTCGCTGCTGCCCGCGTTCATCAAGCAGCACCCGGCGGTGCAACTGAAGATCTACATCGAAGATTCGCACAGGCTGCGGGAGCTGGTTGCCGACGGCGAGATCGACGTCGCAGTTTCGAGCCTGCAGAAAGCGGACTCGCGCCTCGAGTTCACGCCGCTGCTTCAGGACCGGTTCGGCCTGCTGTGCAGAACCGATCATCCGCTCGCCAAGCGCACGCGCGGAATCGAATGGCGCCACCTGAAGGGCCAGACCATTCTCGGCCACTTCGCGCACGACCTGCTGATCGACGAGCCCGTGTGGCGGTACGTCAGCAATCCTCAGATCCAACTCTCGAACCTGCCGACGCTCTACTCGCTGGTAGAACACGGTCTCGGCATTACGGCCACACCCGCGCTGGCCGCGCCGACGTCGTCCCCGAATCTCACGTTCGTGCCGCTCGTGAAGCCGGTCGAGCATAGGACCATCGGCATCCTGTCCGCGGCCGGCCGCTCGCTGCTGCCCGCCGCCGAATCCTTCGTGAGACTCGTGCGCGCGCAGCTACAAGCGGTCGAATGGTCGTCGATCAAGCCGTTCGTGCGGCTGCTGGCGTAGTGCGTACGATCGCAGACGAGCTTATCGTCGCGGACGCGGCCGGCGATCTCTGAAGTCCGGACAAAAGAAGACGTTGACTTGATGACGGTAACTAGCAGCAAGCGGCGCGAGAGTAAGGACGAAAAATTTTTCGCTTGCACGCTGCCGGTGACAACGCAACTGGCATGGATGAGGCAGCCGCGTCTTTAGTGCTGTGGGAAGAGCCTCCAAAGCTGCCCGAACAGCACCCCCTGCACGCGTGCGTTCCAGCCAGGGATTTTTTTCGGCCAATCGTTTTATGGGTGGCGCAACAGTTCGGCGGCTTACAGGTGAACGAGGCTAAGCGGCTGCGCGAGTTCGAGGCCGAGAACGCCAAGCTCAAGAAGCTGTAGGCTGAGGCCCACCTAGACGTCGAAGCGGTGAAGGTCGCCTTCGGGGTAAAGCGCTAGCCCCACAAGCCAAGCGGCGGGCCAGTGATCAAGATGCGCCAGGAGCTCACGATCTCGGAGCGGCGCGCCTGCAGGCTTGTGAGGCTCCCCAGAACGACCTTCAGGCGCGTCCTTGAGGAGCAGCCGCATACCGTCGCCCTAAGGACCGGATCATCGACCTTGCATACGCTCGACGTCGCTTCGGTTATCGATGCGTCAGCGGGGGCAGGTCAGATCGCCAGTAGGATGCTCGCCTTTGCGCAAACTACGCCGCGGTGCGCCCGAGTGCGACTTTAATTAAGCGGTTCATATCTTCTACTGAGCTTCTAATAGGGGACGGCGCACGCCGCCTTTGCCACTACTTGCCAGTTCTCCGAACGAGACAGCTTTGCCGCAACACGCCCGTCTTGAGATTATTGAGGCTTAATCCCGGCAGCTTTCACCAGTTTTGCGTACTTCGCCAGATCACTTCGAATCACATTCGCAAATTCTTCCGGCGTACTCCCAACTAGTTCACTTCCGCCTTTTGTTACGAGCACGTCGATAACGTCTGGCGCCTGCAGCGCGCGCAGCACTTCGCGATTCAATCGCTGCACAATGTCTTTAGGTGTTCCAGCCGGCGCCACAACAGCCTGCCATTGAGTAAGCTCAAAGCCCTTCAGCCCGAGTTCTGAAAGCGTCGGCGTTGAAGGTAAAGCAGACGCACGCTTTAGGCCGGTGACACCTATTGCTCTGATTTTCCCCGCCTGTAGGTGTGGAACCGACGTTATGACCGTATCGAACATGAAATTGATCTGCCCGCCCAACAGTGCACTTAGCGCCGGCCCACTGCCACTATATGGCACGTGTATGGACTTGGTTTTCGTCATCAGATTGAAGAGCTCGCCGGAAAGGTGATTGCCCCCACCTATTCCAGTAGAGCCGTATGTCATCGCGCCGGATTTCGCTCTGACGGCTGCAATAAAGTCATTCAGCGTAGCCGCGGGCATGGAGGGCGGGACCACGAGCACATACATGTACGATGTCGCCAGCGTTATCGGTGAAAAATCCTTAATCGGGTCGTAAGGCACGCTCTCATAAAGGACCGGGTTGATCGTCATCGGCCCACTGTTGCCCATGAGAAGTGTGTAGCCATCGCCCGCCGATTTCGCGACCAGTGCTGTTCCTATCCCACCGTTCGCGCCGCCGCGGTTATCGACGACTACCGGCTGCCCCAATGCCTCGCTCAACTTTTTGCCAATCGTACGAGTGAAGATGTCGCAATTGCCGCCGGGCGCATATGGGCATATGAACCGAATGGGCCGCGAAGGATATGTCGCTTCAGCACCGAATGCGGCTCCGGAGCAAAACAAAAGCAAGGCGGCCAAGGATCTTAGTTTCACTTTCATCTTTCTTGATCGTTCGATTGTTATAGTTGGTCGAGGAGAGCCGATCAGTCACGCACGCGGAGCTCGCGAGGTGTTTTCGTCAAGACATCGACCCCAGTCTCCGTGACCATCCACGTTTCGCTGTTACCGATACAGCCGAGCTCGGGCACCAGCACCCAGGGCACCGTATGAAAAACGGTGTTCGGCTCAAGAACCCGCGGGTCGTCAGCCTTGATGTCCATGATCTCGCCTTCCCCCCAGGTAGGCGAAAAGCTTGCGCCCATCGAATAGCCTGTCCGGTGCAGCCAGAATTGACCTAAACCAGCTTCTTCCACGACCGCGCGAGCAGCCCTGTCCACTGCCCCGGCAGTCACGCCTGGCCGCGCCGTGTCGAGGATGGCGTTGAGCGCCTTCACCATCACGGCCGATATCCTCATCAATTCCGCAGACGGCTTTCCGATCGATGCAGTACGCATGATCGGTGCGCCATATCGCCGCACGAAAGCGGATCCTTCGTACCAGACCGACGTGCCGGCTCTCAGGGTGCGGCCCTCCGTCAAGCATCTTCTCGGCGGCTTTCTGTACCCCGCCACGACGATGGGTTGCGCGCTGACATAGTCACTTCCGGCCCTCACCATCGCGTTATATGACGCGGCCATGACATCGCGCTCTGTTTTTCCGGGCTGCATCTCGTTAAACGCCGCTTCATAACCGATGACGGATAGTTTCGCGGCGCTGCGGATTGCCTGTAGCTCGAGGTCGGATTTGTACAGCCGGCATTTTTCGACGAGGCCAAAGCTTGGCACCAGGCGAGCATTAGGGAATGCGGTGCGCAGGCGGTCCAGGAAAGCCGGCGGCACACTGAGGTTTTGATGGTCGTATCCAATCGAACAGTTGGAACCGCCGATACGACTTACCGCGTCCAAGGTCGCGTCGTACATGTCGGCCGTATCGTCGACCGGGGTTCCCTCTTTAGTCCACGAGAGCCCGAGAACAGCCGTGAACCAGAGCTTGCGAAGCACGAAATGCGGGTTGCCGTTGCGCGGCACGATCAGACATTGAAAGCGGTCTTGTCCGGAATTCTGATATCCGGTCAGGTAGTGAATGTTGATGCATGTCGTGACGAGCAGGACGTCGACACCCGCTGTGTCCATGTGCCTGTGCAACGTGTGAAGGCGCCTTCGGTATTCAGAAATCGGAAATGCAAGTTCGTCCGGGTAATAGCCAGCTTCGTCAGTCATGGTTTCCAGAATAGGGTTGTTTTTAAGTACTGTAAAAACAGTGAATAGGTGATCGCCCTGCAGCTCAGCGCTCGCGAGACGGCTTGAGCAGCGGGTCCTCCGTGGCGAGATCGCGTATCGCGGCGCGATTGAGCATCGGCTCGAGCATTGCTCCATCCACGAGCGTCTCGCGGCACGACACGACAGTCTCCCCGTTCATTCGCATGAGGCAGCTATAACAGCGCCCCACGGTGCATGAGTAGCGAAATCCCAGCGTAGCGTCCTCGTTGCGATACACATGGATCAGCGCTTCCAGAACGGTTATGCCTGGCGCTGCATCGATGCTGAAATCCCTTACGCTGCCGTCTTGCCCGCGCATCGAGAAGGCGTATCGCGCACGATCGTGCGACTTTGCATTCACAGGACCGGCCGCTCAGCCACGTCCATCACGCCATCCCGCGCACGACTTACAGCGATGTGCACCTTGAACTTCGCGTCGTCTCGACCTGGATAGTCGGATCGCATGTGGGCTCCGCGCGTCTCTTTTCTGTGCAGTGCCGCGCGAATTACCACCTTCGCAGTCGTGAGCAGATTGCGAGCCTCGATGGCCTCCTGAAGCGCAAGGCCCGGCGCAGGCAGTTTCATTTCGCGAAGCTCGACTTCAAGATCCTTCACTTTCTCGAGCGCCGTTCGCATGCCTTCGTCAGTCCGCACATACGCCGCACCTTCCGTCATCACACTTGCAAGTTCCTCCTTGATCTCCCACGGTTGCGTGGGAGACGCGCCGACGCCAATGCGCTCTCGAAAGCAGTCCCACTGTTCGACAAACCGTCGGCGCGGCGGGCTGGGGCTGTGTTGCTGCTTTGCTTTCGCGACTTGCGCCGCCGATAAGCCCGCCAACGTGCCGAACACTTGCCCTTCGACCAGGCCGTGCCCCGCCAGCCGGTTGGCTCCGTGCAGCCCCCCCATCGCCTCGCCTGCGGCGAAAAGCCCCTCCACCGAACCCGCTGCGGCGGCGTCCACGCGAATGCCGCCCATCATGTAGTGGCAGCTCGGGGCCACTTCTATGCGGCCGCTGTCCGGGTCGACACCACCCTGCCGCATGTACTCGCACCAGCTTTTTTCAATGACCTCCGAGGCGACACCGCGCTCCTTCGGAAGCTGCAGCCACACACCGCCCGCCGGGCTGCCGCGTCCGGCCCGGATCTCTTCTGCGATAGCGCGAGTAATGATGGCGCGGGTCGAAAATTCCAGGCGCTTCGCGTCGTATCGCTCCATGAAGCGCTCGCCGCAGGCGTTCAGGAGCGACGCGCCTGCCGTAATCAGCGCACCTCCGGGATCAGTACATCCGCGAAGCGATGCCGGAGCTACCAGGCCGAACGGCAGGAATTGAGTCATCTCCATATCGATGAGCTCGGCGCCGGCGCGGTACGCGAGCGCGTATGCGTCTCCCGTCGAATCCTTCGCGTTCGAGTTGTGGCGGTACAAGCACCCCGCACCTCCCGCGGCGACTACAACGGCGGGCGCCTCTATCCGAACAGGAATGCCGCTCCAGACGTCGACAGCTATGACGCCGACGACTGCGTTGTCCTCGACGACGATTGCAACGACGGCGGCGTCTTCCATGAGGGGGATTCCCGCGCGCGTAACCTCGCGCCGCAGGGTTCGCGTAACTTCGAGCCCCGTCTCCTGCTTGAAGTGAAGAGCCCTCGCCTCGGAATGCCCGGGCACCCGCACTTGATGCAATTGCCCTCCCCGCTTCTCGAAACGCATGCGCCAGGCGAGCAAGTCGCGCACGCGCTGCGGAGCGTGCGCGACGAACGACGCGACGAGACGTTCGTCCGAGAGTCCTTCCCCGCTATCGAGCGTGTCTCGAACGTGTGCGCTGCGCGTGTTGCCGGGACGGTCCTGCGTTACGCAGAATGAAAAACGGCCCATCGGGGTGTTGCCGCTCCTTCCGACGAGCCCCTTCGTCACGAGCAGCGCATCCACGCCCTCACTGCGAGCGGCGAGAGCGGCGCGTTGTCCAGCGCCCCCCGCGCCGATCACGACTACGTCGGCTTTTCGGCTTTCCTGTGGCAGCAAGTGCATGCCGGCAGCAATGCCCCGCTACTCGGCATCCGATGTGAAGTTAAGACCGCCCTGCGCCGTCACGAGACAGGTGTCCTCGTAAGCCAAGGAGTGCCCGTCGATCGGCCATTGATATTCGAGGCACGAGATCATCCCCTCACGCAGCACGCCTTTGTCGCCTGCGATGTAACGCAGGTGCGACAGATCGTTCTTGCCGAGCAGGTGACCGACGTCCCGCTTATACACATCCGGCATCGCAACCTCGGGCGTCAAACGGGTGCTCTTCAGTTCGTGGCGCCGATCCCACACTGCGCTGACGCCGGTCTTGAACACGTCCTCGGCGACCGCGCCGGCTTTCGCGGCGGGAATCATGTGGCGGCGCACGCCATCCACGAGCAATGGATAGATTTCATGGCCTTCCGGCGTGAATGAAATGGTGCGCGCGATGTCCGATACGCCCAGGAGATATCCGGCCTTGTCGTAAATGAGGCAGCCGGAGTCGATCTTGAGAGTACGCGCCTCCTTCGTAATGACGTAGCTCGTGGGATTCGCTGCGTATAACGAGCGCGTGCCGCTGTGCAGGTTCGTCATGAAGCGCGTCACGCGCAATGGCAGGCCGGTCGATGCGACGTGATCCTGAAGGCCCTGGAAGTAAACGCGGTCGACATCTTTCTCGGTAATCGGGTCACCGCGCTTCACCGCCTCCGACGCAAAAGAAAGTGCGTTGTCGATCGCATGGGCCGACGTGCGCGCCGCGATGATGTAGTAGGCGAGGTCATGACCTGCGATCCTGTCGCGCCACTTACGCACAGGCACATCACAGGGCACGTGGTCGCGATCGCTCATACCCATCGCGCGTGACAACGCGACGCCCATGTCTTCCGTCTCGATGCCGACACGTCCTGTCGGCAATATGGCGGAGATCGCAGCTCCGATCGACGCGTGTTGCTTCGCCGCGCCCGCACCTGGGCGCTCGATGACGAACGCACTCTTCCCACCGGCCGCGTAGACGACGGCTATCGGCCGCATGTGCGACGCCAGGGGAATGCCGCCGATCTCCTGGACGTTGATGCGCGAGGTCACGACGACCGCAGCCAGTCCCGCTTCGGACAGCGTTCGGTCGAGCTCGTCGAATCGCGCAGCAGGTGTCGCGTCGAGATGCGCGCTCAGCGCCGCGCGATTGGGATTTCGCTCGAGCAAACGCTTCACCGCTGCGATCGCTTCAGCGCGCCCTGCCGTGAGACGCGCCTCGACCTCCTGCTTCGACACTTCGCGCACGCAAACCGGCCCCACATCCGGGGCGTCTTCGACGGAAAGCGAAAAGCTCTGCGCCAACTGGGTTTGCAATGCGACCGGCAGGTGCGCATCGACGACGAGCTCTTTGGCGCCGCCTGCAACGGAGGCGACAGCCTCCGCCAGATTGCGAGGCATCGACGTGTTGTCGAGGTCATCGAACGTGAAGTAACGCTGCATATAGAGCGGTGTCACGTCCGGCGGCAACGTGAGCCCTTCAACGTTGCCGCGCTCGATGCCGGGAACGACCATCCAGCGTTGCTTGCCGCCATCGATGATGATCGGCGTGCACGACTTAGGGTTGTCGAGCGTGCGCACGGGCATGAGGAAATTGTCGCGCAGCGAACAACCAAGAATCTCTTCCACGCGGGACCACTCGCTTATGATTTGCATGACCTTCTTGCTCCGGTATTCGATCGTGTTTTCAGTTGAGGCGCAGACCCGTGGCTTTGATGACGGGGTCCCAGCGCTTGATGTCTTGCCGAATGTAGTTAGCGAGCGCTTCGCGCGAGTCTGCGGCAGGAAGAAGCCCTTGCGTGCTCAGTGTTTTCGCGACGGCGGGGTCCTTGAAGATCTTCTGCACCGAGGCGTTGAGCGCCGCGAGAATGTCGTTGGGTGTCTTCGCCGGCGCCATCATCGGATACCAGTTGACCGCGGTGTAGCCAGACACGCCCGTCTCGGTGATGAGCGGCACGTCGGGCAGCGCCTCGTATCGTCTGCTGCCGGAAACGCCGATTGCCTTCAGCTTCCCTGCGAGTATTTGCGGAACCACCGACGGGTCCGAAAACGTGAGGTGCGCATGGCCGCCTACGGTATCCGTGACGGCTGGGGCCGTTCCTTTATACGGCACGTGCAACATCTTCGTCCCGGCGAGCATGTTGAAGAGCTCACCCGCCAAGTGCTGTCCGGTTCCCGGCCCGCCCGAGGCCATCATGAGCTTGCCGGGGCTCGCCTTCGCAAGAGCGATGAGATCTTTCGCCGTCTTCACCGGCAGCGAGGGGTGTGTCACCAGGATGAATGGCATCGTGACGAGCATGCTCACGGGCGCGAGATCGCGCGTCGGCACGTACGGAAGTTGCGGATAGAGCAGCGGCGCGACCGATATCGACGCAAAGCTCGTAACGAGGAGCGTGTATCCGTCCGGTGGCGCTTTCGCGACCACATCCGTGCCGATCGTTCCGCCGGCGCCACCGCGGTTGTCGATGATCACCGGCTGACCATGCATCTCCGTAAGCTTCTGCCCGAGCGCACGCGCCGTCGCATCCACGCCGCCACCGGCGGGGAACGGGACGACGATGCGTATCGGTTTGCTTGGATAGTTTTGCCCGAATGCTCCTTGCGCAGACAATGCGATTGCCAGCGCCGCGAGAGCGGCCCGTGTCTTCATTACGTGTGCTCCTCGGATTTACGTATTGACGATGTGTGACTGCTCAGCCGGCGAGCAGCCGCAGGAATTGATCGACTTCCTGATCTGTGTTGTAGAAGTGCGGCGACACGCGAACGTGGTTCTCACGCACGCTTGTCACGACGTTTGCCCGAAGAAGCGCGTCGCAGACTTCCTGGGCGTTTTTGCGCGGGTGTCGAAAAGACACGATCGAAGAGCGCAGTCCAGTCGAAGCTCCGCCGCCCAGCACCTGGCACGCTGCACCTGCGAGCCCATGGCGCAGCCGATCGCCAAGCTCGATCAGCCGGGATTCTATTTTCTCGATGCCTATATCCAGCAGAAGCCGTTGGCTCGTCATCGCGCCCACGATCGCGTGGAAGTCGAGGATGCCCGTCTCGAAGCGGCCGACGTCCGCTCGCGGCTCGAGCCGGTGATCGCAATAGGACTCACGCGGCGGTCCGGTGCGTACGCCGGCCCCCGTGAGCTCGGTCATCGCGGAGAGCCGATCGCTCATGTAGAGCCAACCTATACCCTGCGGCCCGAGCAGCCACTTGTAGCTCTGGGTCACCAGCGCATCGATCGGCAGCGCACTCACGTCTATACGTGCGGCCCCGACCCCTTGCATGCCGTCCACGACGAGCAACACGTCCTTCTTCCGGCACGCCTCGCCCAAATGCTGGAGATCGAGCCGGGCGCCGCTGCTGAACTGAATCCACGACGTGGAGATGACCCGCGTGCGCGGACTGATGGCGTCTATCAAAGTCTGTGACGTGAGCTGCCCGCGCTCGGCGTCCACACGCCGCACCGTGACACCTTCTTTTTCCAGGAGGAGCCAGGGCAGCACCGCGGACGGGAAATCCACGGCCGGCGCAACGACCTCGTCGCCCGGCCGCAGCCGCAGCCCACGTGCGATGAGACTAATGCCGGCCGACGTGCTGGGAACGTATCCAATCTGCCGCGATTCGGCGCCGATCAAACCCGCGAACTGAGCACGCGCCTCCTCGGCGATCTCGTGCAGCCTCGGATGGTCGAGAGAGCCGTTATGCGCCTGCGACCTGAGGCTCCCCGTCATCGCGCTGAGCGCGCACCGCGTGAGCGGACCAACACCCGCATGATCGAAATAGACGTACTTCTCGGTTACCGGAAACTCTTCTCGCCCGGCGCCGGTCTCGGGATTTGTCCGAAAAGCATTGCCTACGACTGCAGCCTTCATTGGCTCACCTTGGGGATTCGGCGCCATGTTACATGTAAAATGTAGCGATTGGGCAGGCTTAAAGCCACGTCAATTCAAAGAGCATCGCCGTGAACGAACCGCTCGCGCAGATTCAGACGACCGAGAGGATTTCCGACACGGTCTACGGCGCGCTACGAGACGCGATCCTTACGCGCGCGCTGAAAGCCGGTGAATCTCTCAGCGTGCCGGAGCTCGCGCGGCGCCTCGGCGTATCACGCAGCCCGGTGCGGGAGGCGGTTCTCCAGCTCGTTTCGGATGGCCTTGCGGTGAGCGAACCGCGCAAGGGCGCCGTCGTCGCTCAGCCCGATGAAGACGCCCTTCTCGCCATTCACGACGTAAGAGAGCTACTCGAGGGCCTGTCGGTACGCCGCGCGGCCCAGAAGATCCAGAGAGCGGATGTCATGCGGCTCGAAGCGTTGTTGAAGGAACAAAGGCGCGCGGTCAAAGAGCGCGACGCGGCTTTATTCGAGAGCACGGACGAGGCTTTCCACGCGTACATCTCGGAGATCAACCCGGAGGTGAGACTGCTTCAATTCCTGCGTGTGCTTAGAAACCAGATGCAGCTCGCGGTCAGTGTTGCAATGGCAAATCCGCAGCATTTGCAGCGCGCACATCTCGAGCACACCGCGATCCTCAAAGCCTTACGGGCGAATGACCCGGAAGCAGCGGAAGCCGCAATGCGCGCACACATAACCGGTGCGAAGGAGCGCGTCGCGCAAACGTTGCGCACGGCGGCTCAAAACAGCGGGGATCCCTTGCGCTTGTCGGAAGTCAATGGTCGCAAACATCGGGGCTAGACTGCGTGACTCCGACTGCAGCCGCGGCCCCCGCACGCCGTGCGAGCGGCAGTCCGTAGCGCCGAGGGAACGCCAAGAACATCGAGCCGCAGACGGAGCTTCTCGCGAGCTGACGACGCCTAATTCCCAGCGACCGCGGGGTTGTGCGCACCCGTAAGCGCTGTTCGCGACCACTTCAGACTTGACCCGGACTACTACGCGGGGTGCGCCATTCTGCACTTCCGCTCCTCGCCGGGAGCAGTGCGTCATCTAAAGCGGCTACCGACCAGTCCTCGTTGGCGTATTTAAATCGCGGCTTTATTCGTCGCCACGACTGACCCCTGGTAGTTCTTTCTCTTTCCTGGTCGTGCTCCAAGCCGTCGAACAACGTAGTGGTCGATCACTCGCGCGTGATCACCGGGTAAGGAAAAGGGCTATGCGCCGACAGCCACCATGCTGAACGGAAGCGGCGGACACTCCCGGGCGAGTTATTAGTCAGCGCGAACGCCGGCCGCTTTCACGACCGCCGACCATTTCTTTACCTCCGTCGCGATCATGGCGCGAAATTCTTCCGGTGTGCTTCCTCGCGGCTCCGCGCCGTCTCGCGCCAGCGTTTCCGCGAATTCGGGCTGACTCATGAAGCGCGCGATCGCTTGACGCAGAGTCGCGACGATTGCTTCGCTCGCTCCTGCCGGCAGCAGAACGCCGTAGCGCAGCGTGCTTTCGTAACCCGGTAAGCCGCTCTGCGCCATCGTCGGAATCTCAGGTACGACCTTAGAACGCTCGGCACCGGTTACCGCGAGCGCGCGCAGCCGGCCGCCGCTCTTGATGTGCGGCATCGCAGGGGGCAAGGTGCTGAAGAGCGTCGCGACTTCGCCGGCCATACCGGCCGTCAGCGCCGGGCCGGTGCCTTTGTAGGGCACATGGATCATATCGATGCCGCCCATGAGCTTGAAAAGCTCTGCTGACAAGTGCGTTCCCGTGCCGCTACCGCCGGATGCAAACGTGATCTCCCCAGGACGGCGTTTCGCCAGCGAGATGAGCTCCTTCACGTTTGCGACGGGCAGCGACGGATTGGTTACGAGTACGAGCGGCGAAATCGAGATGAGGCTTACCGGCGAAAAATCCCGCACCGGGTCGTATGGGATCTTGGCGTAAAGGGAGGGATTGATCGCGAGCGTCCCGGTGTGACCCATGAGCAAGGTGTAACCATCGGGCGCAGCTTTCGCAACCAGCTCCGTGCCGATAATGCCGCCTGCGCCCGCGCGGTTGTCGACGACGACTTGCTGGCCCAGAACCTGGGTCAGCTTGGCGGCGACGAGGCGCGCAAAAAAGTCGGTGCCCCCGCCTGCGGCGAACGGCACTACCAGGCGGATGGTCCTGCTGGGATAGGTCTGCGCTGAGACCTCCGTGCCGAGGCCCGCAAGCAGTAAAGCAACGACCGCGCAACAGCACAAGCGTATATCGAGGAAGCTGAGGTTCATTTTGTTCTCGGAGAAAAGAGTCTTGCCCTATTCTGCCACTTCGAGAATCCATTCTTATAAGATGTCGTCTCAAAGATGACACGAGGAGATCGCTCATGACCGAGGCGACTGTAAACGCAGAGCGGACACGGCAATGTGCGCTGCAAATCACGCCAATGCCGGCACTCGTTGGCGCGCAAGTCCGGTGCGGCAATATCAACGACTTGGAAGATCGTGAGATCGACGCGATCCGCCGCGCACTGCTCGATCATTGTGTCCTCGTCTTTCGAGGGCACGAAAAACTGACTCCGCCCGAGTTGATCGCGTTCGGCAGAAGGCTTGGCGAGCTCGACTTTGCGCCTTTCACCACGACGGACAGGAAGCGCGAGCACGAGGAGATCATCATCGTCTCGAACGTCAAGGACGGCGGTGTTCCGATCGGCGTGCTCGGCGACGCCGAGGTGAACTGGCATTCGGACAATTCGTATCGCGACGCACCGCTCAGTTACAGCCTGCTCCATGCAGTCGAATGTCCCTCGTCCGCGGGCGAAACGGGATTTTTGAATATGTATTTCGCCTACGAGACGCTGCCCGCTGAAGTACGGTCGAAGATCAACACGCTCGTGATCAAGCACGACCTGACCTATCTGAGTGACGGGTCGCTTCGCCGCGGGTACCAGCACGCCACCGATCCGGTTGTTGTGCCGGGTCCATGGCACCCCATCGTCAGAACGCATCCGGAAACCGGTTACAACGCCCTCTATTTGGGACGTCGCCCCAACGCATATATTTGCGGGCTGGAGCTCGAAGAATCGGAGGCGCTACTGAACATGCTTTGGTCGCATGCGTCGCAGGAACGATTCGCGTGGCATCACACATGGCAGCCCGGAGATGTCCTCATTTGGGACAATCGCTGCCTGATGCATCATCGAAATCCGTTCGATCCGGGCGCGCGGCGCGTGATGCACCGGCTCCAGTTCCGCGGGAGCCGGCCCTACCATGACCCGCGCGCGGCAGCCAGGGGCCGACACCCTCGCAGCGGCCTCGTCGCCGCTTAAGTGCGGATATCGAAGGTCAGGATGGAGAAGAGCTCGCCGAGGTCGGGCGCGTTTTCGATGTCCTGAACGAGCGTTAGTACTCGTTCGGCTTTTTCGGCGGCCAGCAAGCCTCGAGTGCAATCCCGGTATTTCTCTACGATATCCTCGAAGGTCATCGGATTTTCGCGATCGCCGCGTGCAGCGCCGGCGCCCTGTTCGAGCACAGTCCCGTCCTTCAAACGCACGCGCACCGTGCACGGCAAGCGCGTGCCGGTTTCGAATTCGCTCTTGCCATCCGGGTGGATGACCCTGACGCGCGCAGCGAGGGCCTGGACGTGTGCATCGCGGGCGCGTTCGCCGGTGAATTGACCGAGGCCCGCCCGACCGTCGCAAACCGCAACCGCGAGGCAATAAGGCAGGCAAAACTTTGCCTGCAGCTCGGTCTGGGCGACCGGATAAGTCATCACCTCCGACACGTGCGCGCCGACTTCGCACTCGATCGTTTCAACGTCGTCGACCCGAACGTTATTCGCCCGCGTCAGTGCGAGCAGCGCATCGAGCGGCCGGTGCGCCCAACGGCAGCACGGATACGGCTTGATGCGGATCTCCCTGGCGACGATATTCCATGGGCTGCCAAAGGTATCGGCGATTTGCTGCTCGTCGTATTCCCCCGGCATCGCGAAAAGCCGCAGCGCTCCGAATTCTCCGCCGATGCCGTCAACACAGCTGGTAAGTCCCTCGCGCGCGAGCGTCGCGGCGGTGATACCGTTCGCCGCCGCGATTCCTGCGTGTAAGGGTTTGGTCATCGTGCCGAGGTTCTCTCGAATGCCGCTTGCCTCGGATGCGGCGATGCCAAACGCCATCTGCACTTGCCGCGCGTCGAGCTTCAGCACTTTTGCTGCCGCCGCAGTCGCGCCGAATGTGCCGAATACCGTATTCGAGTGCCAGCCGTGCGCTGAATGTTTGTCGGAAACCCCGCGCTGGAGCTTCGACTGCACCTCGAAACCGGCCACATACGCCGCGAGCACGTCGCGTCCGGATGCGCGCTCGCATTCCGCCAGCGCGAGCAATGCGGGCAGCATGGGCAGCGGCGGGTCGAAGTCGAGCGCATGTCCGATCGCGCCGTTCGCGCGCGCGGCGGTGGCGGATGACGTTTTGAAGGCGCCGCCAATCACGCCGGCGGACGGCGTGCCGCCGATCGCCCGCGTCCAGCGCGTAACAACGTGCGCTACTTCTGTTTGCGTGCCAGCGATCGCGACGCCGAGCGCATCGATGATGCCGCCCTTCGCAATTGCGCGCGCTCTCTCGGGAACCTCGCTCAAGTCCAGCCTGGCAACAAACTGCGCGATTTTTTCGGTAGTGTTCACGCTGTATCCGTCAAAGCGGGGCGACAACCGGTCGAGGCGGAGCTGCGGCTGACGTGTCTGGTTGCGCTTCGTTTTTCGCTACTGCCTGAGTCTAGCGCGACCTCGCCATGCTGAGGGCGCTCCGCGTTGATTGCGGCCGCTTGCGGTTGATCTGAGCGCACCCTTCGCGGTCGACAATCGAAGCGGTAGCGTTACGCTCCCGGCCGAAAGGCGCGCGTTCACCATTGCGCGCGCCTAGAATGCGGCGAAGCGATTTCTCACGGGAGACCGAGATGAAAGTCGGATCGAACGGATACACGTACGAGCTCGTCGAGGACTTTGCGAAATTGCCCGCGGGCGAAAGCTTCGGCCTCATCAGCAGGCTTACGACCGATTCCCGAGGTCAGCTCTACGTGTTCCAGCGTAAGGATCCCGCCGTGCTGGTTTTCGACACGGACGGGAAATTCCTGCGTTCGTGGGGCAGCGGGCTATTCAAGCGTCCGCACGGTTTCAAGATCGTCAACGACCTGGCTTACCTGACGGACCAAACGGATAACGTGGCGATGATCTACACGCTCGATGGCAAGCTCGTGAAGCAGTTGGGCACGCGCGGCGAGCATTCCGACACGGGCTGCGAAGACTGGCACAACCTGCCCTTGCGCGCGGCGGGGCCGTTCAATCATCCCACGGAGATGATGCCGGGCCCTTCGGGTGACCTGTACGTGACGGACGGCTATCGAAACAGCCGGGTACATCGCTTCACCAAAGACGGCGAGCTGATTCAGTCGTGGGGCGAGCCCGGCAAGAGCGCGCCGGGAGAGTTCCATCTACCCCACAGCATGGCGATCTCGCCCGACGGCACTTTGTATGTGAGCGATCGCGCGAACGCCCGCGTGCAGATCTTCACGCCGGACGGCAAATTCGTCGGCGTGTGGACGGGCATGGGCGGCCCGAACGACATGGCGAGAGACGAGAACGGCGTCTTCTACCTGTTGGAGCAGGCGACCGCGACCAGCAAGCCGTCTGTGAGCGTACGCGACGGCAGCGGCGCAGTGCTGACTCGCTGGGAGATGCCCCATGCGCACGGCATGGGCATCGATTCGACCGGCAACATCTATGTCGGGCGCACCAAAGAGCTTCGGGTCGATAAGTATGTAAGAGTGCATTAAACGCACGCGCACTGAGTTATCTCGACGAAAACCCGAACAGCCGCGCCGGCGTCTCCCACAGCACCTTGTTTCGATCGGCCGCGTCCGGGAGCCAGCGTCCGAGGACGCTCAGTGCCGGGCCGTAATCCATGCGCGCATCGATGCGCACGAACGGCCAGTCCGAGCCCCACACGCAGTTCTCGAGCGTGAAGGCCTCGATCGCGGCTTCGATGAACGGATCGGTATCGTGGTGCGGGTACGGCTCGAGCGACGAGCGGAACGCGCCCGAGAGCTTCACGACCGCGTTACCGGATCTGCCGAATTCGAGCAGGGCCTGGTAGCCCGGCTGCCGCACGCCGCGCGTGATGTCCGGACGGCCGAAGTGGTCGACCATGATCTTCACGCGCGCTTTCTTCAGGATCGGAGCGACTTCGGCGAGCTGGTCTTTCTCGCACTGGATCTGGACGTACCAGCCGGCTTCGCGCAGCCGCTCGAGCAGCGCGGGCGCACGCGTGTCCGTGAGCGGCGCGAGACCCTGGTTGAAAAGATTGATGCGGCAGCCGACGACGCCGCGTGAGCTCAGGTCGGCGATCTCCTTTTCGGTCACATCGTGGCCGACGAGCGCGATGCCTTTGAAGCGACCCTTCGACGCGGCGATCGCGTCGAGCATGCAGCTATTGTCGAGGCCGTAGGGGTTGGCGCCGACGAGAAGCCCGTGCGTGAGCCCGTGTGCGTCGAGCACCGACATGAGCTCGTCAGCGGTCCCGGCCTGCGACGGGTGAGGCCTGTAGACCGTCTTTTCGGCGAACGGAAAGCGATCGCCGCAGAAAACATGCGCGTGACAATCGGCTCCGCGCTCGACCGAGATCGGCTTCTGTGCGTTCATGCATCGCCTCTGGTTACAATGATTCGTCGTCACTTACGACGAACCGGGGAGGTTACACCGTGAGCAGCACGCGTTTGCGTGTTCCAGCGGCCGCAATCTTCGGCGCGGCGATTGCGTTCGGCTCGCATGCGTGGGCGCAAGGCTATCCCGGCAAGCCGGTGCGAATGCTCGTCGCAACCTCCGCAGGCAGTAACCCCGACACCGTCGCGCGCGTGCTCGCCAGCGGGCTCGCGAAAAGCTTCGGCCAGCAGGTCGTCATCGACAATCGCGCGGGCGCGGGCGGGAACATCGGCGCGGAGCTCGCGGCCCGTGCGCCCGCGGACGGCTACACGATCTTTCTTGCGCACACCAATCACAGCGTAAACGCGACGCTCTACAAGAAGCTCACGTACGACATCATGAAGGACTTCGCGCCGATCACGCTGGTTGCGCTCTCGCCGTTCGTTGCTTCGGTTCATCCTTCGATGCCCGCAAAGACCTTGCAGGATCTCATCAGGCTCGCCAAGGCGCGTCCGGGCGACATCACGTACGCCTCGGCGGGCAGCGGCAGCGGGACCTTCTTCTCGGCCGAGTATTTCAAGGGGCTGGCGAAGGTGAACATGCTGCACGTGCCTTACAAGGGCGGCGGCCCGGCGCTCGCGGCGGTGCTTTCGGGCGAAGTATCGGTGTACTTCTCGCCGATCGCGACCGGGCTCTCGCACTTCCGTAACGGGAGGTTGCGCCCGCTCGCCGTCACGTCGAAGCAGCGTCTTCCGCAACTGCCGGACCTGCCACCGATCGCCGACCTTCTGCCGGGATACGAGGTGGTCGCGTGGGCGGGGCTGCTCGTGCCGGAGAACACCCCGGGCGAGATCGTCGCGACGATACACAAGGCGGCGCTCTCGGTGTTGAATGCACCCGATACGCGCAAAACGCTCGAAGGTCTCGGCTATATCGTAGTGACGAGCGAGCCGAAGGAGACCTCTGTCTACATCGCCGGCGAGATCGGCAAATACGGCAAGATCATCCGGCAGATCGGACTGCCGCAGCAGTGAGCACCTGCTGATAAACGCGCTGCGACTCCCTTAGCCTCTGCGCCGTGATAGGGCGCTTTACGCGCGCACCGCGCGCGAGACCGCGCGCGGCACGATCGACGTCGCGGCGAGCCGCTTGAGCGATGCGTCCTCGTGGCGCGCGCAGATCTCCTCGACCTTCAGCATCAGGCGCCCGCCCGCGGTGTCGAACCAGAACCACCGCTGGATCGACTCGGCGTCAGGCGCGCCCGGCTTCGCCGACGCCGCCTCGTAATAGAACGCGCGCAGGTCCTCGATCAGGACCTTGAGCGTCTCGCTGCGGCTCAGGCCGTCGATCGCGGCAAGCTCCGAAGACTCGGTGAAGGCGACGAGCCGTTCCGCCGCGTCCGCCATGCTCACAGACGCGAGCCCGACGCTGGTGCGTCCGCGGCGTTGCACGGCAAGGTCGTACCAGCCGGCGAGTGCTTCGACCTCGCGTGCAATGGCGCCGCGCACGCCGCTCTCGGCGACCTGCGACGCGAAGCTCACCGGGCATGCCTGCCCCGCTTCGTCGTCGGACGAGACCGGCGGCGCGTCTTCCGGATAGTCGGCGAGCACCGGACCCGACGGTGCTTCCAGCAGCCGCAGCGCCGCGAGCAGCACGCGCTGCTGGAACGCCGCGTCATTCGGCACGCCAAGCGGACGCCCGAGGATGAACGGCACCCACAGCGCGCGCGGCGGGTTGATCGCTTCGGTGTGCTCGCGGATGAGCGAGATCTGCGTGGTCGCGACACCCGCCGCTTCGAGGTAGTGAGCCAGTGCGCCCACGGCGCACGTGCAGTTCGGTCATATGGGCGTGAGCAGCACCGCGTCCACACTGTCCGCCTTGAGCAGCGCCGCGAGCTCCACGGCCTTGGGCTCGAGCTGCCGGATCTGCGTCGCGCCCATGAACGAGTAGTGATAGGCGGCGACCGAGCCGATCGCGCCGGATGCGGCGAGCTCGTTCAGCCGGTCGATCGGAAAGACGACGTTATGGTCTTCGTGAAAGCCGCTGCGGTCGAAGTTGACCGACTGGTGGCTCATCACGAGCTCGGCTGCGCGCGTCCCGCCCGGGATGATCCGATAGTCGGTCGCGCTCTGTCCGAAGGGACGGTCGCCCTTGCGGTGCAGGCCTGCGGTGGTGACGACTGCGATGCGGCATTCGGCGAGCGGCGGCGGGCGCACCCACGGCCGGCCGTCGAATCCGTCGAGCTCCTTCAGCTTCTCGATCTTGATCTTGCGGTCCCACTCGGGCAGGTCAGCCAGACGCACCATCGCGTTCCTCCTCCTTCTATATACGACGCGACGTGCAGCCGCTTTAGTGTGCGCCGCTTGCCGCGATGAACTCCAGCGTCGCCTGCGCGCACGTGGCGGGGTCGGTGAGCGCGACGTGATACGAATCGCCGGGCAATACGAGTAGACGCGAGTTCGGGATCTTCTCCTGCCAGGCGCGGTTCTCCTCGATCGATGCGAGGCCGCTGCCTTCGGTCGTGATCACCAGCGTCGGAGCCTTTATCTTTGGAATCTCCGCGCTGATATCGGCGTAGTTGATCTCCTGGAACCCGATCAGCGTCGAGACCGGCGCGCGCGACATGAAGTCGATCCAGTACTGCGTGGCTTCAGGCGGGAATTTCGAGCCGAGGCGCATGCCCATCGTGCGCTGGATCCAGTCTTTCAGGCCACGCTGTTCGAACTCCGCCTGCAGCTTGGGTATCACCTCGCCGCCGGGACGCGCCGCTGCCGGGGTGCCGATCACGGTGAGGGTCGCAAGGCGCTCCGGGCGCCGCGCGGCGAATACGCGCGCGAGCGTCCCGCCCCATTTCGCCGCGACGAGGTGAAAGCGCTCGATGCCGAGCGCGTCCATGAGACGGATGTGATCGTCGATGAGCACGTCGAAAGACCACTCGAAATCGCGCGGCATCGGCGTCGACTGCCCGAATCCGCGGCGGTCCGGCCGCATGACGCGATAGCGGCGCGCGAGATGCGGCACCCACGCGTTCCACGCGAGCGCGCTCTCGGCATTGCCGTGCATCAGCAGGATCGTCTCCGGCGTCGTCCACGGATCCGTGAAGTCGTCGATGACGTAATGCATCTCCATATCGGGCAGCTTGAGTGTAGGCATGCGTCAGGCGCGCTTTGAATCGAAGCTATTGAGAAATTCAAGGGTGGCGCGCGCGCAGGCGTCCGGCGCGGACGCCGCAGGGTGGTAGGCATCGCCCGGCAGTGCGAGCAGCTTCGAATCGGGAATCCGCGACTGCCATTCGCGCGTTTTCGCGACGGGGCGGCGCGCGCTGTCGGTCGTGATCACGAGCGCGGGACAGCGGATGCGCGGCAGGTCGTCGGTCACGTCGATGCCGGAGACGACTTTGAATAACCCGAGCGCGGTGGATTTAGGCGTGCGCCCCGTGAGCCGGACCCACCACTCCACCGCTTCTGGCCGCATGTCCGTGCCGAGCCGCGGCGGCATCGTCTTGCGGGCCCAGGCTTCCATATCGTGCGTGCCGAGATAGTCGAGCCACTCGTCGACGCCGGGCGGACCTTTGCTCAACGAGCCCACCGCCGTGATCGAGCGCGTGAGCTGCGGGCGCGTGGCGGCGAAATGCATGATCACCGGGCCCGCGATCTTCGCCGCGATCAGATGGACCGGCCCGTTGCCCACGGCGCTCACGACGCGCTCGAGGTCGTTCACGAGCACGTCCAGCGACCATGGAAGGTCTTCAGGCATCGGCGTCGACTCGCCGAAGCCGCGCTGATCGAAGCGTACGACGCGGTAGTCGCGCGCGAGATGCGGCACCCAGGCCCGCCACGCTTCACCCGATTCGCCGAAGCCGTGCACGCAAACCACCGTCTGCGGCGTGCGCCACGGATCCGTGAAATCGTCGAGACGG
>Ga0196978_1000133_pt1 | contig 37738 bp, 31 predicted proteins | sample S3v_2013CmetaG_FD_155491 | JGI IMG/M metagenome (GOLD analysis project Ga0196978, IMG submission 155491) | Soil microbial communities from Anza Borrego desert, Southern California, United States - S3+v_20-13C | ecosystem: Environmental > Terrestrial > Soil > Desert | place: USA: California... | reverse complement strand
TCGGCGCGCGGCGAGCGGCTGCCGACCATTTCGGCGGTCAGCAGCACCCGCTACTTCAACGCGCTCGGAACCGCCGACGAGGCGGCCGGCCAGCCCGAGGGCACGCTGCCCAACACCACCACCAGCACCGGCGTCGGCCTGTCGATGAGCGTCCCGCTCTACCAGGGCGGCGCCGCCGGCGCCCGGGTGCGGCGGGCGCAGGCCTTCCGAAGCCAGCTGCTCGAGCAGGCGATCGGCGTCGAACGGCTGGTCGTCGCCAACACCCGTGCCGCCTTCGCCACCTACCAGGCGGCGCTCGAGGCGATCGAATCGAACACCATCGCCGTCGCCGCCAACGAGCTCGCGCTTGAGGGCACGCGCGCCGAGCAGACGGTCGGCACGCGCAACGTGCTCGACGTCCTCAACGCCGAGCAGGAGCTGCTCAACAGCCAGGTGCTGCTCGTCACCGCCCGCCGCGACGCCTACGTCGCCGGCTTTCAGCTCCTGAATGCGATGGGCATGGCCGAGGCCGAGGATCTCAATCTCGACGCCGGTCCGCTCTACGATCCGCTCGTCCACTATAACCGCTATTCGCGCAGCTGGTCGGACTGGAATGACGGGCCTTCGCCCAACCCGGTCTCGACTCGGACCGTCGATCCCAACGCCAATAGCCCGGTGACTCAGCTGCCCGGCGTAAACAGGCCCGTGACACAGCCGCCGCAATAAGCGATAAGGCCCTCGTTATGGGGGATATTCAGCAGGACCCGTCGATGGAGGAGATTCTCGCCTCCATCAAGCGAGTCATCGCCGAGGACAGCCGTCCGACGGCCGCCGCGCCGCGCGCCCGGCGCGCTCCCGCCGCCGAGCCGACGCCGCCCGCCGAGGACGACGTGCTCGAGCTGGACGATCCGGTCTCCGAGGATTCGGGCCTGCTCTCAAGCGACGCCGCGGCCGCGAGCCGGCAGCGGCTGGCGGCCCTTTCCACCCTTCGTCAGCGAAGCGAAGCGCAGCCCGACACCGGCGCGCTGGAGGCGGTCGTCCGCGAGATGCTGAGGCCGATGCTCAAGGAGTGGCTCGACGAGCATCTGCCCGAGATCGTCGAGCAACTTGTCACTCGCGAGATCGCCCGGATCACCGGCCGAAGCGCCTAGTTTCCTTTTGCCCCTGAGCGGCTGCCGGTGCTAGTCGCCCGGCTCATGAAACATCTCCTCGCCGCGGGCCTTGCCGCCCTCGCCCTGAGCCAGGCGCCGGGCGCCTTCGCTCGCCCGATGACGGCCACCGACCTCGCCACGATGCGCCGGCTGGCGGCGCCCGCGGTGTCGCCGGACGGCAGGTGGGCCGCCTACCAGCTGCGCGAGACCGACCTCGAAGGCAATCGCGGCCGCATCGATCTTTGGCTTCTCGACCTTGGCCGACCCGGTGCCGAGCCGGTCCGGATCGGCTCGGCCCCCGAGCATAACGAGCACGACCCGCGCTTCTCGGCGGACGGACGCTGGCTCTATTTCCTCAGCAACGCGTCGGGCTCGGATCAGCTCTGGCGAGTGGCGGTGGCCGGCGGGGAACCGGAGCGGGTCACCGATCTGGCCACCGACATCGCGGGCTATCTGCTGGCTCCGACCGGAGATCGCATCGCCCTGTGGGCCGACCGCAACATGGCCTGCACCGATTTCAACTGCGCCGACCTGCCCGCCGCGGAGCAAGACCGCGGCAGCGGCCGGGTCTATGACGAGACCTTCGTGCGCCACTGGGACGCGTGGGTCGAGCCGGGGGTGCGCTCGCGAATCTTCACCTTCGCGCTCGCCGACGGGCGTCCTCAGGGCGCCGGCACTCCGGTCGCTCCCAACCTGGTCGGCGACTCGCCCTCCAAGCCCTTCGGCGGTGCCGAGGAGCTGGCGTGGAGCCCCGATGGCCGTACCCTCTACTTCACCTTGCGCGAGGCGGGGCGGACGGAACCGCTGTCGACGAACCTCGACATCTTTGCCGTCCCCGCCGACGCCGCTTCGCCGCCGGTGAACCTCACCGCCGCCAATCGAGGCACCGATACCATTCCGGCCGTCTCGCCCGATGGCCGCTGGCTCGCCTACGCCGCCATGGCGCGCGCAGCCTACGAGTCCGATCGCCAGGTCGTCCAGCTCCGCAACCTCGCGACGGGCGAGACCCGGGCCTTGACCGCGGACTGGGACCGTTCGGTCGCTTCGATCGCCTGGGCGCCCGACGGACGCAGCCTGCTGGTGACCGCCGGCGACGTGCTCGATACGCCGCTTTTCCGAGTCGATATCGGCACTGGGCGAGCGACCCGCCTCACCCAGGCGGGGACGGTCGGCAACGTCGTTGCCCTGAGCGACGGTTCCGCCCTCTATACGTTGAACAGCCTGCAGGCGCCGGACGACCTCTACCGCCTCGACCGCCGCGGCCGCTCTGCCCGGCTGACGTCGGTGAACGCCGAACGGCTCGCCGAGCTCGATCCGATCAGCGTCGAGCGGTTCAGCTTCGCGGGCGCCCATGGCGACACCGTATGGGGCCAGATCGTCAAGCCAGCGAACGCTCCCGGTCGGCTGCCCGTTGCCTTCCTTATCCACGGCGGCCCGCAGGGATCGTTCGGCAACAGCTGGTCCTATCGCTGGAATCCGTGGCTGTTCGCGGCCCCCGGCTATGCCGCCGTTTCCGTCGATTTTCACGGGTCGACGGGCTACGGCCAGGCCTTCACCGATGCGATCAACCGGGATTGGGGCGGCGCTCCGCTCGAGGATCTGCGCCTGGGCCTCGCCGCCGCCGGCCGCGAGGACTCCCAGGTCGACATCGCCAACGCGTGCGCGCTCGGCGGCTCCTATGGCGGCTACATGACGAACTGGATCGCCGGGCAGTGGCCGGAAGGGTTCAAATGCCTGGTCACCCATGCCGGCGTCTTCGACCTGCGCGCCATGTCGTACGAGACCGAGGAGCTTTGGTTCACCGAGTGGGAGTTTGGCGGGCCCTATTTCGATCCCGCGGCAGCCGAGGTGATGGAGCGCTGGAACCCGGTGCGCTTCGTCGAGCGCTGGCGGACTCCCACCCTGGTCATCCACGGCGAGAAGGATTTCCGGATCCCCTACAGCCAGTCCTTGGGCGTGTTCAACGCGCTGCAGCGCCGCGACATTCCCTCGCGGCTCGTCATCTTCCCGGACGAGAATCACTGGATCCTGAAGCCTCGCAACAGCATCCAATGGTATCGCGAGGTGCATGCATGGCTGGACCGCTGGCTGCGACCGGGGGGTGGGCAGCCTTGAGCAAATTGCTTATATCCCGCGCATGGACAAGCAACGCCGCGAGCTATTGTTCTAGTCGTTGAAGGTCTCCTGGGCCCAGGCAGGCCGCGCAAGCCCAACATCGCACCGTACCGCAGCGATCTGGCGGAGTTCGACGGGTCAGTCTGGCTCATCAATCCCCATCTTCTCGATGTCAGAGGGGTATTCGAATAGCGGATCCCCGGGCTTCACAATGCGCGAGGCCTGCCGCTAAAGCCCTCCGATGACCGAGCTGCCCAAGACCTTCGATCCCGCCGCCATCGAGGCGCGCTGGTACCGACATTGGGAGGAACAGGGCCTGTTCCGCCCCGAGCGGCCGGCGGCCGAGCCTTGGACGATCGTCATTCCGCCGCCCAACGTCACCGGCTCCCTGCATATCGGCCATGCCCTCGACATCACCCTTCAGGATATCCTGACCCGCCACGCCCGACTGCAGGGCAAGGACGCGCTTTGGGTGGTCGGGACCGACCATGCCGGAATCGCCACCCAGATGGTGGTCGAGCGCAACCTCGCCAGCCAGGGAGTCCGCCGCTCGGACATGGGCCGCGAGGCGTTCGTCGAGCATGTCTGGGAATGGAAGGCTCAGTCGGGCGGCGCGATCACTCGCCAGCTTCGCCGCCTCGGCGCGTCCTGCGACTGGTCGAACGAGCGCTTCACCCTGGATCCGGGCTTCTCCGCCGCGGTGATCAAGGTCTTCGTCGACCTCTATCGCCAGGGCCTGCTTTACCGCGACAAGCGCCTCGTCAACTGGGACCCGAAATTCGGCACCGCCATCTCCGACCTCGAGGTCGAGACCCGGGAGGTCCAGGGCAAGTTCTGGCATCTCGTCTACCCGCTCGAGGACTCCAGCGGCTCCGTCCACGTCGCCACCACCCGCCCGGAAACCATGCTCGCCGACATGGCCGTCGCCGTCCATCCCGACGACGAGCGCTACCGCGGCCTGATCGGCCGCCGCGTCCGCTTGCCGATAACCGGGCGCCTTGTTCCGATCATCGCCGACGAACATGCCGATCCCGAGCTCGGCTCCGGCGCCGTCAAGATCACGCCCGGCCACGACTTCAACGATTTCGAGGTCGGCAGGCGGGCCGGGATGCGGCCGACGGACATGCTCAACATGTTCGACGCGCAGGCGCGCGTCGCCCAGACCCAAGACGGGCTCGTCCCCGAGGCGCTGGTCGGGCTCGACCGCTTCGAGGCGCGCACTCGCGTCGTCGACATGCTTCGGGACGCGGGCGCCCTCGAACGCGTCGAGGATCGCGCCGTCCACCTTCCTTACGGCGACCGTTCCGGGGCGGTGATCGAGCCGTGGCTCACCGACCAATGGTATGTCGACGCCGCCGCTCTGGCCAGGCGCCCGATCGAGGCGGTCCGCTCCGGCGAGATCCGGATCGTCCCCAAGACCTGGGAGAAGACCTGGTTCAACTGGCTCGAGAACATCCAGCCCTGGTGCGTCTCGCGGCAGCTATGGTGGGGCCACCAGATTCCCGCCTGGTACGACGATCAGGGCGGCGTCTTCGTCGCCGAGACCGAGGCGGAAGCGCAGGCCGAGGCCGGCGAAGGCATCGCGCTGCGCCGCGATCCAGACGTGCTCGACACCTGGTTCTCGTCGGCTTTGTGGCCGTTCGCGACGCTGGGGTGGCCCGAGCGGACGGAGACCCTGCGCCGCCACTATCCCAACGACGTGCTCATCTCGGGCTTCGACATCATCTTCTTCTGGGATGCCCGAATGGCGATGCAGGGCTTCCATTTCATGGGCGAGCGGCCGTGGAAGACGCTCTATCTGCACGGGCTGGTCCGCGACAGCGCGGGCCAGAAGATGGCGAAGACCAAGGGCAATACGATCGATCCGCTCGGCATCGTCGACCGCTACGGCGCCGACGCCCTGCGCTTCACTCTGGCGGCGATGGAGAGCCAGGGCCGCGACATCAAGCTCGATGAGAGGCGAGTCGAAGGCTACCGCAACTTCGCCACCAAGCTGTGGAACGCCGCCCGCTTCTGCCAGGCCAACGCGATCGGCGCGTCGAAGGCGATCGAGCCGCCGGCCGCGACGCTGCCGGTCAATCGCTGGATCGTCGGCGAGACGGTGAAGACCGTCCAGGCCCTGGACATCGCGCTGGCTGAGCTGCGCTTCGACGAGAGCGCCAACGCCGTCTATCACTTCGTCTGGGACACGTTCTGCGACTGGTATCTCGAGCTCATCAAGGGGCAGATCGACGCCGAGACGAAGGAGGTGGCCGGCTGGGCATTCGACCAGATCCTGGTCATGCTCCACCCGTTCATGCCGTTCATCACCGAGGAGCTGTGGAACGCGATGGGCGAGCGGCCTTACCCGCTTATCCTGGCCCATTGGCCGGTGCCGGACGCGCGGGCGCTGGACCCGGAGGCCGGTCGCGAAATCCGGTGGCTGATCGAGACGATCCGGGAATTCAGAGCTGTCCGGGCCGAGCTAGACATACCTTATAGGAAGAAGCTCGCTCCTAGGCTCACGGAGCGAGGCCCCGACGATGAGCGCCTGGCGAACAAGTATATCGAGCAACTCGTGCGGATGGCTGGGCTCGAGACGATCATGATAGCAGGCAAAAAGACCCTGCCCGACGACATCAAGACCCATCCCCTGATCACCTTCGACGAGGGGCGCCGAGTCGTTCTTTCATCGAACATCGTCCAGATCGTGATCGGCGAGGCAACCTACGTCCTTCCTTTGGAAGGGCTGGTGGACGTCACCGCGGAGCGGACCCGCCTGCTCAAGGCCGCCGAAAGCGCCGAGAAGGAGCGGGACTCGCTGGCCGCCCGCCTGGCCAATCCCAGCTTTCTCGAGCGGGCCAAGCCGGAGGCGGTGGAGAAAGCGCGCGCCGACCACGCCGAGAAGGCCTCCGACGCCGACAGATATCGAGCCGCGCTGGCCCGCCTCGGCTGAGCCAGGCCTCGGGTCGGGACAGTCGGGGAACGGCTCCCGCTAGGCGCGCACCGCTTCAGGCGCCGGTTCCTCCGCCGGCACGACCACCTCGATAGCGCGCTCGGCGACCTGCGCCACCGCGGGCGTCTTCGCCAGCACTTCGCCGTCGATCGAGATGCGTTGGCGCGGCCTCGTATCGATGGTGATATGATGCCCGTGAAACTCCTCGACCATCGCGTGGCGCGCGGGCAGCTTCCAATATTTGGCGAACCAGTCCCAGATCAGCCGGAAGCTACTGCGCCCGGTGACCGCCTGGACGACGATCTCGCCGCTGTCGACGTCGGCCTCTTCCACCACCTCGACTCCGCCGTGGAACGAGCCGTTGGCGATGCGGACCTCGGTCGCCCACAAGGTCTTGGGGCCGCTGCCGTCGTCCACGGTCAGTCGGAACGGATGGAAGCGGATCAGGCAGTACACCGCCCACAGCAGATAGCCGAGACGGCCAAGGTAGCGCTTGAGCTTGTGCGGCACGCCCTCGCCGATCATCGGCGACAGGCCCATTGCGGCGCAGTTCGCGAAATAATCGCCGTTGATCATGCCCAGGTCGATCCGTCGGCGGCGGCCGTTCGCGATCACGCCGATCGCGCCATCCAGATCGAGCGGGATGCCGAGCGTGCGAGCGAAGCTGTTGGCGGTCCCCAGCGGCAGCAACGCGAAAACGCATTCGCGATCGACCACTTCGTCGACCGTGCAGGAGAGCGAGCCGTCGCCGCCGCCGACGATAACCATCGGAGCGCCGCTCCGCACCGCCTCCTGCATGGTGGCGACCAGGCGGTTCGGGTCGCGGACGGCATGGGCGGCGAGGATCTCGATACCCGCTTGCTTCAGCTTCGCAGCGGCCTCGCGGAACAGCGTTCGTCCCTTGCGGGAGTGGGCGTTGACGACGAGCACGGCTTGGCGGGGGACAGGCTTGGGCGGGTTCACGGGATCGAAACTCGCCATCGGGCGAAGAGTGTCCATAACCCTTCCCCCTCGCGGCGAGGACCGTTTGGAAGGCGATCGCCGCCCCTGACGGGGCGGAGAGGCTTAAGGCGTCGTCTCGGCGAGGTTGGATCGATAGGTGGTGTTCGTCTGCCGGTCGGTCATGACGATATAGACCCAGCTCGGCGGCACCTGGCCCTCGGGAAGGGCGAACCACAGCGAGCCGAGGGAATTGGGGCTGCCGAGCGCACAAAAACCGTAGAGACGCTGGCCGGCCTTGTCGAAGAAGTCCACCCAGGTGCGCGACGAATTGGTGTTGGTTCCGCAGGGCGGCAGGTTCGGCGCGGGCGCGAACATCGCGGCCGGATAGCTCGCCTTGTTCATGACGTCGTAGCGATAGCGGACGAAGTCCGTCCCCCGAACGTTATAATATTCCAGGCCCAGCAGATAGAGGATCGGATTGGGCGGGGTCTGTGCTGGGGCCTCGCTCGGTGTTGCCGCCACTGAAACGGCCAAGGCGGCGGCAAGAAGCGCGAGTGATTTCATGGGCTTCATCGACTGTCCTTTCGTTCGAGGCACAGGAAGCAGACGGCTATACGTTCATCCGCACATGAAGCAGGCACCATCAGAATGCCATTTATCGACCTGCCTTTCAAGAAAGCTTCCTGCCGGCGCCGTGACCGCCTTGTAAGAGGCGAGCTCCGGCTCGTTTCGGCGCCGAGCTCTCGCCGCTTTGCAGTCGCAGCGGTGCGCGTTACAGCCGCGCGATGACCGCCGCCGCCTTTCCCGCCACGCGCCTGCGCCGCACCCGATGCGCCGCGTGGAGCCGGGCGATGTTGGCGGAGACGGTGCTGACGCCCTCCGATCTGATCTGGCCGCTGTTCATCGCCGCGGGCGAGGACGGCGAGGAGCCGATCGCGACCCTTCCCGGCGTGTCTCGCTACCCCGTCCGCAACCTTCCGGCCAAGGCCCGCGAGGCCCGCGCCCTCGGCATCCCCTGCGTCGCTCTGTTCCCGAACACGCCGCCCGGTCTGCGCAGCTCGGGCGCCGCGGAAGCGCTGAACCCGGACAACCTCATCTGTCGTGCGGTCAAGGCCGTGAAGGATGCGGCACCCGACATCGGCGTGCTGACCGATGTCGCGCTCGATCCCTATACCGCTCACGGCCATGACGGTCTCACCGACGAGGCGGGTTACGTCCTCAACGACGCCACCGTCGAGATGCTCGCCGAGCAGGCGCTGGTCCAGGCGGCGGCCGGCGCCGACATCGTCGCGCCGTCGGACATGATGGACGGCCGAGTCGCCGCGATCCGCTCGGCGCTCGAGCAGGCGGGCCACGCCAACGTCCAGATCATGGCTTACGCCGCCAAATATGCGAGCGCCTTCTACGGTCCGTTTCGGGACGCCGTCGGGTCGCGCGGCCTGCTCAAGGGCGACAAGAAGAGCTATCAGATGGATCCGGCCAATGCCGCCGAGGCTCTGCGCGAGGTTGCGCTGGACATTGCCGAGGGGGCGGACCACGTGATCGTGAAGCCCGGCCTGCCCTATCTCGACATCATCCGCCGTGTGAAGGAACGGTTCGAAGTGCCCGTCTTCGCCTACCAGGTCTCCGGCGAATATGCGATGATCGAGGCCGCCGCCGCGGCCGGGGCCGGCGATCGCGACGCGCTCCTGCTGGAAACCCTCATTGCGTTCAAGCGCGCGGGCTGCGCCGGCATTCTGACCTACCATGCGCCGGTTGCGGCGCGGCTGCTTGGCAAATCGTGACGGGGGATCGGGTGGCAAGGGAAATGACCGCCGGCCGCGTGAGCGAGCGCTATGCGCGCCCGCTCTTCCTCGTCACGATCATCACCGGCTCGTTCCTTCTGTTCCTGACCCAGCCGATGGTGGCCCGGATGGCGCTGCCCCGAATCGGCGGCGCCCCGTCGGTGTGGAACAGCGCGATGCTGGTCTATCAGCTGCTGCTTCTGGCCGGCTACGCTTATGCCCACTGGATCTCTCGGCTCGGCCCGCGCAAGCAGGTCGGAATCCACGTCATCCTGTTCGGCCTTGCCTCGCTGTGGCTGCCGATCGGCCTCACCTCGGCGCTTCCGACGGCGGAATCGCAGCCCGCTTTCTGGGTCCCCTGGTTCCTTCTGAGCTCGATCGGCCCGCTTTTCTTCATCGTCTCGGCGCAGGCGCCGCTGATGCAGCGCTGGTACGCGCTGGAGACGAGCCGCGGCGACCCTTACCCGCTTTATGCCGCGTCCAACCTGGGCAGCTTCGCCGGCCTCATCTCTTATCCCCTGGTCGTCGAGCCGCTGATGACCCTGCAGGAGCAGAGCTGGCTGTGGACGGGCATCTACGCGGTGCTGGTGCTGCTCGTCGCCGCCTGCGCCCTCACCGTGCCGGCCCAGGCGGTCGAGGCGGCGCCCGAGGAAAAGGCGCCGGCGCCGACGGCCCGGCAGGTCCTCCACTGGGTGGTGCTCGCGGCGGTGCCGTCGGGGCTGATGCTTTCGACGACGACGCACCTCACCACCGACATCGTCGCCATGCCCTTGCTCTGGGCGCTTCCGCTCGGCCTCTATCTGCTCAGCTTCGTGATCGCCTTCGCCGGCCGTCGAGGTCCCGCCGACCTGGTGACGACCCTGGCGCCGCTGGTCATCCTCATCGCCGGCGGCCTCGCCTTCAGCACCGGCACCCAGAATCCGTTCTTCTCGGCGACGCTCGGCCTGCTGCTGCTGTTCGCCGTCGCCGTCGCCCTCCACGCCGAGATGTTCCGGCTGCGGCCGGCGGTCGGCCACCTGACCCGCTTCTATCTCGCCATGTCGTTCGGCGGAATGCTCGGCGGGCTGTTCTGCGCGATCGTCGCACCCCTGCTGTTCGACTGGGCCTACGAACACCCGCTGCTCGTCCTCGCCGCGGCGCTGCTCGTTCCCCAATATCCGCTGGTGCCGTGGCCCGAGCGGGTGGTGAAGCCGCTGGCGGTGATCGTTCCGCTGGCCGCCTTCGCCCTGTCCTTCGCCTCCGAGCGCGGCATGCTCGGCCTGTCGCAGGGCGCGACCATGGCCGGCAGCGTCGCCGTCTCGCTGCTCGCCTTGGCCTGCCTCGGCCGCCGCTGGGCCTTCGCCGCCTGCCTCGCCGCCCTCATGCTGAGCTATGGCGGCTGGTCGATTCTCGCCCGCACCGGGGAGGGCGACCGGACTCGCTCCTATTTCGGGATCTACGAGGTCAGCCAGCGCTACGACGGCTCGGCTCGGGTGCTGACCCACGGCACGACCCTCCACGGAGTGCAGAATCTCGAGCCGGGCCTGCAGACCCTGCCGACCAGCTATTATGCCCGCCGCTCAGGCGTCGGCCTCGCCCTCGCCAACGCCAATGCCCTGTTCGGCGCCCGCCCCAGGATCGGCGTCGTCGGCCTCGGCAGCGGCACCCTGTCCTGCTACTTCCAGCCGGGCCAGAGCTGGAGCATCTTCGAGATCGACCCGGCGATGGTCGAGGTCGCGCGCACCCGCTTCACCTTCCTCAGCCAGTGCGCGCCGACGGCCCGGATCGTGCTCGGCGACGCCAGGCTCAGCCTCGCCCGTCAGCCGGCCGACTCGATCGACATCCTCGCCATCGACGCCTTCTCCTCGGATTCGGTGCCGATGCACCTGCTCACCCGCGAAGCGCTCGCCGTCTACGGCCGAGCCGTCCAGCGCGACGGAATCGTCCTGTTCCACATTTCCAACCGCTATCTCGACCTCAAGCCGGTGGTCGCCGACATCGCGGCGCAGGGCGGCTGGACGAGCGCCATGCTCGAATATGTGCCGACGGAGGAGGAAGAGCTGATGAACGCGACCCTGTCGGTGTGGGTCGCGCTGTCGCGCAACCCGGCCACCATCGACCGGCTCGTCCAGCTGAGCGGCGAGGACAGCATCAACTGGACCCTGCTCGAGACCCGGCCCGGCTTCTCCGGCTGGAGCGACGACCACGCCTCGATCCTCCCGATCGTGAATTACGGCAGCCTGCTGCCGCGCGCCCTGCAGTGAGGCCGCGGTGATCGAGACCGAGCGGCTGCTTCTTCGCGACTGGCGCGAGGAGGATATCGCGCCCTTCGTCCGCCACACCAACACGCCGGCGGTGATGCGCTGGCTCGGCGGGGTCAGGCCGGACGATGAGATGGCCGAGCTCGTCCGCACCCGGATGATGCGCTGGCAGGAGGAGCGCGGCTTCACCTTCTGGGTCGTGGAGCGCAAGGCCGACGGCGAACTGCTCGGCTTTTGCGGGCTCAAGCTCGGCGACGATTCCGGAAGCCCGGTCGAAGGCGAGGTCGAGGTGGGGTGGCGGCTGCGGGAGGACGCCTGGGGGAAGGGCTATGCCAAGGAGTCGGCGATCGCCTCTCTGGACTTCGCCGCCGAGCGGCTCGGCGCCGAACGCGTCGTCGCCCTGACCGTCATCGAAAACGTGGCGAGCTGGGGCCTGATGGAGCGGCTCGGCATGGTCCGCCGGCCCGACCTCGATTATTCCGGCCCCTATTGGGCCCAGGGGCCGGTGATCGTCTACGAATGGAGGCCGGAGTGGCGGAGCTGATCGCCTTCGAAGGGGCGGCGCCGAGGATCGACCCGGCCGCCTTCGTCGCCCCCGGCGCCCGACTGATCGGCGACGTCGAGATCGGCCCCGAAGCGAGCGTCTGGTACAATTGCGTGCTTCGCGGCGACATGAACAAGATCCGCATCGGGGCCCGGAGCAACGTCCAGGACGGCACGGTCATCCATGTCGATCCGCCCCGCCCGGGCGGCCCCGACCAAGGCTTCCCCTGCCTGATCGGCGAGGAGGTGCTGATCGGCCACCTCGCCATGGTCCATGGCTGCACCCTTCACGACCGGGCCTTCGTCGGCCTCGGCGCGATCGTCATGGACGGCTGCGCGATCGAAGGCGAGGCCATGCTCGCCGCCGGGGCGATCCTTACTCCGGGCAAGCGCATCCCGAGCGGCCAGCTCTGGGCCGGGCGCCCCGCCAAATATGTCCGCGACCTCGGCCCGGGCGACATCGCGGGGATGCGGCTCGGAGTCGCCCATTATGTCGAGCTTGCCCGGCGCCACTCGGCCGCGCTCAGCGCCCGCTGAGCCTTTCACGAAGCCGTTCGAGCCTTTCCTGCTGGCCGGCGGCCATCCGCTCCACCGCAGCGAGGGCGTCGTTGAGGAAGGCGAAATCCTCCTCGCTGGTCGCCATGTCGATCCGCCCGACGGCGAGCCGGTCGAGCTCGCCCAGAGCGTGAGTCGTCGGCTGCCGCGCCGCCTCCAGCCGGGAGAGCGCCTGCTGCGCCTCGATCCAGCCCTCCGACCCGCGCGCGCCTCCCGCCGCGACCGCGGCCTCGGCGCCGCCATAGGCCTCGGCGAAGGCCCGGTCGCCGGCCGCGGCCTGGCCGCGCAGCTCGGCGGTCCGAGCGCGGACGGCGGCGTCGGGCCGCACGTCGACCGCCGGGCGCACCGGCTCCTCGGGCGCCGAGTCCCTCTCCGCGGCCCGTGGCGCCAGCGACGGGAAGCCTCCGTCGGCCGCGCAACCGGCGGCCGCGAGCGCCGCTCCGGCGGCCATGGCGAGCGGGAATGGAGCCCTCATCCCGCCTCCCTATTGCCCCCGCGGGCGCCCGGCAACGGGGGTTGCGCCCCCCGATGGCAGCCCCTATGTCGCAGCCTCCCGCGCGCCCGTAGCTCAGCTGGATAGAGCACCAGACTACGAATCTGGGGGCCGGAGGTTCGAATCCTTCCGGGCGCGCCAGCCTCCCCGAAAAGCCGGACATGGCGTCTGCGCCGGGCCGAGCGCCGCTTCATCGCCTCGATGTCGAGATCCGCGATCGGGGGAAGGAGCCCTGGATAATCAGCAGCCGATCTCCGAACCCGGGATCACCCCCGGTTCGGCTTGGCCGGCCGCGAGCCATTCCGCGACGAGAGGATGGTTCAGCAGGCTGTCGCCGTAGCAAGCGGCGCGGCCGCTCAGAGCGATGCCGTAAGTCTGGAACCGGGTCGCAATCGGCGCGAACATGATGTCGGCGCCGCCAAACGCGCCGAACAGCCAGGGCGAGCCGAAATTGCCGCTGCCTTCCCAGATCCGGATCGTCCTCCGGATATCCCGTTCGATGGCCGGCGAGACGACGGCCCGCCGTCCGCGCGCCCGGGTGTTGCAGGGCATCGCGTCGCGCAGGTCCGCGAAGCCTGAATGCACCTCTGCGGCATAGCTGCGCGCCCGCGCCCGATGGTCGGCGCGCGTCGGCCAGACCGACGGATGACGCTCATGCAGATATTCGAATATCGCCAGCGTGTCCCAGATCGCCAGGTCGCCGTCGAGAAGCACGGGGACCAGGCCCGTCTCGCCGCCGAGATCCGCGACCATATCGCGCGCCCCCGGCGAATAGATCGGCACGATCGTCTCCTCGAAGTCGATGCCGATCAGCCGCATCATGAGCCAGGCCCGCATCGACCATGAAGAATAGTTCTTGTTGCCGAGGATGAGCCGGTAGGTCATCGATCCGCTCCCTCGGAGGGCACGATCTCGTTGAATTCCAGAACGTTCCCGTCCGGATCGCGGATGAAGCAGGTCAGCCGCCGCCCCCAGTCGACGGGCCCTTCGGTGATCGGGCATCGAATTCGCGCGAACCGCTCCATCGCGCGGTCGAGGGTGTCGACGACGAAGGCCGCGTGGGTCACGCCCGGCCATTTGTCGGGCTCGTCGAGCAGAACGTTGGCGCCGCTCGGCCTCGGCACGCCGTTGAAGATCAGATTGATCCGAACCCCCGCCTCGTTGACGATCTCGGCGACCCGTTCGTTGGAGCAAGTCGGATCGACCCTGAAGCCGATCGCCTCGTAGAAGCTCAGGGCGCGCGCCCGGTCCGTCACTCGGATGCCGACATGATCATACCCCGTGATGTGCATCGCCATTCTCCCGGCACCCCGATGCCTGGGATCGATCCGAGGGAAAAACGAGAAGCGCTCGACGATGGCGTGAACGATATTCACCAATACCCGCCTTGGCCCTCGAATTTGGACTGGACTGGTGAAGTCTCCGGCGCAAACTGTCGTCATGCCTGTCCGCCCTCCGTCCCTCCGCGCCATCGCGGCCTTCGAAGCCGCCGCTCGCACCGGAAGCTTCGCCCGCGCCGCCGAGGAGCTCAACCTGACTCCCGGCGCGGTCAGCCATGCGATCCGCGGGCTGGAGCAGCGACTGGGGCAGCCTCTATTCGAACGGCGGGGCCGAACCGTCCGGCTCAGCCTCGCGGGCCAGGAATTCGCGGCCCGAGTCCGCATGGGGCTGGCGCTTCTGCTCGACGCCTTCGGTCCGGACCCGGCCGCCACGGCGGACGCGCTGACGATATCGACGACGCCCTCGATCGCCCGAAAGCTGATCGTGCCGCGGCTGGCGGGAATCGAGGAGGCATTTCCCGGGTTGAGGATCGACCTCAAGGTCACGGACGCTCTGGAGGATTTTGCTTCCGGAAGGGTGGATCTGGCGCTTCGCTTCGGCCCGGGCGAATGGGCCGGCCTGAACAGCCTCATTCTCGGGCGCGAGACCCTGATCCCGATGTGCAGCCCGGCCTATCGCGAGCGAATTTCGTTGCGCGGCCCGGCGGAGCTGAAGCGGTGCAGGCTGATCCGCCACCCCGCAAGCTCGTGGCGGCTTTGGCTTGGACCGCTCGGGCTCGATGAGGCGGACTACCGATCGGATCTTCTGATCGACGATGGCGCGACGGTGCTCGACGCCGCGATGATGGACCGCGGCGTCGCGCTGGGGCGGGTGATTCTGGCGGCGGAAGATATCGCCGCGGGACGCCTGGTCTGCCCTTTGCCCGGCGAGGTCGAGGCCGAATATGTCTATGCCTCGGCCTGGCCTCCGAACGGCCCGCGCCGAGCGCTCTCCGAGCGCTTTTCCGAGTGGTTCGCCGCGGACCTGGCCGACGCTCGCGGCCACGCCGACCGGCTTCAGCCATGAGGCGACGGAAGGGAAGGGCTTGCGGCAGCCGTGCTCCGGTGGCCGCCATCATCCCTCGAACGTCCGCAAGGTCGGCCCGCGGTCGCTCCACGGGCCTTGGCGGACCGTCAGGATTGCGAGACGGAGCGAGCCTTCACCTGGAGCCGGTCTCGACCGAGAAGGGATCGGTAGCCGTCAGTACGTCCAGGACAGACACCCGATCCCACCATCTCTGCAAGGCGAGGTGAGGAGCAAGCGCCGCCTTCCCCTCCTCGGCGCGCACGAAATAATCCATCATCGGAGCAAGATGGCAGTCGGCAAGGGTGACGTCGCGCCCGCTCAGCACCTCGCCCTCGCCCGCGACTCCGTCCAGAAACGACAATATTCTCCGCGATGCTTCCAGGCCTTGCTCGACCTCCTCGCGGCGCGACGGCTCGCCGAAATAAGGGCGGAAGAAGGCGTGAGAAGACACTTGCCTGACCATCGGCCAGTAAGCGTAGGCGTCGATGACCGCGATGACCTGGTCCATTCTGGCCAGCGCGGTCGCACCCTCGGGCTGCAGCGGCCGACCCTTGAAAGCCCGATCGACATAGCGAGTGATCGCGCTCGTTTCGAAAAGCGTGAACGCGCCATGGGTAAGTACGGGAACCCGGCCGAACGGATGCAGCCTCAGATAGTCCTCGGAGAGCTCGGCGAACGGATCGACCTCGATCGTCTGGTGCTCGACGTCCTTGAAGAGCAGAACCAGCCGGGCGATCCGGTTGTAGACGCTGTATCGGTAGCCATGAAGATGGACCGGATCCGCCATCGCCGCCTCTCTGGATTTCCGGCGAGGGTAAGGGCCATTGCCGACGCAGACAACGGGGCTCGAAGCCGTCATTCCGGCCCACGATCGGCACGCCAGCAACGGCCTCGCGCGGTGCTCCCGATATCGAAAACCCGTTAGGATCGATGCTCCGGCTCACGCCGGCGGCCTCGCTTCCCCCGCCGTACCTGACGCGCCGTCCGCGCTTCCACATTGTCTCCGAATTGGACGAGTTGCGTCCGCGCCGATTCAATCGGGGGGTTCCTCGCGGGGCTTCGGAGAGGCTAAAAACAGGGGCGTGCGGGGCCGGCCGCGGCGGCCCTGGCGCCGCCTTCGATTCGGAAAGGTTCGGTTATGGTCGTGGGGCTGGCCGAGTTCAGCGAATGGTCGCAGAAGCTCTCGAAGCTCTACGACGATGCGGACCTCATCCTGGAGGGGCTGGACGGCCTCGGCCTCTACCAGGCCGGCGGCCATCTCAGCCTGGCGATGGAGGCCATGCTCCAGGCCCACCGGGCGCGGCTCACCCGCGACTGACGCCCATCGCCGCCGCAGCCCCCGGCGTGCGGCGGCGGATGACGAGCGCCGCGTGGCCGTGCTAAAAGACGGGCTCGCTGTGCGGAGGGAGGCCCGGTTGAGGTTCATGCTTTGCCTTGCGGCGGTCGCCGCCGCCGCCGCCCCCGCTTCCTCCTCTTCCGCCCAGTCGCAGCGACAGCCGCCGGCCCCGACCGCGATCGCCGTCGGCCAGGCCCATGACGGCGAGCTGACGCCGAACGACGCCCAGCGCCGCTCCGGCAAATATGAGGACGTCTATATCCTCAGCGGCCGGCGCGGCGGCCGGGTCGACCTTCGGCTCAGCTCGACCGACTTCGATTCCTATCTGGCCGTGACCGGCCCGCGGGGCTTCAGCGTGGCGAACGACGACGAGGAGGGCGACGAGGAGGTCGTCGACAGCCGACTCGTCCTCGAATTTCCCGCCGACGGCGACTACCGGGTGACCGTCACCACCCTGCGTGCGGGCGAAACCGGCGCCTATCGGCTGCAGGCTTCGGCGCCGCCGCCCGGAGTGCCGGCCGCGGCGCCCGAGCCCGCCGAGCCGATCACCCTCGGCGCCGCCGTCGGCGGCCGGCTCGAGCATGGCGACGGCCGATTGAGCAGCGGCGAATATTCCGACCGCTACCGCTTCTCCGCCCGACGCGGCCAGCGCGTTCGCGCCGAGCTCAGCTCGGGCAAGTTCGACGCCTATCTCATGCTCCGCCGCCCCGACGGAAGCCAGGACGACAGCGACGACATTCTGGTCGACGGGCGGACGTCGACCGACAGCCGGATCGACACCGTGCTTGCCGAGGACGGCGAATATGTCCTCGTCGTCACCTCCTTCCAGCCCGGCGAGACCGGTGACTACAGGCTGACCGTGGCGCCGAGTCCGGGGCATCCGCGCCAGGCCGGCGTTCCCGGCGGAGCGCGGGTGCTGGCTCTGCTGGTCGGAGTCTCCGATTATGGCGGCCGAACCTCCAACCTCGCCCATACCGACGAGGACGCCCGGCAGCTGTTCGGCAGCCTGGAGGCCGCCGGCCTGCTTCATCCGGCCAGCATGGTCCTCACCAACGAGGAGGCGACCGCGAAGGGCGTCGCTCAGGCCTTTGCCCGCGCCGCCGCGCAGGCCGGACCCAACGATCTCTTCCTCTTCTTCTTCTCCGGCCATGGCGACCAGATCGACGTCGCGCCCGACGCCCGGGAGCTTGACGGCCGGAGCGAGACGATCGAGCTGTTCGATTCGGCGATGACCGACGCCGAGCTCGCGCCCTTGTTCGCCAGCGTGCGAAGCCGGATCGCGCTGGTGGCCATCGACGCCTGCTATGCGGGCGGCTTCCGCAATCTCGTCGACCGGCCCGGAGTGATGGGCCTGTTCAGCTCGGAGGAGGATCTCACCAGCCTCGTCGCCAGCCGCTTCAAGGCCGGCGGCTTCCTCGCCTACTTCCTTCGCTCGGCCCTCACGGGGGAGGCCGACGACGACGGCGACCGGATCGTCACGGCCGGCGAGCTCGGCGCCTATGTCAGGCGCCGCTTCCGCCGCGAGGGCGACATTCCGGCGACGACCCGCGAGGACGAGCGCAGCTTCCAGAACCTGGTCGTGGAGCGGGGCGGAGTCCATGTCGAGGACGTCGTCGTCCGCCTCGGCGCCGGCCGGCAGTTGGCGAGCGCCCAGGCGCCGGCGCCGATCCGGGCGCCCGTTCCCGCGACCCCGGACATCAAGCGGCTTCGGGGGAAAGTTCACCGGGGGCGAGCGAACTAGCCGACCCCGGACCCTGAAGGAAGATGGACCCCGGAACAAGTCCGGGGTGACTGTTCGAAGGCGCGATCTCGCGCCGATCGAGCTATTTCTTGGCGGCGTGCTCGGGCTTTCCCTTGCGCTTGGTCGAGGCCATCTTCTCGAGCTCCTTCTCGCTCATCGATTCCGCCATCTGCTTGGAAGGCCCCTTGAGCTTGCTCTTGGGCGTGTCGCCGCGCTTGGCCGACAAGGCGGCGCCGGCCGCTTTCTGCTGGGAACCGGATTTGGCGGGCATTGGGCATCTCCTTTCGCTCCGGCAACGGCTTCGCCGGATCGAGGTTCCTCAGAGGAGCTCGCCCAGATCGAGGCCCTCGTAGAGCGCTCGCCGCGCCGCCTCGATCCGCTCCCACAAGGCCGGCTCGGCGAGGTCGGGCGGGGCGATCCGCTCCGGCCACCAGCGCGCGATGCAGCGGCCGACGGCGTCCAGCTTGGCCTCGTCGAGCAGGAAGCGCGGATCGACCGTGGCCGGATCGGCGACGACCCTCAGCCGAAGGCAGGCGGGGCCGCCGCCATTGGCCATGGACTGGCGGACGTCGACGACGCAGAGCCGGCGGATCGGGGCGTTGCCCGCGACCATCTCCTCGAGCCAGGCCCAGAGGCCGGGCGTCTCCCGCGCCTCCTCGGGCAGGACCAGCGCCATGCCGCCTTCCGGCAGGGTGACCAGCTGCGCGTTGAACAGATAGGATTTGATCGCATCCTCGAGGGTGGCGACGCTCGCCGGCACCTCGACCACCTCGAGCTCGGGAAGAAGCCGCCTCAGCGCCGCGTAGAAGCCCGGCCGGTCCTCGAACGCCTGCTCGTGAGCGAATAGGACGTTCTCGTTCGCCACCGCGACCACGTCGTTGTGGAAGGCGCCCGCCGCGATCGCCGCCTCGGACTGGGCGACGAACAGGATCCGGTCGGGGTCGAGCCGGTTCAGGCGCGCCACCGCCTTGCAGGCCTCGACATGCTGGCGCGCCGGAAAGGCGCCGCCGCGAACGCCGTAGACGAACACCTCGACTCCGGGCGCGCCGTGGCCGGCGCCGAGCCTCATGTGGTTGGCCGCGCCCTCATCGCCGAAAGCGGGCGGGACCGGCGGGTGGACGGCGAAATGCCCTTCGTCGGCGAAGGCGAGCCGAAGCTGGGCGAGGGTGGCCGGCCATTCGTGGCTTCGGTGCGCCATCGTCCTCAGATTGGCGACGGTGAGGTGGCAGCGGCCGTCGGCGGTGTCGGGGCCGGGGGAGACCGTGGCCGCGTTCGCCGCCCACATCGCCGAGGCCGAGAAGGCCGCCGGGCGAAGCTCCTCCGGCACCTCCTCCGGAGCCGTTCCGAGCGCTTCAAGCCACGCGCGGTTCGGCCGGGGATGCGGGAGAAGCAGGCCCTGGGCGAGCCCCAGCGCCATATTGTGCCGCATCTTCTCGACGCCCTGAAGCGCCGCCGCTCGCGGGTGGGCGATCATGCCCTTGTTGGTGGTCGAGGCGATGTTGCCGACGCTGAGCCCCGAATAATTGTGGCTCGGGCCGACGATGCCGTCGAAGTTGATCTCGACCAGCGCCAATGTTCAGCGCCCCATCGCCAGGAAGCGGTCGCCGGGCGCGATGCCGAGCAAGGCCGCGCTCTTCCGGTCGACGGTGGCGGCGCCGCCTCGCGCCGGATGAACGCGCCCGTAGCAGGCGGCGAAATCCTTGAGCTCACCCGCCGCCAGTATCGCCTTGTGCCCGCTCTCGTCGTCCTTCGCCTCGGACAGGGTGAAGGCGCGCGCCTCGCGGACGCTCCGGATCTGGTCGGTCGCGGCGCACATGGTCGGCCCGCCGTCGAAGATGTCGACATAGCCGTCGGCGTTGAAGCCCTCGAGCTCGAGCATCTTCATCGCCGCCCGTCCGGACGGATGCGGCATGCCGAGCACCGAGCGCGCGCTTTCCGGAAGCATCGCCGTGTAGATGGGAGTCTTCGGCATGAGGTCTGCGATGAACTGGGTGCCGTGGGCGCCGTTGAACTCGTCCGCCTCCTGGAAGCTCATTCCGAAGAAGCGGCCGGCGATCGCGTCCCAGAAAGGCGAGCCGCCGCCTTCGTCGATCACCCCGCGAAGCTCGGCGATGACCTTGGCGGCGAAGCGGGCGCGATGGAGCTTGATGAACAGATAGCGGCTGCGGGCGAGCAGCATGCCCAGCCCGCCGGCGCGCTCGCCGGGATGGAGGAACAGCCCGCCGACCTCCGAACAGCCCTCGAAGTCGGTGCACAAGATCAGCATCTCGGCCCGGAAGGTTCGCCCGAGCTCGCGCGAGGTCTGGCTGAGCGTGCTGATCCGGTAGCTGTAGAAGGGCTGCTGCATGCCGACCCGGCTGAAGATCTGGCAGGTGCCCCGTATCTGTCCGGTCTCGGCGTTCTCGAGGACGAAGAAGAACAGGTCGCCCTCGGGCGAATCGGATTCGCGCGAGAAGGCGTCCTCGGAGCGGCTCAGCTTGGCGACCAGGGCGCCGCGGTCGGGCGGCAGGTTGGTGAATCCGCCGCCGGTCAGCTTCGCCATCTCGTAGACGGCCTCGAAATCCTGGTTCCGGGCCGGCCTTACCCTGAAGCTCACAAGCCCTCCCCATCGCCCAGGCGAGCGATGACCAGAGCCGACAATCGCGCGCGCTCGGCGAGGCTGGCGACGATCAGATATTCCTCCTCGCTGTGGATGGCGCCGCCGCGGACCCCCATCGTGTCGACCACCGGCACGCCGCAGGCGGCGATGTTGTTGCCGTCGCAGACGCCGCCGGAATCGCGCCAGCCTATGTCCTGGCCCAGCTCGGTCCCGCAATCCCGGACCAGCGCGAACAGCTTCCCGGCCTTGCCGTCGATCGGCTTGGGCGGCCGTCCGAAGCCGCCATGGACGTGGATCCGGACCTCGTGAGCCGCCGCCACCTCGGTCACGATACGCCCGATCGCCGCCTCGGCGCGAGCCTGGTCTTGCGGGGTCCGCGGGCGCAGATTGACCCGCAGCACCGCCTTGTCGGGAACGACGTTGTTCGGTCCGCCGCCGTCGATCCGGGCCGGGTTGACCTTGAGGCCCTGATCCTTCGCATTCCCCAGGCGAAGGGCGAGGTCCGCCGCGGCGAGAAGGGCGTTGCGCCCTTCCTCGGGATTGCGGCCGGCATGGGCGCTTCGGCCCTCGACGTAGAGGCTGAAATTGCCGCTTCCCGGCCGCGCCCCAGCGAGCGTCCCGTCGGGCAGCGCCGACGGCTCGTAGGTCAGGGCGGCACGCTTGCCGCGGGCCGCCCGGGCGATCAGCGCCGCCGATCCGGGGGAGCCGACCTCCTCGTCGCTGTTGATCACCAGCTCGTAGCCGAGCCGCGCCGCCAGCGGAGTCGCCTCGACCGCCTGGAGCGCCGCCAGCAGCACGGCCAGGCCGCCTTTCATGTCGGCGACGCCGGGACCGCCCAGAACCCGATCCTGCTCGCGCCAGAAGACGCCCTGGAAAGGATGGTCGGCGCCGAACACGGTGTCCATATGGCCGGTGAAGAGCAGCTGCACCGGCGCTTCGGGGCGTACCGCCAGATGGAGGTTTCGGCCGTGCGCCATCGGGTTCAGCGAGCCGTCCGCCGCCATCCCCTCTACCGGCGCCGGATCGAGGAGATGGAGAGCGCCGGGAAGGGCAGCGAAATCGTCGGCGAGCAGGGTCGCCACCCGGGCCAGGCCGTCGAGGTTGCGCGACCCGCTGTTCACCGACGCCCAGCGGTTCACCTGGTCGAGCATCGGCGCGTCGCCGCAACGCTCCACCGCTTCCCTCTCGATGGCCGAAAGCCCCCGCATGGCAGCCCTCTAGCCCGCCGCCGCGGCTAAAGCCAATCCGCGAAAAGCTCGAGCAGGTTCTCGTAGAGCTTCTTCTTGAAGGGGACGATCAGGGCCGGCAGCTCCGCCGGATCGGCCCATTTCCAGGCGCGGAATTCGGGGTGCGCCGTGGCGAGGTCGACATCCGCGTCGGTGCCGAGGAAGCGCGCCAGGAACCAGGTCTGCCGCTGGCCGCGCCATGGCTCCTTCCACACCTTGCCGATCAGGTCGTCGGGCAGATCGTAGGTCAGCTCCTCCTTCGCCTGGGTCACGATCTCGACCAGGTCGCGGCCGATCCCGGTCTCCTCCTCCAGCTCGCGAAGCGCCCCCTCGAGCGGCGCCTCGCCGGGATCGAGCCCGCCCTGCGGCATCTGCCAGGCTTCGAGCGTGCTATCGAGCCGCTGGCCGACCCAGACCTGCTTCGCCGGGTTGAGCAGCATCACGCCGACCGCGGGCCGGTAGCCGGAATCCCTCACCGCGCCGCCTCGGCGAGGATCAGCCTGAGGGCCGCGACGCAGCCCCCAATATCCTCGGCGGAGGAGGGGATGGCTCGGCGCAGGTTGATGAAGCCGTGAATGTTGCCCTCGGCCTCGCGGAACACGGTCGGCACCCCCGCCTCGATGCAGGCGGCGGCATAAGCTCGGCCCTGGTCGCGGATCGGGTCGAGGCTTGCGGTGACGACCAGGGTCGGCGGCATTCCCCCCTGGCTCTTCACCATCGGGGCGTAGCGCCAGTCGCGGGGATCGGCGGCATAGCATTGCTCGAACCAGTCCAGGCTCTCGTCGACGAGCAAATAGCCCTGGCCGAAGTCCGTTCGGCTCGGATAGCCCTTGTCGGGGTCGGCCGCCGGATAGATCGGCCATTGCGCCAGCACCGGCGCCTCCGCCGGCTCGTCGCGAAGCGCGAGGCTGACGACGATCGCGAAATTGCCCCCCGCGCTGTCGCCGCAGGTGACGAGGCCGGTCACCTCGCGCCCCAGCGCCGCCGGGCTTGCCGCCACCCAGCGCGCGGCCGCGATCGAATCCTCGATGCCCGCCGGCCAGGGATGCTCGGGCGCGAGCCGGTAGTCGACGGCGACCACGGGCAGGTCGAGGGCGCGCGCCATCTCGGCGCAGAACGGCTCGTGGGTATCGAGGTCGCCGAGGACGAAGCCGCCGCCGTGGAAGAAGAGGAGGAGCGGCCCGGCGCCGCGCCGCTCGCGCGCATCGTAGAGGCGCAGGGGGATGTCGCCGGCCGGCCCGGGGCAGCTGAGGTCGCGGATCACCGCCAGCTCGCCGGTCGGGGCGTCGGCGACGTGGCGCGACTTGACCATCATCAGCCGCGCCTCGGCGGGCCCGACCTCATGGCTGCTCGGGCCCGGCAGGTTGTTCAGCCAGTCGAGGAACAGGCGGACGTCCGGGCGGACATAGGGGTCGGCCATCGATCTTCCGTTTAACAAGCGATTCGGAAAGCCCTATTAGGGGAACGCGGCGTTGCCGCCACCTGTTGTGGCGCCGGCCCTGCACCGCTAGTCTGTTCTGCGCCGCACAATGAAGGAATCCGCGTTGGCCACGGCCACCCACTATCTCACCCCCGAAGAGGCTCGAAGCACCGAGGCGCCCGAAGCCGTGGTGGTTCGCTTCGCCGGCGATTCCGGCGACGGCATGCAGCTGACCGGCGGTCAGTTCACCCTGTCGACGGCGCTCGCCGGCAACGATCTCGCCACCTTCCCCGATTTCCCGGCCGAGATCCGCGCGCCGCAGGGGACGACCTTCGGAGTCTCGGCTTTCCAGATCAATTTCGGCTCGGCGGCGATCGAGACGGCCGGCGACGCTCCCGACGTCCTGATCGCGATGAACCCGGCCGCGCTCAAGACCAACGTCGCCGACCTCAAGCCCGGCGGCCTGATCATCGCCGACGAAGGCGAGTTCGGGCAGCGCAACCTCGCCAAGGCCGGCTACGAGGCCAATCCGCTCGAGGACGGCTCGCTGGCGCGCTGGCAGCTGGTGCGCTTCAACATCAGCCAGCTCACCCTCGACGCGGTCAAGCCGTTCGGGCTCGGCAACAAGGAAGCGCTGCGCTGCAAGAACATGTGGACGCTTGGCCTGGCGCTCTGGATGTTCGACCGCGACCGCGGCCCGATCGAGGCCTGGCTCAAGGCCAAGTTCGCCAAGGCGCCGGAACTTGCCGAAGCGAACATCGCCGCTCTCAATGCCGGCCACGCCTTCGGCGAGACCGCGGAGATCGGCGGTCCGCTCAAGCAGCATCATATCGATCCGGCGCCGGCGGAGCCGGGCCTCTACCGCACCGTCACCGGCGCCGAGGCGATCTCGCTCGGGCTGGTCGCGGGCGCCAAGCTCGCCGGCCTGGCCATGTTCTTCGGCGGCTATCCGATCACCCCGGCGAGCGCGATCCTCCACCATCTTTCGCGCCTCAAGGAATATGGAGTCACCACCTTCCAGGCGGAGGATGAGATCGCCGCCATCTCCGCCGCGATCGGCGCCAGCTTCGCGGGGCAGCTCGGAGTCACATCCTCGTCCGGGCCCGGCATCGCCCTCAAGACCGAGGCGATGGGGCTGGCGATCATGACCGAGCTGCCGCTGATCATCATCAACTCGCAGCGCGGCGGGCCGTCGACGGGGTTGCCGACCAAGACCGAGCAGTCCGACCTCTACCAGGCGGTCTACGGCCGCAACGCCGACGCTCCGCTTCCCGTCATCGCCGCCCGCTCGCCCGCCGACGCCTTCGAATGCGCGATCGAGGCATGCCGGATCGCCGTCCAGTACATGACCCCGGTCGTCCTGCTGACCGACGGCTATATCGCCAACGCCGCCGAGCCCTGGCGAGTCCCCGACATGGCCGGCTACGAGCCCTTCCCGGTCCGCTTCCACGACCGACCGCCGGAAGAGGGGGAGGCGGTCAATCCCTATGCCCGTGACGACAAGCTCGCCCGTGTCTGGATCAGGCCGGGGACGCCCGGACTGATGCACCGGATCGGCGGCATCGAGAAGAATGTCGGCACCGGCCACATCGACTACGCGCCGGAGAACCACCAGGCGATGACCGACATCCGCGCCAACAAGGTGCTCGGAGTCGCCCGCTCGATCCCGGCACAGGAGGTCTGCCTCGGCGAAGCGGGCGGCAGGCTGGCGGTGGTCGGCTGGGGCTCGACCTTCGGCCCGATCCACCAGGCGGTGAGGCGAGTTCGGCGCAACGGCCTCGACGCCTCGCACATCCACTTGCGCCACATCTGGCCGCTGCCCGCCAACCTGGGCGAATTGCTGCGGTCCTACGAGCGCATCATCGTTCCGGAGATGAATCGCGGTCAGTTGAAGACTCTGCTTCGCGACCAGTATCTGGTCGACGCCCGTCCGGTGAATAAGGTCTCCGGCCAGCCTTTCAAGATCGCCGAGATCGAGGCCGCCATTGCCGAGGCGCTGCGGTGAATCCGCCGCGGCTCATCCCGCTCGTCGTGATGCTGATCCTGGTGGTCGCGATCATTTATTATCTGAACTGAGGAATCTGCCGATGACCGAGATGGTCAAGCTGACGCCCAAGGACTTCGCGACGGACCAGGAAGTGCGCTGGTGCCCGGGCTGCGGCGACTATGCCGTGCTCAAGGCGGTGCAGCGGACGATGCCGGATCTCGGCGTCGACCCGGCGAAGACGGTGTTCGTCTCGGGCATCGGCTGCTCGAGCCGCTTTCCTTATTATATGGAGACGTACGGCTTCCACACCATCCACGGCCGCGCTCCGGCTTTCGCGACCGGGGTCAAGCTCGCCAATCCGGAGCTCGATGTCTGGATCGTCACCGGCGACGGCGACGCGCTGTCGATCGGCGGCAACCACACGATGCACATCCTGAGGCGCAACCTCGATTGCCAGATCCTGCTCTTCAACAACGAGATTTACGGGCTGACCAAGGGCCAATATTCGCCGACCTCGCGGGTCGGGACGAGAAGCCCGTCGACGCCCTTCGGCTCGGTCGACCGGCCAGTGTCGCCCTGCGCCTTCGCGCTCGGCTCGGGCGCCCGCTTCGTCGCTCGAGCGATCGACGTCAGCAAGTTCCTCCCGGACGTGCTCAAGGCCGCCCACGGCCATCGGGGCGCCGCCTTCGTCGAGGTGTTCCAGAACTGCATCGTCTATAATGACGACGTCTTCGCTTCCTTCACGGCCAAGGAGAGCGCCGGCAAGCAGCTCTGGCTCAAGCCGGGCGAGCCGATGCTGTTCGACGGCGGCGCCAAGGGCCTCGCCCTCGACCGCGAGCGGCTGATGCTGAAGGTCGCTGACGTCGTCGACGGCGACTGGCAGGCGGCCGACGTGATCGTCCACGATCCGCGCAACAAGGCCGTCGCGCACATGCTCATCGACATGCCCTTCGGGACTTTCCCGATGGCGCTTGGAGTCATTTACGACGATCCCCGGCCGACCTTCGAGAGCGCGATCCTGAAGCAGAATCGCGATATCGCCGCCGGCAAGCCGGCCGACCTGCAGGCGCTGGTCTCCAAGGGCCAGACCTGGGAAGTGGTCAAGGAGCCGCGCGAGATTTGACCCGCTCGGATCGAGTCCCGCTGGGATCGGGCTCGGCGGAAACGGGCTTCGGGCTCGCGGGGCGACGAACGGAGAAGAGCGAGCGCCGTCCATGCCGCCATCGCGCAGCCTCGGTTCGAAATGACCGCGCATAGGGGCCGCCACCTGGTCGCCGCCGACCGCCGCTTCGCGACCGGCGGCGGGCTCGCCGCGCGCCTGTTCGCCGGCGGCTTCTCGCGCCTGCTCGGGCGGATCGATCGCGGTCTGGTCGAGGGCCGGATCGACGTCACCCTGCCCGACGGCTCGTTGCGCATCCTCGGCGGGCGCGCCGCCGGACCGGTCGCGACGGTCCATCTGCGCAGCTGGCGCGCGCTCGTCCGTCTCGCCTCGTCCGGCTCGGTGGGCTGGTACAAGGCCTGGGCCCAGGGCGAATGGTCGAGCCCCGATCCGGTGCCCTTGTTCGACCTGTTCATGCGCAACGCGGTCCGCCTCGGCGATACCGGTCGGGCCAAGGGGCCCTGGAAGCTGGTCAACCGCCTCGTCCACGCCCTGCGCGGCAACGACAAGGTCCGGGCGCGCCGCAACATCGCCCACCATTACGACCTCGGCAACGATTTCTACGCCGCCTGGCTCGACCCGAGCATGACCTATTCGAGCGCCGTCTTCGCCGAACCCATCTCCGCCGCGGAGCCGCTCGAACAGGCCCAGCAGCGCAAGATCCGCCTGCTCCTCGACCGGCTCGAGCTTCGGCCCGGCCAGCATCTCCTCGACGTCGGCTGCGGCTGGGGCGCCCTGGCCGAGATCGCGGCGCGCGACTACGGAGTCCACGTCACGGGCCTTACCCTGTCGGCCGAGCAGAGGGACTATTGCGAGGCGAGGCTCGCCCGCGCCGGCCTCGCCGACCGGGCGACGATCCTGCTCAGCGACTATCGCGACCTCGCCGGCCGGTTCGACGCCGTCGCCAGCGTCGAGATGGTCGAGGCGGTCGGCCAGGAATATTGGCCGGCCTACCTCCAGAGCATCGCTCGGGTGCTCAAGCCGGGCGGCCGGGCGGCGCTCCAGCTCATCTCGATCTGCGAGGCGCTGTTCGAGCGCTATGCCGCCAACGCCGACTTCATCCAGGCCTATATCTTCCCCGGCGGCCTCCTCGTCAGCGAAGCGCGGTTCGGGCGCATCGCCGAGCAGGCCGGGCTGCAATGGCGCTACCGCCGCGGCTACGGCCTCCATTATGCCGAGACCTTGCGGCGCTGGCGCCGGCGCTTCGACCGCGCGGTGACGGCAGGGAGGCTTCCGGACGGCTTCGACGACGCCTTCCACGATCTGTGGCGCTACTATCTGATGTACTGCGAAGGGGGATTCCGCGGCGGCGGCATCGACGTCGTCCAAGTCACTCTCGTCAAGACCCCGCAATCCATGAAAAGCGATAGATGATAGGATGAGATTGCGTCTTTCCGTCGGGTAAGGCCTTCGCCCTTGAACTGGTCGCGACGGCCAATTGGCGGGACCTGTGAGACGGCTGATTTGGCCAGGTCCGGCACCGAGCTTCGCGGCAAGCAAAAAGGTGAGGTTCGACGCGGCACGTTTCTCGGCAGCGCCAGTCCGAATCAGCAGCTTTTCTGATCCTGATCATCCGGCGCCGTCGCAATTAGGCTATCGCGACGGGGGTATCGGGTTTAGCACAGGTTAGAAATAAGCTGGGGGGCTGCGGGACGATCATCCGATTGCCCGTCTCCACCGCGGTCAGGAGAACGTCCACGTGGAGACTTTCCGAATCCATCCCGCCGTCGGCATCGCCAGGGTCGGCAACAGCAGCGAATATGTCATCGCCCCGGAGACGATGGCCGGGGCGCCCATATCCCCAGGGTCGACGCTGACCGGCGGCTTGCCGATCCGGGCCGGCACCGAGGACGAGCCGGTGCGCAGCGGCGACGTCCGCGACTCCGCCGGCGCCCTCAAGCGTCACGCCGCGCGCTTCCGGATCTTCGCCTATCCCGAGACGGCCGAGGAGGTCTGGCCGCGCGGCGACGGGGTCGAGGTCAATATCGGCAGCGTCGTCGGCGGGCGAACGGTCGCCGACATCGTCTGGACCGTCCACGTCGCCAACAAGAAGGCGAATGCCTTCGTGCTCAGCGAGAGCGGCCTCCAGGGCATTTCGGGCTATACCGACGGCAATCTTCCGCCGATGCGCAACCCCAGCATCGAGCATCCCGATGCGCCCCAGCCGCCCGACAAGATCCGGGTGATGAACGAGCCCGGCCGGGTCTTCAAGCTGACCATCGATCCGGGGCCCCGGGTCGTCGCCGGCGCCAATGCCGCGGCGGTGCGCTTCGATCGGCCGACCCCGGCCCAATATTACGACGCCGAGGCCGGCAACGTCGTCACCCTGCCGAAATATCCCAAGTCGTTCCCGGCCGACAGCTTCAAGCAGATGGACTCGCCGTCCGGTCCGATCGACACGCTCGGCGAGCTGATCACCGATGCCAAGGGCCGGCTGCTCGTGCTGGGCGGCTTCGGCAAGGCCGCCGGCTGGCGGATCAAGGGCGCTTCGCCGCCGCTCGACAACGACGTCAACAACAACCAGTGGTTCGACGACAGCGCCGACGGACCGGTCTCGGCCGTGCTCGTCTTCAGCGACGGCTCGCGCGCCGAGGTGCAGGGCGCCTGGGTGACCGCGACCGACCCGTCCTTCGCGCCCCAGATCCTCAACGTGGTCTCGCTGTGGGACGACATCTACGATTGTTGGGTGCGCGACCTCGCGCTCAGCCCGAGCCTATACGATCCCGCCAAGGGCGGCTACCAGCAGAGCTACAAGCCCACCTTCGACGATCAGCTGAGGCCGATCTTCAGCAGCGCCTCGCTCCAGCAATGGGTGGTGAATCTGAGCCAGCGGGGCATGGCGGCGCACACGTCGCTCGCCTCGATCACCGCGGCCGACGATCCGGCGACGACCCCGCTCGCCGGAATCGCGGCGATCTTCCGCAACCCGAACGACCCGAGCCAGCAGAACAATACCAGCCTGATGCCCCTGCACCTCGGCGACGCCGGGGATTCCTTCCTGACCCTGAGGAAGACGCAATATTTCTTCCTTCAGCGCTGGAACAAGGGAAAGGCCAATTACCTGGCAGGAAGCGGGCCGCCGCTCGGGCCCGGCGAGTTCCTCGACAAGGCGACGTTCGTCAACTGCCTCGGCGGACGCTTCAGCCCCGGCATCGACCTCACCTTCGTCATGCGCGAGCGGGCGGTCTACCGGCAGCCGTGGCAGGCCGCCGGCGTGGGGCCGTTCCGGGTGCACGCCAAGACGCTCGCCTACGCGACCGCGAAATCGCCGACCAAGCCCTTGCTCACCGCCGGCTATGTGCCGCGTCACGTCGAGGCCGACGGGCTCGAGCCCGGCGACCTGGGCAAGTTCATGGCGCTGCCCTGGCACACCGATTACAACAGCTGCGCGACCCATCCGCCGTCGCCCAACCCACCCGGCAACCGAACCCTCTTCTGGTCGTGGCCGGCGCAGCGGCCGGTGGCGGTCTACACCGCGGACGACGTCCTTTGGGGATCCGACGATCCGCCCGACGGCCTGCCGCCGTGGAACGAGACCTGGCAGCTCGGCAAGCAGCGCTGGTCGGTGCGCGGGCTCGGCACCGATTCGCCCGACGCCGAGAATTGGGGCCGCTACCAGGTCCGGCGCGACATGCTCGACAATTGGAATCGAATCGGCGTGGTGATGCAGGCGACTCAGGTCGAGCCGCCCGCGGGCAAGCGGCCGAAGGCGAGGGCAGGCCAGCCGGCGCAGCCGTCGGCGGCGGACAAGAAACCGGTCGCGCTGCCCACCGCCTGGTATCTGGAGGTGCAAAGCCAGTTGCGCGACACCGGCAAGAGCCCGGTCGTGCCCTTCCCGAATATCGCGACCGACCTCGACCCCGATCCGACCGTCGGGCTCGACCCGCGCGACCTCTTCTACAAGCTGTTCAACGTCGACGAATTCCCGGCAGTGCGCGCCGACGCGCGCCTCTATGTCGACGCCTGGCTCAAATGGGCCGAGGCTTTCTCGAACGACCGCAAATCGCCGGCCGACCGGCGCTTCTTCCGCTACACTGAGCAGGCCTTCCAGGATCGCCTCGAGGAGATCTACCAGCAGCTCGTCGACGAGGCGGCCGATTTCGACCCGGGAGCCGACGGCCAGTTCACCACCTACGAGCAGATGTGCACCTATACGATCCAGTGGGCTCCGTTCAATCTGGTCGACGGCGCCTGGCTGAGGAACGTCGGCGGCACCGGCCCGATGGATGAGGTGCAGTCGCTGCTCTATTCGGTGTCGATGGACGAGCGCGGCGACGGCGTCGTCTCGATGAACCACTGCAACATCTACCGCGATCTGTGCCACACGATCGGCTATTACCCGCCGCCGATCGAATCGCGCGAATTCGCCTACGACCCGCAATTCCTCGACAGCGCCTTCACCGTGCCGGCTTTCCAGCTCGCCATCTCGGAGTTCACCGAGGAATATTATCCCGAGATCATCGGCATGACGCTGCAGCTCGAGTGGGAGGTGGTGCAGCTCAAGCAGACCCGCGATTCGATGATCTTCACCGGGCTCGATCCGCATTTCTACATCATGCACATCGGCATCGACAACGCGGTCAACGGCCACGGCCAGCGCGCCGCCGACGCGGTCCGCCTCTACCTCCAGAACATGCGCGAGACCGGCGGCGACCAGGCCGTCCAGCGCGCCTGGCGGCGGATCTGGAACGGCTTCGTCGCCTTCGCCTCGATCGGCAATTTCGGCAACGACCTGCTCGCCCTGGTCAACGCCAAGCCCGACCTGCGCAAGCAGATGATCGCGATGATCGAGCGCAAGGCCAATTTCGGCAGCCGCAACCACCAGAACCACAAGGTGGGCGAGAGCCGAATCGACGAATGGTTCTCCAATCCGCCGGCCTTTCTCGATGCGCTCAAGGACCATGGCTACATCACGCCCGGCGACTGGCCCAACAGCCGGATGCTCGGCCTGATGAACTTCGAGACCGGCCCGATGTACCGGGTCTTCACCGACGACGAGATCCAGCTCTGGGCGGACTATACCAACTCGCTGGCCCATCCCGAGCCGCCGCCCACTCCGCAGCCGATCCCGCCGGCGCGGGCGATGGCCGCCCTGGTCGATCAGCTGCGGCCGATCCAGCAGGGCACCGCCGGCCACGTCCTCAACAGCATGGCCGACGAGCGCGGCATGGTGCACACCATCGATTGGTGGTTCGAGCAGCCGACCAGGGCGCTGATGGCGGCGCTCGCCTCGCCGGTGAACGGGCTGATCAGCCCTGGCGATCCGGCCAACAGCCGCTTCTTCATGGACCTGATCGCGCCGACCGGTCCGATGGGGTCGGTGTTCGGCCTGCCCGCCGATCCGCCCAATAGCGGGAGCTGCCGCGACGTCGTCCACGCCTGGATCCTCGCCGAATGCCCCTTGCCCGACGAAAGACCGTTTACGCTTCGGCTCGGCACGCCGAGGAGCAAGCGCGACCGCCATCCGACCGGGCGAATCTACGGCATGGGCAACGTTCATTGAGCCAGGCGGCGCCGTCGGCCTGGGAGGTCGCCATCGTCGGCGCCGGACCGGCCGGCGCGGCCTGCGCCCTCGCTCTCGCGCGCGCCGGGGTCGCGCGAATCTGCCTGGTCGATCCCGGTCCGGCCACGGGCGCCGCGGCGATTGCGGTGGGGGAGACCCTCCCGCCCGACGCCCGGCTTCTGCTCGACCGGCTCGGCCTCGGCGAGGCCTTTCTCGACGAGCGGCACGAGCCGTGCCTCGGCAGCTGCTCCGCCTGGGGAAGCGCGACCCTCGGCTACAACGATTTCCTGCTCAACCCGAACGGCAGCGGCTGGCATCTCGACCGGGCCCGGTTCGACGGCTTTCTGCGCCGCCGCGCGGTCGCCGCGGGAGCCACGCTGTTCGAGGGCGCCCGGCTCGTCGACGTCGCCGCGAGCGGGCGCGGCTACCGGCTCGGCCTCGCCGGGGGCGCCGTCCTCGACTCGGAATATGTCGTCGACGCATCCGGGCGATCCTCGGCCTTCGCCCGGCGAGTCGGCGCCCGGCGGACGCCGCTCGACCGGCTGACCTTCGTCTACGGTTTCTTCGACGCCGCCGGCGCCGCATCGCAATCCCGCCTGACCCTGCTCGAGGCGGTGGCGGACGGCTGGTGGTACGCGGCCGGGCTGCCCGGGCAGCGGCTGGCCGTCGCCTTCGCCGGCGATTCCGATCGGGTCCGTGCCGGCGGGCTCGGCCAGGATCCGCAATGGCTCGCCGAGGCGCTCGCCACCCGCCATCTCGCCAAGCGCCTCGACGGCTGCCGCTTCGTCGCCGGAAGCCTGGTCCCTCGGGTGGCGGCGAGCTTCCTTCTCGACCGGGTCTCGGGCCCACGATGGCTCGCGGCGGGGGACGCCGCCGCCTGCTTCGACCCGCTCGCGGCGCAAGGGCTGTACAAGGCGCTCGCCGACGGCCTGGACGGCGCCGGCCTGATCATCGAGGCGCTCGGCCGCGGCGGCGACCTCGGCGAGGACTATGCCGCCGCCGCCCGGGCTCGCTTCGAGGAATATCGGGTCAACCGCAATTATTTCTACGGACTCGAACGCCGCTGGCCCGGATCGCGATTCTGGCAGCGGCGCCAGGCCCGGCTGGAACTGTCCGCGGCCGCCTAGGCGGCTCGAGAGGAGGGCATATGGCGCACCGACTGACTCATAGCCTGGGCCATTGGATGCCTCGGGACCGCGGGGTGGTGGAGCAGTGGCTCGGCCGCCTGATCGATCAGGTCACTCGAGATCCCAAGCCCCTCCATCCCATCATCGCCGACTTCAAGGCGCTGATCGAAGACGATCCCGAAATCTACATGCTGTTCCACATGATGTTCGACGAGGTTCCGGAAAAATATCGGGACGACCCCACCGGTGCGCCGCAGGTGCGCGATTATCATCTGATGCTGCAGCTCTTCAACGAGATCATGACCCGAGCGCCCGAATATATGGACAATGCGCTGGTCGGCTTTCCGATCAACGCCATCCTCGACTGGCCGATGGGGACGAGCGCGGGTTTCGCGGCCTTCCTCAATCCCAAGGTCAACGCCCAGTTCCAGGTGATGCTCGGCGAATGGGCGCGCTTTCTAGGCTCTCCCGATTCGCTCTACGTGCTCAACAAGGATCCGAAGACCGGCTGGTTCGGCAGCGCGGCGATGAAGAAGATGCCGAACTTCAGCAAGAACTTCGTCTGCAATCCGCGGGCGCCCTATCACGGCTTCACCTCCTGGGACGACTTCTTCACCCGCCAGTTCCGCCCCGGAATCAGGCCCGTCGCCGACCCCGACGACGACCAGGTCATCGTCAACGCCTGCGAATCGGGACCCTATTGCCTCGCGAGGGGGGTCAAGCCGCGCGACCGTTTCTGGCTCAAGGGCCAGCCTTATTCGCTCGATCACATGCTCGCCCGCGACAGCCTCGCGCCGCAATTCGCCGGCGGCACCGTCTACCAGGCCTTCCTCGACGCGCTCAGCTACCATCGCTGGCACAGTCCAGTGCGGGGCAGGGTGACCAAGGCCTATGTCAGGCCCGGGACCTATTATTCGGAGGCGCAGTCCGAGGGGTTCGATCCCGCCGGCCCGAACAACTCGCAGGGCTACATCACCCAGGTCGCGACCCGGGCGATGATCTTCATCGAAGCCGACAATCCGGCGATCGGGCTGATGTGCTTCATGGCGGTGGGCATGGCCGAGGTCTCGACCTGCGACATAAGGGTCTATGAGGGGCAGCGCGTCGACAAGGGCGACCAGCTCGGCATGTTCCACTTCGGCGGGTCGACCCACTGCCTGATCTTCCGCCCGGGCCTCAAGCTCGATTTCGACTTCCACGGCCAGAAGCCCAACGTCAACGCCACCCCGATCCCGGTCAACGCGAAGATCGCCAGGGTGGTAAAGGGCTAGCCGCGAAGCTCGAGCCGGTAGCCGGTCTCGAAATCGTCGGCGAGCAGACCGGCGATCGCCTCGCCGACGGCGGCCGGGCTCTTCAGGGTCGCGGGATCCTCGCCGGGAAAGGCGCGGGCGCGCATCAGGGTGGCGGTCGAGCCCGGGTCGACGATCGCGACCTTGACCGGAGCCAGGTTCCTAACCTCCTCGGCATAGCTCGACACCAGGGTTTCGAGCGCGGCCTTGGACGCACCGTAGCCGCCCCAATAAGCGCGCGGCTGCCGGCCGACGCTCGAGGTGACGGCGATCACCCGCCCGGCCGAGCTTCGCCGGAGCAGCGGGTCGAAGGCGGCGATCAGGGCCTGCTGGGCGAGCAGGTTCAAGGTCAGCACCTTGTTGAGCTCCCTACCGTCGATCTGAGTCACCGGGGTCAAGCTGCCGAGCATCGCGGCATTGAGCACGAGCAGGTCGAGCGCGTGCCATCGGCCGGCGACCGCCTGGGCCAGCTTGGCGATGCCGTCGGGGTCGGTGAGGTCGAGCGGAGCGATCGTCGCGGCGCCGCCGGCGGCGTGGATCCGCTCCTCGACCGCCTCCAGGTCGGCCGCCGTGCGCGCGGTCAGCACCACGTGCGCGCCGCGGCGGGCGAGCGCCTCGGCGGTCGCTGCGCCGATGCCCCGGCTGGCGCCGGTGACCAGCGCCAGCTTATCCTGGAGAAAAGCGGTCATTCCACTCCTTCGTCATGCCGAGCTGTTGCAGCCGCCCAGGCTGGAGAGGACGGGGCCCAGGCCGTCAGCCGTAGAGTTCGGTCGGCAGCAGCTGGTCGCGCTGCTCGAGATCCTCGCGGTCGGTCAACCGGGTCGGGTAGTCGCCGGAGAAGCAGGCGTCGCAATATTGCGGCTGCGCCTCGTCGCGCACCTCCTCGCCCAAGGCCCGGTAGAGACCCTCGATCGATAGGAAGGCGAGGCTGTCCGCCCTGATATATTTGTTCATCGCCGGAACGTCCATCTGCGCCGCCAGCAGCTTCTTCCGCTCCGGAGTGTCGACGCCGTAGAAGCAGCTGTGCCGGGTCGGCGGCGAGGCGATGCGCATGTGCACCTCGCGCGCTCCGGCCTCGCGGAGCATCTGGACGATCTTCAGCGAGGTCGTGCCGCGGACGATCGAATCGTCGATGAGGACGATGCGCTTGCCCTGGATGAGCGCGGCATTGGCGTTGTGCTTGAGCTTGACTCCGAGGTGGCGGACCTGGTCGCTCGGCTGGATGAAGGTCCGGCCGACATAGTGCGAGCGGATGATGCCGAGCTCGAAGGGGATGCGGCTCTCCTGGGCGTAGCCGATCGCCGCCGGCACGCCGCTGTCGGGCACCGGCACGACATAATCGGCCTCGACGCCGTTCTCGCGCGCCAGCTCGGCGCCGATCTGCTTGCGGACCTGGTAGACGGAGGCGCCGTCGAGGACGCTGTCCGGGCGCGAGAAATAGACGTGCTCGAAGATGCACGGCCGCGGCTGCGCCGCCGCGAACGGCTTGAGGGTCTGAACGCCTTTCTCGCTGATCACGATCAGCTCGCCGGGCTCGACGGTGCGAATGTAGGTGGCCCCGACCACGTCGAGCGCGACGGTCTCCGAGGCGAAGATATAGGCGTCGCCGAGCCGGCCCATGACCAGCGGCCGGATGCCGCGCGGGTCGCGGCAGGCGATCAGCCCCTCGGCGGTCAGGCAGACCAGGCTGTAGGCGCCCTCGACCTGCTTCAGGGCGTCGATGAATCGGTCGAGCAGCGTCGAGTAGGTCGAGGTCGCGACGAGGTGGATGATGACCTCGGTATCGGTGGTCGACTGGAAGATCGAGCCGTGGCGGTTCAGCTCGCGCCGGACCCGGGCCCCGTTCGAGATATTGCCGTTATGAGCGACCGCGAAGCCGCCGCTGGCCAGCTCGGCGAAGAGCGGCTGGACGTTGCGTAGCGCCGTCTCGCCGGTCGTCGAATAGCGGACGTGGCCGATCGCGGCTCGGCCGGCGAGCGCCCGGATCACCCCGTCCTTGTCGAAATTGCCGGCGACATGGCCCATGGCGCGGTGGCTGTGGAAGCCCTTGCCGTCATAGCTGGTGATTCCGGCCGCTTCCTGGCCGCGATGCTGAAGCGCGTGCAGCCCGAGCGCGACGATCGCCGCGGCGGTGTCCGCGCCCCAGATGCCGAACACGCCGCACTCCTCGCGCAGCTTGTCGTCGTCGAAAGGATTGGTCGTCAGCATCGCCTCGGCCCCGTCGCACCCGCCTCGCCGCCTATATAGGTCCAGGCGCGCCTTTGTCGCCCCTCGCGGCCAAGAAAATGCAACGCCAAAGGCGGGCTGTGGGTTTAATCGGATCGAAATGCGCGCCTTATTCCCGATCGCCCTGCTGCTTGCCGGCTGCGGCACCGGCGCCGGAACCGGCAATTCCGACGGCGCCGGCAACGGCGCCGACGAGGCGGTTCGGGCGGCGGTCCAGACCGCGACCCTGACCGGCCTCTACGAAGGCGGCGCCGGGCCGCGGCGCAACCAACTGTGCATCGTCGATCGTGCCGCCGGCGACGCGCGCTTCGGGCTCGTCCTTTGGGGCCGCAGCGATTCGAGCTGCAGCGGCGCCGGCGCCGCCGTCCGTGAGGGCGCCTTGCTCCGACTCGCCATGGAGGGCGATGGCTCGTGCGAGGTCGCCGCGGCCATCGAAGGCGGCCGGGTGGTCTTTCCCGCCGTGGTGCCGGCGGGCTGCTCTTATTATTGCGGGGGTGGGGCGACCCTCGCCGGCGCCGCCTTCGACAAGGTCGGCGGGACCGCCGAGGACGCCCTGCGGGCGAGCGATCTGGTCGGCGACCCGCTTTGCGGCTAGGGCGCTGTATTGACGCTAACGTCAACGGAAAGTAGTGCGCTCGCCATGTCGCCGCCGACCGCGCTCCACAACGATTACCGCCAGTCGGACCGAACCGCGCGCACCTACACGATCACCCAATTGTGCGACGAGTTCGGAGTGACCGCCCGGGCCCTGCGCTTCTACGAGGACGAGGGCCTGATCTCGCCCCGCCGCCAGGGCCTGTCGCGAATCTACAGCTGGCGCGACCGCGCCCGCCTGGCCTGGATCCTGCGCGGCAAGCGGGTCGGCTTCAGCCTCGCCGAGATTCGCGAGATGATCGACCTCTACGACGTCGGCGACGGCCGCCACGAGCAGCGCCGGGTCACCCTCGCCAAGTGCCGGGCCCGGGTCGACCTCCTGACCAAGCAGAAGCTCGACATCGACGCCACCATCGACGAGCTCGAGCGCTTCGTCGCCATGGTCGAG
>Ga0196978_1000132_pt1 | contig 37788 bp, 32 predicted proteins | sample S3v_2013CmetaG_FD_155491 | JGI IMG/M metagenome (GOLD analysis project Ga0196978, IMG submission 155491) | Soil microbial communities from Anza Borrego desert, Southern California, United States - S3+v_20-13C | ecosystem: Environmental > Terrestrial > Soil > Desert | place: USA: California... | reverse complement strand
TGATCAGAGCACCATCGCGGGCGTCGACGTGTTCGTCGACGGAGATTTCGTCGGCCAGGCGCAGTACGGCTTCCCGCGCGCCGACGTCGGCGATCAGTATCCGCAGATCTCGAACTCGCGGAACTCGGGCTGGCGGTTCGTGATGGATACGCGCCTGCTGGCGAACTCGATCCACCGCCTGACGATCCGCGTGCGCGACTCCGGCGGCCGGACCTCCGAGGTGGCGTCGACGGATTTCTATGTGCTGAACAACGAGCCGCAGATCACGCGAGCCCCGTCGCAGGGCCAGGCACCGATCGAATAGCGCGCTTCGCGCGTTCCCGAAACAGCCCGGCGAAAGCCGGGCTGTTTCTTTTCAGAACAACTTCAGGAACACCACGTTCGCGACGAAGCCGTCCTGTTTGTTGCGCCCGATGGTCTTGCCGATGTCGAGACGCAGCAGCGTGCCGTACGGTCCGATGGTCTGTCCCGCGATGCCCACTCCCTGGAACGGCTCGCGTTGATACCCCGCGGTAGTGTCGTCGATCAGCGCGTGATCGTAGAACGCCTCGAGCCGGAACTGCTGCGAGAACACGAAGCCGTACGAGAGATGGCCGATGAACGCCTTCTCCGCGTGCACCGATCCCGACTGCACGCCATGGACGCGCTGTGCGCCGAAGAATCCGAGCTCGTATTTCGAAAAGCGATCGAGGCGCTGCCCGTCGATGTAATTCAGATCGACGCCGATGCGCTGGAACTTCGGCAGGTAGAAGCTCTTGCCGAGCGACGCGCCGAAGCGCGTGAACGACCGCTGTTCGGGATCGAACTCGGCGGGATCGCCCCACGGCTCCCACGTGCTGCGGCGGTTGTAATCGTACGACGCGGAGAACGACCAGCCGCGCCGCGAGTAGCGCACTTCGATGCCGGGCGTGAAGGTGAGCGTGGAGCTCGGCACCGCGAACGTCGACCCCGTGTCATCGGCCGACGAGTACGACTGATGGGAAACGCCGAACGAAACGTCGACTTTGCCGAACTGTGCGAACGGATGCCCCGCGCGCGCAAACAATCCCATCGGCCGCGACTGCACCGCCTCCTCGGGACGTTCAATGCCGCCGCGATACATGGTGTTCTGCGTGGGAATGGCGATGCCGAAAAAGTCGAGTCCGACGTTCGTGCGCGTGCCGCCGACGTTCGGATGCGTCGCGTTCGCCGCCAGCACAACGCCCGCGAAGAAGACGTTCGTCTGGATGCCTTTGTTGAAGAGATTGAAGTTGAAGTAGTCGACGCCGCCGAGAGGGACGACCGGAAATTCGAGACCGCCGTCGTGGTGCACGCCGCCGAGCGCGAAGAGTTGCGCCGTGTCGAAGCCTTCCTTCACCACGCGCACGCCGTCACGCTTCTCGAGATAGCGCAGGCCCGCCGCGGTCTCGCGCACCATGCGCGCATCGGACTGCGAGACCTGCGCGAGCAGCGTCTCGAACTCCGGCGGATCGACGCGGAAGTTCTCGAACGTCGTCGAACGCTGCACGACGCTCGCACGTCCCGCCGCGGAGATGACCTGCTGCGCATTCACCGACGCGGGCAGCCAGATCAGGGAGCGCGCATCGGTCTTCGCCACAGCCGCGGCCGTGAGCGGAGATTTCGTGTCGCGCGCGAACGCGACAAAGTCGACGCGCTCTTCGTTCGACAGCACCTCACCCGTGAGGTTGAGCTGCACCATGTTGATGCGCACGCGCGCCCACGTCTTCGTATCGATCCACACCGTGCCGCGATACAGCGGCAACTCCGCGGGCGCGTTCGGCGGCGGCTCGAAACGTACTTCGTAGACGCGGTAGCCGACGAGGTCGGTGGCGCGGACCAGCTCATACCGGTATTCGTTGGAGAGATGGATGTCGAGCGGAAGCTGCGTGACTTTCTCCGGCTGGATCAGCGGCAGCTCCGGGATCTTCCCGTACTTCCACTTCACGCCGTTGATCAGAAAATCCGACCACACCCAGTCGGCGCGTCCGTCAGGCGCCGAAAAGTAATCGCCCGCGATCGTTGCTTCCAGCGCTTCCGCGCCGCCGCCGATGTCAAAGCGCAACTTGGTCGTGTTGCGCGCGACGTAACGGGGCTGAATCGATTCCTGGAACGCGTCGTACGACTGATGATTGCGGATGATCTCTTCGACGGTGATGCCACGCTCGGTCGCGATGTCGAGCGTTTCTTTCGTCACGTTGCGATCGGTCTTCTCGACGTAATCGACGACCACTGCATACGCTGCCTTCACCGCCGGGCTGCCGACCAGCAGCCGGTCGCCCCGGCGTCCGGTGTCGGTGATCTCGCGCTCACCCGCCGCATCGATGCGCCGCGGTTTCGTGAAACGGTCGGCGGGCAGCGAAAGGATCGACGGCGCGGCCGCGTCGCCGCGCGCGATGAGCACCGTGCGCAAGTCCTCGCCGCGTACGAACGTCAGCACGGGCATCTCCACCGTTGCGCCTTTTGCGTCCAGCACCGTGATCTTCGACGTCGAGTCGTACGCCCAATCCCCTGTCATGCTCCGATTAAAATTTTGGAGAGCGGCAGCGCCAGCTGCCGCTTTCAAAGCGGCGGCATCAGCCGCCGCCGCATACGCGCGAGTCGCCCCATTCGCGAACGCCTGCCCGAGATCAAACAACGCATTCGGAGCCGTCACCGGTACGACCGCAAAAATCTTCTTCGCCGGATCGCGTTCCGCCAGCCATGCGGCCGTCTCAGCGACCTGCCGCGCGTCGACGATCATCGCGTCAAAGTACGTCCCCGCGCCGTGATCGAACAGCTCCGCCAGGTTGTCCGCGCGCGGCATGACGATGCGCGAGGCCACACCCTGCCCCTGCGCCGACACCGATAGCCGCTTGATGGCATACGCCGCGAGCGTCGCATTTGCGTTCGGAACGCTGGCGCCGAGGGAGTCGAACGGACCGTGCGTGCGCGCCCAGTCGATGATCGTCTTCGTATGCTGCTCAACCTCGGCGATATCCGCCGCGGTGTACTCGACGACCAGCGAAAGATTGCGCGGCTCGGCCGGGATGAACGTGGCCAGGTCGGCGATGCCGACGCGCCCGAACGTGTACACGCCCGCCGCCTCCGCCGTCGCCACACCGACACAAAACGTACATTCCTCGGCGGCAGAAGCCGTCAGGGCGAGAATTTGCAGGAGGAAAACCACAGCGAGCGCGAGTTTTTTCATCGACGGCGTTCCGAACGCCGCAGGAAAGGCCGAAATTGCCGGAGATTGGCACCCTGTTTCTGAATCGCAACTCGGGGGTGAAAGGGGCGGACGATGAGTTGGTCGCCGCCGCGCGAGCCTCGCACCTCGAGGTGATCGAGCTCTGGGCGGAAACAGATTGCCTGCGGTTGATTCGGGAACGCATCGCGCGCGGGGTGCGTCTCTTCATCGCAGCTGGCGGCGACGGCACCGTGCATCACGTCGTGCAGCCGCTCATTCAGACCGACGCGGCGCTGGCCGTGATCCCCACCGGCACGTACAACCATTTCGCGCGCGACCTCGAGATTCCACTCGATTGGAAGACGGCGCTCGACGTGGCGCTGAACGGCGACACACGCTCGATCGACGCCGCCCGCGTCAACGACCGCTTCTTCGTCAACAACCTCTCTCTCGGTTTGTATCCGGAGCTCGTGGCGCGGCGCGAAGCGCGCGGCCGGGACTATCCGCGCTGGAAGGCGAGGCTCTACGCGTTCGCCGGCACGATGCGGAAGTACCGGCACGTGACGCTGGTGGTCGAAGCGGAAGGACGCAACGAACTGATTCGCACGCACGTGTTCATGGTCTCGAACAACACGTACGACCTCGGCCGCGTCGGCATCGAGGCGCCGCGCGACACACTCACCGGCGGCCGGCTCTCCGTCTTCTGGCTGCCGCACACGTCGCGTATCCGCCTGGCCCGTTACATTGCGCGCTACCTGGCGGGACGCGTGCGCACCATTCCCGGCTTCCGCTCGTTCCACGCGCAAACGCTGCGCGTGCAGAGCTCGAGCACCGCGTTGCGTGTAGGCATCGACGGCGAGCTGATGACGCTCGTCTCGCCGCTGTCGATCACGATCGTGCCGCAGTCGCTGCACGTGCGAGTGCCGAAGAGGGAAGGATAAACTCGCCGTCATGGCAGGCATCTTCGACACCGTCCTCGATGCGAACGTGCAGGCGCTGTTACGGCGCGAGCAGCGGCTGCTGGTGGAACTGCGCGAGACGCTGGAGCGCGAGCAGTCGGAGGAGCGCCGCCGCGTCGACGAGCTCCTGGCCACGCTCGAAGACTTGTTCACGCTGGTCATCGTCGGCGAGTTCAACGCCGGCAAGTCGTCGTTGATCAACGCCCTGTTCGGCGCGAAGCTGCGCACCGAGGGACCGATTCCGGTCGACGATGTGATCTCTGTGTTGCGCTACGCGGAACAGGCATCGACGCGCAAAGTCTCGGACTACGTCATCGAACAGTTCTATCCGATCGACTTCCTGCGCAACATCACGCTGGTCGACACGCCGGGGACGAACTCGATCGTGCAGCGCCATCAGGAGATCACGGAAGACTTCATCCCGCGCGCGGACCTGGTTCTGTTCGTGACGTCGATCGACCGGCCGCTGTCGGAGTCCGAGCGGCGCTTTCTCGAATACATTCGCGAGTGGGGCAAGAAGGTCGTATTCGTGCTGAACAAGGTGGACACGAAGAGCGACGCCGAGATCGAACAGGTCATCGATTACCTGAAGACGAACACGCGCGCGATTTTCGGCTTCGATCCGACCATCTATCCCGTCGCGGCGAAGCTCGCGCTCGAATCGAAGCTCGGTACGCTGCCGCCGCGCGAGTGGACCCGCAGCCGCTTCGAAGCACTCGAGGATTACATCTTTCACGTGTTATCGGAGAAGGAGCGCATCCGCATCAAGCTGTCCGCGCCGCTGGAGACGATCCTCAGTCTGTCGAAGAAGCAGTTCCGCATGATCGAGTCGCGGCGCGAAGTGCTGGCCGGCGACAAGGCACGCATCGAGTCGATCAACGATCAGCTCGAGCGCGCGCGCGGCGATCTCGTGTCGAACTTCAAGCAGTTCGTGGTGCGCATCGACAACCTGCTCATGGACCTCGAACGCCGCGGGCTCGATTTCCTCGATCAGTACGTCCGCATCCAGCACGTGATGCTGCTGCGCGACTCGTCGCGGTTTCGCGAGGAGTTCGAGCGGCAGGTGTTTCAGGGCTGGAAGGGGAACATCGACACGACCATTCAGGAGGCGGTCGACTGGCTGGTGAAGGAGAACATGAAGCTGTGGGGCGGCACGGTCGACGCGTTCCATCGACGCGCCGAGTCGGATGCGAAGAACGACGAGATCATCGGCCGCGTCGGCCGCGACTTCGCATACAACCGCGAGGAGGTCTACTCGCGCATGCGCCGCAACGCGGAGCAGCGGTTGTCGTCGTACGACGTGAACGTGGAGAGCCGGCGCATCATCGACAACGCCATGCGCGCCGTCCTCCACTCGTTCGGCCTCGGCGCCGGCGCACTCGGCCTCGGCTACTTGTTGACGACGGCCGTCACCAGCACCGCCGTCGACGTCACCGGCCTTACCGCCGCCACGATGCTGCTGGTGACGAGCTTCCTGATCCTGCCGTACAAGCGCAGCAAGGCCAAGGAAGAGTTCCGCCGCAGAATCGAGGAGATGCGCACGAACCTTCGCGATTCACTGGACCGCGAATCGACGACAGAAATCGACCGCATGCTGAGAAACATCACCAGCGCCTTCGAACCCTACCAACGCTTCTACGAAGCCGAATCCGAAAAAATCGAACGGTTTGCGGAAAAGCTGGCGAAGATCGAGGTGGAAGCAAGAGAGATTCAGGGCGAAGTGGAACGCCGGCGTCCCGCCGGCTGAGCAGGCGGCGTCCCGCCGCCGTCTTCAGGTACCGGAGCGAGACGCTCCCTGCTCAGCCGGCGAGACGCCGGCGTTCCATGCTACTCTCCAGACGGTCTCTTCCTTCGCTCGGCGCCAACGTACGTGCGCCACGACAACTTCATCCCCGACGCCCGAGTCATGCGTCCGCACTCGCGCGGTCGTCTGCCTCATTGGCGAGTCGACAACGGCGTCTACTTCATTACTTTCCGTCTTCGCGATTCGCTTCCGCGTGAGCTGGCGAAGCAACTTTTCGTCGAGCGGGATCACATGCTGCGCGGTTGCACGACGAGCGTCGACCGCGCGAGACTCGATGCCGCGTTTGGGTTACGGCTCGACCTCGAGCTCGACCGGCATCGCGGCTCGTGCGTGTTGCGCGAGCACGCCGGCGTCATTGCGGATGCGCTGAAGCACTTCGATCGCGATCGTTACGAGCTGCACGCGTGGTGCGTCATGCCGAATCACGTGCACGTGATGATGCATGTGAGCGACGGCAACGATGTCCCAAAGATTGTGCACTCGTGGAAGTCATACACCGCGCGTGCGATCGGGCGTGGAGTCATCTGGCAACGCGAGTATTTCGACCGCGTCGTTCGATCGCCGCGAGAATTCGCGGATACGCGGGCTTACATTCGCGAGAACCCTGCGAAGGCGGGATTGATGGACTGGGCTTGGGTTGGGTGACGGCGGCTATAATCCGCCGCCTTATGGTTCGGATACAGGAGTTACCGCAGCATGTTGGCGAGGTCGTTACGGTCAACGGCTGGCTCTACAACAAGCGCACTTCGGGCAAGTTGCAGTTCCCCATCGTTCGCGATGGCAGCGGCTTCGTGCAGTGTGTGGTGTCGAAGAAAGAAGTGGCGGAGGAGTCGTGGAATGACTCCGATCGCGCCACGCAGGAATCGACCGTCAGCGTCACCGGCAAGGTCGTCGCGGAGCCGCGCGCGCCGGGCGGCGTCGAGCTGCATGTTCAGGAGTTCAAGCTCATCGGCCTCTCCGAGCCGTATCCGATCTCGCCCAAGGAGCACGGCACCGACTTTCTGATGAACCATCGCCATCTCTGGCTGCGCTCGATGAAGCAGCACTACGTGCTCATCATCCGCAACGAAGTCGAGAAGGCCATCCGGGACTTTTTCTACGATCGCAAATTCATCCTCATCGATTCGCCGATCCTCACCGCGAACGCGGCCGAAGGGACCTCGACGCTCTTCGAGACCGACTACTTCGGCGAGAAGGCGTACCTCTCGCAGTCGGGCCAGCTTTACCTCGAGCCCGCCGCCGCCGCGTTCGGGCAGGTCTACTGCTTCGGTCCCACATTCCGCGCGGAGAAGTCGAAGACGCGCCGCCATCTCACCGAGTTCTGGATGGTCGAGCCCGAGGTCGCATTCCTCGAGTTCGATGGCCTGCAGAAGCTCGCGGAAGAATTCGTCGAGTACATTGTCGGCCGCGTCCTCGAGAACTGTCCCGAAGCGCTGAAGGCGCTGGAGCGCGATCTCTCGAAGCTCGAGCACGTGAAACGTCCGTTCCCGCGCATCACCTATCGCGACGCCATCGAGCTGCTGAAGACGAAAGGGATGGAAGCGAACTTCGGCGACGACATCGGCGGCGACGAAGAGACGGTCATCGCGAACTCGTTCGACCGGCCGGTGATCATCACGCACTATCCGGCGGCGATCAAAGCGTTCTACATGAAACCGGACCCGAGCGATCCCGCGCTTGCGCTGGCGATGGACATGATCGCGCCCGAAGGCTACGGCGAGATCATCGGCGGCTCGCAGCGCATCGACGATCACGACCTGCTCGTGCAGCGCATCGAAGAGCATAAGCTGCCGCTCGACGCGTTCCAGTGGTACCTCGACGTGCGCAAGTACGGCACGTTCCCGCACTCCGGATTCGGCATGGGCATCGAGCGCGTCGTGGCGTGGATCAGCGGCGTGCCGCATCTGCGCGAGACCATTCCCTACCCGCGCATGATCAATCGCATCTATCCGTAACCCCGTCCCTCGCGCTATCCTACTTTTCGTTCCCGAAAAACTGGATGCGTGAGGAGACCCGGATGAGCGATTCCCCGAGGTGGACCCGCCGCAGCTTTCTGAACGCCGTTGGCCGCGCCGGCGGCGCCGCAGCCGTCTACGAGACCATGGTTGCAATGGGGATGATCCGCGTCCCCGAGCTGTTCGCGGGACCGCCGCAGATCGCGCCCGAACACGGCCGCGGCCAGCGCGTCGTCATCCTCGGCGCCGGCATCGCCGGACTCACCGCCGCATATGAGCTGAACAAAGCCGGCTACGAAGTGGTCATCCTCGAGGCGAAGGAACGCGCTGGTGGCCGCAGCTACACCGTGCGCACCGGCTACACGATCGAGGAAAACACCGGCACGAAACAGGTCTGCAAGTTCGACGACAACCCGAACTTCTATCTGAACGCGGGGCCCGGACGTCTTCCGTACCACCACACCGCGATCCTGCACTACTGCACGCTCTTCGATGTCCCGCTCGAGGTCTACACGATGATGACGCGCGCGAACTACTTCCAGCGCGACGGATCGTGGAAGAGCAGCTCGGTGCCGAATCGCCGCATCGCCAACGACACGCGCGGCTGGATCTCGGAACTGCTCGCGAAGTCGGTGGTGAAAGGAGATCTCGACGCGGAGCTGTCGGCGAAAGGCGTCGACAAGGACCAGTTCCTCAGCCTTCTGACGATGTTCGGCGACATCGATCCCGCCGACAAATACGACTATCTCGGATCATCACGTTCCGGCTATCTCGTGCAGCCCGGCATCGATTCGTGCGGCAAGCTCCTCAAGCCGCTGACGCTCGCCGATCTCGTGCAGTCCGACTTCTGGGATCACCGCTTCTATCAGGCTGAGGAGTACGAGTGGCAGCCGACGCTCTTCCAGCCGGTCGGCGGCATGGACCAGATCTGGCGCTACGGGTTCCTGCAGAAGTCGCCCGTGGGCAGGTTCATTCACTACAACCAGGAAGTGGTGAACGTGGAGAACGTGACTGAAGACGGCAAGCCGAAGGTGAAGATCGCGTTCCGCCCGTCCGGAGGTCTCGCGCAAATCGTGTCGTCGATCACGGCGGACTGGTGCATCTCCACGATCCCGCTGCCGATCCTTGCGAAGATCACGAAAGACAACAATTTCAGCCAACCTTACAAGAACGCGATCGCGGGCGTGGCGTTCGCGCCGACGGTCAAAGTCGGATGGCAGACCAACAGCCGCTTCTGGGAAACGAACGACGAGATGTACGGCGGCATCTCCTACACGACCGATCCGATCACGCAGATCTGGTATCCGTCGTGGGCGTACTTCAGCCAGAAGGGCATCCTCACCGGCGCGTACAACTACGACGACGACGCGATCGCCTACGGCGAGATGCCGCTGCAGCAGCGCCTCGTCGAGGCGATGAAGGGCGGCAAGAAGGTGCATCCGGACTTCGACAAGCACGTGCCGCTCGAGCTTGGGTTGTCGATCGCATGGCAGAACGTTCCATGGCAGCTCGGCGGCTGGGCCGACGACTGGTCGTGCGACAAGACCATTCCGGAGACACTGCTCAAACCCGAAGGACGTTTCTGGGTCGCAGGCGATCAGGTGTCGTATCTCTCCGGTTGGCAGGAAGGCGCGGTGCGCTCGGCGCATCACGTCATCAGCGGCATTGCCGGACTGCCTGTCGCGAAACCGATGCTGAAGGCCGCTGAGCCGGCGGCGTCGATCCGGAAAGCACCCGGCACGCGGAGACGCACGCGCGGGCTGCCCTGATCTCGCGACAAGCCGCCGCGTTGCGATAAGGTACGCCGTCCATGAGCGACCTGCCTGGCGCAACGCTACGCGTCATCCCCCTCGGCGGCCTCGGCGAGATCGGGATGAACCTGATGGTCTACGAGTGCGGCGACGAAGCCATCCTCGTGGACTGCGGAATGATGTTCCCCGACGCCGCCACGCTAGGCGTCGACGTCATCGTTCCCGACATGACGTACATCTTCGACAACGCGTCGAAGTTCAAGGCGCTCTTCCTCACGCACGGCCACGAGGATCACATCGGCGCGGTGCCGTTCCTCGTCGAGCGCCTGCAATTGCCGGTGTACGGGATGCCGCTTGCGCTCGAGTTCGTGGCGGACAAGCTCGAGGAGTTCGGCATCGAAGACTTCGAGCTGCGTCCGATCATGCCGCGCGACGTGGTCGAAGCAGGTTCGTTCCGGGTCGAAGCAATTCGTGTCACGCATTCGATCGTCGACGCCCTCGGCTACGCCATCCGCACACCGGCGGGCACGATCATCCACACCGGCGACTTCAAGATCGATCACACGCCGATCGACGCGAAGCCCACCGATCTTGCGCGCTTCGCGCAGTACGGCGAGGAAGGCGTGACGCTGCTGGTGAGCGATTCGACGAACGCGCTCGTCCCCGGTCATGGCCCATCCGAGAAAACCGTCGGCAGCGCGCTCGATCGCGTGTTTGCGAACGTCAAAGGTCGCATCATCGTCACGACATTCGCCTCGCACATTCATCGCTTGCAACAGGTCATCGACGTCGCCCGGCGGCATCGGCGCAAGGTGCTGCTGATCGGGCGTTCGCTCGTCGACAATGCCGAATCCGCCGAACGTCTCGGCTACCTCAGATTTCCGCGTGACGTGCGCGCGAGCTCATTCGACATCCCGGCGCGCGAGCTCGTGGTGATGACCACGGGAACGCAGGGCGAGCCGTCTTCAGCGCTTTCGAGAATCGCCATCGGCGAGCACAAGCAGGTCTCGATCGAGCAAGGTGACGTCGTGGTCATCTCCGCGCGCACCATCCCCGGCAACGAGCGCGCCGTGTCGCACATCATCGATCACCTCTATCGCCGCGGCGCCGAGGTGGTGCATCACGAGCAGCCGGACGTGCACGTGTCGGGACACGCCTGTCAGGAAGAACTGAGGCTGATGATCAACATCACGAAGCCGAAGTTCTTCATCCCGATGCACGGCACGCTGCGGCATCTCATCCACCATGCGCGACTCGCGGAGGAAACCGGCGTGCCGCACGGCGTGGTGATTACGAACGGGCAGGTCGCGCAGATTGACGGCGACGCGATCCGCGTGCTCGAAGATCGTGTGGCGCAAGGGAAAGTGTTCATCGATTCCGAGGCGGAGGAAGTGCCGGATGTGGTCGTGCGCGACCGGCAGCATCTGGCCGAGGATGGGTTCGTGATCGTGGTGGTGGCCATCGACAGCAATGGCCGCCTGATCCGCGAGCCGGAGATCATCACACGTGGCCTGGTGCACGTCGATGCGAGCCAGGAAATCCTCGCGGAAGTGCGGCAACTGCTCGTTGGCATGTTTGACGAAAGTCCCGCCGACGAGCTGCGCGATTCCGACATCCTCCACGAGAAGATGCGCGCGCTGCTGAAACGCTACTTCAGAAAGAGCATGGGACGGCGGCCGATGATTCTTCCCGTGATCTGGGAAATGTAAGGAGGGCCGAGATTGAAAATTGAAAACTGAAAATTGAAAAATCGGACGCCAGAACAGCGACTCATAATTTTCAGTTTTCAATTTTCAATTTTCAATTCGCTTCACCACTAATGACAATCCTCGAAGCCATCGTCCTCGGCCTCGTGCAAGGCCTGACCGAATTCATCCCCATCTCCTCCACGGGCCACCTGAAGATCGTGCCCGAACTGCTCGGCTGGGGCGATCCCGGCGCCGCGGTATCGGCGGTCATTCAGTTCGGGACGATCCTCGCGGTCATCATTTACTTCTTCGGCGACATCGTGCGCCTGACCGTCGGCTTCTTCCGCGGCCTGATCGCGCGCGCCCCGTTCGGCGATCCTGATTCGCGCGAAGCGTGGTACGTCATCTTCGCGACCATACCGATCGTGGCCGTAGGTGTGCTGCTCAAGGAACAGATCGAAGGCGTGTTCCGGAGCACGTGGATCGTCACGTTCCAACTAATCTTCATCGCCGTGCTGATGCAAGTGGCGGAGGCGTATGCGAAGCGGAAGGGGTTTCGGACCCGCGAAGAGTTCAACGCGAAAGACGCGTGGATCATCGGCGCCGGGCAGTGCATCGCGTTGATCCCCGGCTCATCGCGCAGCGGTTCCACGATCATGACCGCCCTCTTTCGCCGCGTGCCGCATGACTACGCGGCGCGCTTCTCATTCGTCATGAGCATCCCGGCCATCACCGCTGCGGGCGTCTTTCAGTTGCTCGATTCGAAAGAGGAGCTGGCAGCGATTGGCACCACGCCGATCATGGTCGGAATCGTGGTCGCGTTCTTCTCCGGCTGGGCGTCGATCTTCTTCCTGCTGCGCTACCTCCGCACACACACGACGCACGTGTTCATCTACTATCGCTACGTGCTCGGCGCCGTCCTCGCGATCATGCTCGTGACCGGTTACGCAAAATGATCCGCTGGTTGCTTGCGCTCGCGCTGCTGTCATCATGCTCGGCGATGCCGGAGCAGACCCGCTACCTCGCCCTCGGGGACTCGTACACGATCGGCGAGAGCGTCCCCGAATCCGAACGCTTTCCGGTGCAGCTCGCGCGCGATCTCGCACTCGGCGCGCCCACCATCATCGCCAAAACCGGCTGGACGACGGACGAGCTGAATGCGGCGATCGACGCGGCGAATCCGCAAGGTCCGTACGACCTGGTGACGCTGCTGATCGGCGTGAACAATCAATATCGCGGACGCGATGCGGAGCAATACCGCGGCGAGTTCGCGGCGCTGCTGCAACGTGCGATCGGCTTCGCCGCCGGCGATGCGAAGAAGGTGATCGTCGTCTCAATTCCGGACTGGGGCGTGACGCCGTTCGCGGAAGGCCGCGATCGCGCGAAGATCGCGTCGGAGATCGATCGCTACAACGCCATCAATCGCGAAGAGGCCTCGCGTGCCGGCGCGCAATACGTCGACATCACGCCGATCTCGCGCGGCACCGACATCGCGCTCGTCGCAGGCGACGGACTGCATCCCTCCGGCAAGCAGTACAGCGAGTGGGTGAAGTTGATCTCGCCCATCGCGCGGCGGAGGTAGGGCAGGTCATCGAGTAGCCTTCTCCCCTCAGCGAGGGGAGAAGGTGGCCGAAGGCCGGATGAGGGGTCGCGCCCCTTAATCCGAAAGCACCTGCACTTCAGGGATGTTGCGGTACTTCTCCGCGAAGTCGAGCCCGTACCCGATCACAAATTGCGGGTCGATCGAGAAGCCGACGTAGTCCGGCGTGAACGGCACCTTGCGCGCTTTCGCCTTGTCGAGGAACGAGGCGGTCTTCACGATCGCGGCGCCGCGGCCTTCGATGTAGTTGTGGACCTCGCGAATCGAGAGGCCGCTGTCGACGATGTCCTCGACGATCAGCACCGACTTGCCGCGCATGTCGAGTTGCGGCTCCTTGAGGATCGTCACCACGCCCGACGAGTACTTCTGATTGCCGTAGCTCGAGACCTGGATGAAGTCGAGCGCGACATCCATCGTCATCTGACGGACGAGGTCGGCGCAGAAGAACATCGCGCCCTTGAGCACGCAGAGCGCAATCAGCTCGCCTCCCGCAAAATCGGCGCTGATTTCCTTGGCCATCTCGGCAACGCGCCGATCGATCTGTTCGCGGCTGAATAACGTCGTCTGTGCCATTCGTGTCAGAATCATAGCATCGCGGATTTGAGCATGACGGTCGATGCTGCCGGTGATTTGCAGACGCGCTACGCGCGCATCTCCGATCGCTTCAAGGCGACGTGGACATCGCACCAGTTTGCCTCCGGCGTCTTCGGTCAGATCCTCGGCGAAGACCTGCCGTACCAGGTCGACTTCAAGTTCCTCTTCGAGCGCATCAAGAGCGCGGGCCGCGTGCTCAACGGCACGTACCCGAACGAAGTGGGCACGATGCTCGACAACCTCGAGGAATCGCTCGACGATGCCGCGCAACAAATCCTCACCGCCGACGCGCGACTCAGTCCATCGCTCTTGCGCCGCTTCTTCGATCGGCTGAAGCGGCCGGATGACTCGATCGTTTCGTGTCTCATCAAGTTCTACCTGTACGCCGACGCGGTGGAAGGCGATCGGCGGGACAAGCTCGATCTGCTGTTCACGCGGATCGGCGAAGACTTTCATCCCGAGCGCGAGGAGTACGTGCTGCGCGAGTCGCTCGGCCTGCGGCAGCAGATCATCGAGCTCGTGTCGCTCCTGCGCGTCGCCACTGCTCCGCGCGAGGAGGTGGTGCGGCTGATCCGCGCGATCAAATCGATTCGCGACGACATCCAGGCTGCCGCCGCCTTCGACGATTTCGCGGAGCGCAATCTGCTCAAGGACGCGCGCACATTCAAGCATCGCGTCGGCGATCTCTACTTCGATCCCGACGTGCTGATGGCGATCATCGAGATGAATGTCTCGGCGAAGAATCGCTTCCATCGCCTCTACGGCGGCGAAGAGCGACGGCTCGTCGAGGATGCGGACCGGCTGATGCGGCACGGCGACGCCATCGAGCGCAATTTTGGCGATGCGAATCCCGCGCTCGCGGGCGAGTTCGCGCACTTCCGGCGCCTGCGCGAGGAGTTCGATTCGTCGCGTGCGCAGTCGAACGTGAAACACGAGATCGTGTCGCGCCTCAAGCAGAGCATGAACGCGATCATGGCCCAGCTCGACAGCGGCCTCGAGCCGGAGATCGAGACCGCGGAACTCCCGGCGTCATTCTTCGACGAGGCCCGCAAAATCGGCAGCATGACCGCGCGCTTCGGTCACACGGAGCCGCTGCTCGAATACGTGCTGCGCATCGACGCGGCGATCGAATCCGAGGATCCGGCGCTGGCCGCGGAGGAGCTCGTGCAGATGCCGCTCGCGCGCGAGTTGCGCCTCGAACCGTGGGAAGTAGCCGCGTATCAGAAGCTCGTCGATCGCCTCGAACCGGAAGCGGAGGAGGACACGGAGGAGCTGTGGCTGCTGTATGTGCGCGCGGCGGCGCTGCGATTGAAGATCGATGAGGAGGCGACGATCCTCGCTACGGCAGCCAGCGCGGACGCGCGACCGGAGCCGGAACTGCTCGCGAAGGCGAAGAAGAGTCTCGACCTCGCCAAAGCGCTCGACGAACAGTTCGGCGACCTGCAGCAGGAAGCGGTGTATTACTCGAACCGCCGCATCCTGCATCAGCTCTACCGCTCGCGCTTCCGGCTGCTGCGCGGGTTCTCCGGGCTGTGGCTGATTTACGACGGCGGCCAGCGGTAGAGCGAAGGAAGTCTCAGAGTCTCAGAGTCTCAGAGTCGCAGAGGGTCGGCCGGACACGTCGGGCCTGAAGGATAACCTCTGAGACTCTGAGACTCTGAGACTCTGAGACTCTGAGACTCTGCGACTCCGAGCCCACTACAATTCGCGCCGATGAAAACGTATCGCTTTCTCCACGCGGGCCGCATCGCCGAGTCCTCGGACGTGCCGGATGGCGCAACGCTGCTCGCGCCGGTGATGCCATCGAAGATCATCTGCGTCGGCCGCAACTACGCGGAGCACGTGAAGGAGCTGGGCAACGAAGCGCCGACGGATCCCGTGCTCTTCTTCAAGCCGCCGAGCGCGTTGCTCGCGCCGGGCGGCACGATCATTCGTCCGGCCGCGTCGCAGCGCGTCGATTTCGAAGGGGAGCTGGCCATCATCGTCGGCCGCGAGGCGAAAGACGTGAAGGCCAATCGCTGGCGCGACTACGTGCGCGGCTTCTCCTGCGCGAATGACGTCACCGCGCGCGACCTGCAGAAGAAAGACGTGCAGTTCACGCGCGGCAAGGGCTTCGACACGTTCGCGCCGATCGGGCCGTGCATCGAAAGCGAGCTCGATCCATCCGACCTGCGCGTGATGACGCGCGTGAACGGCGAGACGCGCCAGGACGGGCGAACCTCGCAGATGATGTTCCCGCTCGATTTCCTCTTCGAGTACATCACCGCGATCATGACGCTCGTGCCGGGAGATGTGATCCTCACCGGCACTCCCTCGGGTGTTGGACCGCTGAGCGCGGGCGACACCGTCGAGGTCGAGGTGGAGGGGATCGGCGTGCTCTCGAATGCGGTGGCGTGAGGAGCTGACGCGCCGCTTTCCCGCCCTCGCGAAACTCGGCGGCGACTGTTTCATCGTCGGCGGCGCCATCCGCGATCTCCTCCTCGGCCGCGAGCCCGCCGATGCCGACCTCGCGTGCGCCGATCCCGAAGCGACCGCGCGCAAAATTCGCAACCGCGTCATCCGCCTTGGCGATCAGGAACAGCTCAGCGCGTACCGCGTCGTCGACGGCGAGCACGCGTATGACTTCGCGGAGATCGTCGGTGGCGACATCGAGACCGATCTCGCGCGCCGCGATTTCACGATGAACGCGATGGCGCTCCGCCTTGCGGACAGTGCTCTCGCGCACGATCGCCTCCTCGATCCGCACGGCGGGCAACGCGACATCTTCGCGCGGCTCGTGCGCATGGTGAAGCCGTCGAACTTCGACGATGATCCTCTGCGCATGCTCAAAGGCGTGCGGATGGCGGTGACGTACGACTTTTTGATCGAGGCGGAGACGCTGGAGGCCATCCGCGTTCGCGCGTCGCGCATCGTCGATGTTGCAGTCGAACGGGTGATGTTCGAGCTGACGTCGATCCTTTCGGCGGGGAAGCTCCGCACTGCGATCGACCTGCTGCAACGCACGGAGCTGTCCGCGCCACTCGGCCTCTCTCTGGAACGACGGGCTCTCGGCCCGTCGGCCCCGGATGACGTCTCGCTCGCCGGCGCCTACGCGTTACTGATCGACGATCCGCGTGCACACGCCGAGCGTTGGAAATGGAGCGGCGACTTGCTCCGCGACGTGCTGACGCTGCAGCGCCTGATCGACGCGCACGATCGCATCGCCCTCTACGACGCCGGCGAGAACGTGGCCATGCAACTGCCGGCGGTGTTGCGCGCGCTCGGCCGCGACGATCGGCTCGACCTGCCGGACTTTTCGATGCGCACGCTCCTCGGCGGCGAGGAGATCGCGCGGCTGAGAGGAATCGCGCCCGGTCAGGAGCTCGGCCGCATCAAGCGCGCGCTTCTCGAAGCGCAGCTCCGCGGCGAAGTGACGACACGCGAGGAAGCCGAGCGCTTCGTCGTTGAGTAGCCTTCTCCCCTCGGCGAGGGGAGAAGGTGCCGAAGGCGGATGAGGGTAGCTCGCGCCGTCACTGCGTCAGCATGATGTCCACTTCCCCCGCCGTCACGTGCACATTCACGTGCGCGCTGCCGGCGGCGTTGAAGAAGTGGGTCTTGCCGGGGAAGAGCCCTTCGCGCGTCACGACCTCGTGGCCAAGGTGCGTGCGGACTTCGCCGACGCGGCAGGAGGCGTTGAGCTCGCGGACGCGCGCGCGCGGAATGCGCACATCCACTTCGCCGGCGCGCAGATCGACGTTGATGTCCCCGAAGTCGCCGGACATGTCGATCTCGCCGGCGGTGGTGTCGAAGTCGACGTCCATGCCCTTCGGCAGATCGAGGCGGAGATCGATGCCCGTGAATTTCTGCGCGCGGAACGACTGCGCGTTCGGCCCGAACTTGCGGCGCACGATCGCTTCCGCGCCACGGACGACGAACTCGATGGTGGTGTCGTTCACGACCTTCTGCGCCCAGGCGCGTTCTTTCGCGCCGTCGTAATCGCGCGAGGCGATGCCGGAGAGCGCCAGCCGGTCGCCGTCACCGTTGCGGATGGTGAAGCTGCCGGCAGGGATATCGATGACGACGCGCTGGACCGTGCCGCGCGCGACGGCGGACTGGAACTCGTGCGTGACGTCGCGATCGGCCGCGGCGTCGGCGGCGAAGAGAAGGAGTGAGGCTGCTGCGGCGGCAAAGAGAGAGGGACGCATATCAGATGGTACGCGCTACCGCTTTGAAAGTTGCGCCATGGAAAACGAAGGGGCCGGCTTACGCCGGGATATTGAAAACGAAGAGCCGGCGTAAGCCGGGATATAGAAAACGAAGGGCCGGCTTACGCCGGCCCTTCGAGTACGACTCCCCAAAAGTTCGGTGATGATTGGTTACTTCTTTTTCGACGACTTCTTGCTGCCGCCGCTGGACTTCTTCGACGAGGCTTTGGAACCGCCCTTCTTCGAGGCCATTAGTGCTCACCACCTTTCATGCCGTACGGGACCTCCCGGTCGCGCTTCTGGGCATAACTTGCCGGATCGCTCCGGCTAACTTTGTTTTCGTGGAGAGTTGGGAAGAGACGGGTTCCGATGACCTGCGACGAGACTGAATCATTCATCCAGTTGGCGATCATCATGTACTGATCAAAAAATAGGATTGTTAATCCATATTGTCAAGCTTTTGTTTATCAAAATCGTAATTCGATACCCGATGTTCCACGATGTTCCACGAAACCGGACACTCTTCGCGTCACTTCGACGCCGCTTCGTACGCGGTTCGAGTGAGCTCGGCGCATCGTTTCCAGGTGAAGCGACGCGCACGTTCGACACCGATCGCGCCGAGTCGCTCGCGCAGATCGGCATCGCGCGCGACGCGCAGCATCGCATCGGCGAGCGAACGCACGTCGCGCGCGTCGACGTGCAGCGCGGCGTCGGCGGTGACTTCGACCAGCGCCGCGTCGTTCGACGTGATCACCGCGGTGCCATGCGCCATCGCTTCGAGCGCGGGCAGTCCGAAGCCTTCTTCGTGACTCGCCATCACCAGCGCGATGGCGTCGCGGTAGAGCGCTGACAGTTCTTCATCGCGGACGAAGCCGCGCACGTCGATTCGCTCGCGTCCTCGAAAGCGGTCGAACGGCGCGCCCACCAACACCAGCCGCGCGTCGGGCACGAGCGCGATTGCCTCAACCAGCGCATCGACGTTCTTGTGCACCTTGTCGTTCCCCACGTACGCGAAGTAGCTGGAGCGACGGGCTCTTAGCCCGTCGATTCGATCAACGCCATTCGGCGTCACCATCACATCCCTCGCCCCGAGCTCACGCTCGAGCTGCGACTTCACCGCCTCCGTCACCGTCAGCACGCGCCGCGCGCGCTTCACCGCGCGGCGCATCATCGTGCGTGCATACACCCGCCCCAGGGGATTGCGCATCGGCTGGTGCAAATGGATGAGATCGTGGATCGTGACCACCAGCGGCACGCGTGTGAACGGCACGACGTAGTGCGGCGCGTGAAAAACATCGAGGCGCGCGCGATTCGCGGCGCTGCCGACGACGAGCAGCTCGCGCATCGAGTAGTGCGGCACATCGATGGCGATGTGCTCGACGCCGTCCGGAATCGGCGCCCCTTGCGGCGCGAACGCGACGTATTCATCGTTCGTCCCGAGCGCCACGAGGCCGCCCAGGAGACCGCGGATGTACGTGCCGATGCCAAAGTCGGCGATCTTCCGCGCGTCGATTCCTACGCGCATCGCAGCAGCTCCATCATCACCCGCGCGCTGCGATCCCATGTCCACAGCTTCGCGCGCTCCGGACCGCGGGCACGAAGTTCGTCGCGCAATGCGCGGTCGCCGAGGACGCGCACGAGCGCCGCTCGTAACGCGCCGCGATCGCCCGGCGCGATCAACAGCGCTGCCCCTTCGCCGAACTCAGGGATCGCGCCGGTCCGTGTGGCGATCACCGCCGCGCCGCACGCCATCGCTTCGAGCGGAGGGATGCCGAAGCCTTCGTAGCGCGACGGGTAGACGAACACCCGCGCGCCGCGATACAGCTCGCGCAGCTGCTTGCGCGTGACGTAGCCGGTGACCTCGATGCCCGGTTCTTTCGGAATGCGTGTCTTCCAGCCAGCATCACCGCAGAGGACCAACCGCGGCCGCGGGGCAGAGAGGCTTTGCCAGACTGCGATGAGATCGTCGACGCCTTTGCGCGGCTCGAGCGTGCCCGTGAAGAGGATGTAGTCCTGCTCAATGCCACCGGGCGAGAAGAACTCATCGACGCCGTTCGGCACGAGCTCGATCTTTGCCGGCGCGACGCCGAATCCGCGCATCGTTTCATCGGCGACCGCGCGCGAGACACACGCGATCCGCGATGCCTGTTCGAGGCTTCGTCCGATGAAGAGGTTGAACGCGAGGATCGTCTTCAGCCGATGGCGGCCGGGCATGGTGATCGACGTGAAGTCGTGCATCGTGACCACGCTCGGCTTGCGCCAGGTCATCGGCAACGTCCCGTGAGGTCCCCACAACACGTCGCCGTCGATGCGCGGCAGGGACCATTGCTGCCACAGCACGCCGAGCGCGTGTTCATCGACGCGGAAGGCGCAATGTTCGAGGCCCGACTTGTCCGCGATCTCCGTATGCGACGCGATCAGCGGCGGCGTGTCCAGTCGCCGCGCGATCTCCGCGGTGTGCACGCCGATGCCGGTACGGTTGCCGACGAGCGCGCGGCCATCGATGAGCACATTCACTACGCAAAGTGTAGGTGGAACGCCGGCGTCCCGCCGGCTGAACGTGCAGGCGTCTCGCCTGCGGGCGGGGGACGGCGGCGGAACGCCGCCTGCTCAGCCGGCGGGACGCCGGCGTTCCGACAATACTTCCAGCGTTTTTGCCGCGGCTTCATCCCAGCGGAACTCCGCCGCTCTGGCCACGCCCTTGCGCGCGAGCTCGTCGTGCAACGCCCGATCGGAAATGACGCGCGTGATCTGCGCAGCCAATTCGCCAGCATCCAACGGATCAAAGTACAACGCTGCATCGCCGCCGATCTCCGGCAGCGACGATGACCGCGCCGCGATCGACGGCACTCCGCGCGCCATCGCCTCCAGCAGCGGAAATCCGAATCCTTCGTAGATCGACGGAAAGACGAACACCTCCGCCTGTTCGTACACCGACGCGAGCTGCGCAGCTGGGAGGTAATCGAGGTGCACGACGCCCGGCGCGCGCAGCCGCGGCACGATCGCTTCCGATTTCCATCCCACTTTCCCGACGACGACCAGCGATCCGTCGTAGTCCAACCGTTCGAACGCGTCGAGCAGCGTCTCCAGATTCTTGCGCGGCTCGATCGTGCTCACGAAGAGGATGAACCGCGACGGCAATCCTTCGAACCGCGTCGCCGTCGCCGGTGTCCCCAGCCCGGAATGAATCGCGACCGCGCGCGATGGATCGACGGAGTAATACCGCAGCAGATCGTTCCGCGTCGACTCGGAGACGCAGATGATCGCGTCCGCGATGCCGATCTCGCGCATCATCTGCCGGTCGAGATTCTCGAGCGTTTCCTTCTGCAGCAACTCGGGGAAGCGTTTGTACGTGAGGTCGTGAATCGTGATCACGCGCTTGCGCGCGACCGCCGAGTGCAATCGCGGCAGAAAGTAGTTCGCCGCGAAGAAGACGTCACATCCGGTCAGCTCGATCAACGCCACGTACGCCGCCGCTGTGATCGGCCTGTCGAGTCTTCCGTGAGGTCGCCCGCGCAAATCGAACACGCAGAGGTGCGCGTTCGCGGGCACGTCGGCATGCAGCCTCGGACCGAGATCGGTCACGCGCGCGTCGCCGAAGAGCACCAGCTCGACGTCGTCGTACTTGGCCAGCTCGTGCAGCAGGTAGTACAGATACCAGCCCACGCCGGTCAGCGGCTCGTAGAACGGGCGGATGTCGACGCCGATGCGCAGCGGCCGCTCGCGCCGCGTCGCCGAGCGCCACGCGCGCCGCAGACGCGCGACGAGCTCATGGCGTAGAGTGTGCGCCACGACTCCGAGGGTCGGGATCAGCGACATCGGCGCGCGATGATACATGCGAAAACTGATCATCATTCTGCTCGCGCTCCTCGCCGCCATCGGCGCGGCCGCGGCGTATCTGATCCTGACCACGCCGAAAACCGCGCAGCCGCTGCGCTTCCCGCTCACCGAATCGCATCGTCAGCTCCTCGCGCGCGTTCCCGCATCCGCGGACACGTTCGCGCTCATCCCTTCGGCCGCGCTGCTCCATCACAAGCTGCTCGCGAATCCGGTCACGCGCGACCCGGTCCTGCAGTGGACGCACGAGCACGAGCTGCCGCGTCCGTGGATGCTCGGCGGCGCCGATCTCGCGGTGTGGAAGAGCGGCAAGGTCACGAGCTACGCCGTGCGCCTGGACTCGTTCCGCGCGCTGTTCGTCCGTGCGTGGTTGCTGATGAGCAGCAATGCCGATGCGCGATGGGACGGCTCGACGCTGATCATGCACGAGCCGGCGCCGTCCGCGCCTGCGACTGTCGACGACGTGTTGCGTCTCGCGGCCGCGCTACCCGAGGGCGATCTGCTCGTCGTGCAGCGCGAAGGCGGACGCGGCGCGTTCCCGCCGATCGCGCGTCCCGCGGTCACCTCCGTGCGTGTCGCGCCGTCCGAGATCACGCTCGTCTCGCGCGCCGCATCCGACGACATCACCCAGCAGCGCGAGATCCGTCCCCGCTTTCCTCGAAACGCCATGCTCTCCGCCGCCTTCGCGGCGCCCCCGCGCATCCTCGGCGATTTCAACCGCCTCATCGGCGCCGACATCGACGCGCTCGTCGACGACGGGGGGTCGATGGCGCTTTACGATGTCGATGGCGGGACGTTCCTGCCCCGCCCGAAAGGTGTGATCGCAGTCCCGGCGGACGATCGCGCGCGGCAGCAGATGAAGACTGTCGAGGCCGTCGCAGCGCTGGTTGGCGAGACGCGCGATACCGGCGATCAGATCCTGGTCTCGTTCGACCGCTCCAGCATGGGACTGTATATAGAGGATGAGATGGTGCCGGCGACGTGGCCGGCCACACAATGGGCCATGCGCGTCGATCCGCAACGGCTCGTTCCCGTGTTGCGCCGCGCAGGGGACAGCACCGGCCTGCGCATCGCCGCACCGCGCATTCATCGTGCGGCGCGCGATCTCCGCCGCTGGATCGATGTCCTGCAGCACGCGGACGCGGTCGAGGCCGCCGCTTCCGTCGCCGGCGGCGTCGAGGAGTTGCGCGTCCGCGTCTCCTCGAAATAGATTTGCGCCTTCAGCAGGTTACGGGTGAATCTGCGCGGCAGGCCGCCCTTCGTGTGCCTCCGCGTCCAATCGCAAATGAACGACGTCATCGAATTCAAGACCATCGACGAGCATGGTCCACAGACGTATCACGCCACCTTCGACGTGAACGCCGCGGATCTGGGCCGTGAAGAGGTGGTCGGTCTCGGCACCGTGGCGATCAACGCCAACGTGAAGCAGGGCGATCTCGAAGGCGAATACATCGCCGATGGCGAGGTGACGTTCACGGCGGACCTGACCTGCTCGCGCTGCGCCGAGCCGTACCCGTTTGCGAATCCTTCGACCTTTCACGTAAGATTCCGGCCTCGCCCCGAGGCCTCCACGGAAGAGGAGGTCGAGATCACCGATGCGGAAGAGCTGGACGTCGAGTTTTACTCGGAGCCGGCGGTTCCCCTTCGCGAGCTCGCTCTGGAGCAGGTCCAGCTTTCGATCCCGATGAAGCCTCTGTGCGATGAGAGCTGTCTGGGGCTGTGCCCCACGTGCGGGGTCAATCGCACGCGCGAGAAGTGCTCGTGCGATGACTCGGTCGTGGACGAGCGCTGGGGTGCGTTGCGGAACCTGCGCGACGAGCTCGAAAAGAAGAAGAACGTTTAGAACAACATCCCCCTCACCCAACCCTCTCTCCGCGGGGGAGAGGGCAGGGGAGGGGGGGAACAGATTAAGGAGCTTCACGATGCCGAATCCGAAACGCCGCCATTCGAAGGCGAGAACCCGCACGCGCCGCGCGCACGACTTCCTCAAGTTGAAGTCGCTCTCCACCTGCCCGCAGTGCCACGAGGCCAAGCAGCCGCACCGCGTTTGCCCCAAGTGCGGCTACTACAAGGGCCGCGAAGTCATCGCCACCAAGGAAACGCTGTAATCTTCGCCTGATGGCGACTTGCAAGATCGCGCTCGACGCGATGGGTGGAGATCACGCCCCTGACGAAATCGTCAAGGGCGCCGTGCTCGCGGCCGAGGAGTATCCGACGGTCGAGATCCTGCTCGTCGGGCGTGAAGAAGTCCTGCGCGAGAAGCTCGGCGGCTCGATCCCTTCGCGCATCGAGCTCGTTGACGCGCGCGAAGTCGTCGACATGACCGACAACGCGCTCGCACCCTTGCGGCGGAAGCGCAACTCGTCGATCCGCGTCTGCGCGAACCTCGTCGCCGAAGGCAAAGCCGCGGCGATGGTGTCCGCCGGCCACACCGGTGCGGCGATGACGTCGGCGTACAAAGTCATCGGCACGATCGACGGCGTCAGCCGTCCCGCACTGGCCGCGGTGCTGCCGAGCGCGAAAGGCCACACCGTGTTGCTCGACGTCGGCGCAAACGTCGACTCGAAAGCGACCTACCTGCGCGAGTTCGCCGTCATGGGCCACTTTTACGCGCAGATGCTGTTCGGCATCGAGGCACCGCGCGTCGGCCTCCTCTCCATCGGCGAAGAAGAAGGGAAGGGGAACGAGCTCACGAAGGAGACGTTCCGCGTCCTCAAGGAAGCCGGCCTGAACTTCATGGGCAACGCCGAAGGCCGCGACATCTTCAACGGCAACGCCGACGTCATCGTCTGCGACGGCTTCACCGGCAATGTCGTGCTCAAGGCGTCCGAGTCGCTCGCCGAGATGATGCGCAATCTGATCCGCGAAGAGATCACCTCGACGATGACCCGCAAGATGGGAGCGCTCCTCGTGAAGGGTGCGTTCGACGACGTGAGGAAGCGCACCGACTATGCCGAATACGGCGGCGCCCCCCTCCTCGGCGTCAAAGGCGGCTGCATCATCTCGCACGGCCGCTCGACGGCGAAGGCGGTCAAGAACGCCATCCGCGTCGCGCGTGACTTCGCGACGAACCGCGTCGACGCGAAGATCCGCGAGAAGATCAGCGTGCTGCATACGCGCGAGCACGAGTCCGCAATCCTCTCGCAATAGCGCCGCGCATCCCTGCGCTATGATCCCGCCGCCATGGATCATCACACCGCATTCGTCTTCCCGGGGCAGGGGAGTCAGTACGCCGGCATGGGCCGCGACGTCGCCGAAAAGTATCCCGCCGCGCGACGTGTTTTCGACGACATCGACGCCGCCCTCGGCTTCTCGATCTCGCAACTCTGTTTCGAAGGGCCGGACGATCAGCTCAAGCTGACCGAGAACACCCAGCCGGCGATCCTGGCCGTGTCTTCCGCGCTGCATGCGGTGCTCGAAGAGTGCGGCGCGACGCGGCGCGATCTGGTCGCCGGACATTCGCTCGGCGAGTACAGCGCGATCGTCAGCGTCGGCGGCTTGACGCCCGCGGAAGCGGCGAAGCTCGTGCGTGCGCGCGGGCGTTTCATGCAGGAAGCAGTGCCGGTAGGCACAGGGGGCATGGCCGCGCTGATCGGACCGACGGTTGAAGACGCGCGCGCGATCTGCGAAGAAGCGGCGCAGGGCGAAGTGGTCTCGGTCGCGAACATCAACGCGCCGGGCCAGATCGTCATCGCGGGAACGAAGAGCGCGATCGAGCGCGCCATCGACGTCGCAAAGAAACGCGGCGTGCGCCGCGCGCTGCCGCTGCCTGTGTCGGCACCGTTTCATTGCGAGTTGATGAAGCCGGCCGCGGATCGGCTCGAGCCGTTGCTCGATGAGGCGGAGTTCAAGGACCTGTGGGTCTCCCTCGTATCGAACGTCGACGCGTCGCCGATCGGCACCGCCACCGCGGTGCGCAACGCGCTGCTGCGCCAGGTCGCGTCGCCGGTGCGTTGGGTGGAGTCGGTGCAGAAGATGATCGCGATGGGCGTGAAGCGCTTCGTCGAGATCGGGCCGGGCAACGTGCTCACGGGTCTCATCAAGCGCATTGACGGCAATGTCGAGCTGATGAACGTCTCGGACGTGCCGACGCTCGAAGCATTTCTGGAGAAAGCATGAAGATCGATCTGAGCGGAAAGACCGCACTCGTGACCGGCGCCTCCCGCGGCATCGGCGAAGCCATCGCCCGCCGTCTCGGCGAAGCAGGCGCGCACGTGATCTGCGCGGCGCGCAGCGCGGAGAGCGTGAACAAGCTCGCGGGTGAGATCGGCAACGCGAGCGGCCTCGCGCTCGACATCACGGCGCCCGACGTGCGAGACCGCATCGGGGCGGTGCTGAAGGAACGCGGCATCGACATCCTCGTGAACAACGCCGGTGTGACGGACGACGATCTCTTCATCCGCATGAAACCGGAAGCGTGGACGAAAGTCCTGCACACGAACCTCGACTCGGCGTTTCACATTACGCAGGAAATCGTAAAGAAGATGCTGCGCGCGCGGTGGGGCCGCGTGATCAACATCTCATCGGTCGTTGGATTGATGGGCAATCCTGGACAGGTGAACTACGCGTCGTCGAAAGCGGCGCTGATCGGATTCACGAAGTCGCTCGCGCTCGAGATCGGCTCGCGCAACATCACCGTGAACGCGATCGCGCCCGGCTACATCTCCACGGCGATGACCGACGCGCTGCCGGATGAAACGCGCGAGAAGCTCACCGAGCGCATCGCCCTCAAGCGCCTCGGCACCACCGACGACATCGCGCATTCGGTAGTGTTTCTGGCGAGCGAGCAGGCCAGCTACATCACCGGCACGGTGCTCAACGTCAGCGGCGGTCTGTACACCTAGTGTTCCGCGGACGGAACACTAGCTGGCGAAAGAGAACCCGTCGGTTAGAAGTCCAGATCGCGCAGGTGGTACGGCGAATGCCCGCGCCGAAACGCGGGCGCCCACAACACCGTGGCCTTCTTCTCGCCCATCCACAGATGTGTGCCGCTGCCGAGCTCGCGCGCGCCGCTGTACGGCGTCCCATCGAGCACGCCGCGCGCTTCGCCGCGTTCCGTGACGATCACGTATTCGCCCGGCACCGCAATCGTGAACGTGCCGTCCTCGCGAATCGCTTGACCGGAGGCGCGCAGGCGGCCGAGGTTGACGAAGTTCTGGCTGAGGAAGGCGCGTCCGCGCGGAGGCCACATCGGCCCGTCCGCCTGCGCCACGTGCGTGCGCGTGCGAATCACATCCTCGGCCAGCGTGTCGCGAATGAGATTCCGTGAGATCAGCGTGCGCGTCACGAGCTCCAGCGCGTAGTAGAACGGCCGCTGCCGATAGATCGTCTCGCCTTTGTAGTCGATCAGCATCTCGCCCGGACGTGTGAGGCGCAGCGCCTGATCCATCATCGTGATGTGCCAGTCGGTCTTGTTCTCGAAGCGGTCGGCGTAGTGCCACAGCGCCGCGATCGAGAGGACGATCACGATTGCGAACGTGCGCGCGGCGTTCGCGGAGCGCATGATCGCAGCCGACACGAACATCGCACCGAACGGCATGACCGGCAGAAAATCGCGCGGCGAGATCACCGGCCACCATCCCGCGAGCACGACCACGTACGCGCCGCCGGCGATCGCGAGAAAGTAGCGCGTGGCGTCTGTAGTCGCACGAAACCGCCACGCCAGCCAGAGCAGTGCGCCGAACGTGATCGGAAACGCCGCACGTCCGATCCAGAGATGTGGCCGCGTGCGAGTGAAGTTTGCGTTGAACGTGAAGTTGCAGTACACGAGCTCGTCCCACGCGCCCAGACTGACGAACAACGCGATGACCGCGGCCGGCACGAGCACGAACCCAAGCAGTAGCCTTCTCCCCTCCACGAGGGGAGAAGGTGCCGAAGGCGGATGAGGGGTCCTCCGCAATACCCACAGCACTGCCGACGCGATCGCCAACGCGATCACCAACGGCACGGTCTTGAGCGAAGTCGCGAGTGCCGCGCCGAGCAGCAATCCCGCGATGAACATCCGTTGTCGCAGCAAAGCGACCACGGCCACGATCCACAACGCCGCCCAGAGGTTGTCGTTGCGATACTCGAGCGACTTCAGAAAGAACGGCGGAAACAAGACGAGCAGCAACACCGCGCCGACGGCCACGCGCTGATCGTAGATTCGCTGAGCGATCGTGTACGTCGCCCAGAGCACGATCGCGAACAACACCAGCATCGGCGCGCGCATCCATAGCAGGATGTCCGAGCGCTCGCCGAGGAGCGCCAGCAGCGGTGCGGTGAGCAGATGAAAGAGCGGCGCGTGATTGTCGAAGAGGTCGCGATACTGCACGAGCCCCGCGGTCCAGCCCCAGGTCACGTGCAGATGCTGCTGCTCGTCGGAATCGAAGCGGTAGCGAAAGTACGCGGCCGCGCGCAACGCCAGCGCGGCAGCCGCGGTCGTCAGGAACAGGATGCGTTCGCGTTGGGTCAAGCCGGCCGGGCAGTTTAGCCGGAAAAACGCTCGACATCGTCCGGCCCGGTGAATAAAATCCGCGCCCGCGCCGTTACCCCGCGCGTTCAGCCGTTGTAGCTCAGTTGGTAGAGCAGCTGATTCGTAATCAGCAGGTCAGCGGTTCAAATCCGCTCAACGGCTCCAGATTTTTCAGCGATTTAGCGCCGGCCGTAAGGCCGGCGCTTCCGTTTGCAACAGTCCGCGCGGCGCGCCTCCTTGTCTCAACCGTGTTGAGACAGCCCCCGATACGCGCTCAGCGATCCACGAAACGAGAAAGTCCCGTGCTCGAGCCGCAACACTGTCTCGACGATACCTTCGAGAGCATGGACGTCATGCTCCACGATGATCAAGGCTGCGTTTTCGTTCTTCAGGCGGAGCAAGTGCGTTCGCAGCGCATCCACGATTTCTCCGGCGAGACCAGCAAACGGTTCGTCGAGAAGAATGACTTTCCTCTGCGGCAACACTGTGGCCACTGCCAGTCCTGCGAGACGCTCTTCGCCAACAGAGAGGTGGGCAGCGCGTGTGTGCCGAAACGGTACGAGTTGTGGGAACGAAGCGAAGACGCTTTCGACGGCATCGCGCGAACCGTCGCGGACGACATTCGCCGCGGCTCGAATGTTCTCCTCCACGGTCAGAGCTCCGAACGTCGCTCCGCGCTGGGGTAGCAGCGACATGCCTTGCCGGACTCGTATCGCGGTCGCCGCCGATGTCAGGTCGGATCCATCGACACTCACACTGCCGCGGCGCGGTCGCAGAAGGCCGTGGATGGCCCGAAGGAGCGTGCTCTTGCCTGATGCGTTTGGGCCCGCGATCAGGACCGCTTCGCCGCGCGGTACCTCAAAACTGATGTCTCGAATAATGACCGCCGCGCCATAGCCGGCCGTCAGGGCGCGAACGTCGAGAGCAGGGGCATGGGAAGTCATATGCGGTGATGCCAATGGCGAATGTCCGCCCACGAGCCGTCGGCGACGAGTTTGCCGCGATCCATCACAATTGCGCGATCGGCAAATTCGGCGACAGCTCCATGGTCGTGTTCGATGATGACGAACCGAAGGCGCTGCCGCGACGATTCGAGGATCGCGCGAATGAGTCGCCGGTTTTCCTTGCTGACACCGGCAAACGGTTCGTCGAGAAGCGCCAGTTTCGGCTCTCGGGCAAGACACATCGCCAGCGAAAGCATCTTTCGCTGCCCTGCTGAGAGCTGCATCGCTTGTGTCTCCAACCTGTCCAGCAAGCCAGACGCGGACGCCCATTGCAGGACGTTTTCGTCCTTTTCAAGCACCGACGCGTAGCGACCGGTGACACTCAATGCGATGTGCTGCCAGACCGCCAGCGACGGCACCAGTCGCGGAATTTGAAACGCTCGCGCGATGCCGCGCTTGGCGATCGCTGTGGGATGCAGGCGAGTGATGTTTTTGTCCTGCCACGAAATCGAGCCGCCGCTGGCGCGATCGAAGCCACTGACGACGTTCAGGAAAACCGTCTTGCCCGCACCGTTTGCGCCCAGCAGAAACGTGGTGGGGACGTCTCCGAGCCGACATGTGATGCGGTCCAATACAGTTCGGTTTCCGAACGTTCGACTGAGATCCGAGACCACTAACATCGTCAGGCCTCCGCACGGTCCGGCTCACCGAACCAACCCGAACGAATCGCGATCACCGCGAGGACGGCAATGCTGTTCACAATTTCTCGCAGGGATGCGGCTTGCTCTCCCACCATGCCGGCGGCGCGAATGATTTCGGGCAATGCGACGATCACACCGGCGGCCGCAGCGCTACTCCAGGGTCCGGAGCCGATTGCGGCGACGGTAACGAGCGCGAGAGACGTCGAGAAACCGAATTGCCGGGGCTCGACGAACGAGATCAGATACGCGTGCAATGCTCCGGCAGCAGCGATCATGCTTCCGGTAATGCAGGTCGCAATCAGCAGGAGAGAACGCGGATCGTGACCGATTGCAGCGGCGAGAACGCGATCATAGCCGGCCACTTTGACGGCGGCACCTCCGCGCACTCGGGATAGTAGAACAGGCACTGCGATCGCCACGGCCAACAGAACGAACGCAGCAGTCAGCAAGCCATTGGGTGATGCAGGCGATGCGATGGCGAATATGCCCAAATCGCCATTTGTAATGGTGGTGAGATTACGAAACGCTTCCTCGAGCGCCACCTGCGCTCCGATCACAGCGATGACCGCGGCTTCCCCTCGCAGCCAGAGCATGGGCGTGCCGAGGAGCAGTCCCGCAACTGCGCCGAAAATTACCGCGACGAGTACCCCCGACCAGCTGGGGGTGGCAGTAGCGCGAGCTGTGATGACGACGGCGTACGCTCCGACGCCGAGAATGCCTCCCGCGGCGAATGGGACGAGCCGGATCTGTCGAAGCAGTAACTCAGCCGCGATCGCTGCGACGGCCAAAACCGCCCAGACGGTCAAGAGGTGCACCATGTAGTCACGCGTCATGCTCGTGGACCACCCGACACGAGCCGATCCTGGCGTACACGCAAGAGGAGGGCGGCAAGGAGCAACGCGAACGTAACGGTGCCGCTCCACGTTCCCGGCAGAAATGCGAGCACTGCCTGTCGAACTACGGCGAGCGAGCCCGTAGCCACCAGCAGCCGTCTGCCGTCGAGCTCTCCAGCAAGAACAGCCGCGACCACGCCGACAAAAAACGTGCTGGTCCCCATGGTCGGCGTCAGTGCGCTCTTCGACGCTTCGAACATGCCGGCTGTACCGGCACAACATGCCGCAGCGATGTAGCCTCGCCGCACCAGGCGTGGCGCGTCGGCGCCGCACAGGACGGACAAATCATAGTTGGCGGCGATGGCTCGAACTTGTAAGACGGTCGGCGAGAATTTGCTGGCCGTCGCGACGATCACCGCGCCGGCGACGCTGACCACTACAGCTGCAACTTCGTACCGGCTCATGAGCGAAGAGCCGTGCGCGCTCGCGTCGAGACCGGGTAAGACGTGTGCGTCATGGCCGGCGGCGAGGCCGAGCACGTTGAACGTAATGTTCCATAGAGCAATCGAAGCGATCATCAGTGAGGCCCCTCCCGCCCCGCGCTGCTGCAGGCGAAAGTCGATCGAGGCAAACAGAAGACCGGCGACCGCGGCCGTTAACAGGCCGACGAACGCAAACGATACGCCGCCGAGGGACCACATCAGATATGGCGCCAACGCGAATGTAGCCAGCAAACCAAAATGCAGCACATGATTCGTGTAGTAAAGAAGCGACACCGCCACTGCCAGCAGAAAGAGGTCGGACCATGCGACCACGCAGTCGATGACGAACGACAATAGATTCATCAGGTACGGACCATGATGACCACGCTGCTCGCCAGCCCCAGCGCCGCGGCCAATAACCAGAAGATGTCCCTAAGAGTCTGGCCGCGGATCGAAAGTGGGATTTCCTGACGCAACTCGTCGAGGCTGACCTCGCCCTTGCAATCGTCGAAACGCTGGTCCGCGAGCGTCCAATAGCGTTGCACATGCCCAGCGACTACGAATACGCTCGCGCCACATGCGGCCAGACAGAGGGCTGCCAAAAGAACGAGACGCGGACCGTCATTACCGGCTGTGGCCAGGTTGACGGCCACGGACGTCGCAATAATCGAGAAGAACTCATACGCGCGTGGAGGTATCATCGCGTAAAAGCGCGGGATAGAGGACTCGTCGAAACTCATTCGAGGACTCCCATCAATTCAGCAACGCCTTGCAATGCTAGCTCCGGGGCCCTTTTCAAATTGTTGCCCGCGAGTTTTTCCCTCGCCGTACGCAACACCTCGTCATCGGCGCAGATATTGATCTCGCTCTTCATTCGATCGTAGAGCGGACGGAGCTCCTTCGCGGCTTCTCGCGTGATGCGAAACCATGCGTCGTCGACCTCCTTGAGCAGCGCGCGCCGATTCTCGCGAACTTGCGAAGGCACTTCGCTCATGGGGCGGCTGAGGAGAATCAGCGTGTAGTCGGTCAGCTCGCTGTATTTGAAGTCGTCTCGTATCTGAGACGTGGACCATTCTCTTTCGATGACGAAACGATTCTGCAGATAGAGCCGGAGCTTGTCGATCGAATATTTGTGGGAGAGGCTGAGGCGATATTCCTGGTCCTGCATCGTCACCTTGTGAATGACCGTCTTGGCGTCAGGAACGGAGCTGCGAAACGGTCGCACGCTGGTCTCGATATTGGCCGTCAGCTCCATTTCCAGCTTGGTTCCCCATCGCCAGTTGCTGACCACGAAATCGATGAGCGGTTCGGCCAGGAAACGACGGCCGATGTCGAGATCGCTGTAGCGGCGTTGGAGTTGTTCATCGCTCAACTCGCTGTGGTAACAGTCCACGCCGAGAAGCAATTGATCGCCGGGCCGCATGATGTCGGCGACGGCCGTGATCAGGTTGTCTTCAGTGAAGTTGCCCAGCGTGCCTCCGAGCAGGAGGATCAGTCGAGGCGTGCTCCCTGAAAGCACGGTGTCTCTGTATTGAACGAGATCATCGAAATCGGCATTGATGACGCTGAGGTGTACCAGCGCTTCGAAGTGAAGGCCGGTGCCGGTGAAACGCTCTCGGATGCGCGCGACCGTCGCCTGTAGCAACGGGTAGCTGACGTCGTACGCGATGTAAGCGATTGGTTTCTCGATCACCTGTTGTGTACAAAGCTCCTGGAGAAGGAGTGCATCGTCGTCGCCGGTGCCGGGGCCAAGACTCAAGATACTGAGTGTCTTCGCGCGAGTGGCGATCTCGGTGACCAATTCCGGTAGCGCGCGCCGAAGGAGTTGCCCGGCCTGCAGCCGTAGATCAAATGCCCCGCAGAGATCGACCCAGTTCTGCGCAGCGCGATGGGAGAGGTAAAGCAGCTTCGATGGCACCGCCCGTGTGCTGAGTGCGGCCCGGATCTGGCGGCGCCAGTAGTCCGGCGGGGTGCCGGGCCAGATCTGCCATGCGTCTCCGTGACCCATTGTCAGATCCAGCTGCGCGACATTGGCTCGAACGTCGCGATCGTCAACGCTTGTCCGGCACGGCGCTCTTTGATGGCGACGGGCCGCAGCACATCCCCATGGTCATCAAAACGTGCCGGCCCCAGAACTCCCTTGAATTCGCTTAGGCCGTTGAGGCATTTTCTTACTTCATCCGGCGCGCGCTGACTGGTGCACCGGAAGAGCATTTGCGCGGCATCGTATGCGTGCATCGAAACGATGTCGGGATCGAGGTTATAGCGCCGGCGATAGTTCTCCGTAAATTGTTTGAATGCCGGCTCGGCCGGGGCCGGCGCGCCGACCGGGGCCGTGTAGTAGATCCCATCTGCCGCGGATGCGGCGATAGTCTGAAAGTCGCGCTCTTCTGCCGACGCGTTCGTCAAAACCGTGGTACGAACGCCACGCGCACGCAATTGGCGGAGCAGTTGAGCGAGCTCGCGCGGCTGTGCGGCAATGTAGATGACGTCGAGGTCGGGACGGCTTACCTTGGTGATGAGTGAACGAAATTGCGTCTCGTTCGGCGCAAAGCTGTCGCGTAACGCGACGCTGCCTCCGGCACTCGTGAATGCGCGCACGAACGCCGCTTCCGCTCCGGCACCGTAATCATTCCGAATGAACAGAACCGCTGCGCGTTTCCATTGCTTTGCGTTTCGCGCGAAGAGCGCCGCCGCGGTGGCGTCGAAATCGTCGGCCACCCAGTTCCGAAAAATATATTCACCGGCGTTTCGCACGGCAGGCGCGGATGCGCCGGGCGCGACCACGACAACCCGCGCCTTTTCGGCAGTAGGAGCAATCGCCAGGGTGACGCTGCTCGTCAGATCACCGAGAACCATCCGTGTACGGCCTCCGGACGTGAGCCGGTGAAATGCCTTCAGCCCCTCGGCGGGATCGCCTTGAGAGTCCTCGACGATCACTTCGATCTTTTCCGCGCCTCGAGCGTTGTGCTCGTCCGCGGCCATTCGAATCGCCTCGACCGCGCGTTGCCCACCTGCGGCGAGAGAACCGGACAGGGGCTGCAAGACGCCGACATTCACCGCGGGCCGCTCAGTGGCGACCGGTGGTTGATTTGCCTGACGGCGTGCTGGCGTACGGAATACGGCCCAGGCTAGCACGAGGGCCAATACGACAACGGCGATCGCTGGAACGACTAGACGCTTCCGCATGAGATCACTCCTCCTCCAACGTAAGCGGTCCCGGCTGGCGGCGGCACGTCAAGTCAACGCACAGTATTGCAGCGCGCGCAGCTACGCCGCGCGGTTGGTTCGCAAACATGCCGATCTCAGGACCCCCGCTGTAGGAGTGACGTTGATCGCCAAATCCCTACCCGTGGTATGCGATTCGGCCGAAACGCGCGCCTACGGCGCGCCGGATGCAGCGGTCGCGATGTTGTCCTCCGGTTTCCGATCGAGCAGTTCGTGATCGGGATCCACGCCCGCGCGGGCGGGTGCGTGCGGCGAGGTCACGACCGCTGTAATCGTTTGCTCGCCTGAGCGGACGCGGTGCGGGTGGCGGTAGAGCGCACGGCCGCGCGCGTCGAAGACGGCCAGTTCGATGAGGTCGTTCATCGGCACCGACTTCTCTTTGCCGGCCGCGTCGGCTTTGAGTTTCTGCGCGTCGATATGCAGGGTCACACGGTACGTGCCCCTGCCGGCGGGTTGCACCTCCACTTTCTTAGTGCGCAGGTCCCAGAACGTGATCTCTTCGAACAGATCCTTCAGTAGAGAGTGCTGAGGCGTGGCGGCGCGGAGCTCCGCGTAGAAGTCGAGCGACGTCGGATACGGAGGACGCGAAGGGTCGAACCGCGCGAGCAGTTTTCGCAGTGCTGCGTCGATGGGCTTTTCTCCGATCGCTTCGCGCAATGCGTACATCGCGAACGGGCCCGTGCGATAGGCGTCCAGGCGATCGAACGCTTTGAGCAGCGGGACCTCGCGCGTCTGATGCGGCGCCATGAATTCGCTGCGCATTACGTCCAGCAGGCGGATGAGGTGATCGCGGCCCAGGGTCTTCTCGACGACGAGCATTGCGCTGTACCAGGCCAGGCTCTCGCTGAGCAGCGGCGCGCCCTCGACCGTGGCGGGAAGCAGCTGGTGTCCCCACCACTGATGCCCCATCTCATGCGCAATGATCGCGAACGGGAAGTCGATCTTGCGCGGATCGTCATCGGGTCGCACAAGCGCGAACGCTTCCGAGTATTCGATCAAGCCAGGGAACGAGGTCAGTCCCAGGCCTCGGCCGCTGCTCGGATATTCGACCAGCCGGACCTGCTTGTGCGGATAGGGACTGTAGTTCCGGGTGTGATCGTCGAGCGTGGCGGTCACGCTGCGCAGCATCCGCTCGAGATTCTCCGTGTGTGTCGGGTGGTGGAAGATCTCGATCGCGACGTCGCGCCAGCGCGCACGACGCACGGCGTATCTCGCTGAATAGATCGTGTATACTTTCGTGATCGGCGCATCCGTCACATAGTGAAAATACCTGCGGCCGTTCGCCGTCCACGCGCGGCGTAACGCACCCGGAGCGACGCCGGTCTGATTCGCGGCCGTGCCGATGATCGTCTCCAGCTTGATCTTTTCGTTTCCCTGCCGTTTGTACCGCGCCGCCACATCATCGAGAGCCGGCACCTCCGGACGCGCCGGCAGTCCGTGCCGCTTGCGCGCGGAGGCGTTGTCCAGCTCGGGATTCGTTTGATAGCCGACGAACGGCAGCCATTGCCGCTGACTGTGACTCTGCTCCGCGCGATGCTGAATCCACGAACCATTGCCCATCACGCTGGGGTTCCAGCCGTCGTTGGTGAACCCGCGCGGCGCGTAGTCGATCCGAAAATTCATCCATATCGACTTGCCCGGCTGCAGTGCCTTGTCGAGGACGTAAATGCTGTAGCCGAATCCGTCATCGCGCAGCGTCAGTCGCGACGCGCGATCGAACACGACGTCCTTCGTTTCGACAACAGTATTCGCGAGGACGTGAATCGCGCCGATCGCGACGCCGCTCCGATTCTCGAGTCGATAGCTACCACGGATCGTGGCCGCGTTGCGCTCGGGATAAAAGTCGACATGGAGCTTCGTCGCCGCGAGCGTCGGCTGCGCGAGCGATGCGTATCGGCCAAACCGCCGCTCGTACTCCGCGCGTCGCTCCTCGAACTCCGCCTCGGTGTAGTAATGATTCAGGACGTTCGTGTTGTAGAAAACGAAAGCGCCTGTGCCCGCGATGATCGCAATGGCGGCCGCACCGACCGCAACCGGCCACCGCGTCAGACGGCGGCGCGCGAGTGCGAACCGCCAGCGCAGGCCGCGTTCCTCGCCGCGCATCCAGAAGAGGTACGCGACCACCCCGAACAGCAGCGCCCAACCGCTCCAGTACAACGTGAACCAGAGCCACGGACCGGCCTGCGGTCCGAAACCGGCCATCTCCGAGTACACCGGTTCGGGCGCGCTGCCGTACAGCAGCAGGTTGTGCCGGACGCCGAGCTCGCGCGCCATCTGCACGCCGATGAACGCGAGCACCGCTACGACATTGCCGACGTACTTTTGATTCACCAGTACGTGAATGACCATCGCAAGCGCGGCGAACAGGAGGTAAGCGGCGAGGTGAAATCCGAGCAGGAACTTCAGATAGAGACCGAGCTCGAACGCTTGATGACCGAGCATCGCCTGCACGATCACGCCGGCCACGAGAAAGATGATCTGCGTGACGACGAGCATCAGCGCGAGCGCGAGAAATCGCCCGAGGACCGCCAGCCATTCCGGTACCGGCGTGACGTCGGCGATGGCGTTCATGCGCGCGTCACGTTCGCGCCACACCAACTCTCCGGCCGAGATGGCGATGAGCAGCGCGACGAACCGCGTGAGCTCATCCGCCGCGAATAGCGCCGCGACGCGACCGGTCGTTGCCGCACCCGGCGTCCCGAGCTCGACCTCCAGCACCTCCGTGGCGGTCATGATGAACAACGCCGCCGTGAACGGCACGAGAAGCCAACCGCGCCCCTTGTGCAGATCGCGAAAGGCTTCCATCGCGATCGCGAGCAGTTGCCGCGGTTTCCTGGAGCGGCGGGCTCTCAGCCCGTCGGATCGATGCTGCGTCGACGGGCTGAGAGCCCGTCGCTCCAGATGGGGTAACTCCGTCGTCGCAAACCGAAACCGAACAGACGCGAGCGCCAATACACCGATCGCAACTGCGATCCATAACAGCCGATTCGAAATCAGCGCTTCGTCGAGACCGATGAGACGCGTGCTCTTCTGCAGCGGGTTGTACGTCGTCCACAACGCATGCAACGCGGTGTAGCCGAGCGGGTCGAGCACTTTCGCCAGCGCCCATCTCCCCAGTCGCACCCCCACGAATCCCTCGGCGATGAACGCCGAGAAGAACAAGACGGCTGCACCCGCATACGCGGCGATCGCTCGTCGCGTGAGCGCCGCAATCGCGAAGAGCACCGCGGTGGCGATGAACGCATTCGGCACCGCGAGAAGAAAGTACGCCGTCAGATACGCCTCGACGCGAAACGGCCCGAGGAGCTCCGGCTCGATGCCGGGCACGCCGGTCGCGAGGAGCAGGCCGATCGGCACCGCGAGGAGCAGCAATGCGTTCACGGCAAATGCGCCGAGAAAGCGGCCGCCGAGGTAGGAGGTTTTGCGCAGCGGCGTCGTGTAGAGGAGCGGCGCGATGCGGAGCTGTGCGTCGCGCGTTGCGACGTCGCCCGCCACGCCCGCAGTGACGAGCAACGCGAACATGCTGGCCACGATCGTCATCAAGCCCGTCACGATCGGCGCGTTGAAGAAATATCCGTCGTTGCGCGCGTCGAGAAAGATGACCCACG
>Ga0196978_1000130_pt1 | contig 37976 bp, 27 predicted proteins | sample S3v_2013CmetaG_FD_155491 | JGI IMG/M metagenome (GOLD analysis project Ga0196978, IMG submission 155491) | Soil microbial communities from Anza Borrego desert, Southern California, United States - S3+v_20-13C | ecosystem: Environmental > Terrestrial > Soil > Desert | place: USA: California... | reverse complement strand
GATCATCATTCCCGACAACGAGCCCGGCTCCTCGATCATGCCCGGCAAAGTGAATCCCACGCAGCCCGAAGCGCTCACGATGGTCTGCGCGCAAGTGATGGGCAACGACGTAGCCGTTTCCATCGGCGGCTCGAACGGGCATTTCGAATTGAACGTTTTCAAGCCGCTCATCGCCGCCAACGTGCTGCAGAGCGCCCGCCTGCTCGGCGACGCCTGCGTCTCCTTCACCGAAAAGTGCGCCGACGGCATCGAGCCGAACCTGCCGGTGCTGAAAAAGCACCTCGAGAATTCGCTGATGCTGGTCACCGCGCTGAACACGCACATCGGTTATTACAAAGCCGCCGAGATCGCGAAGAAAGCGCACAAGGAAAATAAAACCTTGAAGGAAGCCGCCGTCGAATTAGGTCACGTAACCCCCGAGCAGTTCGATCAGTGGGTGCGGCCGGAGGATATGGTGGGATCGATGAAGTGATTCGCCAGACAAGCACAAAAAAAACGCGGCCTTTTCAGCCGCGTTTTTTTTATCAAAAATTTTTACTCGAACTTTTTCTACTTGCTCACGATCAGCTTCCGCATCACTTTCCCTTTCTCCGTCGTCAGCACCGCGTAATAAATGCCGGGCGCCGCATCGATGAGATTCAGCTGCGATCTGTGCGAGCCGTACACGTTGCCCAGCTTTTCCGAATACACCATTCTTCCCACTGCATCCGTCACGGTCACCAGCACGTCGGCGCTGTTGCCGCTGAAGGAGAGGTTGAACAGGCCGTCGCCGGGGTTCGGCGCGATGCTCAGGCTCTGATCCAGCAGCGCGAGCTCGTCCACGTTCACCGCGTTCGGCGAGTAGACGTTCGAGAACGAAGAGCTGAATTCAGGCAGCGTGAACAAATTGCTCGGCGAGCAGGTGCCGGGATTCACGGCTTTCACGGCGTAGTAGATCGTGCCGCCGGGAGGAGTGAGATCCGTCCACGAGTTCAGGTTGCTCTGGATCGAATCGATCAGGAAGAGCGCGGTGGGGCTGAAGCCGCGGTAAATTTTGTACGTGAGGAAATTGAATCCTTCGTAGTGGCTCCAGATCAGGTTCCAGGTGCTGTTCGGTCCCTGGTTCACCGTGAGGTGGATCGTTTTGTGATGCGCGCTCATCGGCGATTCGTGGCCGCAGGTGTCGGTGATCGTCATCTTGTAGCGGTCGGCGGCTTGCGCGGCGTTGGCCATGCTGTCGGACCACATCGTGAAATGTGCTACCGGCTGCGTGCGCACCAGCGCGTATACGCCGGCCTGCGTGGTCTCCTTGTAAATTTTGTAAAAGCCGTGCTGCTCCGAAGGATGGCGCTCCCAGGTGATGCGGTTCCAGTTCGTGCTCGAGTCTACCGTCACCACGCAGATGTTCTGCACGGAGGGAACGATCGAATCGGCCCAGAGCGTGACGGGAGTGGGGCAGCACACCACCGGCGCGCCGCAGGAAGCTTTGTAGCCGTTGGCGTCCGCGTAGCCGACCGTTTCATTCGTGCCGCCGAACGTGCCGGAGCTGCCTTCGTGGTGGAAATACCAGCGGTTGTTCCAGTGGCTTTGCGTGATGCTGGCCATGTCGTTGAGCCCCGAAGGGAATACGCCGACGTTGCTCGGCGTTCCGGAAGGCACGGGCTGGCGCGTGATCGCGTTCGCATTATTGGACGCGCGGTACACCACGGCGTACGTCGTGTCGCAGTTCTGCTCGAGCAGGCCCCAGTCGGCCCAGCTTTCCGAACCGTAGAAGTTCAGCGTGGTGGCGCCGAGATCGTTCACGTAGCCGTTGTCCATATCGATCACGTAGAAGTGACCGTCGTACCCGCTGTAAATGCCGACCATCCCGTAGCCCGCGAAGATGCCGTTGCGCGCGGGATAAGCGCCCATCACGATCGGCTGCGACAAGTAAACATAGCCGTTGAGGAAATTCAGCAGGCTGTCCGACCAGCGGATGGCGCGGGTAACGAACGGCGTGGAACTGAAGGCCTGCGGATCGGAATTCGTCTGAGTATCCCACAACGACCAGAGCTTGCCGTCGCGCAGATCGGAGAAAAGGCCGTCGCGTAAAGGCACCGCCGTCGCAGAGGCGAGCGACAGGTTCGCATCGTAGCGCACGCCGCTGTTGTCGCCCATCACGTACACGTAATTCTGCGTCACCGCGATGCCGCCGCGATCGTCGCCCGTGATCGTGTTGTGATCGCGGATGAGAAAGTTGGCGGTGACCATCGAGTCCGACCAGCGAATGTGATTCGAATCGAGGGTGGAGACCCAATACGTCGTCGTTTCGAATAAGGTATCGGTGAGGAATGTTGCGCCCGTGTCGAGCGCCGAGGTGAGCATCGAGTCGGCCCACCAGACGAAGTTCACGCCGCCCGTCGCAGTGAGCAGGAGCTGCTGCCCGACGCAGAACTGCTGATCGGGAACAACGGGATCGGGCAGCACCTGCAGCGTAAACTCATCGGTAGTGATGCAGCCGATCGAATCTTCCGCCGTGTACGTGAACGTGTGGAAGCCCGGCGGCAGCAGCCAGGAGTTGACGATCGAATCGGACCAGCTGCCCGCGATCGCGCCGAAGAACGTTCCGCCGCGCGGCGTGCCGATCAGCGTGTCGGTTCCGCGGTGCGCGCAGACGATCGAGTCGGACCAGGGGCGCAGCGAAGCAAATTCTACCGGCGTGCCGAAGGCGCACCAGTCGAATTCGAGGCGAACGCGCGCGCGGTTGCGCGTGCAGAATACGTCGACCGCAGTGGTGGGCACGAGCTTGAAGGTGATGCCTGGCGCCCAGCTGTTGATGTTGCCCGCGGTGATGCTTTGCACGGTGGAATCTTCCGGCACGCAATCCGTCAGCTGCGCGTCGGTGCGGCCGAGGTAGGTGTTGCCCGGGCCGTACGTGCGCAGGTATTCGGACGTGTCGCTGAAGTCGCCTTCGTAGTACACCACGAAGCGCGCGGTGCCGTACGCGCCGGTGGGCACGCTGCTGAAGGTGAACACAAGCGTGTCGCCCGTGAAATGAATGGTGTCGTAACCTCCCGCCACGTTCCAGGGATTTTTTCCCCAGGCGGAAAAGGTTTGCGCTTTCGTGTCGGCCGCGAAGAGGCAACATAAAAGCAGGATGGTCAGAAGCACTGCTCTTTTCATGGGATATGAGTTTGGTGAGGCGGTAAATATCAACTATGGAAGTACCCGAAGTCAAGTGTTTGTAGTTATAAATGACTTTTTCGCCACTTATTATTACTGCCTGAATGATTAACCCGAAATATTATCTGGCTGATGATTTTTCCTGATCATGGTTTCCAGGCCATCGCTCGCCCGGTTGCCGGCCGACTCCCCGGAACAAGCTTGTTGTTGCTTTTTTGTTGATTAAATGATCTACCTGTTTTCGTTGCCTGCGCTGCCTTGTGTTAATTTGATCTGCTCAAACACCGCGCATGAAAAAATTGAAGCCGGGCCGGGACAGCGTACAGGCGAAAGGCGTTGCCAATTCCCTGCCTGCGCGCCAGGTGGCGCAGCTGAAGCTTGTCCCGCTGACGACCTCCACCTGGCTCGACGACGAGAACGGCGAAATATACACGTGCACACGCGTGCTGCAGAACGGGTGGGCGCTTTATCAATGCACGACCTCGACCAAGCAAAGGCTGTACAACACCACTACCGACCAGGAAATGCCCCCGGGCATGCGGCTCTCGAAAATAATCTCCGGGGATACTTCGACATCTTCTTCTTCGGCATCAGCATCATCAACAACGACTACCGCCACTGCCTCCACTGATACCGACATGGGCAGCTCTTCTGCGAGCTCGTCGTCTTCCGTGTCTTCCGTCACAACTTCAGATGCGTCAACGTTCAGCGTGCCTACTTACGGCCTGATGCCGGCGCCTTATTCGCAGGTGCAGCTGCCGTTCGCAAGCGTGATGTCGCAAAGCGGCTCCGGCTCTTCCTCTGCTCTCAGTCCAAGCGTGCACAGCAGCGCGACGAGCTCCTCCTCGAGCGTTATCACTTCGACGCCTTCGTCTTCATCCTCGTCTTCATCCTCGTCTTCGTCCTCATCTTCATCCTCATCCTCGTCTTCGCCCTCATCTTCATCTTCATCTTCATCCTCATCCTCATCGTCTTCATCGTCATCATCGTCATCATCTGGCGGAGGCATGAGCAATTCGGATTTCCGGGCAATGTTTTTGAGCGGCAGCTCAAGCAAGAGCCTCAGCGCACAGCTTTCCGGCCAGTCGCTGAACGGCGCGCTTGCCACGGCTGAGAAATATGCCATGACTTCCGAAGCCCACCTCGAAGAGGTGCTCGACTTGCTCGTTAATTCCGCTACGCACGCCCGGGTATTAAAAGGCATGAAAGCCCGCCTGGCCGATGAATCAGGATTTACCGCAACGAATTTCGGGCACGCTTACGCGCAGTATGCCACGTTCGTTCTTTTTGAGAAGCTGCTCAAGCTCTATAAAAAGACGAATTCCGATTGGCTCGATGTTTATAGCCAATGCAAGAAAGCAGGCTTTGACCAGCCGCCGAAAAAAGGTCCGGACGGAGGAGACGGCGGCGGCTCGAGGCTGACCATGCACAACAAGCTGGGTTTTTAGGCCTCCCTTGTAAAATCGTATCTTTACTACTTCATCCCCTGACTGATTTTTTATCGATATGAGACGGTTTGCAGCGCTTTTTTTCCTGCTATGGGGATGCAGCCTTTACGCCCAGCGCTCGGGCGACACGACCGACTACAAGCGCGAGATCATTTATAAAGACAAGCGTTTCCGCGTCTGGAACAACTGGATCAGCGCGGGCGTGGGGCCGATGTACCACACGAAGAATCCCCGCACGCAGCTGGCCTTCGGCGCGAATTTCAACTTTCATATCAGGCACCGTTACTATCGTCTAGGGCTGAATTTTTCAGGCGACGGCTTCGGGCGCTGGAACAACAACCAATACCACGCGGGCTGGGTCTTCCGCCGTTCCGATAACGAGAAATTTCATTGGGCGAGCCTGGCGGGCATTTCGTATTCCACCGGGTACGATTTTATTTACGCGGGGCATTACAGCACGCAAGGCTACGAGGAATTCGGCTTGTACCTCGAGTCGCAGTTCATCAAGAAAGTTCTCTACGACGTGGGCTTCGGCGCGGCGGCGTTCGCGGACATCAACAAGCGGCAGCAACTGTTCGGCATTCGCGCGGAGATCTATCTCTCGGGTGCGTACCGCGGGCCGGCGACGGGCGGGGGGAGGAGAAGGTAGTGCTTAGTGTTTAGCGCTAAGTTCCGGCTAAACGAATTTTTCTCCCCGCGTCACTTTCACGTCGTTCACGAAATTCCGGATCATCTGCTCGTCCTGCTTTTTGCAGATCAGCAAAATATCATCCGATTCCACGACGATGTAATCGTCCAGCCCTTCGATCACCACGAGCTTGTCCTTCGGCACGTTCACCACGCAGCCTTTGGAATTGTACAGCATCACGTTCTTGCCGACAACGCCGTTCTGCTGCTCGTCTTTTTTGATGTGCGTGTACAGCGAGCCCCAGGTGCCCAGGTCGGACCAGCCGATGAGGGAGGCGCGCACGTAAACGTTACCCTGCTTGGCGGCGTTCTCCATCACGGCGTAGTCGATGGAGATATTTTTAACGCGGGAATACGCGTCGCGGATGAAGGCGGCTTCCTTTTTCGTGTTGTATGCGTCTTCGCCTTCTTTAAAGATCGCGGCCATTTCCGGCTGATGCTTCTCGAACGCTTTGATGATGCTGGCCGTGCTCCACACGAAGATGCCCGAGTTCCAGAGAAAGTCGCCGCTTTGCAGGAAGAACTTCGCCATGTCGGCTTCGGGTTTTTCCGTGAACGTTTTCACTTTCTTGATGCGCTTGTCCTTCTCGCCCGGCGACTCGATGAACTGGATGTAGCCGTAGCCGGTGTCGGGGCGCGTGGGACGGATGCCGATGGTGAGCAGGCAATCTTCGCCGTCGGCTTTCGTGAAGCAGGAGCGGATCGCTTTTACGTACGTGTCCTCTTTCGTGATGAGGTGATCGGACGGCGCCACGACGATGAGGGCTTTCGGATCGGCGGCGTGAATTTTCCAGGCGGCGTACGCGATGCAGGGCGCGGTGTTCTTGCGCGCGGGCTCGCTGAGGATATTTTTTTCGGGGAGGTTCGGCAACTGCTCGCGCACCAGGTTTTTATAGGTGTCGTTGGTGACGATGAAAATGTTTTCCGCGGAGCAGAAGCGGATCGAGCGGTCGTAGGTTTGCTGCAGCAGCGTGCGTCCCGTGCCGAGCACGTCGATGAACTGCTTCGGGTGGGCCGTACGGCTCATGGGCCAGAAGCGGCTGCCGACGCCGCCCGCCATGATCACGCAATAACGATGTTTCGCCATCGGGTTTTGGGTACTGTTGTTCCGTAAGATCGTTTGCTGAAAAAATTGACCTGTTGCTTACGGAATAGTTTCTGATCAGCGGCAGTTGCCAGCGGCGCGTTACGTGCTCCTCTTGTCCGGCTGCCGCTGTTTTTTAAGAGAGTTTCGCTAACGCCGCTTCCAGGCTCGACACGATGGCGCTCACTTCTTCGAGCTTGCAGGTGCCCACGGAAAGCCGGTACCACGAGGACTCGGGCGAAGCGCCGAACGCGTAAAAAGGAACGATGGCGATCTTCGCTTCGTCGAGGATGTAGCGCGTGACGTCCTTCGTATCGCTCAACGTTTTCCCGTCCGCCGTGCGCTGCCCCTGCAGCGCGATCTGCACCGTGAGGTAAATGGCGGCCTGCGGCGCGATCGAATCCACGCGATAGCCTTTCTGCTTCAGCGACTGGAATCCTTTGTGAAACGCCACGAGGCGATCGTTCACCTGCTGCTTCATGCCGGCGAGGAACGTATCGTAGTCGTCGAGGTTGGCGAGGAATTTCGCGGTGGCCACCTGCTCGGCTTTCGGCGCCCAGGCGCCGACGTGCGAGAGGATGGATTTCATCTTGTCGATGATCGGTTTCGGCCCCATCGACCAGCCCACGCGCACGCCCGTCGCCGCCAGCGATTTCGAAATGCCGTCGACGAATATCGTGTAGTCGCGCATTCCAGGACGCAGGGAAACGGGATCGTAATGCTTCGTTTCGCCGAAGGTGAGCGCCCAGTAGATCTGGTCGTAAAGCAAATACAGCGGCTTCTGATTTTCGCCGCGGCGCTTGTTCTCCGCGAGGATGAGATCGCAGATGGCTTCGAGATCGTTTTTCGTGAACGTGGTGCCCGTCGGGTTCAGCGGCGAGCACAGCGAGATGAGCGCGGCTTCGCCGATGTGCGGCTTCAATTCTTCCGCGGTGGGCATGAACGCATTCTCGGGACGCGCTTCGATGAAAAGCTGGTTGGCGTAATCGCCCGAAGTGAGATGCGTGTAGTGATTGTTGTTCCAGGAAGGAACGGGGAATAAAACTTTTTCACCCGGGTCGACCAGCGTGCGGTAGATCGCGTAGATGACGGGACGCGCGCCGCCGGCGATGAGAATTTCTTCCGGCTTGTAATCGAGTCCCTGCCGCTCGCGGATCAATGCGCTCACCGTCTTGCGCAGCTCGGCCATGCCGTCGGCCGCGGGATAATTCGTCTCGTCGTTGTTGTACGCCTCCACGATGGCCTTCTTCAGTCCGCCCGGGATCGGGAAAATTTTCGGGTTGAAATCGCCGATGGTGAGGTTGTAGATTTTCTCCCCGTTTCGGATCTTCTCGTTCACGTCGGCAGCCAGCTTGATGATCTCCGACCCGATGAGGGATTCGGCCATGCGGGCGACCGTGAGCTTGCGGGCTTCGGTCATGGTGGTGGACATAGTCAGGTAAAGTGTGAGTGTGGGATAAAGGTAAGAAAAAACAAGGCCTGCACGGGCCGCAAAAATGCAAAAGCCCGGCTGGCCAGCCGGGCTTTTGAGCGCTAAAAGAAACGATTATTCGATCACGAATTTCACGCAGCCCTCGATGCCCAGAATGCGCGCCAGGTAGATGCCGCCCGAAAGCATCGACGCATCGATGTCCATCGAATTCGCACCGGCCTGCGCCTGCACTGTTTGCCTGAGCATTTCGCGGCCGAACATATCCGAGATCACGAACTGCGTCGTGCCGCCTTCCGCGCTGAAGTACTGAAGGCTGAAGCGCCCGGTGTTCGGATTGGGGGTGAGTACTAACTTGCTGTTCGCAGGAAGCTTCGCGGATTTTGTTTCAGCTGCGAGCATTTCCTGCACAGGCGCATGCACCTGCGTAATCAGCTCCGATCCGGGCAAGCGGAAGTAGCCGCCGCCATCGCTGCACACATCTCTTGGATTGATCTTCCCGAGAAAGAAACCGGTGTGCTGCGCATGGAAGCCGGGTTTCAGGATCACCTGCTGCCCGCCGATATACGTAACGTCGCCGTCCTGCCCGATGGTATTATCGGCGGTTATCGTTTGAAACGTGCGGATGGTGATCGGCGTACCGTGATCGCCGATCGTGTTGCCGGAAGAAGAGGTGTAAGGCAGATCCAGGGAAATGTACTGGTTCAATTCGTCCACGTAGCTCGCACCCATGGGTTGGTTCCGCTGCAGTTTGTAAACCCAGAATAAATTGTGCATCAGCATATAATCAATGCCGTTGTATTCGCCTTCGAAGATGGTGAGATCGCAATTGCTGCAGGGATAGCACGTGGTATTGTCCCATCGTCTTTCCGGCGCATCGAGCAGGTTGGAAGAGGTCCAGTTAAAATGCGGGACGTTGTTCGGATAATTGTAATACCAGCCGACCACCGGATCATTGACAGTATTCGTATAGCTGCCGTGCCTGTAGCTGTACGGGCCCCAGCACGGTGCAGTGTTCAGGTAATCGTTGAAGCGTTGCGGCCAGAGATTGGAGGGCAACGTGCGACCGTTGAGAACAGCGTTCAGCAGCGACATCCATTCGACCTGGTAATGGGGCTTGTGGCAATCCATGTCCAGCGTATTGATGTTCACATCCGCCAGCGCCATCAGCTTGAGCGTAAGATTGTCGCTTTGCGTATTGGGACAATTCGTCGACATATCAATGTCCATGCCCGCCACGGCAGCCAGCCAGAGGGGATAGTTAACAGGATTGGCCAGCACGTAGCCGGCGTCCCCGGTGATCTCGTAAGCGATGATGTTGAACGCGTAAGCCCATTGCGTTTCGATGTTTCCGCCGTAGCCGCCGTCAGCGAGCTCTCCTGTGCAGGGAACCGTCAGCGTCCAGGGAATCGTAAATCCGCCTGAGATGTGCGGATGCGGATTTCTCATCCAGTCGATGAGGCGCCGGGTGATCGCTTTTGCTTCATCTACAATACCGGTTTCGCCGTCCTGGAAGGATTGAGGAGCATCCTGGTCCAAAGGGCCGCGGTAAGAATCCCAGCCTTGCACGAATTGCTCTACCAGCCGGAGGCCGAGTAGCAGCGAAATGGTTTGATCGTGGCTGGCGACGGTGCAGTCTTCGAGTGAAAGATGGCCCACCGGCAGCTTTGAAGTTGCCGTTACGCTTGCGAGCTCGGGATGATCCTGCAAAAAAGTTTCCGGCACGTCCGAGCGGACCAGGAATCCGTTCAGGTTATTGCCGCAGGAAAAGCCTGTGCATGTTTCAGCGAGCTCGTCGAGCCGGTTGATGGCTCTCAGCGCGTAATAGAGCTCCTTGCGCGTCTGGATCGTGTTCTGGTTATGCTGCTGGAGCAGGTAATATTCCGTTGCCAGCATGCCGATGTACTCGCCCAGGATGATGGTGCCGTCTCCGAACTTCATGCAGTCTTCTTCCATTACGCCGGAAGGCGTCTCGTAATAGCCGTGGCGCTGGTTGGCCGGGAGGCTCATGCCCGGACCGTCTCCCACGACCATAAAGCTATTCGTCAGCCGCCAGCGGTAGTACCAGTAGCGCTGTTGGTTCACCGTGGTGTTGTACTGTGCAAATGCGCTTTCCGAAAACAATTGGCAAAGCAGCAGCAAGGCAAGAATCGTTCTTGTTCTCATGACTTTTGTTTTTAAAAAGTGAGAAAATGATTCAGCGTTGCTCTGCTGCATCCATGCGTTGCTTCAGCGCTTCGATCTGCTTGTTCTGCTCGATGATGTACAGCGTCAGCTCTTCGATCTTTTCCATCTGCGCCTTCACCGTTTCCGAAAGCTGGATGCCGTTCTGCTCCATCTCTGCAGCAGGCCTGAAGCCGGGCAGGTGGCGGTTGGCCGCGATGTACGATTCGAGATTTTCCAGCGACATCAGTTTGTAATTATCGGCGAACACGTAATCGGGCCAGAAGTCGGTGACGGAGACGACCACCTCTTTCGCTACGATGCGGCCGTCGACCGAGAGGCGCGTGGGCAGCGTGAGATCGTTCTCGTACGGGCTGCCCGAGTTCAGCTCTTTGGGCCCGATGACCACGCGGCCGGTGTTGCGGATGCGCATGCTCATCATGCCGGCCACAGCGGCGTCGCTCATCGGCTGCGCCAGCGAGTTCGCCCGGAAAACATAGAAGCTCATATTGCCCCCGAGATCGGAAATGATGGCGCTGCCTCCGTTGTTCGCCCCGTCGCTGACCGTAGTCCAATTGCCGGTGCTGTAATCGCGCACCAGGTTCAGGCCGAGGTACGAAGTCCAGTATTGCGTATTACCGCCCACGCCGGAAACCGCCGCCCGCTCGTAAGTGCCGCCGACCTGCAGCCGCGCCAGCGGCGTAACCGTGCCGATGCCCACGTTGCCGCCCGTGGCTTGCAGCGCAAGATTGTTTGCCGCCGCCGCGCCGTAATCGTACGCCAGCACGTGTCCCGTGCTGGTGGAAACATCGTAATGCATGCGCAGGCCTTTGCCTGCCGCCGAAGGGAGCGCCAGGTTGTTGCCGTGCGTGGTCCAGATCGCTTGTCCCTGCACCTGCAGCCGCGTGAGCGGCGTCACGTTCAGCGGCGTGCCGATGCCGATGTGCCCGGTCGTTTGCGAAATCGTCAGTACGTTGGTGGCGGCCGAGTTGAACACGTGCAGGTTGTCATTGCTCTCGGAATTATCCATGCCGAGCAGCCACTTGTAGGAGCCGGCTGTCTCCAGCGAAAGAAAATTCTCATAGTTTCCTGCAGGACGGTTGAAGTGAAAACGGCCGGGCCCGTCACCGGTTCCGGTCACGTCAAAACGCGCCGAGCCTAACACGTGGAAGGGCTGCAGCGGGGGCGCAGTCGTCGTGAAGCTGCCGACGCCGACGTTGCCCGTAGTAAGATCTTCGAAAACTTTTGCCGATTGCTGGACCGAGTTCGCTGAGACGTAGCGGGCCATGCTGTTCTGAGCCTGCATTGCGGATACGCAAAACAATACTGCGACGCCAAGCGTCGGGATTCGATTTTTCATGATGAAAAATTAGAAGGTTAGATAAAGGGAGGACTGCTCAGGTGAATGTACGCCGGCGATAACGGCGGAAAGGAGGTAGTTGACAAACAGGGTCTTTCAGTGCACGAACAGGCGGCACGCGTTTATATTCCCCACTGGACGCGGAATTTCGGTTCTGTGTTTTTCAGCAAAGGACCTGCTAGCCCGTTTGCTTCAACGGCTCCGGCTGCTCGAGCTTCACTTCGCACAGCGGGTTGAAGAGGTATTCTTTTCCTGTGCCGAGCTCCTTGCACACGAAACGCGTTTTGCGTTTGGGGCCTTTCACGAAGCGGCGGTTCTTGCCGTAGACGAAGGTGCTTTGCTGCGGAAGAATTTCCAGCAGCACCAATCCTGATTTCTGATCGTGGCGCTTGAGCACGCGCGTGAGCTGCTCGTCAGAGCAATTCGTGGCGGCGGGGTCTTGCATGTACACGATGAGGGCGGCGCGCACGTCTTCGGGAAAAACGTTGAGGCGCATCACGGGCCGCATGAGCTCTTTATATGATTCCTTCCATTCTTCGCCGTGCGGCTTCACGCGGTTGCGGTGCCGCTCCCAGGTGAGCAGGTGCGCGACCTCGTGCACGAGCGTGATCAGGAAGGCGTATTTGTTGAGATCGTTGTTGATGGTGATCTGGTGATTCGTGCCGGGCTGCGGCGGACGGTAGTCGCCGTATTTCGAGCTGCGGGCTTTTTTGATCTTGAGCTTGAAGTTGAAGCGGAAGATCCAATCCGAGATCATCGGCACGGCTTCCTCCGGGATGTATTTCGCTAAGATGGATTTGTTGCGTTCCGCCTGAGTCATAGTGCAAATTTCGGCAAGAACGCGCCAAAACCCGCATCGGGACAGGGAAAAAATTTATCAACGAAGCAGCTGGTAGGCGATGAAGCTCATCAGGTAGGCCAGGCCGCCCATGTAAAGGAACTGGATCACAGGCCATTTCCAGCCTTTGGTCTCCCGCCGCACCACTGCGATCGTGCTCATGCATTGCAGGGCGAAGGCGTAAAAGACGAGCAAAGACACCCCGGTAGCGGCAGTGTAGACTTTTTTCCCCGTCCGCGGGTCCGTCTCCCGCTCCATCGATTCGCGGATAGGCCGCACGTCGTCCTCGCTGCCCACGCCGTAAATAGTGGCCATGGTGCCGACAAAAACTTCTCTTGCTGCGAACGAGCTGATCAGCGAGATGCCGATCTTCCAGTCGTAGCCCAGCGGCTTGATGGCGGGCTCGATGGCCTTGCCTAAGATCCCGGCGTAGGAAGCTTCGAGCTTTTCGGATTGCTTTTTTGCATCGAGATCTTCCCCGGGATTCGCGGCGGCGAGCGTCTCGTATTTTTTATCGATCTCGGTGAAGCGTCCGCCCGGCGCGTGCGCAGCCAATACCCAGAGCACGATGGAGATCGCAAGAATTACTTTTCCCGCGTCGAAGAGGAACACTTTGACTTTTTCGTAGATCGTCATCAGCACGGTGCGCCATTGCGGAACGCGGTACACGGGCAGCTCCATGATGAAGTAGCTGCGCTCTTTCGCTTTCACGATCCATTTCAGGATCACGGCCACCAGCAGGGCCGTCACGAAGCCGAGCAGGTACAAGCCCATCAGCGCGAGCGCCTGCTGCGTGAAAATGCCGAGCACCGGCTTGTCGGGGATACAGAGCGAGATCAGCAGCGTGTACACGGGCAATCGCGCCGAGCAGCTCATGAGCGGGGTGATGAGAATGGTGATCAATCGTTCTTTCCAGTTGCTGATCGTGCGCGCGCTCATAATCGCCGGCACCGCGCAGGCCATCCCGCCGATGAGCGGAATGACGGAACGCCCGTTCAACCCGAAGCGGCGCATCAGCTTGTCCATGATGAAGCTCACGCGCGCCATGTAGCCGGTGTCTTCGAGAATGGCGATGAACGCGAACAGCAGCGCGATCTGCGGAATGAACACGGCCACGCCGCTCAGCCCCGGCAGCACGCCGTCGAGCACGAGATCGCTGAACTCGCTTTTCGGCAAAATATCCGCGCCCCAGCTTCTCAGCCGCACGAATCCTTCGCTGATCCAGTCCATCGGGTAGCTCGCGAACGAGAAGATCGCCTGGAACATGAGCATGAGCACGGCCACGAAAACCAGGTAGCCCCAGATGCGGTGCGTAAGGATGCGGTCGAGCTTTCGCGTGAAGGAAACTTCGTCGCTGCTTTCGTCTTCGCTGACGATCTGCAGCAGTTGCCCGATATACGCGTGGCGCAGCATGCTCTCTTCCGACTGCGCGCGCACGGCGTTGAACTGCAGCTTGCCGAGCAAGAGAGAAAATTCCGTTCCGCCTTTGCGGGCCAGGCGCTGCGCGGCGTGCAGCAAGCGGTAGCCGCTGGTTTGGGGCAATGCTTTTTGCAAGCCTTCGAGCGCATCCGGCTCGATGCCGCGCACGTCGATCGTATTTTTCTCCGGCCGCGCCACGCCTTTCGCGATCCATTTCTCCAGCGCATCGATGCCGCGTTTTTCCCGCGCGCTGATCTCCACGACGGGGATGCCGAGCTGCTCGGAAAGCAATTGGCTGCTGATGCGCTTGCCGCTTTTCTCCAGCTCGTCCATCATGTTGAGCGCAAGCAGGCAGGGCAGGCGAAGGTCGATGATCTGCGTGGCGATGAAGAGGCAGCGCTTGAGGTTCGTCGCGTCGGCGACGACGACGACGAGATCGGGATGCGCCTCGTTCTCCGGGTCGCCGAGCACTTCGCAGGCTACCTCTTCGTCGAGCGATTTCGGGTAGATGCTGTACGTTCCGGGAAGATCGATGTACTCGGCCTTGACGATCCGCCCTTCGTGCTGCAGCTCCGCGAATCCGGTTTTCTTGTCGACGGTGACGCCGGGAAAATTGCCGGTGCGCTGGTTGAGCCCGGTGAGCACGTTGAAGAGCGTGGATTTGCCGCAGTTGGGTTTTCCCACCAGCGCCACTTTCACCTTCTTCAGGCGAATCCCGGTTTCAACGGTGCTTTCCATCGCGTCTAAAAAGAAGATCGTCGGAAGCGGCAGTTGGCAGCAGCCGGCAGCCGGCAAATGAGCGGCAAGATTTTAACGGCGAACCGCCGCTTCGGACTGCCGCTAAAGAAAATTTTTTCCGTGTAACGGATACTGCCATTTTGAAAACGTCTCTCACGGAATGAATGCAACTCAATTTAAGTTGCGGCGGATGCGCACGGTGGAGGCTTCGGCCTTGCGCAGGCTCAGCAGGCTGCCGGAGACCATCACCGCGATCGGGTCGCCGAGCGGGGCGGTCTTTTCGAACACCACTTCTTCACCCGGGACGCAACCCATATCGAGCAGCTTCAGCGACATGTCGGTATCGGTGAGCGATTCGATCACGGCGGTTTCACCGGGTTGCAGCCGGTCGAGGGTGTCGTAGGCGGGAGGAGTCATAGAGGCGCCGGGTAGGGCAAAGGTATTGATGCAAAGGTACGATTTTGAGAGGGAGCAGGGTACCCAAAAGAGGGTATTTTGGAAAGGAGAGAGGGAAAGCAAAAATGAAACGCAAAGGGCAAAACGCAAAAAGCAAAGGGCAACGCTGCGCTGCAAAAAAATAAAAACGCAAACGGCTACCGGGTAAAATGCCGATCCGTCGGCAGGAAAAAAGGAAGCGGATCAGCGTTTAGGTTTGCTGCGGAAAGAGGGGCAGTCGCCGCACTTGTTCTTTTTCTTGAACAGGAAGCAGCCGCCCGGAACAGTGAGCAGCACCGTGCCCAGGAACAGCAGGGGAAGGGCTTTGCGGACGAATCTCATGGGAGAGGCTTTTATCAAAGATAGGAAAATGCATTTCACTTTCGGCTTCGCTGCCGCGCGATGCGCATGATTAAAACGTGTGAAAGCGGGTTTGTATTTCATGAAAAGAGAAGGAAAACCGCCCGGCTGCAAGCCGACCGGCGGCAACTGCAACGAACATCCGTTTGGCACAGGAAGAAAACGTAACTTTACCGCTTCCGCTTATGAGCCTCCTTTTTCATATCGGGCGCTATTTCCTGCTCATGCAGCGCACCCTGCGCCGGCCGGAAAAGTGGTCCATCTACCGCAAGCAGATCTTTCGCGAGATCGACGTGATCGGCATCGGCTCGCTGGGCATCGTCTCGATCATTTCCATTTTCATGGGCGCGGTTATCACCATCCAGGCGGCCTTCGGTTTCGAGAGTCCCTGGATCCCGCTGTACGCGGTAGGCCTGGCGGCGCGCGATTCGATCATCCTTGAATTTTCACCGACGATCGTCAGCCTTATCCTCGCGGGGAAAGTGGGCTCGAGCATCGCCTCGGAGATCGGCAACATGCGCGTGACGGAACAGATCGATGCGCTGGAAGTGATGGGCATCAACTCGGCGGGTTACCTCATTCTCCCGAAAGTGCTCGCGGCCGTTTTCATCTTCCCGTTCCTCGTCGTCATCAGCATGTTCCTCGGCCATTTCGGCGGTTACGTGTTCGGCGTGGTCACGGGCGTGGTCACTTCTTATGAATTCATCTACGGCGTGCAATACGAGTTCCGCCCGTTCAACGTGGTGTATGCGCTGACGAAAACGGTGTGCTTCGGTTTCATCATTCCATCGGTTTCCGCGTATCACGGCTATTACACGCAAGGCGGCTCGCTGGGCGTGGGCGAGTCGAGCATCAAGGCGGTAGTGTACAGCATCGTCGTGCTGCTGCTGTTCAATTTCCTGATCACTCAACTGATGCTGGCATGATCGAGGTACGCAACCTGAACAAATCTTTCGGCGACCGGCACGTGATCAAGGATTTCTCGTTCACGTTCGAGCGGGGAAAATGCAACCTGATCATCGGCGAAAGCGGCACGGGCAAATCGGTGCTCACCAAGTGCATGGTGGGGCTGGTGGAGCCCGATACGGGTGAAGTGCTGTACGACGGCACGGATTTCACGCAGCAGGATTATTACGCGCGCAAGACGGTGCGCAAAGACATCGGCATGCTCTTCCAGGGCGGTGCGCTGTTCGATTCGATGACGGTGGAGGAGAACGTGATGTTCCCCCTGGCGATGTTCACCGACATGAGCGATTCCGAAAAGCGCGACCGCGCGCACTTCTGCCTCAACCGCGTCAACCTGCCCAACGCCGCGAAGCTCCTGCCCGCGGAGATCAGCGGCGGCATGAAGAAACGCGTGGCCATCGCACGCGCCATCTCCGTGCAGCCCCAATACCTTTTCTGCGACGAGCCCAACTCCGGGCTCGACCCGCGCACCTCCATCCTCATCGACGAACTGATCAAGGAGATCACGTACGAGTACCAGATCACCACCATGGTGATCACGCACGACATGAACTCGGTGCTGGAGATCGGCGATAAGATCGCGTTCCTGCACAAAGGCGAGAAATGGTGGGAAGGCACCCGCCAGGAAATACTTATCTCGGAAAATAAAGAGCTTTCCGATTTCGTGTACGCGACGAAGTTCCTGCGCGAGTTCCGCGACAGGTTGAGAACGGCGTAATGTTCGTACGGTATTCCGTACCGCGGAGCGGACGATCCTTTTCCAGAATCGAGTACGTAGAATTGAGCAGTGAGAAACCTTTGCAGGTTCTCGCGCTCATCCATTTCCTAACACGCACTTTTAGGTTGCCACGGCTCAATTCTTACGTCGTACCAGCAAAAAGCCCGGCTCTTTTTCAGGAGCCGGGCTTTTTGCTGGTAGGTGCTGAGATTACTCAGTGATCGTCATCTTCTTCGTCACGCGAACGCCGTCAACCGTCAGCGTGTAGAAGTACACGCCGGCGTTGTAGCCGTCAACGTTCAGCTGGAAGCTGTGCTTGCCCGAGGGCTTGTTGCCTTCGTTGGAGAAGAACACCTGCTTGCCTGCGATGTCGTACACTTCGAAGCTCACTTTGCCGGCATTGCTCAGCTCGTAGTTGATCATCGTCGTGCCCGTAGCCGGGTTCGGGATGTTCTGGCCGAGGGCTACGCCGAGCTCGTTCTCCTTGATGCTGGTGGTCGAAGTGACTTTCCAGTCGATCAGGTGGTGCTCCAGCGAGTAGCCTTGCGTGAAAGCGAGGGTCGGGATGTAGTTCGTGTTCCAGGAGTTGCCCGAGTAAGCAAAGCGCTCGGCCGTGCGCACGATGCCCGACATGTTGTAGTCGCAGCTGGCGGCGAGATAGTTGCAGTCGTTGTAGATCATGAACGTGTTCGTGCCCTGCTCTTCATAAGAAGTGAACAGGAAATTATTCAGCTCCGTCTCGAGCGTGTCGCCCAGCGCATACGTGTAGCCGGGCTTGAATGAAATGCTTACGCCGGCGATGCGGGACGGGTTGACCATGAAGGGCGTGGGAACTGCGAAAGCTTTGTATCCGACGAAGGTCACCGAAGTGTCGTTGATGTCCAGGGGAATCTTGAACATCTGCGTGTTGGCGGTGCCGTTGGCCGTGTTGGATACGTTGTCGTACTTCGGCAGGCGGAAGCCGACGGTGTCGGTGCCGTAGTTGGCGGCCGTGGTCCCGATGAAGCCGTTCGCCTGGTAGTTCGTCGTGGTCGCGTTGTTCGTGAGCTTGATGACCAGCGTGTCGACGATGTTGTTGTTCTGGATGTTGCGCTCATAGATATAATAAACGCCCATCGAGTCGATCGTGTACGCGTCGGCATCGGTCATGCTCATGCCGCTGAAGTAGTTGTGGTAGTAAGCCGTCGGGTCGAGCGACTGCGCGATGCTGTGGATCCACACCCAGTCGAACGTACCTACGCCGAACTCGCCGAGCACGGTGGAGTCGGGGAAGAGGTAGTTCGCGCCGAGGCTGGCGATGCCGCCGTACAGCGAGTCGGCAGCGAGGGCATAGTTCAGCCACAGGCTCTGGCTCCTGTTGGTGTTGGCATACTTCGCCACCACGGCGTTCTTATCCTTGAACGTGACGGTGCGCGTGTGAGCCGGGCCGCCCGTCAGGTTAGGATTCTGAGCGGTAGCGCCGATGGCGAGCCCGCCTGCAATCAAAAGCGTAGTAAAGGTATGTTTCATCGGTTAGGTTTTTAGGAAATCAAATATAGAAGATTTTCAATGTCGTGACAATAAAAAAAGCATCTCCTGATTGGGTGGGAGATGCTTTTTTATTGGATTCTTTCGGGCTTTCGCCGCGGAGAAAAAATTAGTCGATCACGACCATTTTCTTCGTCACGCTGGTAGCGCCTGCCTTCAGGGTGTAGTAGTACATGCCTGCAGACATGTCGACCGAGTTGACTTTGAAGAAGTGCTTGCCGGCGCCAACTTGCTCCTGCTTCACTTCTTTCACTTTCTTGCCGGCCACGTCGTAGATCGTCAGCTCCACTGCGTCAACCGCGTTGGTCAGCGAGTAGTCGATCTCGGTGGTGCCTTTGAAGGGGTTCGGCATGTTCTGCATCACGCTCAGGCCGTTGCTCACTTCCGTGATGCCGGTGGTGCCTTCGGTGATCATGATCTCGTCGAGGTAGATCACGTCCATGTCGTTGGCGTTGTGGTGGAAGGCCAGGTACACGGGCATGTTGTTGTAAGAAGCCGGGATGTCCACCGTCACGAGCTGGAAGATCGTATCCGTAGCCGTGTTGTTGGAGGGATACAGGTCGGCGCGCGTGTAGATGGCGGGATCCGTGAAATCGCTGAAGTTGAGGCTGGTCGTGTTCAGCAGAACGCGGTAGCCGTCGCGGTAAGACGGGTTCGTCTTGATGTACCAGCGGAGGTTAGCGCCGTTCGCGGGGATCGTGATCGGGCCCATTTCCAGCCAGTTGTCAGCTTGTCCCGGAGGAGCGAACCACGAAGTAGCTGCCCAGTAGAAAGCCGTGTCGACGCCGGGCGTGCCGTCCCAGGGGAAATAATCGCTGGGCTGCATGGAGTAGAACAGGCCCCAGTCAGCAGCGGGGAAGTTGTTCGAGCCCGTCGTGGACAGACCGTCGAGGTCTTCCGTCTGGTAGTTCCAGTTCGGCTGGTCGGTCGGGTTGACATAAACGCCGGTCAGGGGCATCCAGAACAGCGTGTCGCCGATCGCCTGCGTACCTACTGTGGGAGCGGTTGCAGGAAGATAGTTTTGATTCAGGCGCGGCTGTGCCATACGTCCGGTCTGCGCGAAAGCAGCAACGCCAATAGCCACGCAAGAGATCGCGGTGTAGATCTTCTTCATGTGATTAAGTTTAGTTTTTTTAGGTTTAGTGATGAGCAAATGTAGATTTATTTTCATTCCACCGCAAGGAGCCGCGGAGCGAAATGGTTTTTTTCTTACCCGTTCAGCGCGTGGGCATAAAGTCATAAAGGCATTAAGGCAATTGTGATCAACGCCTTAATGCCTTTATGGCTTAAATGACTGAGGTTATGCGACCGGTTCAGGCATGTAGCTCTCGATGGGCGGGCAGGCGCAGACCAGGTTGCGATCGCCCTGCGCATTGTCGACGCGGCCGACGCTGGGCCAGAACTTCGCGTCGCGCACCCAGCTGAGCGGGTAGGCGGCTTTCTCGCGGGAATACGCATGCTTCCAATTGTCGGCGATCACGCCGGCGGCGGTGTGCGGGGCGTTCTTCAATACGTTGTCCGCCACATCGGCTTTGCCTTCCGCGATCTCGTCGATCTCTTTGCGGATGCTGATCATCGCTTCGCAGAAACGGTCGAGCTCGGCTTTCGCCTCGCTCTCGGTGGGCTCCACCATCAGCGTATCGTGCACGGGGAAAGCGACGGTGGGCGCATGGAAGCCGTAATCCATCAAACGTTTCGCGATGTCGGCCACTTCCACTTTCGCGGTACGCTTGAACTCGGCGCATTCGAGGATCATCTCGTGGGCCACGCGGCCGTTCCTGTTCGTGTAAAGCGTTTTGTAATACGGCTTGAGCACTTCCTTCATGTAGTTCGCGTTCAGGATGGCCATCTTCGTGGAATCCGTCACGCCTTCGCGGCCCAGCATTTTTACGTAGCCGTAAGAGATGAGCAGGATGAGCGCGCTGCCCCAGGGCGCCGCGGAAACCGCGCTGATCCCGTTCTCGCCGCCGGTTTTCACTACCGGGTGCGCAGGCAGGAAAGGAGCCAGGTGCTTCGCCACGCCGATGGGGCCCATGCCGGGACCGCCGCCGCCGTGCGGGATCGCAAACGTTTTGTGCAAATTGAGGTGGCACACGTCCGCGCCGATGTTGCCCGGGCTGGTGAGCCCGACCTGCGCGTTCATGTTCGCGCCGTCCATGTACACTTGTCCGCCGTTCGCGTGGATGATGCCGGTGATCTCGATGATGCTTTCTTCGAATACGCCGTGCGTGGAAGGATACGTGACCATCAGGCAGGACAGCGTGTCTTTGTGCTGCTCGGCTTTTGCGCGAAGGTCGTTCACGTCGATGTTGCCGTTCTCGTCGCATTTCACGATCACGATGTTCATGCCGGCCATCGCGGCGGAGGCGGGGTTCGTGCCGTGCGCGCTTTGCGGGATGAGCGCGAGGTTGCGGTGATGATCGCCGCGCGACATGTGATAGGCGCGGATGACCATCAGGCCCGCGTACTCGCCCTGCGCGCCCGAGTTGGGCTGGAAGGACATCGCGGCGAAGCCGGTGATCTCGCAGAGGTCTTTTTCCAGCTGGCGGAACACTTCGTGATACCCTTCCGCCTGCTCATCGGGAACGAACGGGTGCAGGTGCGCGAATTCCGGCCAGGTGATGGGATACAATTCCGCCGCGGCGTTCAGCTTCATCGTGCAGGAGCCGAGCGAGATCATCGAATGCGTGAGCGAAAGGTCTTTGTTCTCCAGGCGCTTGATGTAGCGCATCATTTCCGTTTCGGAGCGATACGTGCTGAAGACCGGGTGCGTGAGGTAAGCGCTTTTGCGCTGCGCGGAGCCGAGATCGGCGATGGGCTGCGCGACGCCGTTGCCGGTGTCCATTTTTATTCCGAGCGCGGCGGCGATGTCGTTGAGATCATTTTCGCTCACGGTCTGATCGAGGCTGATGTGTACGCTGCCGTTGCCGTAGCGGAAATTGATGCCGGCTTTTTCAGCGGCGGCTTTCAATTGCTCCACGGTTTTTCCTGCGGGAAGCGAAAGCGAGATCGTGTCGAAGCAGCGGCTGTTGATGCGCGCGTAGCCGTTTTTCTCGGCGGCTTTGGCGAGACGTGCGGTCTTGCCGTGCACGTCCTGCGCGATGGCGCGGATGCCTTCGGGGCCGTGGTACACGGCGTACATCGAAGCCATGATGGCGAGCAGGGCTTGTGCAGTGCAGATGTTCGAGGTGGCCTTCTCGCGCTTGATATGCTGCTCGCGCGTTTGCAGCGCCATGCGCAGCGCCGGCTTGCCGTAGCTGTCTACAGAAACGCCGATGATGCGGCCGGGCAGCAGGCGCTTGAACTCTTCTTTCGCGGCGAAGAACGCGGCATGCGGACCGCCGAAGCCCATGGGCACGCCGAAGCGCTGGGAGTTGCCGAACGCGATGTCCGCGCCCCACTCGCCCGGCGCCTGGATGAGCGCGAGGGCCAGCAGATCCGTTCCAGCCGCCACGCCTGCGCCGACGCTGTGCGCGGCTTCCGCGAAGGCGGCGAAGTCGTTGATCTCTCCGTCGATGTCGGGATACTGCACAAGCGCGCCGAAGAAGGAATCGTCGAGCTTAAACGTTTTGTGATCGCCGGTGACGAGCTCGATGCCGAGGGGAGCGCTGCGCGTTTTCAGCAGGTCGAGGGTTTGCGGGAAGCATTTTTCAGAGGCGAAGAATTTGTTCGCGTTGCGTTTCACGGCGTCGCGGCTGCGGTTGCCGTAGAGCATGAACATGGCCTCGGCGGCGGCGGTGGCTTCGTCGAGGAGAGAAGCGTTGGCCAAAGGCAGCCCGGTGAGGTCGATGACCATCGTCTGGAAGTTCAGCAGCGCTTCGAGGCGGCCCTGCGCGATCTCGGCCTGGTAAGGCGTGTAGGCCGTGTACCAGCCCGGGTTCTCGAGAACGTTGCGCTGGATCACGGGCGGGATGATGGTGCCGTAGTAGCCCAGGCCGATGTAGGTGCGGAAGGTTTTGTTCTTCGCGCCCACGGCTTTCAAATGCTGGTGGTATTCGTATTCGCTCAGTCCCGCCGGCAGGGCCAGGGGCTTTTTGAGGCGGATGGAAGCGGGGATGGTCTGCTCGATCAGCTCGTCGACGGAGGAAACGCCGATCTTGTCGAGCATCTGTTTGATTTCGTTTTCCGATGGGCCGATGTGGCGCCGGGTGAAGCGATCGGTGGACATGTGCTGGAATGCGAGTTTTTAGTAAAAAGACAGGTTCAGAAAGGCCTGCAAAGATAAGAAAAAGGAAGGCTCGGCCTTCGTCCACCGTTCGGCCGTTTTACGTTTTCGCGTTTAGTTGTTTCCACCTTGCAACCAGCCTGCCGCTCTTCTCCGGAAAGGCGAAAGAAACGATGAAACGGCAAAACGTGAAACGGCCGAACGGTGCGCGGCGCGGGATTCAGCGATGAGCGGCGCAGCACTTTCGTATCTTGCCGCGAAATCTTCGCCTGATCGCAAATGGGATATTACGTACGTGTCTTCTGCAAATCAGACAGGGTGCCGAGCGTCCGGCAGGTGCTGGGTCACCTCAACAGCCTGGATTTTTATTTCGACGTGGAAACCGGCCTGCGGCCGGAAGAGCAGGAAAGTCCCGGCTGGACGCAGTTCGAGCTGAAATACGACGAAGAGCGAACCCCGATCCGCGTGGAATGCAACCGGGTAGCAGGCAGCGATGGCGTAGCCAAAGAGGAGATCGCCGAATTTATAGAGCTCGTCGAAGCCGGTTCGCCCGGAGGGCATGAGGCAAAAGTGCTGGATCACCTGCGGCAGGCGAAATACGTCGTGGCCTGCGAGCTGCCGGTTTCGGACATGGATGATGACGGCTACGAATTGAACGGAGAATTCATGCGCTTTTTCGTCGAGCATCATGAAGGAATGATTCATGCCGACGGTGAAGGATTTTACAGCGGTTCGGAGATCATTGTGGAGACGGACTGATCGCCAATAAGCCGAGTGCCGGAAATATTATCTTTGATACTTATGAACCCGCCTTTTATGAAACGTTTCCTGCTTTTCGTGCTGACGGCCTTTTCCTGCGGGGCGTTTGCGCAAGTGCCGATGGTCACGGTAGATACCACGCAAACGGCTCCCGACACCATCCAGCTGATGAGCGGCAAAACGCTGATCGGCTTCGTGCGCGGGCAGTCGGACGATGAGCTGAAGGTGCGCGTGCCGAAGAAAGAACAGCTGAAGCTGGAGTTCGTGGACATCGATCTCGTGTTCTCGGTGAAGCACCCGAACGGGAAAGAAGAAATGGTGTACGTGCAGGATACGCTCAACGGAAATTATTTCACGCCGCAGGAAGTGCGCTACTTCATGCGCGGGGAGACGGATGCGCGGGCCAAGTACCGCAGCCCGATCGTGACCACCGGCGGATTTCTCGCGGGCGCGGCGGCCTCTGCAGGGCTGGGGCCTTTTTTCGCATTGCCGGCCGGTTTCGTCTACGGGGGACTGACCACTTTTTCACGTGTGAAGATCCGCCCGAACACGGTTTCCAATCCTGAAACGCTGAAGTACGACACCTACCTGCTCGGCTACGAAAAAGAAGCGCGCAAGCGCCGCATGTTCCGCTCGATGCTGGCGGGAATGGCGGGGTATGCGGTTGGCTTGGCCGCGCGGTATACGATCTTCTCGCAGCAAGAGTAAGTGGAAGAGAAACCGGGATGTTGTGACCAGTGAACCGGATCACACAAACTTTTTCACTCGTCACTTGTCACTAAGACAGTACTGCATTTTCATCTTTTCTGACTCGTGTTCCGCAAGCTCGCCGACACTTACGTTTACGGTAACGTGCACATTGCGCTGGCGGCGGTTTCGCTCACGCTTTTTACCCGCGATATTTTACAGCTGCCGATGCGCACGCCTTTCGTGCTGTTCGTTTTTTGCGGCACGCTTTTTTTCTACACCGTGCAACGTTTGCTCGGCATGCTCACGGAGAAAAATATCCACGCGGTTTTCCGGAGGCATTATTGGAATTCGGAGCACCGCCGGCTGCTTTTCGTCATCGCGTTGATCTCGGGCGCGGCCACGGCCTGGATGTATTTCGACCTGCTGCTCATCTCGCAGGTGCTGGCGGTGATCCCGGGGCTGCTCTCGCTGACGTATGCGCTGCGCATCATTCCCACGGGGAAAGGCTGGATCCGCCCGCGCGAAATTCCCGGCGTGAAAGTTTTTATCGTCGCGCTGGTCTGGGGCATTACGGGCGCGCTCATTCCTGCGGCCGCGGGCGGGAAGACGGGCCTGGCCTGGAGCTCGGGGCCGGTGCTGCTGTGGTTTGCAGGCGTGACGGCGATGATCTTCGCGCTCACGGTACCGTTCGATATCCGCGACCTGAATTACGACGGCAAACGCCTGCGCACGTTCCCCGCGCTGCTCGGCATCAGGGGCGCGATCGCATTGTCGGTGTTCGTGCTGGCCCTATTCCCGATCTGCGCGATCCTCATCCGGCAGTATTACGGGATCGTCACGCCGACCGGGATCGTCACGATCATCGCCTGGAGCATTCTTTCCGCGATCGTGATCGTGGGCAGCACGCCGAAGCGGCACGAGTTCTATTACTCGTTCCTCATCGACGGGCTGATCGTGCTGCTGTGGCCGCTACTGCTGCTGGTGAACTGCGTCCAGGGCTTCCTGGAAAGCTGAAGCGGTTTTGCGGATATCTTCTTCGGTGTGCGCGGCGGAAACGAAACCCACTTCGTAACCGGAAGGCCCGAGGTAAATGCCGCGCTCCAATAATTCAGCGTGCAAAATCCTGAACTGCTTCATGCTGTCCGCATCGACCTGGTCGGCGCGGCGAATATTTTCCCGCCGGGTGAACGCGATCCAGAAAATAGAGCCGATGCGGAAAATCTTCACGGGATATTTTTTCGCCGCGACGTGCGCCTTGATGCTTTCGGTGAGCAGCAGCGTTTTTTTCTCCAGCGTTTCGTAGAAGCCGGGCTTCAGGCATTCGCCCAGCTGCGCAAGTCCCGCGCTCATGGCTACGGGGTTTCCCGAAAGCGTGCCGGCCTGGTACACGTTCCCTTCAGGTGAAACGTGCGCCATGTTCTCCGCGCTCGAAGCGTACATGCCCACGGGCAGCCCGCCGCCGATGATCTTTCCGAAGGTGAGAATGTCGGGACGGATATCGTAATGCCCCGCCGCGCCGGTGAAGCCCGTGCGGAAGCCGGAGATCACTTCGTCGAACAGCAGCATCGCGCCGTGCTTCGTGCAGGTGCCGCGCAGGAAATGCAAAAATTCGGGACGCTGGAGCAGCAGGCCGTTGTTCGCGGGAATGGGCTCGATGATGACGGCGGCGATGTCATTGCCGTATTCGGCGAACGCTTCTTCCACGGCGGCTTCGTTGTCGAGCGGCAGCACCAGCGTGTCTTCGGCGACGGAAGCGGGAACGCCCGCGGAAGACGATGTCCCGAGCGTAACGAGTCCCGACCCCGCTTTTACCAAAAGCGCGTCGGCGTGACCGTGATAGCAGCCTTCGAATTTTAAAATTTTATTTCGCCCGGTGACGCCGCGTGCGAGGCGGATCGCGCTCATCACGGCTTCGGTGCCGGAGCTGACGAAGCGGATTTTCCCGAGGAAAGGATGATTTTTCAAGATGAGCTCCGCCAATTCATTCTCGAGCGCGGTGGGTGCGCCGAAAGAAGTTCCCGACTCGAGCGTTTGCGCGACGCGGCGTTTCACTTCCGGGTGCGCGTGGCCGAGGATGAGCGGTCCCCAGGAGCCGCAGTAGTCGATGAACTCGTTGCCGTCGGCGTCCCAGATGCGGCTGCCGGAGCCGCGCTCGATGAACAGCGGCGTGCCGCCTACGGAGCGGAAGGCGCGCACGGGAGAATTCACTCCGCCGGGGAAATAATTTTTTGCTTTTTCGAAGAGCTGGGCGGAACGGTCGCGGCGCATAGGAGAAGATTTAAAAAAGAGTGCGCAAAGATAGGAAGGAGTTTAGTTCAGGATCGATCGATCCCGCGCGGCGGTTCCGTTATCCGGATTTTGCGAACTTGTGCGCGTGAAGCTTGCGCGCGTTTTATTTCTCATTTTACTTTTTTCTCCCGTGCTGCGCGCGCAGGAATTATTTTTCCGCAACATCGGCAGCGACCAGGGTTTGCCGAGCTCCGAAACGTACAAGCTGCTGCAGGATCGCAACGGCTACATCTGGACGGCCACCGACGGCGGGGTGGCGCGTTTCGACGGCAGCACGATGAGCAGCTACACTTCCAACGAAGGGCTGAGCGAGAACGTGGTGCTCGGCTTGTACGAAGACCGCTACGGCCGCATCTGGTTCCGCACCTTGTCGGGCGACATCTGCTATTATGAGAACGGCCGCATCCGCGCCATCGCGGCGAACCCCGAGCTGCGCAAGCTGGTGAGGCAATCGTTCACGACCTCGCTTTTTCTCGGCGAAGGCGACACGCTCTTCTGCGGCACGGGCTGCTCGGCGGGCCTGCTGAAAATTCCGCCCGCAGGAAATTATTCGAAGGTGATCCGTTGGATGCCGGCGGAAAACGGGTTCGTGATCGCGAACAAGACCAGGCCGGGTGAGCTGGTGGCAGGACTTGCAGCTTCTACGGACCTGAACACCTCTTTCCTTACGCTCAATTGCCTGGGAAGAACGGTCATTATAGACAGGAGCCCGGAGTCTCGGCACCTCGACAATACCTGCAGGGTAATGCGCGATCGCCGGGGGAATTGCTACTGGCCTTCCTTTCGCCGCCTGGCGCTCATTACGCCGGAAGGAAAAATTTCGTACACGGAATTCGGGCACGACATCGCGCGCGTGTACCAGGATCATGACGGCGATCTCTGGGTCGGCGTGAAAAGCGAAGGGGTGTATTGCTACGCGGGCTCGAACCTCGCGGCGAAGCCGCTGCATTTCCTGGACGGGCTTACCGTGTCCGATATCCTGCAGGATAGAGAAGGCGCGATCTGGCTTTCGACGATCGAGAAAGGGATCTTTCAATCGCTGAACAAAAACGTTTTTTTCATCGGCGCCGAAAACGAGAAGGTGCTGGGCTTCGTCGCGGCCGGCGGCCAGATGCGCATTGCCTGCGAGCCTGCGAAAGAGCTGCTTGCCGGTGCGGGCGGGGGCGTTGCGCCTACGGAAACCATGCGCCTGCTTCCGCCTTTCTGCAGCCTGCTGCACATCGTGCCCTGCGCGGGAGGTTATGCTTACTTCACCGACAAAGGACTTTTTCACGTGAAGGACGGACGCGTGACGCCGATCCTGCACGAGGGTGGGCCGCTGCTCTACAGCCGCCGCGCGGCGGCTGCAGGCGACTCGCTCGTTTTCTCCACGTACGCGAACATCTGCGTCTCGCACCGCGGTGAAACGGTCCGCAACCAGTTCCTGCCTTTCGTCGTCAACGCCATTCATTTTTCCAAACGCTACGGACTGCTCTTCGGCTCGCGCAGCAGCGACGGGCTCCTCGTGCTGGAGAAAGACACCTTCAGGCCGTTCCTCGAAAAATTCCCGGAGCTGCGCACGCGCATTAACTGCATCGCGGAAAGCCCGGACGGCAAATTGTGGATCGGCACGAACGAAAAAGGCTTGTTCTGCTACGACGGCGAAACGCTGCTCGCGTATAACGAGCGCAAAGGCCTGCCTTCTTCCAAAGTGAACGAGCTCGATTTCGACGAGAACGGCGATGCGTGGATCGCGACGAACAAAGGCCTGGGAAGAATTCCGGGCGGGCAAGTTCACCGGCGCGCGATCGCGTACGATAAAGGTCACGGTCTGCCCGGCGTCGAGCTGGAGAAGCTGGCCTGCTTCGGCGGAAAAGTGTGGTGCGCGACGAAAGAGCAGTTGTTCTGCTTCGAGACGGGGGCGATGCGCATCAACCAGTCGCCGCCGCCCGTCGTTCTCAGCGCGGTGACGGTGAACACGCTCCCGCAGTCCGCCGATTCTTTCCCCGAGCTGGAAGCGGGGCAGAACAACGTCGGCTTCACGCTGCACGGGATGACGTACCGCAAATGGCACGAGAAAAAATTCGCGTACAAGCTGGAAGGCTACAAAGACGAGTGGCAAATTTCAGGGACGGGCCTCATCAGCTACACCAACCTGCCGCCCGGAACATACGCTTTCGTGGCGCACGCGCTCAACAACGACAATACCTGGAGCGCGCGCCCCGCGGTGTGGCGCTTCACGATCCGCAAGCCGTACTGGAAAACGCTCTGGTTCATCTGCTGCGTGATCGCCGCCGCTGCGGCGGGCGTGTATTTTCTCGCGCGCTGGTGGGTGCTGCGCGTGAAGCGGCGGGAGCAGGAGAAAGCGAAGATCGGCAAGCTGCTTTCCGAATTCCAGATGACGGCGCTGCGCGCGCAGATGAACCCGCATTTCATCTTCAACGCGATCAGCTCCATCCAGCATTACATTTTGCAGAACGAGGTGCAGCAGTCGTACAACTACCTCGCGAAATTCTCCAAGCTCATCCGCAACGTGCTCGACCAGTCGAAAGAAGAAGAGCTGCTGCTCAGCGCGGAGCTCGAGACGCTGCAGCTGTACATCGAGCTGGAGCAGTTGCGCTTCAGCGCGCCGTTCGCCTTCGAGCTGCAGGTGGATGAGGAGCTGGAGCCGGACAATATTTACATCCCGACGATGCTGCTGCAGCCTTTCATCGAGAACGCGATCTGGCACGGGCTGATGCCGAAAAAAGAAAAAGGAACGCTGCGTTTGCTGCTGCGCCGCGTTCCTGCAGGATTGCTGGCGGTGATCGAGGACGACGGCATCGGGCGGGCGGCTTCGCGGGCGGCGCAGCAGGGCAAGCTGCACGAATCGAAAGGCCTGTCGATCAGCCGGCGGCGCCTCGACCTGCTGAACGCGGAGCAGGAGCACCGTTACACGTTGCTGATCGAAGATCTTTACGATACGCAAGGCGGTGCGGCGGGCACGCGCGTGACGCTGACCATCCCTGTTATCTATGACTGAGCCTGCCGTTGCCTCGGCGGGAGCTGCCGTTCGCTCATTCCGGCGAGGCCGGTACGCGGAAAAAAATTTTACTCCGTACCTTTTCTGTCAATGGAATTGACGATCGTCGTTGTCGAAGATGAATACAAGGTGCGCCAGGTGCTCATCGACCTGCTCGCGCGCTTTTGCCCCGGCGTGAAATTGCTGGGCGAAGCTTCCAACGTCGACGAAGCGCAGGAGCTGATCACGCGCCTGCGTCCCGATCTTATCTTCCTCGACATCGAGATGCCGGGCGGCAACGGCTTCGAATTGCTGGCGCGCTTCAGCGATCCTTTTTTCGAGACGATCTTCGTCACTTCGTACAGCCATTACGCCATTCGCGCGATCCGCTTCAGCGCGATGGATTATTTGCTGAAGCCGGTGCTGATCGAAGACCTGCAGCAGGCGGTGGAGCGCGCGAGGCAGAAGATCGGCGAGCGCGGGCGGGCAGGGCAATACGGCGTGCTGAAAGAAAATTTAGAATCGAAAGGCTGCCCCGAAAAGCTCGTGCTCAACAACCGCAGCAACCTGGAATACGTGCGCACCGACGAGATCATGTACTTCGAAGGCGACAGCAATTACACGCACATTTATTTGCGCAGCGGGAAAAAGCATTGCGTCTCGCGCACGCTGAAGGAATACGAGCAAATTCTCTGCGTGGAAGGCTCTTCCTTCGTGCGCATCCATAAAACGTACATCGTCAACCTCGCCTTCGCGAAAGCCCTGGAGCGCGGCGAGCAGTTCGGCCTGGTGCTGCGCGACGACACGCGCCTGGAAGTCTCGCGCCGCAAAAAATCGGAGCTGCTGAGCAAGATGAGATAATTTCGGATCTCGGATGTGCGATTCCGGATTTGACGCACGATCCACCCGCCTGGTTGCGCAGCCCGTGCGACAAATCCGAAATCCGAAATCGCACATTCGAAATTCCTCCCGCCGTTTTCTCAACCGTATTCTTCTCCTTTCGCTAATTGTTTTCGCGCAGGCTAAGTATTCGCGGCTTTCGCATGGCCGCGCTTATACTTTCCGCAGCAATTTCCCCGAACAAAAAAAACGCGGGTGCCGAAAAGCGAACGAGTAGGCGCAAAAAAAGAAATGTCCATGAACCATAAACTCCTTCTTTCAATCGCCGCCGGGCTGTTGTCCGCCGCCGCATTGCATGCGCAGACAGCGAACACCGTCACCAAGTTCCAGACCACGGGCATGACGACGATCATCAACTCGCAGATCACCGACAACGGCACCAACGTCGGCGTCAACAACGCGGCGCCGGGCAACAAGCTTACGGTCAATACAGCCGCTACGAACGACGGCATCCAGGTAAAGCAGACCGGCACTACTGCGGCGATCGTTTCGGTGTACAGCAGCGGCACCGGCGGGCACAACTGGAACCTGTTCTCCGCGGGCAGCAGCAACGCGCAGGGAGCGGGCAACTTCACCATTTATGACGCGACGGCCGGCTTCCTGAAAGACCGTTTCTTCATCCAGGGCAGCACCGGCAACACGGGCGTAGGCATCGGGTATAACAATACGATCACTTCTCCTTCAGTACGCCTGCACGTAGCGACGGGCGCAGCCGACGACGGCATCCGCATTTCGCAGACGGTGTCGAAAGCCGCTATTCTCGGGCTGTACAACACCACGGCGAGCGCGCGCAACTGGGAGATCCAGTCGACCGGCAATACCAGCACGCAAGGTTCGGGCAACTTCATCATCACGGATAAAACGGCTGCGGCCGATCGTCTCTTCATCAAAGGCAGCAACGGCTACATCGGCATAGGCAACATCAACCCGCTTCAGAACGTGCACGTGACCGGCAACATGCTGATCGACGGGCTGGCTTCTTCGCTCTTCTTCGGTGAAGCAGCCGGCGGCTACACGGCCGGTGAATACGGGATCGAGTACGACAAGCCGGCAAGCCTGCCGGGCGGCCTGAATTTCTGGAAGCCTTTCGGTGCGCCCAGCAACGGCACGCTGATGAATTACATTCTTTACCTGAACGACAACGGCAAGGTGGGCGTCAACACGAACAATCCGACCGCGCAGCTCACAGTGAACGGCAAAACGCTCATCGGCGACCCTGCAGTGGTTACCAGCATGCCCGGCACTTACAACCTGTACGTGCAGAACGGCATACTCACGGAAAAAGTGCGCGTGGCCGTGAACGGTTCCGCCACCTGGGCCGACTATGTTTTTGCCGACGATTACAAGCTGCGCTCACTGGATGAGGTGGAAAAATTCATCGCTGCCAACAAGCATCTGCCCGAAGTGCCCAGCGCCTGCGAGGTGGAAGACAACGGCATCGATATGGCCGAGATGGACGCCACGCTGCTGAAGAAGATCGAGGAGCTGACGCTGTACATCATCGATCAGAACAAGAAGATCGAGGCGCAGGGCCAGCGCATCGCGCAACTGGAGCAGGACAAGAAATAAGCAACGGAACGATCGTTTTAAAAAGACAGAACATGAAAAAACATATCATCGTTTCGCTGCTGCTTTTGCTTTGCATGGCGGCACGGCTGCCGGCGCAGGACTGGCATCATCTGGGCCCGTTCAGGGATTCAGTTCCCGGCAACGTATTCGAAACCGGCCGGGCCGATTGCATAGCGGTTGATCCTGCCTACAACGGAACTACCAACAAAACGATCTATCTCGGTTCTTATTCCGGCGGCTTGTGGAAGACGACCGACGGCGGCGCTTACTGGGAAAACATCGGCGACGGCGGCGCTATGACGTACAACGGAGTTTCCGCGCTTGCGGTCGCCCCGGGCGTCAACGGGCCGGTGTACGTGGCCGATCACAGCAAATACGCAAGCGCAGTGACGACGCTGGTCGGCTGCAGCGGCATTTACAAATATTATCCGGTAACAGGCGCGTGGCTCTCGGCCGGTCCTTTGCCCGGTGTCACGCAACCGCTGCAGGTCAATCACATCAAAATTCATCCCGCGAACAGCAATTATGTTTTCGCCTGCACCAACCAGGGACTGTTCCGCTCTACGAACGCCGGCGTTTCGTGGACATCGGTGGGAACACCGGGCGCTTATGAGAACGTGGTGTTCATGCCCCGCACCGGAGGTTTGGGAACGTATCAATACTTCGTTTACGCCTCCGGGCAGAACAAGGTCGAGGTCTCCAGCGACGACGGCGTTACGTTCTACAACGCCTGCATACAAACGCACATTGCAGGCTACCAGTCGGCGTACGTGGACCTAGCCATCACGCAAAGCAGCGCCGCTTACGGCGTGAAGTACCTGTATGCCTTTGCCGCTTTGAACGATGCGACGCCCTTCACCGTGGACTTCCCGTACTACGCCTCCACGAAGAACGCATACGCCCTGTATCGCATGGTCTTCGACAGCACGGCAAATACGGAAAGCTGCGATACGCTTGTGCTTTACGGAGAATACGAGACGAACCCGGTCAACTACATTGACAGGCTGTGTGTCGCTGCGAACGATGAAGTGGCTTTCTTCGGCGGCGTCGGGCTCTTCAAGTTCAATTGCATTACCGATTCGCTTTACGCTCCGAACGTTCCCTATGACGTCGCTGAAACTTCCGGCAGCCTCGGGTGGGGGCAGGGAGGAATCCATGCCGATTATCACGACATGCTTTTTCTTCCTGCGCTCGATCTTCTTTTCGTTGCCAACGACGGCGGATTTGCGCGCAACAGCTACACGCCGTTGGGCAGCGGACGGTACGCCAATTCGTGGAGCGTGCTGACGAACGGCCTGCACATTTCGCAGATCTGGGGATTTTCAGCAGCTGAGACAGATCCCGATTTTTTCATGACGGGCGAAGCCGACACCAAAAATTTTCTGACGTCGACCGCCAGCACTACTTACGGTGTTTTTGGGATAGAGAGCCCTGCAGGGATCATCGACAAGTTCGACAGCGACATGCTGCTGACGCGAAACTATTCTTATTTCAATACGCTTTATTATTCGCTGAACAGAGGCGCATCGATGATACCCCTCGGCAGCAAGCTGAATTTTGCTTCGCCTTCCGACGAGTGCGCGGTGAATTATTCTACAGAAGACCGAAGCGTCCCTTTTGCTACGAACACCTGTTTCCAGGATCCGAACCGGCCCGGGCATATTTTCAACGGCTCGGTTCGTACGCTCAACGAATGGTGCCCCTCTAGTCACATCCTGACCATCAAGTACCGGCCTTACCATTACCATTATGCCGAACCCGATTCAATGGACCGGGTCAATTGGTTCCAGACGCCTTACTACATGGCGTTTTCAAGGGCGGATAAGAACAAGACGTATTTCGCGCTGAACAATTCTTATGAACCGCTGATCTTAGGAACCGACTATGCAGTCGGGCAGATCTTCGCTTTTACAGGAAGCGACATTGATAATTCCTGGTACGGCAACAACGAGAACCAATGGCAGCTGATCACGCCGGATTATACTTCAGCCACGCTGCTCACCGTTCCGATGGCCAACGCGAAAGAGGCTTCGCAAATTCAGAATGCGGGACTGGTTGCGAGCGATTGGAACCCGGATCGGATATGGCTGGCCTGCAGAGTTCCCGGGAACCCGGATTGCAAGATCCTGAAATACGAAAGCGGCGTGTGGACGGACTACGGAAGCGTGGGCATTCCTTCAGGTGAGCTCGCCGTGTCACTGGAATACGAGCACGGATCGAATGATATGCTTTATCTCGGCACCAACCGGAACATTTATTACCGCAATGCGTCGATGAGCAGCTGGGGTACCTTCGGCATCGGCCTGCCGCACGCGAACAACGTGAAGCTGGAGATCAATTACGTGGAGAACCAGCTGCGCACGGGAACTTACGGCCGCGGCGTCTGGTCTTCGGACCTGAAATGCCCGGGCACGCTGGATACGACCTGCTCCGGCACACTCGTCGTGGACAAATTCGTCGAGATGAAAAATTCCATCACGGCGCAGAACATGACGATCAGCGGCGGCGACGTGAAATTCCGCGCAGGACTTTACGTGGATCTGCTGCCGAATTTCCTGGTGACTGCAGACGCAAGCACGGAGTTCTTCGCTTTCATCCACAACTGTGACGGGCCGGGACATACGCTGCGCAAGGGACACGGCAGTGGCGGTTCGGCAGCCCCGGGTGATCCCGAAAACACACCGCTGCCGGGCCGGGGCCTGATGTCCGTTTACCCCAATCCCAACGACGGGCACTTCTTCCTGCAGAAGGAAACCGAAGGCAAGCTGCGCATCGAGATCTTCAGCACCATGGGCCAACTCGTTTATTCGAACGAGAACGTGAGCGAAGGCCAGCTAGAGCTCGATCTCTCCGCGCAGCCCGACGGCATTTACCTCGTGCGCTGCATTGCTGAAAGCGGCGCGCAGATCCTGCGCATCGTGAAGCAGTAAAATTTCTTTTTCTCTAACGTGTGAAGGCTGTCCTAACGGGCGGCCTTCGCGCGTTTAAAGCAGCTTTTTTAAAAACTTATCTTTGACCCTCGTATGACCAGCCAGATGAGCGATCAAAATTCCCTCGCATTCGCGCAGCAGCAGGACGAAGCCGACCCGCTGAAAAAATTCCGCGAGCGCTTTCTCTTCCCGCAGCATGAAGGCCGCGACGTGGTGTACTTTACCGGCAATTCGCTGGGCCTGCAGCCGAAGACCGTGCGCGAAAGCATCCTGCAGGAGCTCGACGACTGGGCGGCGCACGGCGTGGAAGGCCATTTCGAGGCGCGGCGGCCCTGGTTCCCGTATCATGAGATACTGACGGAGCAGGCGGCGCGGCTCGTGGGTGCGAAGCCGGTGGAAGTGGTGGTGATGAACCAGCTCACGGTGAACCTGCATTTGCTGCTCGTTTCTTTTTATCGCCCGTACGGCAGGCGCTGCAAGATCCTCTGCGAACACAAAGCATTCCCTTCCGACCAGTACGCGATGGAATCGCACGCGGTGTTCCATACGTACGATCCCGCGGAAGCGATCATCGAGGTGAAGCCGCGCGAGGGCGAATACGCGATCCGCACGGAAGATATTCTCGCGGCGATCGAGGAGCATAAAGATGAACTGGCGCTGGTGCTGTTCGGCGGCGTGAATTATTTCACCGGGCAATTGTTCGACATGAAAACGATCACCGCCGCCGCGCACAAAGCCGGCGCGCGGGCGGGCTTCGATCTCGCGCACGCGGCGGGCAACGTGGAATTGCACCTGCACGACTGGAACGTGGATTTCGCCTGCTGGTGCAGCTACAAATACCTGAACAGCGGACCGGGCAGCGTGGCCGGCGCTTTCGTGCACGAGCGGCATGCGAAAAGCGAGCTGCCGCGTTTTGCGGGCTGGTGGGGCTACGACAAGACCACGCGCTTCAAAATGGAAAAAGGCTTCATCGCCATGCCCGGCGCGGAAGGCTGGCAGCTGAGCAACGCGCCCGTTTTCTCCATGGCCGCGCACAAAGCCGCGCTCGAAATTTTCGATGAAGCGGGCATGCCTGCGCTCACGGCGAAGAGCGAAAAGCTCACCGCGTACCTCGAGCGCATCATCGACGAGATCAGCGCCACGCAACCGGGAGGAAAAAAATTAGAGATCATCACGCCGCGCGACAAAACGCAGCGCGGCTGCCAGCTCAGCGTCGTGGCGCACGGGCGCGGGAAAGAACTGTTCAAACAACTTTTGGACAACGGCGTGATCGTCGACTGGCGCGAGCCCAACGTGATCCGCATGGCGCCGGTGCCGCTGTACAATTCGTTCGAGGACGTGTGGCGGTTCGGGGAAACGTTGAAGAAAGCATTGCAATCATGAGCAAACAATCCATCACCCTCATCGGCGCCGGCCTCGTCGGTTCGCTGCTGTCCATTTACCTGAAGAAGCGCGGGCATGAGGTGAGCGTGTACGAGCGCCGTCCCGACATGCGGAAGAACCGCATCTCCGCAGGCAAGTCGATCAACCTGGCGCTGAGCGATCGCGGCTGGCGCGGGCTGGACGGCGTGGGCATCTCGGACGAGATCAGGAAAGTCGCCATCCCGATGAAGGGACGCATGATCCATCACCTCGACAGCAGCACGGTTTTTCAGCCGTACGGGAAAGCGGGGCAAGCGATCTATTCCGTTTCGCGCGGCGGCTTGAATTGCGTGCTGATGGATCTCGCGGAGCAGCACGGCGCGAAACTATTTTTCAACGAGCGCTGCACGCAAGTGGATCTCGCGAATGCCACGGCGCACTTCGAAAATTTCGAAACGAAAAAGATCAGCGAGGTAAAGTCGGATCGCATTTTCGGAACGGACGGCGCGTTTTCCGCAGCGCGCTTGCAGATGCAGCTGTCGACCGATCGCTTCAATTACCAGCAATTCTACCTCGAGCACGGCTACAAGGAATTGGTCATCCCGCCCACGGCCTCGGGCGATTTCGCCATGGAGCCGAACGCGCTGCACATCTGGCCCCGCGGGCAGTTCATGCTCATCGCGCTGCCGAACCTGGACAAAACATTCACCTGCACACTCTTCTTTCCTTTCGAAGGGCCGGTGTCGTTCGCTGCATTGGATACGCACGAGAAGATGCTGGAGTTCTTCAATAAAACTTTTCCCGACGCGGTGAAGCTCATGCCCACGCTCGAGCACGATTATTTCCACAACCCGACCTCTTCGCTCGTCACCGTGAAATGCTCGCCCTGGACGTACGGCGACAAGCTTGCGCTCGTAGGCGACGCCGCGCACGCGATCGTTCCCTTCTACGGGCAAGGCATGAATTGCGGCTTCGAAGATTGCGTGGTGCTCGACGGCCTGATCGAAAAGCACAAGGAGAACTGGATGGAAGTGTTCAACGAATTCCAGTCCCTGCGCAAGCCCGACGGCGACGCGATCGCCGATCTCGCCGTGGGAAATTTCGTGGAGATGCGCGACAAGACCGCCGACCCGAAATTTTTATTGCAGAAAAAGATCGAAGCGCGCTTCAGCGAGAAGCACCCCGAGCTGTGGATCCCGCTGTATTCGATGGTGACGTACAGCCCGCACATCCGCTATTCCACCGCGCTGAGCGAAGGACAGAAGCAGGAAGCGATCATGCAGAAGATCATGCGCCTGCCGGATATCGAGAAGAAATGGGATTCGGAAGAAGTGGAGCAGGCGATTTTGAGAGAGCTCCGGTAAGCGCGGGGATGGTATTCTTTAAGTCAGCGTAAGAAAACGAGCTGATCCGATCTTTATGCTTGCCTGTGATCGCAAATAGGCGATCTTGCAACAGCTGAAATAAAAATTCTCATGAAAACGCATGCCATGCTCCGTTTCGCTCCTCTGCTTCTTGTAATTATGCTCGGCAGCTCCTGCACCGAGGCCTTCAAAAAGAAATTCGCAGCAGGGCGGGAAGTGGGCGAGCTTTACGGCGCCGGCGTCACGGTGGGAACCAGCTCAAGCGCGTCTGCGGGCGAGGGATCGCGCAGCGCCACCACGCTCACCTTGTCGGGGCTGAAGCCGGAGCAATGGACGGCCGCCGACGCAGCGCCGGGCGCGGGACTCGTTGCTTACAGGTTCGTCAAAAAATTGCAGCCCGAAGATCTCAAAGGCGATACGCACGTCGACATTAAGCTGGAGCTGGTCAACGGCAAAAGCTACGAATACGGTTTCCCGGTCGCCGACCTGTACGCGCTGGACAAGCCGGTGGAAATCGCGGAGAAATTTTTCAAAGCCGCGACGAAGCATGACACCAGCGCCGTGTGGAAGATGCTCGATGAGCAATACTTCGACGACCAGGCGTACGTGACGATCGACAACCTGCTCTCGTACACGGATTCCATTCACGCCGGCG
>Ga0196978_1000129_pt1 | contig 38287 bp, 30 predicted proteins | sample S3v_2013CmetaG_FD_155491 | JGI IMG/M metagenome (GOLD analysis project Ga0196978, IMG submission 155491) | Soil microbial communities from Anza Borrego desert, Southern California, United States - S3+v_20-13C | ecosystem: Environmental > Terrestrial > Soil > Desert | place: USA: California... | reverse complement strand
CGCGTGCGCACGACGAAGAAGGCAACGTCTACGTCGCGCGCACGCGCGAAGAGGCGGAGGCGAAATACCGCTGGGCGCTCGGCACCCGCGCGAGGGTCCCCGCGGGCTTGAAGCAGGACGAGGACGTGCTCGATACGTGGTTCTCCTCCGCGCTGTGGCCGTTCTCGACGCTCGACTGGACGCCGGAGTACCCGCGGCGCTCGAATCCGGCGCTCGACCTGTACCTGCCCTCCTCGGTGCTCGTCACCGGCTTCGACATCATCTTCTTCTGGGTGGCGCGCATGATCATGATGACGCTCCACTTCACCGACAAGGTCCCGTTCCGCGAGGTTTACATCACCGGGCTCGTGCGCGACGCCGAAGGCCAGAAGATGTCGAAGTCGAAGGGCAACATCCTCGATCCGCTCGACATCGTGGACGGCATCACGCTCGACGCGCTGATCGCGAAGCGCACCACGGGCCTCATGGATCCGCGGCAGGCGCAGTCGATCGAAGGCGCGACGCGCAGGCACTTCCCGGACGGCATCCCCGCGTTCGGCACCGACGCGCTGCGGTTCACGTTCGCAAGCCTCGCGTCGCACGGCCGGGACATCAAATTCGACCTCGCGCGCTGCGACGGCTATCGCAACTTCTGCAACAAGCTGTGGAATGCGACGCGTTTCGTGCTCATGAACAGCGAAGGCAAGGACGTCGGGCTCGACGAGTCGCTGCCGCTCGAGCGTTCCGCCGCCGACCGCTGGATCGTGAGCCGGCTCCAGCGCGCCGAAGCCGAAGTCGCGCGCGGCTTCGCGGAATACCGTTTCGATAATCTGTCGCGCTCGATTTACGAGCTCGTGTGGGACGAGTACTGCGACTGGTACGTCGAGCTCGCGAAGGTTCAGCTCGCGACCGGCAGTGAAGCGGCGCAGCGCTCGACGCGGCGGACACTCGTGCGCGTGCTCGAATCGATGCTCCGGCTCGCGCATCCGGTCATCCCGTTCATCACCGAGGAGCTGTGGCAGAAGGTCGCGCCGCTCGCGGGCAAGAGCGGGCCCTCGATCATGATCCAGAAGTATCCGCGCATCGAAGAGCACAAGATCGACGAGGCGGCGGAGCGCGAGGTCGGCGCGCTGAAAGAGCTCGTCACCGCGTGCCGCACACTGCGCAGCGAGATGACGATCCCGCCCGGCAAGAAGCTCCCGCTGATCGTGCAGGGTGATGCGAACCGGCTGCAGTCTTACGCGCCGTACCTCACGGCGCTCGTGCGTCTTTCCGAGGTGTCGATCGTCGATGAGCTGCCGCGTGCCGATGCGCCGGTCGCCATGGCCGGCGAGTTCAGGGCAATGCTCAAGATCGAGATCGACGTCGCCGCGGAGCGCGCGCGGCTCGAGAAGGAGGAGACGCGTCTCCTCGGCGAGATCGGCAAAGCCGAGGCGAAGCTCGCCAATCCGAATTTCGTGGAGCGCGCGCCCGCGGCCGTGGTGGAGCAGGAGAAGCAGCGGCTCGAGAGCTTCCGCTCCCTGCTCGAGCAGGTCCGCGCGCAGCTCGCGAAGCTGCGCTAGCGCGTCACCGCGGTTGCGGCAGAGGCGATCCGCCGTTCCTCACGTGACCCGCGATCCGTCCTCGCCCGTTCGCTGCGACGTAGGTGGGCCCGTGGCCCAGCGCGGGCGGTGCACTACCAGCGCACCCTACGAAACTGCGCGCGGTGCCCCCGACTAAAAGTCGATCGACTGCTGGATCGCGGCGATGCCGGCGCGCGCGCACGCTTCGTCGCGCTCGCCGCCCGGCGCACCGGAAACGCCGATCCCGCCGAGCAGCGCGCCCGCGCCTTCGATCATGAGGCCGCCGCCGATTGCGGCAACCCTCGGCCGCGCGCGTATGCCGCTCATCGGTTTGCCTGCCACCGTCGCTTCCGCGAGCGCGCTGGTGCTCGTGCGGAAAGTGACCGCGGACCACGCTTTGTCGACCGCCATGTCGATCGTGTGCGGACCGGCAAAGCGGTCCCGCAGCACGATCTGGGTCACGCCGGAACGGTCGACGACCGCGACGGCGATCTGAAAACCGGCCTTGCGGCAGCTCTCGAGCGCGGCGCGGGCGGCCTGCAACGCGGTTTCCATCGTGAGCTGCCGCACCGTGTAGGTCGGCTCCTGCGCGGCGAAAGCCGTGGCAGCGACCATTGCGCAGATCGCCGCGACTGCGCGCATCAGCTCGACGCCGCGAGCGGCTGACCGGCGGCAAGCCTCACCGCCGCGACGAAATCGGCCGGCTGCGCTGCCTTGGCTGTGGTCGGCCGGCTTCGGAAAAACCATTCGACGCGGCGTGCGAGAACGTCCATTGGTGTATCGTGCAGCGCCGCTTCCAGATCGGCCACGAGCCTCCGTGGCTCGAGCCCCACGTTCCCGGAAAACCAGACGTCGCGAATCACGCGCGCGCCCGCATCGTACTTGACGACCGCGCGCAAGCGACCGCCCGGGAACGTGTGCGTCGCATCCAGGAGGGGCATCGATGAGGCGTCGGCCCGGGCGAGCTCGATCCAGCCCTGCGTTTCGATCTCGCACCGCGCGCGCTCGAAGCGCGCGTGCTCGGTCAGCGTGAGATCACCATCGGAGAACTCCACGTCGAACTCGCTTTCGAACGCTTCCGCGAGATTGCGCCTGACCGCGCTCGACTCCACGCGCCGGAGCACGTCTTTCAGGCCGCACACTCGCGCACGCACCTGCGTCGCAGCGTCCTGCCCGGCGCGCGCGAACGGCACGCGCGCAAGGCGCGCGAGGCGGACTGCGTCGAGCTCCAGATACAGCACGGCCTGGAAGAGCAGCGCATCGCCTTCCGCCGCGGCGCCGATGACGCCGACGGTGCGGCCCTCGATTTCGATATCGTCGGCCGACCGGCAGCGCGCGTCGATGCCCAGCGCACTCACCGCGGTGGCGGCGGCGTGGGCGATGCGTTTGCCGATCGTTCGCATGTCGGCGCGGCCCACGTCGCGCCGGTGGAGATAAAGCTCCCAGCCAAGCTGGCGCTCGTCCGCCAGCCACGCGGCACCTCCGGTTATCCGCCGCTGGAGCGCGACGCCGTCGAGCGCACAGCGCGCCGTGTCGAATTCGTGCGCCGCGCTTTGACGGCAGGCGAGCAGCGCGCTCGGCGCGTAACGCAGGAATCGCAGCGTGCTCGGGATCTCATCGGCCCGGCGCGCCTCGAGCAGCGCACGGGAAATCGCGATGTTGTGCGCGGCTGACGCGAGACCGGTGTCGAGCAGGCGCCAGCGTTCCATAAAAACCTACGACGCGCCTCTGGGCTGCGCGTGTCGGCGCAAAAAGTAGCTTATCGCGGTAGTCGCCGCGCTCGTATTCATTTTTTCTGCATGAAAAAGACGAACTCGTTTTCCGCGGTTTCGGACGAGAGCAGCGCGTTGCCGGTCTGCTTGCAGAACGCCTGGAAATCCTTGACCGCGCCCGGATCGGTCGCCATGATCTTCAGCACCTGCCCCGAAGTCATGTCCGTCAGTGCCTTCTTCGTGCGAAGTATCGGCAGCGGACAGTTCAATCCGCGTGCGTCGAGCTCCTTGTCGAACTGCATGCCAAACCCCGAGTTTCGCTGAGTACCACGATTATAAATAAGCGCGGCGGCTGCCGCGCTCAGCTACTTTTTGCGCCGAGAGGCAGAGCCTCGAGGCGCGTTGTAGATTCTTCACCGGCGGCTGCCGCGCTCAGCTACTTTTTGCGCGGAGAGGCAGAGCCTCGAGGCGCGTCGTTGGTTTTTCCGCGAGGCTTAGAACTTACGCTCGGCTTTGCGCTGCGCGGCATCCAGCTTCCGCAGCTCGCGCAGCCGCGCCTCGGCTGCCGAGAGCTGATAGAAATCGGCATCGCCGCTTTTCAACGCGATCTGCATCTGCTCCACCGCACCGCGGTAATTCGCCATGCGCGCGTAGGCTTCGCCCGTTGCGCGATGCTGCGCGAAACGCTTGCCCTGCATCGCGTAGCCGCGAGCCTGCAGCAGGTAGAGCTTCGGGTCTTCGCTGAAATGCTGCAGCCCGCCGCCTACGACGCTGAGCGCCGTATCGGCCTGCCGGCTCTTCAGCAGGAGCTCGGCGCGATCGTAGACAAGTGCGCGATGACGGGGCCACGCGCGCTGGGCATCGCGGTAGCAGGCAAGCGCGCTCTGGGTCTCGCCCGCCGCTTCGCGGATGCGGCATCCGAGCGTGTCCACCATCGCGTGTGAGCCGACCGCGCGTTTCAGCGTCTCGTGCTCCTTCTTCGCGCGCGCGTGCTGCTGCGTACGCATGAGCGCAAGCGCGAGGCCGTAGCGCGTGGCCGCTTCGCTCAAGTAGCGCCGCTCGGCGAGGCTCTCCTCGAAAAACCTGCGCGCCTCGTCGGGCGGATCCAGCTCGGCGCGCAGCTTCGCGCGGACAAGCTGGAAATCCACGCTGTCCGGCACCTGCTTGTACGGCAATCTGTCCAGCCGGTTCTGGATGTCGGCGATGCGCTCGTGCGTCATCGGGTGCGTGCGCAGGTACGAGGGCGCGCCACCTTCGTACACGCGGGTCGCCCGCTGCAGGCGCTCGAAGAAAGTCGCCATCGCGCGCGGATCGTAGGCCGCACCCTCCAGGATCTGCAGACCGATGCGGTCGGCTTCGCGCTCGTGATCGCGCGTGAAGTTGAGCAGGTTCTGGATCGCGCCGGCCTGACCGAGAGCGACGGCGGCGCCCGAGATATCCGAGCTCGAGCGCGCCGCGAGGACGGCGACCGCGAGCGCCGCAAGCGAGAGCACCGTGCTGTTTTTCTGCTGATCGAGAATCCGCGCGATATGCCGCTGCGTGACGTGGGCGATCTCGTGCGCGACGACGCTCGCGACCTCCGATTCGCTCTGCGCCGCGAGCAGCAGCCCTGTGTTCACGCCGATGAAACCGCCGGGCAGCGCGAACGCATTGATCTGCCGGTCCTGCATAAGGAAAAAAGTGAACGAGCCGCGGCTGTCGGAGCTCTTCGCGGCGAGGCGCTCGCCGAGCGACTGGACGTAGTCGGAGGCTTCCGGCTCGTCGTAGTACTGCCGGTCGGCGCGGACCTGCCGCATGATTTCTTCACCGAGGCGCCGCTCCTCGAGCGCGCTGAACGAACCTTGGGCGGCCTCGCCCAGATCGGGCAGGCCCTCGGCGAGCGCCGCGGGCACGGCGAGCAGCAGGAGCAGGAAAAGGGTGCGTAAAAACATGGTGCTATGATAGGCCGCGCCGGCCTAAGTTCCTGATCTCATTCGACAAGCCCCTGATGCCCAAGAAACTGACGCACTTCGACAGCCGCGGCGCCGCGATCATGGTCGACGTCGCGAGCAAGGGCGAGACGCACCGCGTCGCGCGCGCGTGCGGCCGTATTGTCATGCAACGGCGAACGCTCGACACGATCGCCGCGGGCTCTGCGGCCAAGGGCGACGTGCTCGGCATCGCGCGCATCGCGGGCATCCAGGCGGCGAAGCGCACGTCCGAGCTGATCCCGCTATGCCACCCGCTGGCGCTGACGAAAGTATCGGTCGAGCTCGAGCTGTCCCCGACGCCCGAGCCGCACGTCGAGTGCACCGCAGTCGTGGAAACGGTCGGCCGCACCGGGGTCGAGATGGAGGCGCTGACTGCCGTCTCCGCGGCGCTGCTCACGATCTACGACATGTGCAAGGCGATCGACCGCGGCATGCGGCTCGAGGCGATCGAGCTTCGCGAAAAACGCGGCGGACGTTCGGGAACGTGGACGCGGCCAGAATCCCGCGCCGCGAAGCGCGCCGGTGATTAGCTAATAACCGCGACGCCATGGACACCTCCCGGGAACTCCTCTAGCATACGCGCCTCCGAATTTTCGCTAATTCACTGAATCAAAAGACTTACATCGGAGTCCAGATGCCCATGAACAAACGACGCAGACACTTCCTCGCGGCCGCCGCCGGCACCGGCGCGCTTGCCGCCGCAGGCCTGCTTGCCACGTCTCCCGCGCGCGCCGCGGCCTGGAACAAGGCCGGCTTCGAATCGAAGGCGCTGAACGACGCGTTGAAAAATCTCGGGGCCGCGAACGCAGTCGAAAGCCGCGATATCACGATCACGGCGCCCGATATCGCGGAGAACGGCGCGGTGGTACCGGTCGCCGTGACCAGCAGGATTCCGAACACGCAATCGATTTCGCTGATCGCGGAGAAGAACCCGTTCCCACTCGCCGCGACGTTCGACGTCGCGAACGGCGCCGAGCCCTACGCATCGGTGCGCATCAAAATGGGCCAGACCTCCAACGTGCGCGCGATCGTGAAAGCGGACGGGAAGTTCTACACCGCGGCGAAGGAAGTCAAGGTGACCGTCGGCGGCTGCGGCTGATCCCGATCGACCGCCCTACAGGACAACACGATGTCTGAACCGATGAGACTCCGCGCCACGCTGCAGGGCGACGTCGCGGACGTGCGCGTACTCATGCGCCATCCCATGGAAACCGGCCAGCGCAAGGACGCGAAGGGCGAGATCGTCCCGCAGCACTTCATCCAGAGCGTGCTCGTCACCCACAACGGCCGCACGGTGCTCGATGCGCAGTGGAGCCAGGCGGTCTCGCGCGATCCGTTTCTCGGACTGCGCGTGAAAGGTGCGAAGGCCGGTGACAAGATCGCGGTCACCTGGACCGACAACAAAGGCGACAAGCGCACCGACGAAGCAGCGGTGAGCGCCGCCTCGTAGGCGTCGTCCGGCACGCAGCTCGCCCCCGAAGGGCGACTCGTGCTCCCCCGCGGCGGGTTCGCCGCTATCATCGCCCGCATGCTCGGGCGCCTCATTCGCCAACTCTGGACGCGCGGCAGGCGCGCTGCGCCTGCCGACACGCGTGATGCGACACGGTCGGAAGCCGGCGACGCCGATCCTGGCGGTACGTGCCTGAAAGCCGGCGATGCGCTGAAGGCGCAGGGCAGGCTCGCTGCCGCGCTGGAGGCCTACCGCGCGTGCGCTCGAGCGTATCCGGAGGACCTGCGCATCCGCGGGGCGGCCGCGAATACGCTGAGCGCGTCCTGGTGCATGGACCAGTGCATCGCGGCGTGCGCCGAAGCCCACGCGCTTGCGCCTGAAAACACCGACGTGTTTTCCGGCTACCTCCTGTACAGCCACTACGCCACGGTGCCGGATGCGCAGGCGCTCGCGGAGTTGCATCAGCGCTACGGCGCGATCGCCGCGCGGCTGTTCCCACCGCGCTTCGATTTCGCCGCGCGCGATGCCGATCCCGAGCGGCGGCTTCGCATCGGCTATGTCTCGCGCGATTTCTGCCTGCATTCGGTCGCTTCGTTCGTGGAACCGGTGATCGCGCATCACGATCGCGGGCGGTACGAGGTTTACTGTTACTACACGCGCGATTACCGTGACCCGATGACGGAGCGCTTCGCCAGCATCGCGGATGTCTGGCGCGAGACACATGCCGACGACGTCCGCGCGCTCGCCTCCCGCATCCACGCCGATGGCGTCGATCTGCTCGTCGATCTCGGCGGGCACACGCTGGGGAACCGCCTGCTCGCGTTCGCCCAGCGACCGGCGCCGGTGCAGCTCACGTGGGCGGGCTACCCCGACACGACCGGCCTGCAGACGGTGGATTACCGCGTCACCGACGCGACCGTGGATCCGCCCGGCGCCGCCGATGCGCGTCACAGCGAGCGACTGCTGCGGCTGCCCGGCGCATTCCTCTGCTACAACCCCCCCGTCGACAGTCCCGAAGTTCTCGCCCGGCCGCGCGCGGGACCGCTCGTGTTCGGCTCGTTCAACATGATCATGAAAGTGAACGAGCCGCTGCTCGATCTGTGGGCGCATATCCTGGCGGCGGTGCCCGACTCGCGGATGATGCTCAAGTCGTCGCTGATCGAGTATTCGGAGACGGCGCAGCGCCTGCTGGAGCGCTTTACCGCGCGCGGCATCGCGCCCGATCGGGTGGAGCTGCGGCCGTGGGCGCAGGTGCGTGCTGCACATCTCGATGCGTACAACGAGGTCGACGTCGCGCTCGATACGTTCCCGTACAACGGGACCACCACCACCTGCGAGGCGCTGTGGATGGGCGTGCCGGTGGTCACGCTGGCCGGGGAAACGCACATGTCCCGTGTCAGCGCGAGCCTGCTCGCCGCCGCGGGCCTCGACGAGTACGTCGCGACGACCCCGGACGATTACGTGCGCATTGCCGTCGAGCTCGCCCGAGACCCTGCGCGCCGAGCCGAGCTCGCGCGCAGCTTGCGTCCGCGCCTGCGCGCGTCGCCCCTCTTCGACCACCGCGGCTTCACGCACGGACTCGAGCAGCGCTATCGCGAGGTGTGGCGCGCGTGGTGCGCGGCGCGTGTCGAGCCGCATCCGGCGTGAGCTCGCGCACATGCTGCGGCGGCTGATCAGAGCGTTCCTGCGCCCGGACGCTTCGGTGCCGGAAAGCGCATTCGAAACGCCGGGCCTCGACGACGATACGGATGCGAAGGCATGGCTGCGCGGCGGCCTCGATTTGGAACGCCGCGCGAAGCTCGATGCGGCAATCGAATGCTACCGCGCCGGTATCGCGGCACACCCGTCGGACCCTTACCTCCACGCTGCGCTCGCCAACGCGCTGAACGCGGCCTGGCGCAATGACGAGTGTATCGAGGCCTGTGTGCAGGCAGTGCACGCGACGGGGGCTCGGCCTGAAGTGTTTTCCGGGCTGCTCATGTTCAGTCATTACGCGGCGCGCCCCGATGCCGGCGTGCTCTTTCGTTTGCATCGGCAATACGGCGAGCGCATGGCGGCGACCGTGACGCCGGCGGTGCACGAAACGCGCACGGCGGACCCGATGCGGCGGCTACGCGTGGGCTACGTCTCCGCGGACCTGCGGCTGCACTCGGTCACCGATTTCCTGGAGCCGCTGATCGTGAGCCACGACCGCAGCGCGTTCGAAGTGCACTGCTATTACACGCAGACGCGCGTCGACGCGGTGACCGAGCGGCTCAGACGTGCAGCCGACGCGTGGCACCCGGCAGACGGCCTCGAGCCCGGTTCGCTGGCGCAGCGTATCGCCGCCGACGGCATCGACGTGCTCGTGGACCTCGCGGGCCATACGAATCTCAACAACCTGCCGGTATTCGCGCGGCGTCCCGCACCCGTGCAGATCACGTGGCTCGGCTATCCCGACACGACCGGCCTCGCGACGATGGATTACCGCATCACGGACGGCATCGCCGACCCGCAGCCGCGCGCCGACACCCTGCACAGCGAGCGTCTGCTTCGAATCGAGCCCCCGTTCGTGTGCTACCGGCCGCCGCCGGACAGCCCGCCCGCCGGACGACCGCAACGTGGCGCGCAGGTCGTCTTCGGCTCGTTCAACATGTTTTCAAAGGTGAACGAGCCGTTGATCGAGCTCTGGTCGCGGATTCTGGACGCGGTACCGGGTTCGAGGCTGCTCGTGAAATCGAGTCTGTTCAAGCAGCGGGAAACGCTCGCGCGGGCGCGGGCGGCATTCGCACGGCACGGGATCGGCGCGGGGCGACTGGACATCCGGCCGTGGGCCGCCAGCCGCGACGAGCACCTGCCGGTCTACAACGAGGTGGACATCGCCCTCGACACCTTCCCGTACAACGGGACTACGACGACGTGCGAAGCGCTGTGGATGGGTGTGCCGGTCGTCACCCTGGCGGGTGACGTGCACATGTCGCGCGTAGGCGCGACGCTGCTGACGGCGGTGGGTCTGGAGTCTCTCGTCGCGGCAGAGGCGGAACAGTACGTCGAATTCGCCGTCAGGCTCGGCCGCGATCCGGAGCACCGCGCGGCACTCTCCGGCAGCATGCGCGAACGCATGACCCGCTCGCCTCTACTCGACCATGCCGGTTTCGCGCGCAGGATCGAGAGCGCTTACAGAGCGGCCTGGCGCGCGTGGTGCGAAAAAAAAGCCCTTCGCGAGGAAGGGCTCATGTGAGTCGAAACGGCGTCTAGCAGATCGTCGCCTGCCGGCCGCATGCGAATGGGACTCTAGGCGTGGCGGCACTCCGCCGGCACGAACTTGTGAACGCCGGCCGGCGAGCTGCACGACCACGTCACCTTCCCGTCGTTGCTGTTCAGCGTCGGATTAAGCGTGATCGTGAGCGCCGTGCCGACCGAGGTGGCGGTCGCGTTACCCTCGATCGTGATACGGCCGAGACTCGTGATCGTGCCGCCAGTGACCTTGCCGGTCGCTTCGATCGATGCCCCGCGGTTCGCGTTGTTCAGCGTCGAGTTGCTCTGCGCGTTCTCCGCAACCGTCGTCTTGGCGTTACCGGCTGCGAGCAGCAGCTCCGAGACCTTGGCGCGAACCGTGTAGTCCTGGTACGCCGGCAGAGCGACGGCGGCGAGGATGCCAATGATCGCGACGACGATCATCAGCTCGATCAGCGTAAAACCCCTGTGCAGACGTTTCATCTTGTTTTCCCCTGTCGTTTTCGTTCTGGCACGATTGGCGGGAGGACGATCGAGCCGTCCTCCCGCCGTCCTGGATCTTACGCGTGACGGCACTCCGCCGGGACGAACTTGTGAACGCCGGCCGGCGAGCTGCACGACCACGTCACCTTCCCGTCGTTGCTGTTCAGCGTCGGGTTGAGCGTGATGGTGAGCGCCGTGCCGACCGAGGTGGCGGTGGCGTTACCCTCGATCGTGATACGGCCGAGACTCGTGATCGTGCCGCCGGTCACTTTGCCGGTGGCCTCGATGGAGGCGCCGCGGTTCGAGTTGTCCAGCGTCGAGTTGCTCTGCGCGTTTTCGGCAACCGTGGTCTTGGCGTTGCCTGCCGCGAGCAGAAGCTCCGAAACCTTGGCGCGAACGGTGTAATCCTGGTACGCCGGCAAGGCGACGGCAGCCAGAATGCCGATGATCGCGACCACGATCATCAGCTCGATCAGAGTGAAACCTTTCTGTAGACGCTTCATGTGTTCTCCTATTGACGTGGGGGGTATTCCGCGAATCCCGGGCAGGCTTTGAGCAACATCCATACCATCGTCATCGAGGGCGCGTAGCGTGAACCACGCCACACGGCGGAAGCACCCGGCGCAGGTCCGGCGCCGCCCTTCGCGTCACAAAGTGACGCAATACGTCAGTCGCTCGGCGCTGCGGACCAGGTCCACAACTCGTCACGCGCGCGACGCAGGACGGGCTCCCAGGCCCCCGGGCGCTGCTGACGCAGCAGCCTCGCCGAGGGGTACCACGGCATCGTCTCGCCGGTCGCGCCGTATCGCCACTCCGGCACGTGCGGAATGAGAGCCCAGACCGGTTTGCCGAGCGCGCCGGCAAGATGAACGACCGCTGTCTGCACCGAGACGACGAGGTCGAGCGCGCTGACCAGCGCAGCGGTGTCGTCATAGTCTTCGATCGCTTCGGGCCAGTGATGCACCGTCACGTTCGGCTCGCCGGCAAACGCCTCGATCTCGCCCGACGGGTCGGCGTACTGCAGGCTCACGAAATCGACGCCGGGAATAGCGAGGAGCGCGCGCCAGTCCGCAAGCGGAATCGAGCGCACGCTGCGGCGGGTCGTGGACAGACCGCCGCGCCACGAGATACCGACCTTTCTGCGGCCCGGTAACGCGCGCAGCCGCCGGTCCCAAGCCGCGATGCGTGCCGCATCCGCGCGCAGATAACCCGTGTGCCGTGGAAAATCGGCCGGGCGCCGGCGCAGGAAGCGCGGCAGACTGCCCATCGGGATCTTCACGTCGGGCGGCTGCGACAGAAGCTCCCGGTCGTGGCGCCACGCCTCTGTGGGGATCACGCGCGCACGCGGGAAGCTGCGCCGGAACAGGGATTCGAGCTTCGGCCGGCACTCGACCACGCAACGTCGGGCACGCGCGAGCACGTCCGGAATGCACGAAGCGAACATGATCTCGTCCCCGAGGCCCTGTTCGCCATACAGGAAAATCGCGCGGCCTTCGAGTGAAGTGCCGTCCCAGTCCGGCCACGGCATATCGGCGCCGCGGTCCTCGCCCGGCAGTGCGCGCCGCGCTTCGTAATCATCCCAGCCTTGCGCGAGCTCGCCGTGTTTGAGGCGTATGAGCGCCCTGTTCACGCGCGCCTCGGTGAGATCGGGGCTCGCGTGCAGCACGCGGTCGGCGACCGCCAGTGCCTCGGCCGCGCGGTTCTGATGCTGCAGCACCATCATGAGATTACATTGCGCCGCGATGTCCCCGGGGGCGAGCTCGACGGCGCGCTGAATGTGCCAGGCGCCTTCCTCGTATTCTTCGAGCTGCTTGAAGAGGGCGTATCCCAGATTGCTGTGCGCGGGCGCGTGGTCCGGATTCGACCGGAGCGCCTTGCGCAACCAGCCCACGGCTTCCGTGACCTGGCCCATCTTGAGACACGCGGCACCCAGGGCGGCCTGCGCGCGCGCCCCGGGCGCACCGAGGTCCATCGCCTTCGACAGCGCCGGGACTGCGTCGTCGAGCCGATCTTCGTCGAGCGCAAGCAGCCCGAGCTGCAGATGCGGCGACCACCAGTCGGGGCGATGACACGCCGCGAGAAGGTAGCTATCGCGCGCGTCGGCGAGCTCCCCGCGCGCGTGCCTGAGACTTCCAAGCATGACGTGCGCCTCGGCGAAATCGGGCTCGCGCTCGAGCAGCGCCTCCAGAAGATCGATCGCCTCGCCGGCGCGGCCCGCCGCCGCCGCCGCGCTCGCCTGCGCGAGCAGCGCCTGCCGATCGCTCACACGCCCCGTCCGGTGGCGAAGAGCATGCGCTCCTTTTCGTCGCGCCACGCCTGCGCATGTTCGCAGTCGGCGTACTCGGGAAAGTACGGGCCGCCCAGCGTGAAGTGAACGAGCGCGGCATGCGCGTCGGCGGGATCGTAGCCGACGAGATGGTTCCAGCGGTGCGGCAGTGCGCCGATCGCCCCGTCGTCGTCCAGCCACTTGAACTGATGCAGCTCGAGACCGGAGGCGCTGCTCACGTATTGCGGGGTGAGCGCGCTGCACCGGGCATTGTTGAACAGCATCACGCTGGACCAGTTCTTCTTCTCGTACTTGCTCTGCGGCATGCCGAGAAACTTCTGCGTCTCGCGCGGTACGTGCTGATGCTTCACCACCATGACGGCATAGCGGTCGTCGCGCAGCGCCCACAGCCGGGCGATGTCGTCCAGCATGAGCATGTCGCAGTCCATGAACACCGACCAGCCGGTGTAGCCCGACAGGTACGGCGTAAGAAAACGGGAAAACGAGAACTGAGTCGATTGCAGCGGATGCTTGTCGCGATGGAACACCCCGTGGAGCTGCGACTGCATGATCGGCGCGATCGATACCGGCTCGCTCGCGCGTGCGTGAATGCTGTACGAAAGCACGCTGAAGGCGATCGCCTCGCGCGTGTCGTAGCCGATGAACACGGGTATCACGGTGTGCCGCGCAGGCGCGCGAGGAGAGTGCGTGCTTCTTCGATCACGTCCTGCCAGTCTCCACTCTCGCGCTGCCGTACGAGCCGCACGCTCGGGTACCACGGCAGCGATGAACCAGCGCGCAGGTAGCGCCACTCGGCGTGCTTCGGCGTCAGCACGATCGTCGGAACGCCCAGCGCGCCGCTCAAGTGTACTACGCTGCTGCACGCGGTCAGCACGGCGTCCAGCGACTTCGTGAGCGCAGCCATGTCATCGAAATCAGCCAAGACGTCGTGGAACACGTGTACGGGCCGCCCGGAGCAGCGCGCGAGCTCGGCCGCGATCGTGCCGTCGTCGTCGTGCTGCAGACTGACGAACTGCGCATCCGCGATCGCCATTGCGCGCGCGAACGCATCCGGTGCAATGCTTCGCAAGCTCCGGCGCGTATGAGCGAGGCCTCCGCTCCACGCGATGCCGATGACGCGCTTGCCGCTTTTGCCGCGCAGCCGCCGGTGCCATTCCGCAACGGCGTCAGGCTCGGCGCTGAGATAGCCGTCGTGGCGCGGAAAATCGGCGAGGCTGCGGCGAAAGAGACGCGGCAGACTGCCGGCGTGGATCTGGCACGCGACTTCGCGATTCGAAACGAGAGCCGCGCTGGCGCTGCCGCGCGCCTGTCCGACAACGCGCGCGCCGGGAAACGAGCGCGTGAACAGGCGTTCGAGCCGGGGTTCGCACTCGATGATGCAGCGTGCGGCGCGCGCGAGCGCGTCGGGATAGCACGACGCGAACATGATCTCGTCACCGATCCCCTGCTCGGCGAGGATCAGCAGCGTGCCGTCGAGCGGCGCACCGTTCCATTCCGGAAACGGATAGGGACGCCGCGGCGATTCCGCTTTGCGCGTAAGGCGCGCCTCGTACAGCGGCCATCCCTCAGCGAACCTGCCGTTCGCCAGCGCCGCCATCGCGAGCTCCCAATCGAGGTCGGCGTCGTCGGCACGGCCGCGCAGGCCGTCGATCAGTGCGCGCGCGGCGTCCACGTCGCCTTCGAAAGCGCGCATGCTCGCTTCCTGTATCGCGAGCGGCACGGGATCTGCGCCTAGCGCGCATGCGCGGTGCTGGAGCCGTCGAGCATCCTCGAGCCGGCCTTCGCGCAGCGCCAGGTACGCCTTCGCCGCATGAGCCCCTGCGTGCTCGGGTGCAAACGCGAGCACCTCGTCCCATGCCGCGGCCGCGCCGTCGTGGTCGTAGCGCGACGCCAACAGGATCGCGAGATTCTCGCGTGCCGCCAGGAGCTGCGGATCGGCGGCGATCGCCGCGCGCAGATGGCGCTCGCCTTCGACGCCGTGACCCTGCTCGATCACCGCGATGGCGAGGTTCACGCGCGCCTCGACGAGCGACGGCGCCAGCGCGAGCGCGCGCTCGAAGCACGACTGCGCCGCGGTGAAATTGCGGGACGCGAGAAACGCCGCGCCTTCCCGGTTCGCCGCAGCCGCGCCGGCGCGATCTTCAGCCGCGGCTGCGGCCGTGTCGGCGATCGGCCGCACTGCCGCGGCAACGGCGGCTACCACATCGTCCCAACCGCCGCCCTCGCGCTGTCGGAAGACCCGAGCCGAGGGATACCAGACCATGCGTTCGCCGGCGGCGCCGTACCGCCACTCAGGCGCGGCGGGCGCCATCACCCAGACGGCTTTGCCTAGCGCGCCGGCAAGGTGAACGACCGATGTGCAGACCGTGACGGTGAGGTCGAGCGCCGTAACGAGGGCCGCGGTCTCGTCGTAATCGCCGATCGCCTCCGGCCAGTGCGTGATGCGTACACCGTGCTGCGCGAACAGGGCGTCGAGCGGCCCCGCCGCGTCGCCGTACTGGAGGCTGACGAAACGCACGCCCGGCAGACGCAGGATCGGCAGCCACGCCTCCAGCGGGATCGATCGCAGCGGTTGCCGCGAGGCATGCGTTCCGCCGCGCCACGACACGCCGACGGTCACACCCGGCCCGAGCGCCGCGAGACGCGTGCGCCAGGCCGCGACGCGCTGGGGGTCCGCACGCAGATAGCCGTCGTGGTCCGGAAAATCTTCGCTGCGCTGCCTGTAATACAGCGGCAGGCTGCCGATCGGCAGCTCGAAATCGATCCCGAGCGCGGCGATCGCCTCCGGCACGCGCTTGTCCGGCGCCGCGCCGTATACCGTCGCCTGCGGAAACGACCGCGCGAAAAGCCGCTGCAGACGCGGATCGCATTCGATCACACAGCGGGCGCCGACGCCGACGAGGTCGCGCACGCAGGACGCGAACATGATCTCGTCGCCCAGCCCCTGCTCGCCATAGACGAGGATGGTGCGGCCGGCGGGATCGCTCCCGTCCCAGCGCGCAAACCGCCGCGGGCGCGCGACGGCGTCGGCGCTCGCGAGCCGCAGCTCGTAATCGCGCCAGCCTTGCGCATAGCGGCCGCGCGCGAGCAGCGTGAGGCTGCGGTGAAATGCGGCCACGGCGTGCGTGGGATCGATCGCGAGCGCCTGCTCGTACTGCTGCTGGGCCTCAGCGAGGCGGCCCAGGTACTGGAGCGCGATGCCGCAGTGGGCATGACGATCGGCATCGGGCTCGATCGCCAGCGCTTTACGGTGCGCCTCGAGTGCCTCGCCGTAGCGATGGCATGCGGCGTTCGCCAGGCCCAGCGAAAACCAGCTCGCCGCATCGGCATGGTCCTGCGCCGACGCCTGCGCAACCCGCAGCGCCTCGTCGTGCCCGCCGAGCGCGAGCAGCACGCGAACGAACGATTCCAGCGCGTGTCCTTGCAGCGGAGCCGCCGCGTGCGCCGCACGGAAATGCGGCAGCGCCTCGGGCATGCGCCGAAGGCCGGTGTACAGCAGGGCCATCTGCGCGTGCGCGGCGCTGGCGCCCGGCTCGAGCTCGAGCGCGCGCGCATATCGTTTTTCCGCTTCGCGCGCGTCACCCGCGCGAACGAAGCTCGCGCCTTCCTCGATCAGCGCGCGCACCCGCGCTTCGCGCCGCGTGCGCGCCGGCGCCTCCACTACGGCGGTGATCAGTTTGCCCAGAAACATTTGTCACGGACGCGGCCACTCTCGAATTGAATGGGCGTGTCCCGCGAATCATAATCGGAAAGATTCAACGAAACGACCTTCGACATGTCTGCGAGCGCCGAGGAACACGTCATCTACAGGATCGCGACGGCGCCGCTGCGGCCGTATCCGTTCCCGCACATATACGTGGAAAACGTCTTTCCCGCCGCGTATTACGCCGCACTGCGCAGCAACTGGCCGCAGGCGCACGAGCTCGTCTCGCTCGAATCGACGGGGCGCGTGTCGAAAGGCGCGTATCCCGAGCGCTTCGTGATGCCGCTGCACGGACAGGCGCTCGCGACGCTGCCCCAGGAACGCCGCGCGTTCTGGCAGGCGCTCGCGCAATGGATGCTCGATTCCGACCGCCTGCGTTCGGCCGTCATCGCCAGATTCGAGCCGCACGTGCGCGAGCGTTTCGGCGGCACGCTCGAAGACGCCGGACTCTCGCACGAGGTGCTGGTGCTGCGCGATCACACGAACTACAACCTGGGGCCGCATACCGACTCGCCGTCGCACGTGGTGTCGCTGCTCTTCTATTGCCCCGACGACGACGCGCACGCGCATCTCGGCACGTCGATCTACGTACCCGTCGATCCGTCGTTTCGCTGCGCAGGCGGTCCGCACTATCCGCACGAACACTTTCAGAAAATGGCGACGATGGAGTACCGGCCGAACGCGCTGTTCGCGTTTATGAAGACGGACAGGTCGTTCCACGGCGTCGATCGCATCGGAGACGCCGATGTGCTGCGGGACCTGATTCTGTATGATATTCAGGCGGACCCGGCGGACGAGCGAGCGCAGAACCGGCCCGCGCGAGCGGCCGGCGGAAACAGCCTCGCGATGCGGATGCTGAAGAACATGCTCGGACGCAAGTCCTGAAGGCGAGAGGCGCGAAAGGATAGAACGATGGCGTTGTTCGGCGCGGTTTCCAGTAAGGAAGTGGACGCATTCGCGAAGGAGCTCGCGGAAGAGCTCGCCAAGCGCTACCCGCCGGCGCTCGACAAGGCCGGCGGCCCGACGCTTTCGGAAAAGCGCCTGACACGCATCCTCGAAGACGTCTGCAACAAGGCTGCGGCGTTCAAGAACGAGCACAAGCTCGGCGTCTACAAGAAGGCGCGGCTGGGCAACACCTTTCGCTGGGAGCTCGAGGAGCGGGGCTACAGCAAGATGTTCATCGAGACCGCGACCGAGGGTCTCGTCGTGTACTTAGCTCGCAAGAGCTAGGCCGAAAGGAAAGGAGGTCTCGGAGGGAAACCTTGGTTTCCCTCTGAGGCGTTCACCGGTGTCCGACCGGCGGTGGATCACGCCTCTGGAGGCGCCGTGTATCCAGGAATGGCGGTCGGATCAACCAGGTCGATCTGCTCGGGCGGCATGAACTGCCGCGCGTAGGTCTCGTACACCTTCTCCCACATGAAGATGTCGAAGAGATCCGGGTCGATGTGTCCGTTCTGCTTGAACTTCCCGAGGATCGTGAGCGCTTCGGACAGCGTCTTGCCCTTCTTGTAGGGCCGGTCGCGCGCGGTCAGCGCCTCGAAGATGTCGGCGATACCCATGCAGCGCGCCTGCACGCTCATCTGCTCGCGCTTCAGGCCCTTCGGGTAGCCCTTGCCATCCATCCGCTCGTGGTGGCCGCCGGCGTACTCGACGACGTTCGACAGGTGCTTGGGCCACGGCAGCGCTTCCAGCATCTGGATCGTCATCGTGATGTGGTGGTTGATGACCTGGCGCTCGGCGGCCGTCAGCGTGCCGGCGCGGATCGTGAGGTTCTGCAGCTCGTCGTCGGTAAGGAAGTTCACTTCCTGCCCGGCGGCATCTCGCCAGCGGTAGCGGATCGCGATGTCGTGGACGCGCTTCACGTCCTCGTCCTTCATGAACTCGCCGCCGATGTTCACGCGGCGCAGGAACTCGCGATCGTCCTCGATCTCCTTCAGCCGCCGCTCGAGGCCCGCGGCGTCGGAGCCGAGCTCGAGCTGGGCATCGCGCCGCACGATCTCGAAGCGCGTGTCGATCAGCGCGATCCGGTCGAATATCGTCTCGAGCTTGGTCGCCTTGTCCACGACGTGCACCGGTGTGGTGACTTTGCCGCAGTCGTGCAGCAGGCCCGCGATCTTGAGCTCGTAGCGGTCGCGCTCCGTCATCGTGAAATCGCTGAGCGGACCGCGGTCGCAGCGGGTGACGGCGTCGGCCAACAGCATCGTGAGCTGGGGCACGCGGTCGCAGTGGCCGCCGGTGTACGGCGACTTGTCGTCGATCGCCGCGTTGATCACCTTGATGAAAGACTCGAACAGCTCTTCCAGGTGATTGATGAGCAGCCGGTTCGTGAGCGCGATGGCGGCCTGGGACGCGAGCGATTCCGCGAGCCGTTGGTCGGCATCCGAGAACGCCTTCACCTCGCCGCTCACCCGGTCCTTCGCATTGATGAGCTGAAGGACGCCTATGATCTCGTTCTCGTGGTTCTTGATCGGGATCGTCAGGAACGAGCGCGAGCGGTAGCCGGTCTTCTCGTCGAAGCGCTTGGTGCCCGAGAAGTCGAACCCTTTCTCGGTATAGGCGTCGGCGACGTTGACCGAGCAGTCGTGGTGCACCGAATACGCGGCGACCATGCTCTGCACCGGCTTGCCGTCGGGATCGAACAGGTGGACCGGGTGGAACGGAATGGGAACGCCGCTGGTGCCGCCCATGGCGATCCCGAGGCTGTCATTCCTCATGATCTCGAACTTGAGATCCTTGCCGTCCTGCATGCGGTAGAGCGTACCGCCGTCGGCATTGGTGATCGATTTCGCGGCGACCAGGATCGACTCCAGCAGCTTGTCGATATCGCGTTCGCTCGAGAGCGCGACGCCGATCTCGACGAGCTGGTCGAGCCGCTGCAGCAGGTCGGCATCGGCGACCGCGGCCGCGTCCTTGAGCGGCGCGGGCGCGACGTCCTGCGCGCTGCCTTCGAGCGCCGCCGGCGCGTCCGGTGCCGACCGCGGGTCAGCCGTCGGCGCGTCCGGTGCCGACCGCGGGTCAGCCGTCGGCGCGTCCGGTGCCGACCGCGGGTCAGCCGTCGGCGCTACTTGATGCATACCGCGCGAACCTGCTGGATATCGGTGATGCCCTGCAGGACCTTCTCGATGCCGTCCTGCTTGAGAGTGCGCATGCCCTCGTCCAGCGCGGTCGCGAGCATCTGGGCGACCCGGGCGTGCTCCTGGATCTGCTCCTTGATGCGGTCGGTGCCGATCAGGAGCTCGTGCAGGCCGACGCGTCCCTTGTATCCGGTGCCGGCGCAGGCATCGCAGCCTTGTGCCGTGTAGAGCATGATCTCGCCGCGCTCGTTGCCGAAATCCTTGAACCAGCTTTCGCGCAGTTTCAGGCGCTCGCCTTCGCGGTCCGCTTTCCACGCGGGCGTGGAGAGGAGCTCCTGCGCGTACTCGTTGATTAGGAGATCGATTTCCTCGTCGGTCGCGACGTGTTCCTGTTTGCACTTGCACAGGCGGCGCGCGAGCCGCTGCGCCAGGATGCCGAGCAGCGCGTCGGAGAAGTTGAAGGGGTCCATGCCCATGTCGAGCAGCCGCACGATCGATTCGGGGGCGCTGTTCGTGTGCAGCGTGGCGAATACCAGGTGTCCGGTGAGCGATGCCTCGATGCCGGTCGACACCGTTTCCTTGTCCCGCATCTCGCCGACCATGATGATGTCCGGATCGGCGCGCAGGAAGGCCTTCATCACCACCGCGAAATCGAGGCCCGCCTTGCGGTTCACCTGCACCTGCCGCAGGCCCTTCTGCGTGATCTCGACCGGATCTTCGGCGGTCCAGATCTTGGTGTCCGGCTGGTTGAGGTATCCCAGCACCGAGTGCAGCGTCGTCGTCTTGCCCGAGCCGGTCGGACCGCACACGAAGAACAGCCCGTACGGCTTCTCGATCGCGCTCTTGCAGAGCTGGAGGTTACGCGCCGAGAGCCCGAGCTTGTCCAGCGGAATCGGCTCGCCGCCCGCCAGGATCCGCATCACGATGTCTTCGACACCGCCGGCCGTGGGAATCGTCGCCACGCGCAGCTCGATGTCGAGCGGCCCGAACTTCTTGAACTTGATCTTGCCGTCCTGCGGCTTTCTGCGCTCCGAGATGTCGAGATCGCACATGATCTTGATCCGCGCGGCGAGCGCGTTGCGGTAGCTGCCGGGGATCGAGATGTAGTTCATGAGCGCGCCGTCGCGGCGGAAGCGCACTTCGGTCTTCGCCTTGCCGGGATAGGGCTCGATGTGAATATCCGAAGCGCCCTGCTTGTAGGCGTCGATAATCACCTTGTTCACGAGCTTCACGAGCTCGTTGTCGTTCGCCGCCGAGGCAACGTCCTCGGAAATGCCCTCCTCGTCTTCATCGAGCCCGCCCAGCAGATCGCCGATGTCGCCGAGGTTGTCGTCCATCACCCCCATGCCGAACATCTGCTCGACTGTCTGCGCGAACTCCTTCTGCGTCGTGACCGTATAGACGATCCTGCTCTTCGGGTAGACGTTGACGACCATGCGGGCGGCCTTCGTCTGCTCCGGGTCGAGCGTCATGATGGCGAGCCCCTCCTGATCCTCCCCGAGCGGCAGCCACTGGTTCGTCTCGCAGAATTCGCGGCTCATGTTGCGCAGGAGATCGGCCGGGCGGATGCGGTCCGGTTTGAAGGGCTCGTACGGCACGCCGAAGTACACCGACAGCGCGTGGCCGAGGTCGCCGATGCTCACGTGGAACTCTTCCGTGAGCACCGTCTCGAGGTCGAGGTTCTTGCGCCGCGCCGAGCGCTGCGCGAGCTCGAGCTCGTCGGAAGAAAGCACGGCGTTCGCGATGAGCGCTTCGTACTTGCTCCTGAGCGGCATCATCGTCGGCTTCTGCTGCCGCTGCTGGAGCGCGATCGCGAGCGTCTCCGCGACCTGGGCCACGCCTTCCTCCATGATCGGCAGGAACGGCCGGGCGCTGCGCGTATTGATGATCTGGATCACGCCGACGAGATCGCGCGTGCGCGCGTCCAGTATCGGCGCGACCAGCATCTGGCGCGTGCGATAGCCGGTTTTCGCGTCGACCGCCTTCAGGAAGTTCAGTTGCGGTCCGTAGGACTTCAGCTCGGCGTCGTCGTAGACGTCGCGGATGTTCACCACGCGCTTGTGCAGCGCGACCCAGCCGGCGATCGACTGCTCGTTGATCGGGAGCTTGATGTCCTTGAACGAGGCGAGCCCGGTCTTCACCTTGGACACGATCGAGGTCTTGTCCTCGCTCGTCACGTAGATCGTCAGGCGGTCGGCTTCGAACAGGTCACAGAGCTCCTGCGACAGCGCCACCATGATCTCGTCGATGTTGGCGCTCGAATGGATCTTGTTCGTGACCGCCTGCAGCTTCTGCTGGAACGAAAGCTTGTCGGCGAGCGCGGACTCGGGGACCGGGGCGCTCTGAAGCACGCTTACCATGAACCCCTCGCTGGACTGGATGTTTCGCGGCGGCAGGTGATAGTCGTCATAACGATTCGTCGGTTGAAGCTCGCGCCGGCTAAAGCTCGAAAACCTGGTTCATCCTGAGCATCTGCGGGCGCCGCTCGGACACGCGCGATCCGATCTCTTCCATGATGAGCTCGGCTTCGCGCGGCTTCAGATGCGTCACGTAAACGTCCGCGTGACGGCGCAGCTTCGCGAGCTCTTCGGCGAGCAGGCTCGGACACAGGTGTTTGGAAGCGACGGCAAGGTCGCGCTCTCGATCGGAGAGCGCCGTCTCGATGATCAGGTAGCGCAGGTTGTCGATCGCGTTCACGTGCTGCCACAGCGCGTCGTTGGTCGTGGTGTCCCCGCTGAAAACGAGGCTCGCCCGCCCCGAGTCGAGGTGAAAGCCGACGGCGGGCACGACGTGATTGGCGGGCAGCGGCGTGACCGTGCGCGTGCCGAGCTTCACCGGCACGCCGATCTCGATCGTCTCGTAGCGCAGGACGGGTCTCGCCGGATCGGGGATCTGCGAGAAATCCGGCCACAGCTTCCAGTTGAAAAGGTGCTCGCGCAGGATCGCGAGCGTCTCGGCTGTCGCGTGCACCACGATCGGCTTCTCGCGCATCCAGCCGACGGTGTCGGCCAGAAACGGTATGGAGGCGACGTGGTCCATGTGCGAGTGCGTGACGAAGATGTGATCGATCTGGGTGAGCTCGGCGACCGAGAGATCGCCGACCCCGGTGCCGGCGTCGATCAGCACGTCGTGGTCGAGCAGCATCGAAGTCGTGCGGAGGTCTCCGCCGATTCCGCCGCTGCACCCGAGGATCCGAAGCTTCATGCTTACTTGTGCTCGAAGGTGAAGGCGCCGTCCCAGCCCTCGCCGGGCGGGTTCGGACGCAGCATGGCGACGCGGCCGAGGAACAGCTCGTAGAGCATCGAGTCCGGCCGCAGCCGTACGAGCTCGAGCAGGCGCTGTTCAGCCATCTGCCACTCCTGTCTGCGGTAGAACTCCAACGCCTCGTGAAAAAGAGCGATCTCATCCAGCATCGCCTGCCCGACTTCGCCTTCGACGCCGATCGGCTCGAAGATCGTGACTGCGGTGTCCTTGCCCTTCACCCGGACGCGGTCCAATTCTCTGTAAACCACGCCCGGAACTGCCTTTTTCGTCTCCTCGCCAACTATGATATCAGCCCCATATTCCTTTGTGAGACCTTCCAGCCGCGATGCGAGGTTAACTGCGTCACCCATCACGGTATACGCGAGACGCACGCGCGAGCCCATGTTGCCGACGCTCATGCGGCCGGTATTGAGTCCCACCCCGATCCGGATCGGAGGCCAGTTTTTGGAGGCGAAGTAAGGCTGCAGCTCCTTCAGTCGCCTTTGCATCTCCAGCCCGGCGAGCACCCCGTTACGGGCGTGGTTCGGATCCGGTAGCGGCGCCCCCCAGAACGCCATGATGCAGTCGCCCATGTACTTGTCGATCGTGCCGCGGTGGCGATAGATCACCTCCGTGAGCGGCGTCAGGAACTCGTTCATGAGCTGCGACAGCGCCTTCGGCTCGAGACCTTCCGAAATCGTCGTGAAGCCCCGCACGTCGGTGAAGAGCACCGTCATCTCGCGCGATTCGCCTTCCATTGACGCGCGCTCGGGGTTGTTCGCGAGGTCGTCGACCACTTCCTTGGGCACGTACTGGCCGAACAAGCCCGTGATCTGCCGGCGATTGCGACCTTCGATCAGGAAGCCGTAAGCCATGTTGACCACGAACAGCGTGAGGATCAGCGCGAGCGTCGCCGCGAGCGGCAGGACCATGTGCGCGTAGTGGTAGAAGCTCACGTTGATGCCGACCGCGAGCACGAATGCCGTGAGGCTGACCAGCATCGCGTAGTGCGCCGGCAGCAGCGGCAGCCACAGTGCCAGCGCAACGCCGAGCACGAAGATCATTACGATCTCAACACCGAGTGCATAACCCGGCTGATGCTTGATCGCCTGGTCGAGAATGCCGGCGATCATGTTGGCGTGGATTTCCACGCCGGGATACGCCGGCTCGACCGGGGTCGCCCGCAGATCGAGGAGTCCGGGCGCGCTGGTACCGATCAGCACGATCTTGCCGCGAAGCTGCTCGACCGGCACGCGGTCGTTCATCACGTCTACGAGAGAGTGATATGCGAAGCTCCCGCGGGGTCCGCGGTACGGGATGAGCGCCGTGCCCCTGCTGTCGACCGGTATCCGGTAGCGTCCGACGCCGATCGCTTCGAGCGTGCCGTAACCGGCGGAAAACTCGTCCTCGATGTACAGCCGTACCGGCGGCCCGCCGAAAATCTGGCGAACCATCGCCAGAGAGAGCGGCTCGTAAAACTGGCCTTTGTACTCCGCAAGCATGGGGACACGCCGGGTGATGCCGTCGCTCTCGACGTGCGGATTGAAGTGCCCGGCGGACGCAGCATTCTTGACGAACTCCGGTAGATTGCCGGTAAAGCCTTCGTACGATCGCACTGCCGCGTCTATCGAGGCCAGCGCTTTGACGCTGGCGATCGCGGGCGGGAGCGCCCCCTTCTCGATCTCGATGCCCTGGAAGGTGTAACCCAGGACGACCTGACGGTCTTTCATGCTCTGCGCGAAGAGCTGGTCGAAATCGAGCTGCGGCTTCAACTGCTCGAGCGCGGACTGGAACTGCGGCACCCCCTTCAGCTCCTCGGCGGAGAGCTTCTCCAGCACGCGCAGGCCGGAAGAGGGGTCGCGCTCGCTGAACACGACGTCGAAGCCGACGATGGAAACCTGGTAGTGATCGAAGAGCTTGTCGAGCAGGAACGCGAGGCGGCTGCGCGGCCACGGCCAGCGCCCTTCCCCGCCGCGTTCGGGCTCTTCGAGGCTTTTTTCGTCGATGTCGAGGATCACCACGCGCGCGTCCACCGTGCGCGGCATCGTCAGGCGCAGCCGCGCGTCGGAAATGATCGATTCGAGATTGTCGATGAAGGGAATGCGCAACTCGCCGTGAACGTGCGCGAGCAGGACCAGCACGACTATGAGGCCGATGAATATGCGCGCCTTGTTCTTTTTCATGCGGCCTCCCGTTCGGCGCGCACGAGAATGACCGAGATATTGTCGAAGCCACCCGCTTCGTTCGCGCGCTCGACCAGGCGCCGCGCTGCGAGCTCGAGATCGCGGCCGCATTCGAGCAGCGTCTGCCGGATCTCACGGTCCATCATCATGTCGGTGAGCCCGTCGGAGCACAGCAGGTAGACGTCTCCCGGCACGACGTCGTGCGTGTGCACGTCGGCGCGAACGTCGGGATCGATGCCGACCGCGCGTGTGAGCACGTTGCGGTTGACGGAGTATCGCGCCTGCTCCGAGCTGATCGCGCCGCGCTCGAGCTGCTCCTGGACGATCGAGTGATCGCGGGTGAGCTGCCTCAACTCTCCGCCGCGCAGAAGGTAAAGCCTGGAATCGCCGACGTGCGCATACGTTACGCCGGCTTCGTGCCACAGCGCCACGACGAGCGTGGTACCCATGCCGTCGTAGCGCCGTTCGGCGCGCGCCGCCTGGAACACCGCGGAATTCGCTGCGGCGACCTGCGAAGCGACCAGCGCTTCGGCCTGTGCCCGCTCCAGCCGCCCGCCGGTGCGACGGTCGGTGAGCGCAGAGCTCACCGCGTCCGCCGCCATGCGGCTCGCGACTTCGCCGGCGTTGTGGCCGCCCATCCCGTCTGCGAGTACCGCGAGGCGGGCATGCGCATCGACGCTGATCGAGTCCTCGTTGTGGCCCCGTACGCGCCCGGGATGCGACGCGCTGGCCGTCTCGAGCGTAATCGCGGTCATGCGCACGACTGTCCGGCGATGCGCACAACGAGCGCCACGGCTACGGCTTGAAGCACCCCCTCGCGCTCGTACCGCGGACGGCCCATTTGTCCTGAATATTTATCGAGTTAACGCAACCGGTCATTCTACGGTAGCGCCTTTGAGGACATTGTGCTGTTTTTCGCACGCGCCGCACGAAAAGCGGGCGCCGAACGTCAGGTGCCGAGCAGCACACCCGGGGCGAGGCCGTTCGCACGTGCGAAATCGCCGCCCGAGACCTTCTTGCCGTCGGCGCCGCGCGCCCGCAGCACCTCGATCGCGCCGCCCTGCGCACTCACCCGGAAGCTCGCCTCGGTAACGTTCGAGACCTCGCCGATCTTGCCGGCAACGTCTCCGAACTTACGGTAGGGGTGTTTGCGCGCGTCGAAGATCTGCACCTTCTGGCCGTTGAGCGTCGTCCATGCGCCCGGCGCGGGATTGGAGCCGCGGATGGTGTTGTAGACGAAATCGACGTGATTCGCCCAGTTCACGCGCGCTTCCGCGTCGCGGCACCAGCCCTCGTAAGTCGCCTGCGCCTCGTCCTGCACGCGCTCGGAATGCTTGCCGGCGGCCACGAGCCCGGCCGCTTCGACTATCGCCTCGACGCCCATCGGAAAGAGCCTGCTGAAATACACGTCGCCCAGCGTATCGTCGGGGCCGATCTCGCACTCCTTCTGAAGCACGATCGGACCTTCGTCGAGGCCTTCGTTCGGCCTGAAGATCGTGAGGCCGGTGCGCGTGTCGCCACGGATGATCGGCCAGTTGATCGACGACGGGCCGCGATACTTCGGCAGCAGCGAGGGGTGATACTGGATGGTGCCGAGCCGCGGGATCTGCGTGAAGCTGTCGGGCGCGAACTGCAGCACGTAAGCCATCACGCCGAGATCCGCATCGAGCGCTTTCAGCGCCGCGTGCGCATCCTCACCGCGCAGCGACTTGAACTGGTGCACCTTGAGCCCGCGCTCCTGCGCCGCGGCGCGCAGCGGATCGGCTTTCGCGCCGGGCTTCTCCGGCGCGCAGAACACCGCCGTCACCTCGTCGCCGCGCTTGAGGAAGGCCTCGAGTACCGCCTTACCGAAATCCTGCTGACCGATGATCGCTATTTTCATGATTTTCCGAATGCGTGAATAAGCCGTAGGGTGCGCCAATGGCGCACCGCGGTGCGCTACGCGCGCAGCCTACGCCGCTTTTTTCGGTGGCAACGAGAATGCCCCCGCGTTTTTCAGCTTGGACACCTGCTCGTCGGAGTAACCGAGCACCTCGCGCAGTACCTCGTCGGTGTGCTCGCCCAGCGTCGGCGAGCGCTTGATCACCGCGGGCGACGCCGAGAGCTTGATGGGCATACCGACGTTCCACCACTTGCCGCGCTGCGGATGGTCGAGCTCGACCCACATGTCGCGCCCGCGCACATGCTCGTCGTTCGCAAGATCCTCGGTCGACATGATCGGGCCGCACGGCACGTCGAGCGGATTCAGGATCTCCATCAATTCGCGCTTCGTGTACTGCTCCGCGAACTTGTTGATGAGCGTCCACATGAGCTGCTGGTTCTTGCGACGGTCGCCGATCTTCGCGAGCCGTGCATCGTTCGCGAGGTCCGTCACGCCGACCTCCGGCCCAATCCGCTCGGCGAGCTTGGTCCACACCGCCTCCTGCACGACGATGTAGAGCCAGTCGTTCGCGCCGTGCGGCTTGCAGTGGATCGCATTGCCGAGCTGTCCGCCGCCGGAATCGTTGCCCGCGCGCGGCACTTCGCCCATGCCCTTGTAGGTCGGCACGGAGTATTCGGAGAGCTCGCCATGCTGCAGGCGCTGGTGATCGCGGAACTTGACCCGGCAAAGATTCATCACGCCGTCCATCATCGCGACCTCGACGTACTGCCCCTGTCCGGTGCGGTTCGCCTGATGCAGCGCCGCGAGCAATCCGATCGCGAGATGCAGCCCGGTCCCCGAGTCGCCGATCTGCGCGCCGGTCACGAACGGCGGGCCATCGGGCACACCCGTCGTGCTCATCGCGCCGCCCATCGCCTGCGCGACGTTCTCGTAGGCCTTGAAATCGGCGTACGGGCCGCTCGAGCCGAAGCCCTTGATCGAGCCGACGACGATCTTCGGGTTGATCTCGTGGATCTTCTCCCACGTGAAGCCGAGCCGCTCGAGCACGCCGGGCCCGAAGTTCTCCATCATGATGTCGCACTTCTTCAGCAGATCGACGAAAACCTGCTTGCCTTCGGCGGTCTTCATGTTCACGGTGATCGAGCGCTTGTTGCAGTTGAGCATCGTGAAGTAGAGGCTGTCCGCGTTCGGTACGTCGCGCAGTTGCCCGCGCGTCGCGTCCCCCTGCGGCGGCTCGAACTTGATCACGTCGGCGCCCATCCACGCGAGGAGCTGCGAGCACGTCGGTCCCGCCTGCACGTGCGTCATGTCGAGAATTCGTACGCCCTTCAGTGCTTCCATGCTGTCCTCCGGATACCTATTTCTTCTTCGCGCTCGGGTTCAAGCTCGTGATGCGGCCGCTTTCCGTGCCCGCTTTCTCGTCGATCATCGCATTGATGAGCGTGGGTTTGCGCGAGCGCATCGCTTCTTCCATGCCCTTGCGCAGCTCTTCCGGCGTCGTGGCGTAGACGCCGACGCCGCCGAACGCTTCCATCATTTTCTCGTAGCGCGCGTTCTTCACGAATACGAGCGGCGCGGGATCGGCTCCGCCGGTCGGATTGGTTTCATCACCGCGGTACACGCCGTTGTTGTTCATGATCACAACGCATACCGGCAGGTTATAGCGGCAGATCGTCTCGACTTCCATGCCCGAGAAGCCGAAGGCGCTGTCGCCTTCGATCGCGATCACCTGCTGGCCGCTCACCACCGCGGCGGCAACGGAGAAGCCCATGCCGATGCCCATGACGCCCCAGGTGCCGACGTCGAGGCGTTTGCGCGGCTTGTACATGTCGACGATGCTGCGGGTGAAGTCGAGTGCGTTCGCGCCCTCGTTCACCAGGATCGCGTCGGGATTCGCCTTAACGATATCGCGCACCACGTTGAGCGCGCTGTGGAAATTCATCGGCGTCGGATTGCGCGCGAGCATCTCGCCCATCTTGGCGACGTTCTTCGTCTTGCGCTCCGAGATCGCGTTCAGCCAGTCGGACGGCGGCTTTTGCCAATTCGACCCGATGCCGGCGAGCAAGGCCGACACGCACGAGCCGATGTCACCCACGACCGGCGCGTCGATGCGCACGTTGCTGTCGGCTTCCTGCGGGGAGATGTCGATCTGGATGAACTTCTGGGCGCCCCAGGCCTTCGCGCTCTTGCCGCCCCAGGTCTTGCCCTTGCCCTGTGAAAGCAGCCAGTTCAGCCGCGCGCCGACCAACACGACGACGTCGGCTTCAGGCAGCACGTACGAACGCGCGGCAGCGGCCGACTGCTCGTGCGTGTCGGGCAGCAGGCCCTTGGCCATCGACATCGGCAGATATGGAATGCCGGTGCGCTCGACCAGCGTCCGAATGTCGGCGTCGGCCTGCGCGTACGCCGCGCCTTTCCCCAAAATGATCAGCGGCTTTTTCGCGCCCTTGAGTAACCCCAGCGCGCGCTGCACCGCGTCGGGCGCCGGAATCTGGCGCGGCGCCGGATCGACGACCTTGATGAGCGAGTTCCTGCCGAGCTCGGCGTCGATCGACTGCGGAAAGAGCTTCGCCGGCAGATCGAGGTAAACGCCGCCCGGACGTCCCGAGACCGCGGCGCGGATCGCGCGCGCGACACCGACGCCGATGTCCTCGGCGTGCAGCACGCGATAGGCCGCCTTGCACAGCGGCTTCGCGATCGCGAGCTGGTCCATCTCCTCGTAATCGCCCTGCTGCAGGTCGACGATCTCGCGCTCGCTGGAGCCGCTGATGAGGATCATCGGGAAGCAGTTGGTGGTCGCGTTCGCGAGCGCAGTCAGGCCGTTCAGAAAGCCCGGGGCGGATACGGTCAGGCAGATGCCCGGTGTCTTCGTCATGAATCCGGCGATAGAGGCAGCATAGCCTGCGTTCTGTTCGTGGCGGAAAGCGATCACACGCATCCCCGCCGCCTGCGCCTTGCGCGTGAGATCGGTGATCGGGATCCCCGGTAAACCGAAGATCGTGTCGATGCCGTTCAGCTTGAGCGCATCGATGACGAGATTGAAGCCCTCGATCGTTGCCTGTGCCTCGGCGGACGACGTGGCGATTTGGTCTTCAACGCTTCCCATGTGATCTCCTTCGGAGGTGGAACGGTGCGGCAGACGGGGGCTGGAACTATAGACAAGTCAGACGCTTACGGCCTTGACCGCGGTCAAGATGGCGCTTGCGGCGCCAACCGACGTTACGACACGGACGAAGAGCGAGGTCGCCCGATCACATGCAGGCCGTGTTCCCTGCGTGACCGGCTTTCCTTCGATAATCCGGCAATGACTTCATTGGCAAATCACCCCGACGCTGCCCATCTCAGAGTGGAGCTGCGCGAGAACCTGGCGCTGAAAGCGCTGAAGAAAGACCAGTGGCGGGAGCTCGAGCCGCTGCTCGAAGTCAAGGACTACCCCAAGGGGGAAACGCTCGAAAACCAGGGCGATCACTCGATGGAACAGTACTTCGTCATCGACGGAATACTGAAGCGCGTGGTTTCGAACGCGCAGGGGAAGGAGATGATCCTGCGCTTCGCCGCCGAGAGCGACATCGATACGAGCTACGCGGCTTTCCGCCTCAAGAAACCGATCCCATACGCGATCCGCACGGTGACACGCGTGCGCGCGGCCAAGCTCTCGATGCAGCAATGGGTCGCGTTCCTGGAGCGGCATCCGGACATCAAGAGCGCGTTCGAGCTCGAGATCATGAGCCTCATGAGCGAAGTGATGGCGCATACGATCACCCTGCATCTGCTCGATGCGCCGGGGCGCGTGCAGCGCTTCATGCGCAAGCATCCGGATCTCGCCGAGCGGCTCCCGAAAAAGGAGCTCGCCTCCTACCTCAACCTGTCGCCGGAAACGCTCTCGCGCCTCAAACGCCGCGGCAAGATCTGATGCCGGACGCCGCCGTGTACGATCCGCGTTTCGATCCGCTGACCGCGCGCGAGCCTGCGGCGTGCTCGGATTACGCGCCGACCTACTGGGTCGCGACCGCAGGCGCACCGCCGCCGGATGACGGCCGCGTGACCGGCGACATGGACGTGGACGTCGCCGTGATCGGCGCGGGATTCACCGGACTTGCGTGCGCGCTCTTTCTCGCGCGCGAGCACGGCATCCGCGCCACGGTCCTGGAGGCGAACGGCGTCGCCTGGGGCTGCACCAGCAGGAACGGCGGCCAGGGGCAGCTCGCGAGCGGCCGGCTCTACCGCTCGCAGTGGATCGAGCGCTGGGGCCGCGACATCGCGTTGCGGCTGCACGCGGAGATCCTCGAGGGTTTCGAGACATTCCGCGAACTCGTTCGTGAGATCGATTGCGACGCGCGTGAGGAAGGCCATCTCCTGATCGCGCACCGCCGCAAGAAGATGGATTTCATTCGGAGCGAGTCGAGCGTCATGAATCGCGTCTTCGGCTGCCGCACCGAGGTGCTCGATCGCGACGCCGTACACGCGCGCTACGTGAACGACGCGGAATGCCAGGGCGCGCTGTTCGAGCCCGACGGCATCTGCGTGCATCCGCTCAAGCTCGCCTACGGGTACCTCCGCAAAGCGCGGGAAGCCGGCGCGCGCGTGCACACTGCGAGCCCCGTGCTCGACTGGGTGAGCCACAACGGGGTGCACCGGTTGCGCACACCCGGCGGAACGGTGCGCGCCCGCGCAGTCGCCGTCGCCACCGGCGCATACGCGCCGCAGACGCTGCACCCGCTGCTGCGCGGCCGAATTTATCCGGTGCTGTCGAATTCGATCGTGACGCGCGTGCTCGAGCCGGCGGAGCTCGATGCGTGCAAGCTCGAGACCGGCGCGGCGCTCACCGACACCCGCACGCTGCGTTACTACTACCGCAGGCTTCCGGATGGGCGGCTCCAGATCGGCAGCCGCAGCGCAGTCACCGGCGCCGATGCGCAGAACCCCGTTCACCTGAGGCGCCTCACGCAGGGGCTTGCGAAGAAATTTCCGGCGCTCGCGAGAGTTCCGATCGAGTATTCCTGGTGGGGCTGGGTGGACGTAAGCCACGACATGATGCCGCGCGTCGCTCGACCGGACGCGCGCGAAGCCGTGCACTACGCACTCGGCTACGGCGGCAACGGCGTGTCCTACTCGGCGCAGGCGGGCCGGCGCATGGCGCAGCGCATCGCCGGCCGCGGCGGCGACTGGGATTTACCGATCTTCGATTCAGCGCTGCCGGCGCATCCGCTGGCGCCGTTGCGCCGTCTCGGCCAGCGTATGCTTTACGTCTGGCACAACCTCAGGGACGAAGTGCTATGACAGCGCATCGCCTGAGTCGAGGAGCCGCGATCGCGCTCATCGCCGCGTGCGCTGCCAGGTGCTCGGCCCGCAGCAGCGGATCACCATTTAAAGCGCGCTGCGCGCGCACACGCTCGATGCCGCCTCGACGGATCGCCTCCATCGCGCCCCCACGCGCAGCGCTTATGAAGCGGGCGCCGGCGCGGGCTTGCGGCCGCGGTCACGAATGCGGTGGTAGAGCGGCCACAGCAGCATCACGACGCCCAGCGCCATGATGGTGCCCACCAGCCAGTTCGAGAAGAAGATGCTCATGTCGCCCTGCGACATCAACATCGACTGACGGAAGGCATCCTCGGCACGGTCTCCCAGAACGAGCGCGAGCACGAGCGGCGCGAGTGGATACGACAGCTTCTTGAAGGCGTAGCCCGCCACGCCGAAGAGCAGCATGAACCAGATGTCGAGCATCGCGTTATGGACGGTGTAGGCCCCGATCGCGCAGATCACTACGATCACCGGCGCAATGATCGAGAACGGCACGCGCAGGATGGCCGCAAAGAGCGGCACGCACGTGAGCACGATGATGAGCCCCGCGATGTTGCCGAGATACATGCTCGCGATGAGCCCCCACACGAAGTCCTTCTGCTCGATGAAGAGCAGCGGACCCGGCTGCAATCCCCAGATCAGGAGCCCGCCCAGCAGCACCGCCGCGGTCGGGGAGCCGGGAATGCCAAGGGAGAGCATGGGCAGCAGCGCGGAAGTTCCGGCGGCATGCGCCGCCGTCTCGGGGGCGACGACGCCTTCGAGCTGCCCCGTGCCGAACTTCTCGCCCTGGGGCGACATGCGCTTCGCGACGCCATAGCTCATGAACGATGCGGGCGTGGCGCCTCCCGGCGTGATACCCAGCCAGCAGCCGATCAGGCAGCTGCGGATCGAGGTCATCCAGTAACGCGGCAGCTTGGCCCACGTCTCGAACACGATCCTCGGGTTGATTTTTGCGGTGCGCCCCGTAAAAGCGAGGCCCTCTTCCATGGAGAGCAGGATCTCGCCGATGCCGAAGAGACCGATCACCGCGATCAGGAAGTCGAACCCGCGCATGAGCTCGTGCCAGCCGAAGATGAGGCGCAGTTGCCCGGTCACCGTGTCGATGCCGACGGCCGCGAGCGCGAAGCCGAGCATCATCGCCGCCATGATCTTGAACGGCGGCTCCTTGCCCATGCCGACGAAGCTGCAGAACGTCAGGAAGTACACCGAGAAGAACTCCGGCGGTCCGAACTGCAGCGCGAACCTCGCAACGAGCGGCGCGAGGAACGTGATCATGACCACCGCGACGAGCGCGCCGACGAAAGACGACGTAAACGCCGCAGTGAGCGCTTCGCCCGCACGCCCCTGCTGCGCCATCGGGTAGCCGTCGAAGGTCGTGGCAACCGACCACGGCTCGCCGGGAATGTTGAAAAGAATCGAGGTGATGGCGCCGCCGAAGAGCGCGCCCCAGTAGATGCACGACAGCATGATGATCGCCGAGGTCGGCTGCATCGAGAACGTGAGCGGCAGCAGGATCGCAATGCCGTTCGCGCCGCCCAGCCCGGGCAGAACCCCGATCAGCACGCCGAGGCTCACCCCGATGAACATGACCATGAGGTTGAACGGCGTCAGCGCGACCGAGAAACCGTGAAACAGTGCTGCCAGATCTCCCAACTGCCCGTACTCCTTCTTGTCGGCCTTGCTCTAGTACCCGAGGAACGCGAGCGGATCGAGCATTCCCTTGTAGAGCGGCACCTGAAACCAGACCTCAAACGTGAGAAACGCGAGGGCGCTCACCACAAAGCCGAGCACCGCGCTTCTCAGCCAGCCGTACTCACCGAGCCACATCATGAAGCCGGCGATGTACACGGCCGAGGCGAGATACAACCCGATGATCTGGATACCGAGCACGAAAAACGCCGCAGGAATGATGACGGACAGCACCTGCCGCAAAGCCTGCCATCCGACGAATAATTTGCGGCCTGCCGTGGCGCGGCCCCGTACCGCGAAAACGAGGGTTGCCACGCAGGAGATGCAGATGATGAGGCCGATATAGAACGGAAAATATCCGGCCTCGGGGCCGTCCCCGGCCCAGCGCGATCCCAGCCGGTAGCTGTCGTAGACCACCAGCGCTCCGATCGCGAAGAGGATGCACGCCACCACGAGCTCCGCTGCGAGCGTGCTGATGCCGCCGGAATGTCCGGCCGGCTCGGGACTCTGATTCATGATTGGCCTTCTTAAGGCGACGGGTACAAAAAAAGCGGACGGGCGCTGCGCTGCCCGTCCGCGTCGTGCGGCATTACTTCTTGGCCAGGAATCCGGCTCCCTTCATCAGCTCGACGTGCTCTTTTTCCGTTTTCGCGACCCACTCGGCGTATTCCTTGCCGGCCATGAACGTCTGGTTGTACGCCCCTTTCTCCATGTAATCCTTCCACTCCTGCGTCTCGCGGACTTTCTTGAACAGCGCGACGTAGAAGTCCACCGCCTCTTTCGGAACGCCGCCCGGCATGAAGATGCCGCGCAGCATCACATAGTCGGTCGGCACACCCGCTTCCTTGCAGGTCGGAATGTCGTTCCAGGACATCGTGTCGGTGATCTTGTCCTTGTAAGCCATGCGCGTATCGTCGAATACGCACAGCGGCCGGAGCTTCCCTGCGCGCCAATGGGCGACGGCTTCGATGGGGTTGTTCACCGACGAATCGATGTGCTTGCCGACGAGCTGCGTCGCCACCGCGCCGCCGCCTTTGAACGGCACGTAGGTGAATTTCGCGCCTGTCGCCTTCTCGAGACCGACCGTGATGATCTGATCTTCCTGCTTCGCGCCCGTGCCGCCCATCTTGAACTTGCCAGGACCGGCTTTCTTCGCCGCCTCGATGTACTCCTTGGCATTCTTGTAAGACGTCTCGGCGTTCACCCACAGCACGAACTGGTCGAGCGCGAGCATCGCCACCGGCGTCAGATCCTTCCAGTTGAACGGCACGCCGGTCGCGAGCGGCGTCGTGAAGAGGTTCGAAAGCGTAATGATGATCTTGTGCGGATCGCCTTTCGCGCCTTTCACGTCGAGGAAACCCTCGGCGCCCGCGCCGCCCGACTTGTTGACCGGGATGAGCGACTGCTTCATCAGGTTGTGCTTGACCACGATGCCCTGGAGCAGGCGCGCCATCTGGTCGGCGCCGCCGCCGGTGCCGGCCGGAATCACGAACTCGACGGGCTTCGTGGGCTCCCATGCGCCCGATGCCGCCATGGTCTGACCGCTGACTGCGATGCCGAATGCTGCGAGCAGCGGCGCGAAGCCGCGCAAGCTCTTACGCTGAGTCATATGACTCCTCCTTATTGATGCAGGGCATTCACGCCGGGCCCCGGTGCGTTGCCGCCGGGACCTCCTTCTACCTCGCGCGCTATCTTCGGCCAGCGCCCTGCTAAACGAATTGACCGCGGTCAATTCTATGCAAAATCAGCGCGCGACGGGGGTACAACGCGCGGATGGGCGTTTGCGTTGAGTGAGAAACGCGCCGGTGCGGCGGTCATGCCGCCGCTTCGACCCGGTAGATGACCACCGGCACCGGCGCCTCGTTGGCGACCTTCTGGGTCTCGCTCCCGAGACGCGGACCGCGGCGCCCGCGATGCCCGTGGGACGCCATGAAGATGCAGTCGCAGCCCAGCTCCTGCGCTGCTTCCATGATCGCGTCGGCGGCATAGTCGTTCGTTCTGTGCGTGACCTCGCACGGCACTCCGGCAGCCCGGGCCGCGTCGCTGATGACGGACAGGTACTGCGCCGCCGTTCTCTCGATGAGATCGGCATTCTCCTCGGGCGACATGATACCCACCGGCAGGTGATGCGAGTACACGATCGGGGTCGGCGCGGGGGCGGCGAAGAAGCCCGTCACGCGAGCGCCGAGCGCCTGTGCGAGGCCGACCCCAAAGCGCGCAGAGTTGTTCGAGATCTCGGAGCCATCGGTCGGTATCAGGATGTGTCTGAACATGCCGCGCCTCCTTATTTCACGTATGGCAGCACCCAGATCAGCATGCCGAGCACGTAGCAGACGAAGGCCGAAACCAGTGCGAAGGGCATGCTCCACGAGAGGAATTCACGCAGCGACACCTTGCGGTTCTCCTCCTTTTCCGCGATCGAGAGCGCGACGTACAGCGCAGGCGCGCCGGCGACCGTCAGGTTGCTGCCGAGCGTGCCGCACCACAACAGCATCCAGTAGAGCGGCCATGGCTCCACACCGGCCGCGCCGAGGTCCCGGATCGTGTACAGGAACGTCAGGATGTACGCGTCGTGCTCGACCAGACCCACGATCGGGATCGTCACCCAGTACAGCAGCGTCGCGCCAAGCGCATAGTTCTCCGAAAAAAGCGGCGTGATTGCTTTTGCGAGGTATTCGAGCACGTGCGTCTTCTCCAGCCCGCCGACCAGCGCGAACAGCGCGATATAGAAGAAGATGGCGCGCCAGTCGAGCTCCTGGATGATCTCCTCGAACCTCGGCGCCTTCGTGCGCTCGCCCAGAACTTCGAGGATCAGCACGGTGGCCACGGCGCCCGTCATCGCGATGAGCCCGAGCTGCACGCCGAGGTACTCGCGCATCGACATGCCGAAGACCGTCAGCAGGAACATGCCGACGGCGATCGTGGCGAAGAGCCGGTCCGGAATGTGCGCGTCCACGCCGGCTTCCGCCACCGATCTGCGGTGCCCGGCTTTGCGGAAGCCGTACCACCACATGAACGCGAGCGTGGCGACGAACGTCACCATCAGGATCGGGAAAGACGACGGACGGCCCTGGTGCCAGATGAAATCGAAGAATTCGGCCCCCGCGACGCTGTGCAGCATCTGCGGCGGCAGGTCGCCGATGATGAGCGCCGAGCCCATGAAGTTCGCCGCGAGACCGATCATGAGCACGAGCGGAAACACGGGTATTGCGAGCGCGCGGGCCAGTGGCAGCGCAACCGGCGCCATCATCAGGATCGTGACCACGTTGTCCACGAACATCGAGATGATCCCCGCCAGCATCGACAGAATCATGACCAGCAGCGCCGGTCGCCCGCCGGAGAGCGTGAGCGCCTGCACCGATAACCAGCTCGGCACCCCGGACTTGCCGAAATAGCCCGCGATGATCCAGACGCCGACCAGGATCGCCATGACGTTCCAGTCGACGAGCTTGAAAGCGTCGATCTCGGTCATGACGCCCATCCAGATCATGACCGCGACGCCGACGAGTGCCGCCGCCGTGCTGTCGATCCAGTTCGCGACGACCGCGATGATGGTGATCGCGAAGACGGCGATCGTGAGCCACTGCATCAGTTCCATCTGAACTCCCCGGTTGAGAAACTATCGGCCCGCCGGCACGACGTGCTCCGCCGTTGGCGGAGCAGGCGTTTCACCTGTCGACGGTCCTTTTTGTCGCGCATCCGGCACCCAGCCGAGAATCGCGAGCATGAAGAAAAAGCCGACGGTATACGCCAGCGCGACATGCCAGCCGTAGCGCAGCCAGCGGCCGACCGATTTTGCTTCCGGAAATATGTTCGAGAGCGCGACGCCCGCCGACGAACCGAACCAGATCATCGAGCCGCCGAAGCCCACCGCGTACGCGAGATAACCCCAGTCGTAACCGCCCTGCTTCAGCGCGAGCGCGGTCAGCGGAATGTTGTCGAATACGGACGACACGAAGCCGAGCCCGAGAGCCGTTTGCCACGACGCGGCCGGCAGCCGCTCGACCGGCATCAGCGAAGCGCACAGGATGAGCGAGAGCAGGAAGACGCTGCCGAGAAACGCGCCGGGAAGCAGTGCCCAATCCGGCTTGCGCCACGGCGCCGTCACGAGTATCGCGACCCACACGGCCGCACCGATGAACGGGAAGCCGTCGGAAAGCGCGTTGAACTGCGTGTTGACGATCACGTTCGTCACGATCGCGGCGGCGAGAATGACCGCGACAACCGTCACGCGGTTCCAGTCCACCGGCGCAGGCGCCGCGCCCGCGCGCACGATCGGCGAATAGCGGTTCTGCTGAAATGCCGCCGGGATGCCGCACACGATCAGCGCGAGTGCGGCCGCGACGTACGCATCCACCACCTGAATCGCCGGTATGCCGGCGATCCACATCATCGTCGTCGTCGTGTCGCCGACGACGCTGCCCGCGCCGCCGGCGTTCGAGGCCGCGACGATCGCCGCGAGGTAGCCGATGTGCACCTTGCCGCGGAACACGGTCATTGCCATCGTGCCGCCGATCATCGCCGCCGCGATGTTGTCGAGAAAGCTCGAGAGC
>Ga0196978_1000126_pt1 | contig 38397 bp, 40 predicted proteins | sample S3v_2013CmetaG_FD_155491 | JGI IMG/M metagenome (GOLD analysis project Ga0196978, IMG submission 155491) | Soil microbial communities from Anza Borrego desert, Southern California, United States - S3+v_20-13C | ecosystem: Environmental > Terrestrial > Soil > Desert | place: USA: California... | reverse complement strand
GATGCCGCCTGCCGCTACATCTTGGAGATGAGCCGGCACGAGCGACTGAAGAAAGCCGGAGTCCTCTCTGGTAACTTCTGGCTGACGAACTGATGAAGTTGTGAAAGAACTTTTTGCAACCTACTTAATTACCGTCAACGAGTACAACGAGGTGCTTTACGACTGGGTAATCCCACGCCTCTTTAAAGAGGTCTATGACCTAATCCCGTTCGAGTACCACGAGGAGGTCGAGGTCGAACTGGTAAAGGCACCGCCGGAGGGTGTCTACCGTAAGTTGGCCGACCCGAAGCACGTGGTTCAACGTGACGACGAGTTGATTAACAAGAAAGCTCATAAGAGCTTCCACTTGGACACCTACTGCTTCGACTCGCGGCCGGAGCACAGACTGTTCTGGGACCTTCTAAGCGAGCGCCGGATCGGAAAGGTATACTTCACCGGCATGTTGACCCACGGGCAGACAGACTTCTTCATCCAGTACATCGACCCTGAATCGCACACCGTGCGCAGCTACTACCCCGACTTCATGTGCCAAAAGGAAGACGGGTCATGGATGATTGTCGAGGTCAAGCGCGATGACCAGATTGAAACGCCCGTCGTCCAAGCCAAGAAGGAGTCCGCCAGCCAAATCGCCACTGCCAGTAAGATGATCTACAGAATCATAAAGGGCACTGACGCCGCAGCCGGACACTACAGCCAACTCTTCCAGTGAACTCCTGCTACGCCTGGCTACATAGGGGCTGAAACCATTGAAGACTTTAACTCCCGGTTCCGGCAATTACCTTCACGGAAATCGAATAGTGTAGGCCTCCGCCGGGGATTATTGGGGCCGTCTACCTGCACCCTTGTGTTGAGAAAGAACGCGAGCAGATAAATTGAGTGGTATAACCGCTCAATTGCGTGGTATGAACACGCAACGTGAACCAATTGGTAGGGTTACTTTCGCCATAGGGCAGGGCCGAAAGATTTCGGCTGCTGTTCGGCACAACTGCTAGTACGGCAGCACCCTGCTTTGTTAGGTCGGGGTAGGAGGTCATTCTGCAAGCTGCTTTCTGCTCACAGGCTCGTCAACCGAGCCATGAGCGCAGGACGGCGCTTGTACTGCCCTCTTAGTTGTTGGAGGTATTGCTCCCATTCGTCAGCCTGCCCCGAGTGCGCGTAGGCGGCCTTGGCGCGGCGGAGCCAGTCGGCGGCGGCCGGGTAGAGACTGCTCTTAGTGGGTGCGATCAGTGCCTCGGCGTGTTTGACGCTCGCGCGGATGACCCACTCGGGGCGGCGCGTGATGAGGGCGTCAGCCACTATCGCGGCGACCTCGTGCTCCTGGGAGCGCCTGTCCGCGAGGCGAATGACCGCGTCCCACTCCTGCTCCTCGACGAGCACCTCGGCGAGAGGCCGCTTGTCGTAGAACTTTTCCAGGGATGACATGGCCGTGAGCTTCAGCTTAGGCCAGCCTAGGTATTCGAAGCCGTCGCTGCTCTCCTCCAGAAGCGTGAGCAGAATCCGCAGTGCCGCCTCCGCTTCGCCTGCGTCGAGGAACTCCCGCGCGCTCCGCTCGACGCCGCGTAACTCGTCCGTAAGACCGCCGACGTGCCAGTAAGCCTCTGATGCGCGCATGTGATCGAGGCCGTGCATGATGCTGCTCACGCGCCGCCGGTAGACCTCAACGTCCATCTCTCTGCGCCTGGACAATGCGATCTTGCCGCTGCCGGAAACAGACGGCGCGGCGAGCGCCGCCTCAATCAGCTCGTAGAGGTCGGGTTGCTCGCCGAGCAGCCTCGTCAGCAGCGCGAGCAGTTGCTCGCGGCTGAGTTCTGACAATAACTCCGCCGGCTCTTTGCGTAGTGCGAAGCTCTCGGGCTCGTGCGCGTAGGAGAGCAGCAGGGCGATGACGTGCTTGCAGTAGCCCCGAAGTCGTAGGGGCAAGTGCAGGAGGCGGAGCGGACGCCGCCTTCGTCCAACTCGGCGCGGACACTGTAGAAAGGCGCCTCTGAGCCTTCACACACGCCGCTCAGCGTGCGGCCCTGAATAGCGGCGCGCGAGACTGCCTCGCGGCGGAAGAGTTCCGCTGGCTCTGGCGCTCGTGCTCACAACGTTTGCTTTCGCCGGCGAAATACACACTGGCGTCACCGGTCCCAACCCGCAGCCGACGCCGGCAGCGAGTCACACGTCAGAGACAGCCACCGTAAGCGATGAGATGCAGACCGGCGAGGCTGCATCAGCACCCGAGGCGGCGGACACAGTGACGGCGGCCGCGCTGAACCTGCTGCAAAGCGTGTTCGCCTTGCTCTAAAGGGGCAAGCGGTTCAACTTACTGTTTGGCTGTCGTGAGAATCACGGGCGGCGCGGTCGTCGTGTGAGTCCGCGCGAGACTATACAATAAATCTTGCAGGGTGGTTAACGAATTTCGCTCCGCACGGCGTTGGGAAGTGTTGCACGTTTTGAGGTAAGGGGTAATTGACAAATTCCGCGCATTACAGCGTGAAGCGGCGCGTTTGATTAAAAGTTGTTGAAGGCAGCGTGACTGCTCTGCTAATATTTTTTAGGCTGGAGGAAATCGCGATTTCCTCCGCATTTACTACGCACTCCCTCACGCCCTATCTCGCAACGGAGCTAGTTCCCTGAACCTCGCTGCGTCTTGAAGTCTGAGAATCGGCCTTACTGACTGCCTTCAAGCTTTTCCCACGGCCCCGCGGGGCTATGCCCGAAGATTCTTACTTTATTTATGAGCATGACGACTGTTGACGTTATGGCGCGCCCGGATCACGGGCGAGTCGCGGAGTCGGGAACGGCGCTTCTCGAAGGTCTCCCCATCGGCGTCTACCGCACGTCGCCCGAAGGGCGCGTGCTCGCGGCTAACTCGGCGCTGTTAAGGATGCTCGGCTACGCCTCGCTTGAGGAGTTGTCGTCGCGCGACCTCAACCGGGAGTTTGAGCCGGGGTATATACGTTCCGAGTTCAGGCAGACGCTTGAGCGGGACGGCGAGGTCGTGGGCTTGGAGTCGCTCTGGACGCGCAAAGACGGGTTGAACTTTTACGCGCGTGAGAACGCGAGGGCGGTCAGGGACGAGGGCGGCTCCGTTCTTTATTTCGAGGGCACGGTCGAGGACGTCACGAGCCGGAGGCGGGTGGAAGAGGAGTGCCGGGCGCTGCTGGAAATCGTCCAGGGGCTCAACGCCACTTACGATTTGGACGAACTCTTCTCCCTCATCCACCGCGCCGTCGGGAGGGTGCTCTACGCCGAAAACTTTTTAATCGCCCTCTACAACCCGGAGACGGGGTTCCTGCACTTCGAGTTCTTCGTAGACAAGCACGACCCCACGCCGCCGCCGCGCCCGCTCGGCAAGGGGCTGACCGGGTACGTCATAAACAACGATACGCCGCTGCTTCTTTCCCGCGAGGATTTGCAGCAGATGGTCGAGCAGGGTTTGGTCGAAGGAGTGGTCGGCACCTTCTCGGCCTCTTGGCTCGGCGTGCCTCTGAGAACGCCCAACGGCGCAATCGGCGTGCTGGTCGTGCAGCACTACGAGAAGGAGCACGCCTACGCAGAGGGAGATGTCGAATTCCTCACTTCTGTGGCGGGGCAGGTCGCTGTCGCCTTCGAGCGTAGGCGGGCCGAAGTAGCTTTGCGGCGCAGCGAGGCCGAGCTGAAGAAGTTCGCCGCGAAGCTTGAGGCCAGCAACAGAGAGCTACAGGACTTCGCCTCCGTCGCCTCGCACGACTTGCAGGAGCCGCTCCGAAAGATTCAGGCGTTCGGCGACCGCCTCAAGACGAAGTACGCGGACGCGCTCGGCGAGGGCGGCCGCGACTACCTGGAGCGTATGCAGAACGCGGCCGGCCGCATGCAGACGCTCATCAACGACCTCCTCACCTTCTCGCGCGTCACGACGAAGGCGCAGCCGTTCGTCACGGTCGATCTGGCGGAAGTGGCGGCGGGCGTCGTCTCCGACCTTGAGGCGCGCGTCGAGCGCTCCGGCGGGCGCGTCGAGATAGGCGAGATGTTGACGCTCGACGCAGACCCTTTGCAGATGCGTCAACTGCTTCAGAACCTGATCGGCAACGGCTTGAAGTTCCACAAGCCGGGCGAGCCGCCGCTGGTCAAGGTCTGGTGCGAGCGCGTGGCGCCGGGTGTTGACAACGAGGGAGCCGCGGGGGGCGACCTCTGCCGCGTCTTCGTCGAAGACGATGGCATCGGGTTCGACGAAAAGTACCTCGACCGCATCTTCACAGTCTTCCAACGCCTCCACGGCCGCCACCAGTACGAGGGGACGGGCGTCGGGCTCGCCGTCGTCCGCCGCATCGCCGAGCGGCACGGCGGGGGCGTCACCGCCGCGAGCGAGCCCGGCCGCGGCTCGACCTTCGTCGTCACGTTACCCATAAACCAGCACACGGGAGAGAGAGACTGATGAGCGCCAGCGCGAGACCGATCACGATTCTTATCGCAGACGACGACGCCGACGACCGCATGATGGCGAGCGAGGCTCTTGAGGAGAGCCGCCTCGCCAACGACCTGCGCTTCGTCGAGGACGGCGAAGAACTGCTCGACTACCTCTACCACCGCGGCCGGTTCGCGGGCGAGGGAGAGTCGCCGCGGCCGGGCCTGATATTGCTCGACCTGAACATGCCGCGCATGGACGGGCGCGAGGCGCTGCGCGAAATCAAAGGCGACCCGGCGCTGCGCTCCATCCCCGTCGTCGTCCTCACGACTTCCAAGGCCGAAGAGGACATCTACCGCACGTACGACCTCGGCGTGAACTCGTTCATCACGAAACCCGTCCAGTTCGAGGGGCTCGTCGAGGTGATGAGGACGCTCGGCAAGTACTGGTTCGAGATCGTGGAACTCCCCGACGCCGCCAACGCCTCCTGAGGCGAGCGCGCGGGCGGGCGACGCCTCGCAAAATGGACACACAACCTATCAGAGTCCTGCTCGTAGACGACGACGAGGACGACTACGTGATGACGCGCGACCTGCTGGTCGAACTCGGCCGCGGCGCGTTCCTCCTCGACTGGGTCTCTTCTTACGAGGAGGCGCGCGCGGCCGTCGGGCGCGGCGAGCACGACGTGTACCTGCTGGACTACCGCCTCGGCGCGCGGAGCGGGCTCGACCTGCTGCGCGAGGCGGGCGCAGAAGGTCGCGGCGCGCCGATGATTCTGCTCACGGGGCAGGGCGGCGACGAGGTGGACGCTGAGGCGATGAGGGCCGGCGCGGCGGACTACCTCATCAAGGGAAGTCTCGAAGCCCCGCTCCTCGGCCGCTCGATACGCTATGCGGTCGAGCGTGCGCGCGCGTCGCGCGCCCTGCGCGAGAGCGAGGAGCGTTACCACCGTCTCGTCGAACTCTCCCCGGACGCCATCCTCGTCCACGCCGCCGGCGAGATCGTCTTCGTCAACGGCGCGGGCGTGAAACTACTCGGTGCCGGCGCGCGGGAGCAGATAGTCGGCAGGCCCATCAACGAGTTCGTGCGCCAAGACCGTCAGGAGGGCGTCGGGCGAAGGCTCTGCGGGGCCGCGGGCGACGCGGCCTTCCTCGAAGAGAAGCTCGTGCGTGCGGACGGGACGGAGGTCTGCGTCGAGGCGGCGGCCGTGCCCTTCGTCTACAAAGACAGGCCGGCCGTGCAGGTCGTCGCGCGCGACATCAGCCGCCGCAAACAGATGGAGGAGAAACTCCTCCACGACGCCTTCCACGACGCGCTGACGGGGCTGCCGAACCGCGCCCTCTTCATGGATCACCTCCGGCTCGCCGTCGAGCGCGCCAAGCGGCCGAAGAAGAGATACCTCTTCGCCGTCCTCTTTCTAGACCTCGACCGCTTCAAGGTCATCAACGACAGCCTCGGCCACACGATGGGCGACCAACTGCTGGTCGCCACGGCCACGCGCATACAGAAGTGCCTGCGCCACCTCGACACGGTCGCGCGCTTCGGCGGCGACGAGTTCGCAGTCCTCCTCGACGGCGTGGAGGACGTGAACGACACGATCCGCGTGGCGCAGCGCCTACAGCGCGAGCTGACCACGCCGATCAACGTCGGCGGCCACGAGGTCTTCACCTCCGTGAGCATCGGCATCGCGCTCTCGAACACCGGGTACGAGCGGCCGGAGGAAGTTGTGCGCGACGCCGACACGGCCATGTACCGCGCCAAGGCCGCGGGCAAGTCGCGCTACGAAATCTTCGACACGGGCATGCACTCGCGCGCCGTCGCGCTCCTGAAGCTGGAGACGGACCTGCGGCGCGCGGTCGAGCGGGAGGAGTTCGTCGTACACTACCAGCCCATCGTCTCGCTCTCCGACGACTCGATCCAGGGCTTCGAGGCGCTGGTGCGCTGGCGTCACCCGGAGCGGGGCCTCGTCACGCCGGCCGAGTTCATCCCCGTGGCCGAGGAGACGGGGCTCATCATCCCCCTGGGCCGCTGGGTTCTGCGCGAAGCCTGCCGACAGATGCACCGCCTGCAAGCGGCCTCCGTTTCGCCGCGGCCCCTGAGCCTGAGCGTCAACCTCTCGGGCAAGCAGTTCATGCAGCCCGACCTCGTCGGCCAGGTGAAACAGATTCTGGGCGAGACGGGCTTCGACCCGCGCCGCCTTCATCTGGAGATAACGGAGAGTTCGGTCATCGAGAACACCGAGACCGTGACCGAGATGCTGATGCAACTGCGCGCGCTCGGCGTACGCCTCAGCATGGACGACTTCGGCACCGGCTACTCTTCGCTCTCCTACCTGCACCGCTTCCCAATCCACACGCTGAAGATTGACCGCTCCTTCGTCAGCGGCGGCGACGGCGAGAACGAGATCGTCCGCACCATCATCATGCTCGCGCGCAACATGGGCATGGACATCGTCGCCGAGGGCGTCGAGACGAAAGAGCAACTCGCCTACCTCAAGGAACTGAAGTGCGAGTACGGCCAGGGCTTCCTCTTCTCCCGACCGCTCGACCTCGACACCGCCTGCAAGCTGTTGGAGAGCGCGGACGCCGGCCTCACGGACATGCTGCAAGAGCTCGGCTGAGGCGGACAATCGCACGCCCACCGCATGCGCCTGTTTGCTGGCCAGCGAAGACTCTTCAGCCTTGCTGTTTCTTTAAGGCTATAGTCTACGGATACAACTGGTGTGGCGGTCTTCAACGCGTCACGCGAAAGACGTATTCGTCTACCTCTTCTATGCGTCCGCCTTCGCCTATGCCATTCAATTTGAGGATGTGATCGGCAGGGGGGAGGAGTTCGGCCGGAATCCTAAAGGGGATCGCTCTGCCGCGTGAGGTGGTTTCGGCATGTAGGCCGCCGACGGAAAGCTGCTCGGTATCACCGCCCTTCTGGAAGACCACTTGGTAGCTTGGGTATTCATCCTTAACCAGCATGAGCCACAGCTGTACGACCGTGCCGCTCGCGGGGTGCTGTAGGACGTTCGCCTCCCTGCCACCACGCATGTCGAGGGGCGACAACACCACCCAAGATGGGCCATCGGAAGCGGGTTGTTGATTCAGCCGCTCCATCTCCCGCCGGAAATCCGCGAGCTCCTTCCCCCGCTGCCGTGTCCCGGCCAGCCAGTTCAGGCCCAGAACGGCGGCGAGGAGTAACGCCAACGATGCTGGCACGAGTACCGAAGGTTTACGCCAAGGCAGCCCACGACCGAACTCACTTTTCCTAAAGCCGGGCGTGCTAATCTCGCCGCCCGGCTCAGTAGGGTGCGCGGGCGCTCCCGCGGCCATATATTTTCTTAGCTTACCGGCGAGCCTGACCCTCCTGCGCTGTTCCGGCGTGGAGAGGAAATGCCTTACAAACGACGCCTCCTCGGCCTCCGAAAGTTCGCCCGAAAGGTAGGCTTCCACCAACTCGTCTTCGACGACTAAGGCCAACTCCTTGAAGTCGCGGTCAGTGATGAACCGCTCCTCGACGGACTCCTGCTCGCCCTCGCCCAATTCGCCGAGCAGGTACCGCCGTAGCCGAAACTCTTCTTCGTTTGCCTCTTTCATCGCCGTTACCTTCTTCAGTAGCTGAGGCACAACACGATAATGAATAATCTCTCAATTCATTTCACGGCGCGAGCCTTTTTCCGTGCATTCTCCGATGCATTTTTCTAAACCGGCGCGGATTCGGTAAAGCCTGACCCTCAGGTTGTTGATGGAAATGCCGAAGCGCTCGGCCAGCGCCTTGCGCGCCTCGATCTTGTCGCGCTTCTCCAGCGCGTAGTAGACCATGATCAGCTCCCGGCTCTCAGCGTCCAACTTCCCGACGCACAGCCCCAGGCACTCGTGTTCCAATTCTGAGTCGTCTTCCGTAACTTCGGAGGCATCTACAGTCAGGCGGGCGACTTCGTCCAGAGGCGCGTGGGACTTCATGCGCCGCCGGCACTCGTAAAGAAGCTTCTTGGCGACGCCGTAGCAGTAGTGCGCCGGGTCGCCGACGTAGGACCATCCCGGGCCGCCTAAGCGCGCGGCCGCGCGGTCGAAGACCTCGTCGGCCAGCCCCTCCGCGTCGGCGCAGCCTTGCCAAGTGAAGAGCTTGATGAGGCTGTGGCGGATGTCTTCGTACCTTCTGCCGGCCTCCTCGGGGTCTTCGCTGAGCCACGCGAGCAGCCGGTCGAATTGATCCTGCGTCATGGGCTGTCGTTTGGGCATTTAATCGTGCGCAGCCTGCGCGGCCGACTTAACCCCCGTCGCGACCCTGCGGGCCGCGCGCCGCCTCAGCAGAATGGTGAAGCCGACGCAACCGAGAAATACCGCCAGCGCGACGACGAGAGACGCGGCGGGGCGCGCGCGCCCGACCTGAATGTGCTGCCTGTACTCGCCCTGAATGAAGAAGCCTGCCCAGTAATAAGGCTGCTGCCATCTTTTCTGCCGGCGCATGGCCTCCTTGGCCGACCTGAGCGCCGCGGCGGGGGGAAGGCCGTCCTTCAACATCGCCTCGTAGAAATGGCGCATCAGCTCGGCGGTGGCCGCGTCGTCAACCTTCCAAAGGCTCGCCACCACACTCTTCGACCCGGCATACAGGAAGGCGCGCGTTAGGCCGACGAGCCCCTCGCCCGCAACATCCTCGCCGAGCCCAGTGTTGCACGCGCTCAGGACGACGACCTCCGCCGGCAGGTCGAGGTTATAAATGTCGTGCAGTTGCAGGAAGCCGTCGGCCTGCCCGCCCTCCTTGTTCACGAGCGAGAGGACGATGCCGGACATCTCCGGGTGTTCGCTGTTGACGAGCCCGTGTGCGGCGAAGTGGACGATCTGATACCGACCGAGGAGCGGGCTGATGGCCGTCTCGCGGCTGGCCTCGAAATCCGTCGCCATCATACAGCTGCCCGAAGGCACCAGAGACATGATTGCCTCCGCCTCGTCCGACGTGTGCCGCAGACGCGGGATGCCCGAGGCCGCGCCGAGCCCGCCGAACTTGCGCAGCGCGCGCAGCGCGGGCGCGTCATGCTCCGGCCCGCGCGGCGGGTTTCTCGCCAGCAGCGCCTGCCCGACCTGCGGCACCCGCGGGTCGCTCGTCTCGTAGACAGGGTCGGCAAGGACGGCTGCAAGGTCGGGTGCGGGTTCGTCGCGCGGCCGCCCACGCCGCAGGCTGATGAGCGCAGACATCGAAGGTAGACTGACGATCTCATGCTGGGAGACCAGTGGGGGCCGCCCTTCGCCCGGCGGCGAACCGGGCAAGGGGAGCGCGTCGAAAGGGATGTACTGTAAGACTCCATCGGCGACAATCAACAGCCGTCGGTCGCCTAGCTGCGAGGCGGCGGGCGCGAGCAGCATCCGGCTCAGTTCAAGCGCCTTCTCCTCGTAAGCCATGTCCGCGGCGGCGACGCCTGCTTGATAGTCGGCGTCGATCTTCCCGTCGGCCGACTGCCGAGACGTGAGCAGGCGGTAAACTTCGCGCGCACTCGCTTCGAGTACGGCCCTGCCGGGCAACTCGTAGCTGGCGAGCGAGCCTGCCGTCACCACCCAAAGATAGCTCCTCTCCTCCCCCAAAGAGTATTCGAGCAGCGCGGTGTTCTCGTCGCGCAGTTCGGCCTGAATATCTTCAAGGGTGATGGGCTTGGGCTGCGTCAGGGCCGCGTAACGCGGGCTCTGCTCCCTGATCTGTGACTGCACCATCTGGTACTCGGCGGTCAGCTCGCGCAGTTCTCTCGCGGCCTCGGCCGCCTCGGTCTCGGTCTCGGCGCTGCCGGAAAGTAGCAACTGCCGCCGCGCCTTATCCCGTAGCGCCTGTTGCAGGGCGCGCTCGCGTTCGAGCAGAGTGGGCTCCACACCGCGACGGATGTTGGCGCCGTTTTCGGCGAAAATCTCAAGGAGCGAGCGTGCGCGCCCGCGCTCACTCGCCAGCAGCGCGGCGGCCGCGTACTGCCCGCCGGGCCGCAGCCTGTCGAGACGCATGAGCAGGTCTACGTAGAGGCCGTAGTACCTGTGGACTGACGCGAAGTATGACGAGCGGTGGTCTGGCCCCACGACATACGTGCGCAAGGTCTCGATGAGCTGGACGGCCTGCTCGGCGTAGTCGAGCGCCCCTTCGAGGTCGCCTAAATCGCGGGCCGCGAGCGCGGCGCCATACAGCGTATGGCCCTCGGCCTCGCGGTCGCCGGAGGCGCGCGCCAGCGGAAGCGCCTGCTGGTGGAGGGCCAAAGCCCTCCGCTTGTCGCCCGAGTCGAAATCGAGGCCCGCGAGGCTGTTCAAGACGATGGCCTGGCCCCGGCGGTCGCCCATCTGGCGGTAGAGTTCGAGCACCCTGTTGTACTGTCCAAGCGTCGCGCCGCGTCCGCCTCTGGCGCGGTAAATGGCGGCGATGTCGGTCAGCGCATAAGTCTCTATGCGCTTCTTATTCGCGCGACGGCTCAGCCGGACACAGCGGCTGTAGCGTGTGAGCGCCCGACGGTCGTCGCCCATCAGGCGATAGATTCTGGCGATGCGGTACTCAGTGCCGGCCGCGAAATCAAAGCTCTCGTTCACGAGAAAAAGTCTTAGCGCCTGCCTGTAGTGATCGAGGGCGACGAGTTGCTTCCCGATGCCTTCGTAAGCTTGTCCGAGGCCGTTGAGCGCGACGGCCTCGCTCTGGCTGTCTCCCGATGCGCGGGCGATGCTTAATGCTTCTAGGTGGAGTTCGAGCGCCTTCTGCTCCTGCCCCTTCAAAGACTGGACTGCCCCCGTCGCGGAGAGCGAAAGCGCTTCCACCGTGCGGTCGCCGGACGCACGAGAGAGAGAGAGAGAATCCGCGAACTGCGCTGCGGCGGCGTCCTGCTCACCCGAACTGGATAACGCATAGCCGAGGTTGAGGCGGGCCGCGCCCTCGCCCCTCGCATCGCCGACCTCTACCCACAGCGCGAGCGAGCGACGGAAGTAGCCGAGCGCTTTGAGGAGCGTGCCCTTCGAGTAGTAGACCTCACCCATGTTGTTGAGCGCTGCGGCCAGACGGCGCTTGTCGTCCGGCGACGCCCCGGCGTAGTCCTGCTGGTCGTAGTATTCGAGGGCCGCGTCCAGGTACGTCTGCGCACGGTCGTTATCGCCGAGATAGGAGAGCACGCGGCCGGCTGAACTGAGTGCCTCATTCTCCCTCCGCCTGTCGCCCACCCGCCTGCTCTCGGCCACGGCTGCCAGCAGGTGACGCAACGCCTGCCGGTATTCCCCGAGTGCGAAGCGTGCTTCGGCGGCGCCGCTCAGTGCGTCAACGGCGCGGCCTATTTGCCCCGCCGCAACCCACGCCGCATGCGCCTCCATGAACTTGCCCGCGGCCAGACGCAGAGAGTCCTTCCCCCACTCGCCGCGTAGCCGCGCAGCCTCCGCGGACGCCTTCACTGCCGCCCCGCGCCACAGGTCGCGCGCGCCCGCGCGCGGCGGCTGTTGAGCGTGCGCGGCCAGGCAGAGGGAAAACAGCAACGTGAATCGGACACGGAGCCGGAGTGTTACGAGTCGATGAGGTCTGGTGCGAGGCGGACTGTGATTGATGTGTCCGGACATACGCAGTGCTCGTCTGGCATGTAATGGAAGGGAAGTTATTCTGCGCGTCTCGGCGCTACTATCCGAAAGCAGGCAGGATTCGAAAGGTTATGTCTCCGGGCACAAATAGTGACCCGGACTATTTAACATTTATGGGGGCGCGATTCAATAGCACGCCGGTCGGCGGGGGCTGAGGTGCGGCCGACAGTATTCGGGCGGGAAAAGGAGCGGGGCGGCCGCGTAAGGGCCGCCCCGGTGGTGAGGACAGAATTGCGTGTGTCGGCCGCGTCTCGTGAGGCCGGCGAAGGGCTATTTGGTTCCGTCGCGCAGGGCGTCACGCGGCTTTAACTTGCTGCCGCCTTCTTCGCCGCCGGCCGCCCTGATCTCCTCCTTCGTGCCTATGCGGAAGGTGTCTCCCCCCGCGTGTGAGGACGAAGGCTGAGTCGCCCCCTTTGGCCCCTGCCCCCCTGCGACCTCGGCGCTCGACTCGACGCCGGCCCCCTCATTCTTCTCGTCTACGGACATCTTCACTTCTCCTTTCTTGGGCGTAAACAGCATGCCGCCAGCGCTTCGCTCTTCGGTCGAGATGACGGCCTCACTTCTCTATGTTCGAGGCGGGAAAACATTACAAGCCGCGCAAAAATTTCGGCCGAAAGGATGCCGTGTAATGTTTCGCGTAAATTTTCATATTCGAAGAAACCTCCCTGCGGGGCGAGGTGTCTTGCGACGACGGCCGCGGTGAATAGCGCGGGTCTCGAAACGCCTGCGCCCGAGGTTGCGCAAAGCGGCTGCGGAGTATGCGCGGAGGGTTTGGCGGGGCCGTTGATGCAGGACGAACTACCCGAAGACAAGCCGGCCGAAAATAACGGCGCTGCGGCGGGCGTAGCCACACCCGTGTGCGACGACAACGCACAGGAGACCCCGCAGCCCGTCATCGAGCAGCCGCGCACGGAGTCCGGCGGCGGCGACGAGGGCGCGGCGGCGGAGCCGCCGGCAGAGACGGCCGCAGGTCAGGTCGAGAACCGCGTTCAGCAAAGTCTCCACGAGTCGCCTGCGGAATACGTCATCGGTGTCAGCGGTAACGGCGCGAAGCTTTACAGTAGCGTCACACACCATCATTACGGCACCACGGCCGACGACAAGCCCAAGGACTTAGCCCAATACATCTCGAAAACCCCGTTGCCGCCCGCCCGACGCACGTACAAGAGCATAGACGATTCGGACATCAACGGATATGTCGGCGTGCTGCTGACCCAAAGGATTCTCCTGCTCGGCTGCCGCAACAAGACAGTGGCGCTCAACGTCGCCAAGTCCATCGCCCACGACAGCCCCGCGGCCGGCAAGCACTTGGTGACGGTGAAGGCGAACTGCGAGGGCACCTACACAGTCGAGGACTTAATAAAGCAGCTTGCCGCCCATAGAGAGAACGGCAGGCAGGAGGGCCGCAGCTCGCGGCAGCCGCCGAACGCCGTCTGGGTGTGGGAGGCGAACGACGTAGGCGAAGGCAACATCAGCGACATCTCCAACACGATCTTGGACTCGCTCTTTCTGAGCGGCGGGCACGTAGACCAGTACCAAGCACTATTAAGCGAGAACGGGCTTTACTTAATCTGCGTTATCCCGCCGCAGAGGCTACAAGACTATCGCTCCAACTTCGAGGTCGATTTGCAAAGCTGGGAGATAGACTTCCTGAGCCCGATGCTGGAGGAGCACGGGCTGAGTCAGGTCGCAGAACTGTCCGAAACCATCGTCGGGCAGCGGCAGCAGGGGAAGTGGGACGAGGACGACGCGGAGTTCCATAAGGAGATAGACAGACACCTGAGGGCGCGCAACCTGCCCGCCGTCGTCGCCGATAAAGCCCGGCCGGATTACGTCCGCCTCGACGTGGAGCAACTCTTCCCTCCGGAACGGAAAGACCCGCTGGCCGACACTGTGCTCTACTGCGCGACTTACTACCCAGGCCTCTCCCCGCAAGACTTCTCCCAACTGGTCCAACTGTTCTTAAACGACGAGGCCGACGACGAGGAAGTAAAGAGGAGTACAGACCAGTCCCGGAACGGTGGCCCTGCCGCCCCGGCGCCCGAGCCGCCGCTGACTCGACGCTGGCAGCGCGACCCCGGCGCCGTCCTGCGCCGCTGCAGGCTGGCCGCCCTGACGGACGAGAACAACAAGCGCGTGGTCGATTTTCAGGTTGACGGCCTGAGGAGCCGGCTGAGCCGCCACATACGGGACGCCGACTACTTCTTCTACGAGTCGAAGTTCGCGCTGATGCGCAGGCAGGGCCTCCTCTTCAGCCCGAAGAAGAAGATCGCGGACGGGGCCAGACAACTGCTGGTGGAGATGGCGGCGCAGTACGCGCCAAGCGAGGTGGCGAACTGGCTCTACGAGATCGTCTACGAATTCGAGCAGACGGCGCAGACCGCCGACCTGCTTCGGGGGCATTCGCAGCTCTTTCAGCTACTCCCGGACACCCACGTCAAGGTCGCGCGCCGTTACGTCTGCCACGGCCTGAGCCTGGTCTTGAACAGGCTCGATAAAGAACCGACCTTGCATGAGGCCGCGCGGCTGTTCTGGCTCAAGTTGCTCCAGACTCAGCGGCAGTGGTCTCTGGACCTGCTCCGCCAGATGGGCAACTCCGCGCCGGCGGAAACACTCGACTGGCTGAAACAGTTACTCGAACAGGGCACGAAGGAGATCCGGGAACAGGCCCAGAGTTACCTGCTGGGTTACCTGCTGCGCCGGGACTCGCTGATCTACCCGACGCTGAAAGAGCTGATGCAGTGGCCGCCAGCCGGGCGGGCCGGGCGCGCGATGCAGACGCTCCTGATCGTCTACGGCGTCGAGACCAACCGGAAGTTGCCGCAACAGGATTACGGCAAGTGGCCCAGCCCCCACCCACTTTTCGGCTTCCGGGACGGCGGTGAAGCCCGCGAGTATTTGGGGCTCCTGATCGGCTGGCTCTTCGACGCGGCTTTCGCAGTCGATGCGGATGGCGGCCTGTCCATCATCGCCGACATCGTCGCCGGCTGGTACTTCATCCTCACCCCTCCCTCACATCCCGAGCCCGCAGAGATTGATGATGCGCGCGCGTGCGAGGACGAACTGGACTCCAGTGCCGTCCGTCAACTCCTTCTCGAATGCTTGGCGCGGTACTGCTCCCGCCCGCAGAGGCGCGGCCTGTTGGAGACTTGGGAGGAGTTCAGAAATAACATCCTGGAGGATGTGTCCCGTCTCGAGGAAGTCGCCGACCGGCTCGCCGAAGACTCCCTGAACGCCAAGCTGATGAAGGACGCGGCGGCTGCGCAGCGGAAGTTGCTCGGCACGAGGGCCCTGTTGGGCCAATTGCGCAAGGAGTTCATGTACTGCGCGGCAGAGGTCGCGCACGGCTGAGGGTCAACCCATGAGTAACACGATCAATCTGGACAAGGTCATACGCAAGCTGGACGGGCAGGCGGCAACGCCGGTGGCGGGCGAGGAAGTCCTGGTGACGATTGACCGCAGGACGGGCAAGGCGGTCGCAAAGACTTTCGGCGTGCGCTTCGGCGGCAACTACACGGACTACCTCGTCGCGAACGACCGCAACCCGGCGTGCTCCGGCAGCGGGAAGCTCGCGCCCTACTACGTCCGCGACGCGCAGAAAGAACGGACGCTGGCCTTAGACATCAGCGTCTCGGTCTGCTCCTGCCCACAGGGTCAAGAGGTCAAGGTCGCGGAGTCGCTGCACGGTGAGTTGTCGCCGTCGCGAATCTTCGCCGGCCTGCTTGAGCGTTGGGTGCGCGAGTTCATACCGCCCGGCGACGAGGGCCGCTTCATCGACACTTACGAAATCGCCCGCGGGCCTCTGGAAAGCCATCTCGCCAGTCGCGCGTCCACCCAGACCGGCCTCGCGTTAGGGACGAAGGTCTCGCTCAGCGGCGAGGCCGCGGTACCGCGCGAGATCATCATCGGGCCCATAGAAATGAGCGTGCGTTTGCAGGACTATAAGCAGCAGCAGAGCCTCACGGTCGAGGGTGGGCTGACGCTCGACGACCAGAACCACGTGAGGGCATACGTCTTTCAGGAGAGGCAGGAGTCGCCAGAGGAGCTATTCAAACGCCACCTGAAAGAGTATTTCGAGCGGCGCGTGACGTTCAAGCAGTTCAGCCAAGAGCTGCAATACCCTCACCTCAAGCAGCCGATGCTGCAAGCCTTGAGCGCGGCGCTCCTGCAAGTCGGGCGGCGCGTCAGCTTCATCAACTTCTCGCCCGGCGAAGGGAAGACCGCCAAGCCGCCGCGCGAGTTCGTCGCGGTCACCTTCCCGTACAACCACAGCATCCCCGGCCGCGCGCAGCCCGTCGTCATACACAACACGGTGCAGCTTTACTGTGACAACTCCGTGGCCTTCCTCGCCAGCGGCGTAGACGATTTGGAGGCGTGGGTCAAGGGCACGCTGAACGTCATCCTCAAGCGCCACCTCATCGGCAAGACCTACGTAGACCTGCTGCTGCGCTTCTCACCGATTGAGCAGAACGTCAAGCGCGAGTTGAGCGCGCGCGCGGCCGACGTGGGCTACAAGGTTGACCACCTCGTCTCCATCCCACACCTGAAGGAGCTCGACCTCGTCAACCCCTTCGACCTGAGCTTCGACGACACCTTCGAGACCAAGCTCGACAGGTTCGAAGTTCAGCTCAAGTTCGACCTCAGGCTCCGCGTCCCGAACCTGCAAACGGTCGAGACGTACCTGAATCGGGACGAGAACGTAAAGGACGAGATCAGGGCCGTGGTGCTGAGCGAGACCCGCCGTCTCCTCCGCAACGTCCACCCGGAGCGGTTCTACCTCCACTTCAACCACCCGGACGATAAGGCGAAAGAGCCCGCCGAGCGTCAGGCCGTCAAGGACCTGATCGACGAAAAGATTAGAGAGAACCTGAAGCGGGAGTTCGGTGCCGAACTCCTCGGGCTTACGACGCGCGTCGGTCGGACCGACCTGACGGATCGCTACAACGAGCTGTGCTTCGTCATACGCGAGTTCCGCGTGAGCATCGAGCCGCACGACCCGCAGGGCACCGAGTCGCTGACCCTAACCGGCAACTTCGAGGTGCGCGGCGTCTACCCCGACTCGAACGGGTGGCAGCGCTTCAGCTCCATGCGCCTCGACCTCGACGGCCTACAGACACAGTTGCAGAACCATCTGAAGTCCGAGCTGAAGACCTACTATCAGTCTGGCTTCATGTTCCAGAACCAGGTCGCGCGGCGGCAGGTGTTCAAGGTCGTCGAGAGCTACGCCACGCAATACATGCGCCGCGAGTTCGGACTCATCATCCACCTGACCAACCTCGACCGCAACACGACGGAGGCCGAGAGGAGCCAGCGCGGCCTGCTCAGCGAGTTGGAGGAGGAGAAGCTGAACGCAGCGCGGGAGCAGGGCAAGCTCCTCGTGGATAAGATCAAGGCGCTGAAGAGAAGGCGCACCATACTGTTCTTCTCCCCCGACGATAAGGAAGAGGTGGAGGAGATTAACAATAATATCCGGCTCCTGGAAGAAGAGCTGGACTCCATCACCTCGCCGCGCTTCGGCCAGCACCACCTAGCGACGACGTTGGAATCACAACTGCCCGACGATCTGCCGCGCGAAGGCGAAGTAAATCACGTCTCCGTCCAGTACGAGCTGGACTCCGAGACTAAAGCACAACTGGCCGAATGACCACCCGACGGAAAGAGGAAGACCATGCCGGACAAGATAAAAATTCTGTACCTCGCCGCAAACCCCTCGGACACGGGCCACCTCCGTGTGCAAGACGAGGCCCGCGACCTGCAAGAGCGCATACGGCTCGGCACGCGCCGCGAAGAGTTCGAGTTCATCTACTGCCCGGCCGTGCGGCCCAGGGACTTCCTGCGCGGGTTGCAGGAAGTCCAGCCGCACATCATACACTTCAGCGGCCACGGCAACTACGACAAACAGATCGTGCTTCAGGATGACGCGGGGCTGAGTTGTCCCGTCGCGCCGAAAGACTTGGCGGGGATGGTGGAGCTGTTCAAGACCAACCTCAAGCTCGCGCTGATGACCTGCTGTTACGGGCGCACGCAGGCGAAAGCCCTCAGACGCGTGCTGGACTTCACCATCGGCATGGGAGAGCCCATCTCCGACGCAGGCGCCGTGGGTTTCTCCGCCGCGTTCTACCAAGTCCTCGCCTCCGGCGGCTCAATCAAGCAGGCTTTCGAATCCGCGCGACTGCTCACGCGCATGGAAGGCCGCCCGGTCTTCAAAGTCTCCGACCTGCTCGTGCGCGAAGGTGCCGAGGCCGAGTTGAACGAGCCCTTCGTGGGCGTGCCGCCGCCGCGCAATGATGTGCCGCCGCCGTCACCGACACGCACTTCGGGCGGCGGCAAAAGCGTGATTCAAAACGCAAGAGATGTACAGAATGCTAACTTGATTGGCGTAGCCGGCGACCACACCGACGTGCGGACATATGGTAAGGACTGATGCCGTCGCCGCGCCGGACGGCGACGGCATCGGTTGGGCGTCAACCCGGTTCGAGAACGATGGGCTGTAAGGTAACTGTCTTGCGTGCTCGACTCCACGGCGAGTTTCTCGCCGCGCAGCGCCAGGACCCTGTCACGCGCAAGGTCTTCAAGACCGGCGACAGGGTAACGCTCTGCGCCGCCTGCCTGCTGCCGTTCCTCGAAGACAGCTGGTGCGGCATGGGCGGCACGCACTGCGAACAGTCCGCAACCGTCGGGCTAGAAGCTTTCGAGTCGGCGGCGCCCGCCGACGGGGGGGGCGCCGACTCGTCCGACGGCGTCGGCGTTACCGACGGTCGGCCTGACGCAGAGGCGTCGGACTCTGTCCTAAGGCTGCGGCCCGTACCCTGTAAGCTGCGAGAGGTGCCCGTCAGACTACGGGGCTAGCTGTAGGGACGCTTAACTGGGGTCATCATGAATATTGTGGCCAGAATCCTGCTTTACCTGTCTAAGACCGACAGCCGCCTGATAGGGCTATGCTCGGACTCGGCCTACAAGACTCAGGTCGGGTACGGCGTCTTCGTACTAATCGTCGGCATCTTCGCTTTCACCTCTTCATCCTACGCCTTACGCACCACGCTCGGCGACAGCTACGCCGTCTTCGCGGTCGCAGCCGTCTACGCCGCGCTCATCATGTTCATTGACCGCGAGATCGTGTCGGCCGCCAACAAAGGGAAGGGCATGATTGTGACCCGCTTGGCGCTGGCGGTCTTCATCGGCCTCGTGATCTCGGTGCCGATTGAATTGAAGCTCTTCGAGAAGCAGATAATCCAGCAGCAGAAGCTGATTGAGAACGCCAACAACTCGCCCTACTTGGAAAAGAAACAGCAGGCGGAGGCGCAGTACCGCGAGCGCATCGTGTCCAAGGAGAGACAGATCGCGGAGTTGGAAAGGCAGGCCGCCGAGATTCAGGACCGTATAACCAACGAGGTCTTACAGCCCGACAGGCAGATTCAGGGCGTGCCGCGCGGCACACTGCGGCCCGGCATGGGCCCCGTCTACCGCCGTCTCAAGGAGCAGGCCGCAGAGAAGGATGAGCAACTGCGGCAGGAACGCGAAGACTATAACAAGCTGAAGGCTGACGAGCAGGCCGAGTTAGAACGCCTCGAAAGGGAGTACGGCAGACAGGCCGTTCCGTACGCCGACGACCTGCTCTCGCGCTACGTGGCCCTCGGGGCAGTCAAACAAGACCCACAGCGGGGCTGGGACGCATGGTTCATGGCCTGGGGCGTGCGGTTGCTGCTCATCATGTTGGAACTGACCCCGGCGCTGATTAAAGTGTTGCAGGAGGAGAGCGATTACGACGCCCTCCTCCAAGCCAACCGCCGGCGCAGCATCACGAGGATCTACGCAATCGCCAACGACCACATGGAGCAACTAGCACATAATGGCGGCCACAACCCCACCCCAACTTTGCTGGAGCAGTTGAAGGCTGACCCGCTAAAGTCGTGAGGTCGAAGGGCCCAAAGGGACGAGGCCGTTCCAGCGGGAGTGTGAGGAGAAGCGTGTCGTTCTTATCACGAATCATGACGTAATCCATGCGTATGGATGCGAGACCGATCGGCTACGGTTCGCGGTAATTGTTGGGAAAACGTGGTGCGCCGTGGTAGGCGCAGGAGAGGGGAAGAGGATTCATAACCCCAAGATCGGGAGTTCAAGTCTCCCCCCGCTACCAACTTCTCTTTAAGTTATAAGGATTTACGAGGCCGCGGCAGAATACCTATTCTGCCGCGGCCTAAGCTCTTGTCGTAATCGGCGACTTACACCACCCATGTTTGAGCTTTTTCGATAAGTTGCGGTGTAGACAAATGAATGATTAACAGAAACCGGCGTGGGCCTCGGGCGGGCTGTGAGACGATTCGAGTTCTCTATCCTGCTTCCTCTATTCGGAAGCGGCACCTCGGCAACTCGCCCTTCTCGCATTGCTCCTTAGTTGGTGCCCCGACTATCTCCGCTACAAGGGATTCGGCAAGACCGCAGACCTCAGGGTGCTCGGCGACCGCTGCGGCCAAAGGGCATCCCCGACTGCGGATAACTATCTTTTCATCCTCCTTTTCCACGCTGACCGACCCGCCCAAAGCTTCCAGAAACTTCGTCGCTCTTTGCACCCGCTCTTCCAGACTCCCGTCCTTACCCGAAGGCTGACGCGGCGCCATCGTGCGCCCGACTTCACGGAGAACCCCTTCCAGCGCGCCGGGTGTGAGACGCCCCTTCAGAACAGTTATCAGTTGGTTGAGCAGCGCGTCGTAAGCTTTCGGGAAAAGGCGCTCGGCTTCCGGCGTCAGCTCGTAGGCGAAATGTGGCTTGCGCGAGCCCCGCTGCACGCCGCTCTGCCGGACGAGGCCGTCGCGTTCGAGCGTGAGCAGGTGTGCGCGGACGGCGTTATCCGTCAGTTCGAGCTGCTGCGCCAACTCGCCGACGGTGCCCGTCCCGCCGCGCAGCAAGCTCACGATGCGCCCGCGCGTGCTCTCGAAAAACCTCTCGTCCAATTTGGTCGTCTTCATTGATCCTCTCTGAGCCGCGAATATACATCCATCAAAGCAAAAATACAATAAGTCAAAAAAGTTATTGACTTATTTCGGGAAGGGTGTATTTTAGAGAAAAAGGGATACCTCGCGGCAAAAATTATTGGGTTTCAAGCCTGAAGGAGGGCTTAGAAGATGGAACACATTTTTCCCGGCGCTACGGCAACCGATCTCTCTTCCGACGCGGAGGCGCGCGTCTCAAGCCCCGGCTATCAAGCCTACCAACTCCTGCATCTGGGGTTCACCGTCGCGCCGATTCTGGCCGGCCTCGACAAGTTTTTTAACCTGCTGGTGGACTGGGAAAAGTACCTGCCCTCGTTCGTCAGCAGGCTGACGGGCGGTCACGGGCACGAGCTAATGCTCGCCGTGGGAGTCATCGAGATCGCGGCCGGCCTCGGCGTCTGGTTTAAGCCGAAGATTTTCGCCTACGTCGTCTCTGCGTGGCTCCTGCTCATTGTCGTCAACCTGCTGTTGATTCCGGATTACTTCGACGTAGCGTTGCGAGACTTCGGACTCGCGCTCGCCGCGCTCGCGCTCGCGCGCCTGAGCCGCGCGTTTGATCATTGAGCCCCGCGCGGACTCGAAAGATCGGGGCGGCCGCTCCCGAGAGGTTTGATGTCAAGAGGCGACTCAAGGGCAAGGCGCTTGCCGTTAGTGATGATCCGTCGCTGCGCGTAACGCGACCCCCTACTCGCACCGGATCGGAAACGCCCCCGAAGAACTGGCGACGATTCTGGAAAGGAGCAACAGAGAGATGCAAGACGATAGGGAACAAGTGCAGCCGTCGGCGCGGCCCGCTGCACGCGGGGTCACGCGACGCGAAATCCTGATTGCGGGCGGGGCCGGTTTGGCCGGGGCCACCCTCTTGGGGGCTCTGTCCGACGCGGCGTGGGCGCAGACGAAACAGCCGGGCGTGACGACAAAGAACGGCGGGATGAAGCCGATCTACGTGCCGGAGGGCGACGGCAACGACGCGGTCGCACACTCGCTCGCCGACAACCTCTTCTGGACCGACATCATGATGGAGCACGCGAAGTTCTTCGCGATGCTGATGCCAGGGCCGGAGCTCGCCGGGCCGCGCGCCCGCGCCGAAGGGTTTCAGGCGACCTTCGCCGGACAGTTCGCGAAGGCCCAGAGCGCCAAACTCGACCGGGGCAACTACGCGGCCTTCAACCGCTCGACCGTCGAGATGGTCAAGCCCTTCATCGCCTTCAAGCACGAGATGAAGGACGCTCAGGAGTCCGGCAAGCTGCAAAGCTTGGTGTGGCCGCTCTTCTTCGAGCACACGGCGCGCGAGGCCGAGCGGTTCACCCGGCGTCTGGAGAGCCTCTCGCGCGGGGAGGCCGCGCTCGACCGCGACGAGGTGGTCGCCTTCTGGTCGCAGATCATGGCCGAGCACGCGGAGTTCATCGCGCACCTCTTAGACCCCGAGGAGCGCACGCTCGTCCAGAAGGCGTTGCAGACGAGCGCGGCGTTCCACGCGCTGCACGACAAGAGGCCGGCCTCGAAGGGCGCGGCCGAGCAGGCGGCCGACGACATCATCGACTTCAAGACCGCCGCCGGGAAGGGCATCCAGACCGGCAAGATCAAGAGCATCATCCACCCGGCGCTCGCAGACCACGTCCGGCGCGAGGCCGTCAAGTTCGCCGACGAACTCAAGCGGGCGGCATAAACGGCGGGGGACGCGGGAGGGGAGGGCGCGGTTTGAAGTCGCGCCCTCCCCTTGTTTTAGGCGTCGGTCTTACACGCCGAGGAGCGGCGCGGCCTGTCATGAACACGGAAGTTTTAGGTTGGTTGGGGACGGCGCTCGTCGTCGTCGCCTATTACCCGCAGATACACCACCTGTACGCCGAGAGGTGCGCGTGGGGCATCAGCGTCTTGACGTGGCTGATCTGGCTCGCCGCCAGCGCGCTACTCTTGACCTACTGCATCCTGCGCCGAGACTTTCTGCTGGGCCTCGTACAGGGCGTCAACCTCGCGGCCATCGTGACGACCCTCGCCCTCGTGCGGAGGAGCGACCGCCTCTGCCCCCATCACGTGAAAGCCGCGGAGACGGCCTCTAGCGCGTGAGGCCGTCGAGGGAGTGTAGGCGATCAACGACGAAGTCACAGGGGGTTGGCGCGCGGGCCTTTAAAGCAACCCGCGGCAGGAAGTGTTTTGTCGTGGATTTTGTCGTGCCTGCGTCGGCGCGATGTAGTGCATACGGCGCATAAACGCACATCTTCCGACTGCGACCTTGTAGATTTAGCGGCTTTTTCGCAAGGTGAGGCGTATGCGCGGGCGGCGGCCTCCTGGGAGGACCGTCGCCGTATTTTGCCGTAATTCCCATAACCCGCCACCACCCCACCGCACGCTCTCCGGCTTCGGGGCCGGATTGCGCACATCCGTCAATAACGGATGTGGGCGAGTGGTGAGGGGCACGCCGGGTGCGACGTACATAAGTACCTTATTCGAGCTTGCCCACTTATCATGAGGCGAGTGGGCTGTGCGTTGTCATGAGGGCGGCGTCGAACATACAATTAAAATCACACCGGTAAGGGGACGGAGTGTCTGCCCTAATCGAGATGCTGACGCCTGAGAAGACAGATCGCGGTTGGGTGCTCCCGATGACGCCGGAGATGGCGGACGACGCGGGCGCGGCCGAGGGCTCGTCCATAGTCCTCTATCTGAAGGACGGCGTGGCGTCGGCGGAAATCCTCCCGCCCGCGACCGGAGAGACGAAGCGCGCCGCCGTGCAGAGCGCAGACAAATTTAAAAGCTCCTTCGCGGAGCTGAAACGCCTCGGCGACTGACGCCGAAGAATAACCTCGACTTCAACCGGCGACTCATCAAGGCCCCGATGCGCGTGATCGAGTACGTCATCGTCCACGAACTGACCCACCTGCTTGAGCCGAACCACACGGCCGATTTCCGAGCCGTCGTCAGGAACCAACTGCCCGACTACCTGAAATCGAAGGGTCGGCTCAAGCGCGCCGGCGGCCTGCTTGAGGAGAGCCCGTAGTTACCTGGCACAAGCCGCTTTCAACGATGACAATGCAGCCAACTTCCTCGGCTATGATGAGGAATAAGGGGCAATAACCAATGGACGGCAGGGAGCAGAAGGACGTGAGGCCGGGGCTCACCGTAGACATAGTCATGAAGCAGGATCAGCGCACGGGGAGGCTGACACGCGGCGTCGTCAAAGACGTACTGACGAAATCCCCTCACCACCCGCACGGCATCAAGGTCAGGCTCGTGACGGGCGAGGTGGGCAGGGTTAAAGAGGTCATTTCGCACTAAGGGACTGAGGGCCGAGATTTCCGTGTACACGGGGCCATGACATCGCAGTTAGACATCTTTGGCGGGGCGGGCGGCGCACGCAAGACGGCCGAAGACGTTTCCCAATAGGCCGACGGCGCTGCCGCGCCCTGCGGCCTCTTCCGGCTTTGCGATGTGTCCACGAAGGAGGTGTACGCGTACCCTTAAGGCTATCAGGTTCCTCACCATCTGAGCCGTGCGCTGCGCATGTCAGGCGAAGCGCCGTATTGCACGGGTAGAGGCATCGAAGGGGACGCCCCTGGGCGTCTCGTGGACGACGCAGCGGGCGAAGTGAGGACGCGGGGCCCAGTTTCGGCGTTTGCCCATACGTGATCCGGCTCGATCTGTAGGACAATATGGCCTGATCCTGAATCAACACGCAGATGGAGGAGAAGCCGGCGTGAGGCAAATGTCGAATCTCTGGACGAAGCGGGCTTTCGCGGGGTCAACCTATTCGCGTTTGGTGGTCGCCGGGCTCGCGCTCGTCGCCGCGCTGGCGTCGCCGGCACGGGCGCAGGACGACCGGATGACGCCCATCGCCACGCCTTCGCAGCCCGACGCGATCGAACTCGGGACCGGCCCGCTGCCCGGCGCGAAGAACCCGGAGTCCTGGCATAGCCAGTACGGCAGCCGGTTCGCGCGCAACGTAACGGTTGCGACGCTGACACCCTTTCTGCCGGATCCCGCCAAGGCAAGCGGCGCCGCCGTCGTCGTCGCGCCCGGCGGCGGTTTTCGCACGCTGTCCATGGAGAATGAAGGCTGGGACGTCGCCCGCGCGCTGGCGGAAAGGGGCGTTGCCGCGTTCGTCCTCAAGTATCGCTTGAACCAGACCCCGGCCGACTTGCCGGGGTTCGAGCGATCCATGCGGGAGATGTTTTCGGCGACGGCGCGGCCGCCGCGCCCCGACCCCGAGAGGGTGTTGGCCGGTCTCGCCCCGCAGATCGCCGACGCCCGCGCGGCGTTCGCGCTGATCCGGAAGCGCTCCGCCGAGTGGCGCGTCGATCCCCGCCGGATCGGCATGGTCGGCTTCTCCGCGGGCGCGATGCTGACGATGGCGACCGCGCTCGCGGGCGGGGATGCGAAGCCGGCCTTCATCGGCAACATCTACGGCCCTCTCGCGCCGGTCACCGTGCCGGCCGACGCGCCGCCGTTGTTCGTCGCCCTCGCCGCCGACGATCCTTTCTTCGCGAACGGCGGCTACGGGCTCGTCGATAGCTGGAGGGCGGCGAAGCGCCCCGTCGAATTCCATCTCTATGAACGGGGTGGCCACGGCTTCGGGATGTACCCGAAGGAGACGACGAGCACCGGTTGGTTCGATGCCTTCGTGCGCTGGATCGGGATGCACGGCATGCTGAAGCCGGCGGCGTCGGGAGGCGGCGGCTCGGCGAAGCCCCTGAGTCGTTTGCCGGAGGGCGAGGAAAAATAAAGCGGGCCGCCTTCCCCCGAAGCGGCCCGCACTACACGGTAACAAATGTCCGACTCGTTCCCCCAAACTCGTCGGGCGGCGGCATTAAAGGGCGGCCGTGTCACGAAATTCTGGCGGGGATCTGGTGAATTCCTCCCGCCGACTTGAAGGACGACCTGTGAAAGGGCCGGCCGACTACTCTTCGTCGCGGCGGGCGGCGACGAGCCCCATCCCGGCGAACATGAGCAGGATTGAGAGTATCGTCGGTATCAACCAGCGCCCGCCGATCTGGCTGTAGTAGACCGCCACGCCGCTGACCGCCATCCCCAGCACGAACAGCGCAAGCGCGAGGTAATTAGTCGTCTTGCCGCCGCCGATGATCACCGCCCCACCGCCTTCCTGGTAAACCGCGACGCCATCAGCCCTGCTCGCTCGCCCTGAATGACCTCACCGCCGCCGCCAGCAGCCCCAGGCCGACCAGCAGTAGCAGCACGGCGCCCGGGCTGGTGCCCTCGCCCGCGAACAGGTAGAAGGAGCCGGCGACGAGCAGCACGGAGGCCGCCGCGCACAACACGGCCCCGGCCACGCGCAACGTCTGTAGGTTCGCGCTCACCCCCTACACCCTTCCGCCTCGGTCTCGACGCCGGGCCCGTCGGCGTGGAAGGCTTCACGCCAGCGGCGCTCGAAGTCCGCGGCGTCGCCCCCGACCTCCTGCCTGTACCCGATGAGCGCCCACCGCTTGATGTTGGACAGCACCTCGCCGCGCTCCAGAGGGGCGGGCGGCCTCTCGTCTGGTATCCCTTCGCTGTCTAGGCCCATGGGGCGAGTATACCGGCGCCCGCCGGGGCGTCTGTCCGAGGTCAGACCTCTGACCCGCTCGGCGCGGCCGGCGCGGGACTCAGCGCAGGAGGTCTTTGACGGTCGTGGCCAGGTGTGTGAGGTGGGGCTTGTTGACGCAGGCGTTGGCGCCCGCCTCGAAAGCCGTCCTGTGCTCTTCGGGGTGGGCGCTCCCCGAGTAGACGAGGACGCGTGCGCCGGAGACCTGCCGGCGGACAGAGCGGCACAGGTCGAGCCCGTCCCCGTCCGGGAGCTGGCGGTCGATGACGTAGAGGTCGAACCGCTCGCGCTGCGCCATGGCCTCCCTCAGCGTGGGGGCCGAGCGCACCTCGAACCCCTCCTTGCCGAGCAGGAAGGTGAGCACGTCGCAGACCTCAGGGTCGTCTTCGACCAGCAGGATGCGCTTGACGGGCATCGTCGGGTGACGCCTCCGGCCCCGCGGCCGCCGTGATGAGAGACCGCGCCGGATGGTATCACACGCTTATCCCTACCGCGCTACGCCCACCCCCTCTCATCCTGTCCACCTTGTCACCTATGCCACGCGCGCCTTCTCCTCGTGCCGTCTGCTGCTTTCCCGCACGACACCCGAGGAGGGGCCGCCCAATGACAGAGCCGTCCGAGCAGAGCCAAGAACTCTTCCGCCTCGTGGTGGAGAACTTCCACGACTTCGCCGTCGGCGCGGGTCAAGGAGCTGCTGCGCCGCGTGGTCGAAGCGCAGGAGCTCGAGCGGGGCCGCATCGCGCGCGACCTGCACGACAACCTGGGGCAGGAGCTGACGGCCCTGAAGCTCAACCTCGATCTGCTCAAGGCGGAGTGCGCGGCGCGGCCGGAGCTGTGCGAGCGCATCGAGCAGACGCGGGAGATCGCGCGGCGGGTCGAGAATGATCTGGACTTCATCTCGTGGGAGCTGCGGCCCGCCGCGCTCGACCAGCTCGGGCTCCCGGCGACGCTCGAGAATTTCGCCAGGGAGTGGTCGAAACAGCACGGCGTCGAATGCGACTTCCACGCCGGCGGGGCCGACGGCCTCCGGCTGCAGCCGGAGGCCGAGACGAACCTCTACCGCATCGCGCAGGAGGCCCTTAACAACGTCTCGAAGCACGCCGGGGCGGGCCGCGCGGAGGTGCTGCTCGACCGCCGCGACGGCCACCTCGTGTTCATCGTCGGGGATGACGGCAAGGGGTTCGAGCCGGGCGAGGCCGCCGACGGCGAGCGGGGGATGGGGCTGTTGAGCATGAGGGAGCGGGCCGAGCAGGTCGGCGGCACGCTTGAGATAGAGTCGGGGCCGAGCGCGGGGACGACCGTCTACGTGCGCGTGCCAATCGCATAGACCGCATAGCCCCCGCCGGCCCTTTGCCGCCCCTTCACGCGCGTAGCAACACAGATTTAGGACACTACCCCCTCGCGCGCGGCAGAAGTTACGCGGGAGTTGTGCGTGGGTGTTAGAACCGGATCACGACAGACCCACCCGGCCTGCTCTAGCGGCCGGCGCCGCGTCTAAATCTCAGACCTTCGACTCGCCCGCCCCGAGCGTGAGGACCGCCCCCAGCAACAGGGTCAGCGCGAGCAATATCGGGCCCATCCCCGCTTCCACCCCGGCGCCGGCCATCCAGATCGAGAGGATGGTTAGGGCGACCGCCATGACCGCGCACCCGTAACCGACTGTCCGCATTCCCAAACCCCCTTGCCTGCGCCTCTTCAGTCGCCCCCGTCCGCGGGCGACACATCCCGCCCCACGTGTCGTCGCCATGCCGGATGTGTGTCGCCGCCCGAAGGAGAAGGACGAGCCCCGAAGAGTCCCGCCCAGGTGTTGCCCGTGGGCAACACACTAACTGCGCTCGATCCTGTCATCCCGCCGCGGCCTCGCCCCTTCCGCCCGTGCCGGGCGCGCCGCGCTCACTCTTCAGACGCGCGCGTGGATGAGGCGGCGCATGCGGTCGGGGAAGAGCACGTCTATCTTCTGCGGCTCGACCAGCGCCGTCACCTCGCCGAGACCGAAGACGGGGTGCGTCATGGACTGTCCCGCGCGATAGGTGTGCGTGCTGTCGTAGGGCGCCCCGGTCTTCATGGACGCGCGCGCCGTCACCGCGGCGTCGGCCTTGAACGGGCTGCGCGTGCCGCACTTCGGGCAGCTCACGCGCGTGATGCGCCCGGCTTTCGTCACCGACGCCACGACGTGCCCGCGCTCCTCTGTGCACACGGCGCAGAACTTCTCCACACGCTCCCCGCTCTTATGAATCCGGTTGTCCATACGAATCTCCTTCCGCCCGCCGCCATTTTTAGCCGCGTCGGCGGGCCGCCCGTCAGGGCAGGGGCCGCCGACTGAAAGAAGCCCCGGGCCGGAGCGTTAGACTCGGCCCGGGGCTCCCCGTTTTATGAGTCTCCGGCTAGCCGGAGGACGCTACCAGCGCTGGCCGCGATTGCCGCCGCCGAAGCCGCCGCGGTTACCGCCGCCGCGATCCTCGCGGGGCTTGGCCTCGTTGACGTTCAGGTTGCGCCCGCCGACTTCCCTGCCGTTGAGCTGGGCGATCGCGGCCTGGCCCTCCTCGCGCGAAGACATTTCGACGAAGCCGAAGCCGCGCGAGCGGCCGGTGTCTCGATCCTCGATGACCGAGGCCGACTCGACCGTGCCCGACTGCGCGAACAGGTCCTGCAGGTCGCTGCTCGAAGTGTTGAAAGAGAGGTTGCCGACGTAAAGTTTCATGGACATGTGTGTGTTACCTCCCCCGCCTGAAGCGGGGCGTCAGGAGAAGCTTCGAATCGAAGTGGCTTCGTCGGAACGGTGGCAGCGAAGGAACCTGCGTTCGGGTGCTCAAGGTGCGAGCGGCTTCTGAAGTTGATGTTAAGCCCGCTCTCGAACTATCCAGAACGCCGCCGCCTACGAGGCGATGGGGCGCATCACCGCCGATGCGCGAGAGAAGGAAGGACTCAACTAAGATGCACCAGAACCGCCAGCCGTTGCAAACGCCGGGGGCCGCGGGCACCCCCTTTCCTTCCACCCGGGGGACTGCCCCCGCCGCATCCGCTGAATCCCGCCCAGGAAGATAAGGACGCCCCCCAAAGGCGAAGACAGAGAAGGCCGCGAAGAAGTCGCGGAAGAGTCGGGGGGCGAAGCCGTGACAGAGGCTACGCTAAAGCCAGGCGACGCCGTGCGCGTAGCCCGCGGCCCGCGGCGTGACAAGAATGGTACCGTCAAGTTCTTGATAAAGATGCCGTGGGATGCACCTTAAGCCGCCATGGCCCTGATCGAATTCGCGGACGGGAGTGAGGGCTATCCGGAGGAGGGATGACTACTCGAAACTCGTCTCCGAGGTGGAACTGAGCATCGCGGATCCGTGCGACGGAGTGATGAGCTTCTGAAAAGCCGTGCTGTTTACGGCGCGATGCCAAGCCCCGCGCCGTGGTGCTCATTCAGGTCGCGCGGGCACCCACAGAGACGTCGGGGCTCCGTCTCCGCGCTTTGCGCCACTTGCCGGCCGCCTCCTTCACGAGCCCGTAAATTACCCGGCGGTTGTCCGCGATCAGTCTCAGCCACGCGCGGCGGGTCATCTGCGGGAAATAGATGCCGCGGAAGAAGAGGCGCGCGACGAGGTGGCCGGCGCGGTACTGAAACGGCCTGTCGGCGATTGCCGCAATGGCCTGTGCGTTCCTTTCGGGGCTGTAGGAGGCCTCCCACGCGCGGCGCGTCTCCATCCGCGCCTCCTCGATCGACATCTTCAGCGGCGCGTGCGCCATCACGAACGGCGCGAAGTCGAGCCAGTGCTTCGGCCGCGCCAGCCGCCCCGCCCTCTCCAGCCGCTCGTAGAGCGGCGTGGCCGGGAACGGCGTGAGCTGCCCGAAGACCGGCAGCCCCGGCGGCCACGACTCGATCTCCCTGACGGTGCGCTCGGCCACCCCCACCTCGTCGTTGTCCATCCCGAAGATGAAGCTCGTGATGGCGTAGACGTTGCGCCGCGCCAGCCGCTCCAAGACCGCCCCGTACTCCGACGGCTTCGAGAAGTTCTTGTTCACGTCCGCCATGTTCCGGGGGTCGATCGACTCCATCCCGATGAAGACCCACTTGCCCCCGGACTCCGCGATCAGGTCGCACAGCTCCTCGTCGCGCAGCAGGTTGGCGCTGATCTGCGCCACCCAGGGGAGCTGGGCGCCCGCGGCGATGATGTCCCGGAGCAGGGACTTCACCCGCTTGACGTTGATGGCGAGGTTGTCGTCGATGAAGAAGACGGCCACCTGCCCGCGCTCCCTGCGCGCCCGCTCCTTGAGGCGGAGGAGTTCCTCGACGACCGACTCGTTAGACCTGAAGCGGATCGAGTCGCCGAAGAAGCCCGTCACGGTGCAGAACTCGCAGCCGTAGGGGCAGCCACGCCCCGTCTCGATGGGGACAACGTGAAACTGACCCCAACCGCCCCCGACCTTAGAGAGCAGAGGGCGAAAGAGTTTGGGGACGAGGCTGAACTGGTCGAGGTCTAAAGTCTCCCAGGGAATCGTCGGGTAAGGTTGGAGGCTCGGCTTCTTGTCGTTGCCCTTCGCGTCGCGCTCGGGTTGATAGACTTCCTTCAACTCGCCGCGCGCGGCGTCCTCGACAATCAGGGGCCAGGTCTCGTCGGCCTCGCCGAGCGCGACGGCGTCGGCGTGGCGCGGCCCACCGTCGCGGCCGAGCGCCTCGTCCGGGCACTCGGTGACGTGCGGGCCGCCCATCACGACCGGGAAGCCCGCGGCGCGCAGGGCGTCCGCGAAGCGGTAGGCGCGCGCCACCATCCTCGTCATCGCGCCGATGCCGACGAGGCCGACGCCTTCTTCACGCACGAAGCGCACCAGCTCCTCTTCCGACATCGCGCGGGCGTTGCCGTCCAGGAGAATCACCTCGTGCCCGGGCGGCGTGAGCGCCTGGAGCAGGAACATCCAGAGGTGCGGCATGAAGTTGCGCGTCACCCCGTTGTCGGGGTTGTAGAGTAGGATTTTCATTGCTCCTTCACCTGTGCCAGCAGACGCTTGACGGTGGGGACGAGTTCGTTGACGTCTGGTTTAACTAAGTAGGCGTTAGCGCCGGCGCCCATCCCCGCCGCGCGGTCTGATTCGTACCCGTGGCCGGAAAAGATAAGGATGGGCGTGTGCCCGTCTTGCCGGCGAATACGCTGGCACAGCGTCAGCCCCGAAATGCCCGGCAGTTGCCCGTCTAAAATGTAGAGTCTGAATTGTTCACACGCCATTAACTGAGGTGCCGCGACGGCGTCGGGGACGCACACCGCCTCAAAGCCGTAATTGCCCAGCAGCGTCGTGAGCAGCAAGCAAGTGTCTTCATCGTCCTCGACACAAAGAATACGCATTGGAGAGTCCCTTTGCCGGCATTTCCTAACAGGAGAGTGTTAGCTGGGGTCGGTGAGGAATTGCAGTGAACGCCGGTAGGCAGTCAGTTTCCAGCCGTGCGCTCCGTATCCCCCGGGTCGTTGACGCGCCGGTAATAGAGGGGTGAAGGACTCTCCCCAGAATCCTCACCCTTCCCCTTTCCCTCCTGTGCTCTTTTCGCCGGATGTCTCGGCCTTCGGAGTCGGCACTTTGCGAACAGGTGTTTCCTGAACCGCGTACACCGAAGGCCCCGATGATGAACCCGGTAACTATCATACATATCCGAGCCGGCCGTTTCTGTCTGTGTGCTGACACACATATAGGATGTATAGTGGCACGAGCAGTCGGAGAAAGGAGCCTGCCCTTCTTATGCGCCCGCCACCTCGCGCCCGCCAGCCGGTCAACCGGCTGCTCGCCGCCCTACCGGCCGAAGAATATGAGCGGCTGTTGCCGCACCTGGAGCCGGTCTCGTTTTCGCTCGGCGAGACAGTTTACGAGTCAGGCGAAAGAATGGAGTACGTCTACTTCCCGACCGACTCCATCGTCTCGCTGCTCTACACGATGCTTGACGGCGCGACCGCGGAGATGGGGCTGGTGGGCCGCGAAGGGGTCGTCGGCATCGCCCTGTTCATGGGCGGGAACACTATGCCGAACCGGGCGGTGGTGCAGGGCGCCGGCGCGGTCGTCAGGGTTAAGGCGAAGGCGCTACAGGATGAGTTCAGGCGGGGCGGCGCGTTTCAGCTCCTGCTGCTCAAGTACACTCAGGCGTTGATCACGCAGATCGCGCAGACGGCCGTCTGCAACCGGCTGCACCCGCTCGAAAAGCGCCTCTGCCGCTGGCTCCTGATGACGCAGGACAGGGCGCAGTCGGACACGCTGCAAATGACCCACGAGTTCATCGCCAACATGTTGGGGATACAGCGGGAGGCGGTCAGCGTGGCCGCGCACCGGCTGCAAGGGAAGGGAATGATCAGCTACGTGCGCGGGCGCATCAGGATTCTCGACCGGGCGCAGCTCGAAGAGTGTGCCTGCGAGTGCTACGGCGTGGTCAGGGACGAGCAGGAGCGTTTACTCCGCTGATTTAGTCCGACCTTCTTTCCCGGCATCTTCCGGTAAGTGTCGTGGCGCACGGACAACCGCCCGCCCGTCTGCTACACTATAATGGTTATATCTGTTCTTTAATTCGCCACGCGACATCGGGAAGAGCCTTACGACCTTCTCCTTGTGCCGTCTGCCGTCTTTCACGGACGCGATAGCTTTAAGGAGATTCCGATGCCGACCACCAAACGAGCCGCGCCGGCCGCGAACCGGCTGCTCGCCGCCCTGCCTAAAAAAGAGTATCAACGGCTGCTGCCCGAGTTGGAGCAAGTCCCGCTGGCGTTCGGCGACATCCTGTATGAGCCCGGGGACGCCATCACCCACGTCCATTTCCCCGATAACGGAATCATCTCTTTACTCTCCAAGGTCGAGAGTCAGAAAGTCCTCGAAGTAGGGATCGTCGGCAACGAAGGCGTGGCGGGGCTGCCGGTCGTGCTCGGCGTGAGCGTCTCGCTCAACCGGGGTCTCGTCCAGAGCGCCGGGACGGCCATGAGGATGAAGGCCGCGGTGCTCCGGGGGGAGTTCAAGCGGGACGGCGCGCTGCAAAGACTGCTGCACCGCTACCTTCACTCCTTGCTGACGCAAATCTCCCAGTCGGCCGTCTGTAACCGTTTCCACATGGCGGACGCCCGCCTCGCCCGCTGGCTGCTGATGACACACGACCGCGTCGAGTCGGATGAGTTTCGGCTCACGCAGGAATTTCTCTCCAACATGTTAGGGGTCAGGCGCGAGGCCGTCTCTAAAGCCGCCGGCGCCCTCCAGAAGCGTGGGTTCGTTAACTACAGCCGCGGGCACATCACGATTCTTGACCGGGAGGGTTTAGAAGCAACCGCCTGCCAGTGTTACCGGGTCATCAAGGACGAGAGCGACCACGTATTTAGTGGCTGACGGCAAGCGGCGGCGTGAGTATCGCCCCGTCAATTCTTACGCCTTTTGAAATCGCAAGCCGTTCCCGGCTCAAGCGGCGGCGTACCTGTGGAGCACGTCGTCCAGGGCGGGCATGTCAATCGGCTTATCGAGACATTCGAGACACCCCGCGTCTAAAGCCCGCTGCCTCCTCTCGCCCGAGCATTGGGCGGAAATGGCTACTACGGGGATGTGCTTCGTGCTCGGGGAGGAGACTATCTCCCGCGTCGCCTCGTAGCCGCTCATCACCGGCAGGTTCAGGTCCATCAGTATCAGGTTCAACCCGTCGCCAAGCGCGTATTCGACAGCCTCGCGCCCGTCCACGGCCTCCACCACGTCGCAGCCCTTCATCTCAAGCATCAGCTTGAGCATCTCTCGCGTATCTTCGAAATCTTCGACAACCATTACTCTCATAGCCTTCACCGTCCTCTCTAAGTCCGCGCAAAGAGTCATGACGGGAACACGTTTCTATGGCGGGGGAAAAAGGGTGCCGCGTTCCCGAATGATTTCGACAACTCGATCTTTATCCTCTCGCCACACCCTGTTTGCGGTACGACTGTCCCCTAATCAGTATGGTTCGGGCGTGATGGACGTAGCGAGACCGCCATTTACCGGCAGTTAGGGGTTTCATTCGGGTGGCACGAATGTTGTTACCACATAACCTCGTAACGTGAGCCGCCGGCAACAACGCCGCCCCGGCCTTTTCAAAGTTACGAGAGGGAGATCGCAAGATGAGCAGTAATGTAAACGGATTAATGAAGAGGGCCTCGGTGCTCGCGCTCGGGCTGCTGTTCGTGCTGCCGGCCGCGGGGCTCGCGCAGGACGGCAGCTGGCGGAATCAACAGCGCCGCGACGACCGCAGGGAGAGGCGCGAGGAGCGCCGCGAAGAACGGCAGGAGCGCCGTCAAGAGAGGCGCGAGGAGCGCCGCGGCCGCGACTGGGGCGAGTACGGCAACTGGGGCGGCTCGTCGCAGATGCGCCAGACCGGGCTCAACGCCGGCTACAACGAGGGCATCAAGGAGGGGCGCACCGACCGCCGCCGCAACGAGCGCTTCAACTTCGCCGACGAGAGCGACTACCGCAGCGCGTCGAAGGACTACAACTCGCGCTTCGGCAACCGCGCCCTCTACCAGCGGTTCTTCCGCCAGGGCTTCGAGAACGGCTACCGCGACGGCTACAACGGCTACTAAAAGTAGCTCGGCCGGGTAAAGAGTGCGGGAGGGGGTGGGACTTAGGTCGTCCCACCCCCTTTCATTTTTAGTATCAGGTCGGCGTCCAGGCGGTCGTACTCGCTGGAAGGAAAAGCTCGCCGGCCCCGTCTAACTTAGTAAGTAGTCGGCCCATCAGGAGCACCTTTGCCGATCACAGAACGTTGATTGTTGACCCTATAAGAGTTCGATGCCGCCCATAATGGTTAGTTGAAATCATAAGACCTGTCGTATCAGTCTGTTGGCTTACAACCGAATCACCACCCGGGGCATCATAATTAGTGACTCCTTCTCTCGCGCATCGACGGTTGATGCGCCCCTCGCCACTAAACGGCGGCGGCGTTCTGGATCGTTCGAGGGCAGGCCGATTTCAACCCCAGAAGCCGCTCTGACAGAGCACCAGAACCGAAGCCTTCGCTGCTTACCGTTTCCGCCGAAGCACACTTTGATTCGAAGCTTCTCTTAATACTCCCAAGGGGGAGAGGTACACGTCTATGTCTATGAAACTCTACGTCGGCAATCTCTCGTTCCAGACTTCGGGCGAGGACTTGCAGCAGTTGTTCGCGCAGGCCGGCACGGTCGAGTCGGCCACGGTCGTCGAGGACCGCGACACGGGCCGCTCGCGCGGCTTCGGCTTCGTCGAGATGTCTTCCGAAGAAGAAGGCAGCGCGGCCATCCGGCAGTTCGACGGCCACGAAGTCGGCGGCCGCGCGCTGAAGGTTAACGAGGCGAAGCCCCGCGAAGGCCGGGGCGGCGGGTCGGGCGGGAACCGTTTCGGCGGTGGTAACCGTGGGGACTACGGCCGCGGCTCTCGCTACTAACTCGGCGCTGGCTAATTCCGGCGACTCTCTGACACAAAGCCTCCGGCACGACTCTTCGTCCGGAGGCTTTTACTTTGACCAACACCTGCCAGGCGCCAGCCGGAGAGAAGAAAGTGGGCACAAATTAAGAAGGAAGTATTCATCGCTTGCCCGGTCTGCTACTCGGGAAATTGCTTTCAACTCGAGCGCTCGGAGGAGGATTGTTCTTGTGCCGATTGCGGGTTCGTCCTGGCGAAAAATCCCAGGACGGATATTTCCGAAGCCGAAGATTGTATGTTCTGCGGGAGCAGATACTTCTATTTCGAATCGCCGCTCGATCTCTTCTTTCTGGGGCGCGCCTCGATCTGTTACGTCTGCGAGGCACGCTATACGGGCGTAGGGATTGACCACCCCGAGGGGCAGTACAATCAGGAAAGCGCTCGCAGCGCTCGAAGGTCGGGGTCTTCTTTACGCTGGGATGAAAGGGTGAAGCGGCACGGCCCGCAGGCAGGCACCTAGCCTGTCACGGGCCGGATTCGGGTAGGAGCCCCGTGCATACATTCGGCGTAACCCAAACCATGTCATTCCTCATTCGAAAAGACACAGAGGGCTGTTAGAAACAGAGTCGCGTTAAGCATCTGAGACGTTTCTTGCAGGGTAACACCTATCAGATGAGGGCGGACCGAATTTTAGCTTTAGGAACTTCATGAGCAGCAAATCAAGAATTGATACGAAGGCGGCAGGCGTCAACTGGGTTACCACCATCTGGATGGTGATATTTCACCTGGGCGCGGTAGCTGCGCTTTTCATGTTCAGCTGGCAGGCTCTGATCGCCGCCGCCGCTCTGTGGTGGATAGCCGGGAGTCCGGGCGTCGGCATGGGCTTTCACCGCCTGTTAACACACCGGGGGTACAAGACGCCGAAGTGGGTCGAGTACATGCTGACGGTGTGCGGGACGCTGGCCTTCGAAGGCGGCCCCGTCAACTGGGTCGTGACGCACCGCCTTCACCACGCGCACACGGAGGTGCCGGGCAAAGACCCGCACACGCCGCGCGACGGCGGCTGGTGGGCACACATGGGGTGGATACTCACCGGTACGGCGCAGGTGCACGAGACCGCAGTCTTGTGGCGCTATGCCCCCGACATGATGAAGGACGGCTTTCATCGCTGGCTGAACCGTTTTTACTACGTGCCGGTCGTGCTCTGCGGGTTGCTGCTGCTGGCCTTCGGCGGCTGGCCCGTCTTGATGTGGGGCATCTTCTTCCGGATAGTCTTTAATCTGCACGCCACTTGGATGGTCAACTCCGTGACGCACATGTGGGGCCGCCGACGCTTCGCCACCAACGACGATTCGACCAACAGTTGGTGGGTGGCGCTCCTCACGTTCGGCGAGGGCTGGCACAACAACCACCACGCGCACCCGACCTCGGCGCGCCACGGCCTCGCCTGGTACGAGGTGGACTTCAACTGGTGGGGCATAAGAACGCTCCAGTTCTTAGGGCTGGCGAGAGCGATCAAACTAATCCCCTCGAAGCCCACTTCTAATGAACGGTAGACCGCTGCGGCGGCCATAACGTTAGCCGCTCTCGCGGTCAGCTGCGTGCGCTACGGAGTGGTGAAGGGAGACGGCCTGCGCTCCGGCCTTGGCGCGATGCTTGTCGGAGTCTAAAAACAATGAGCAAGGAAGAAGCATTAAAGACCGCCCGCAGGCTCGTCCGAGAGGCCGTGGACACTGCCGGGAGGGCCGGCATCGACCCGGCCTTAGTGGTCACGCCGCACTGCCAGGGAACACCTGCGGCGGAAGATGACGACCACGGCCGCGGCTCAGACACTCTGATGCTGGGCGAGGTGCCGGGCGTGATTGATAACAGCACTGTAGGCCTGTTTGAGATGCCCGAGCCCGATAACGACCCCGAGCAGAAACCCGCTTTCCTGATGACTCAATCGACGGCGGATCTGGTGCGACAGGATTTCGAGAGGTATAGGCCCTCCTTGGAACGCATGGCGGAGGATTGGGCGGAGAAGAAGAGACGGATTTTGTCGGAGACGAAGTATGATAAGGGTTGAACGCGGGCGGCCCCTTGAGCTACATCCTTCGAGCGGTCACGGCCCGATGATGACGGACGCCCCTCCCGCCGGGAATCTCTTCTTCTCCTGTATAATCTCTTTATGAACAAGCGCGCGAAGAAACGAGTTAAAGAAGCCATCGAGAAGGGCAACCTGGAGCGGGAGAAGGCACGCGGAGAAAAGAACCACCCTGCCTCCGACGGCCCCAAAGGGCGGCGCGGCTTTCTCCCGAAGCCGGCCAAGAAACGGGGCTAGCCCGTTCACCGGAAGCGTGCCGACTTTAGCCCGGCCGTTCTCCGAATCCGTAATCCGCCCCGGGAACTCTTGAGACGGGAGGGCGAGGGATGCAGGACGACAAGCTGGCCGCCGACGAGGCCCGCCGTGAGGCGCAGCGCGAGTCCGTCAAGGCGCGGGTCGAGGGCGACGTGAACGCCGAGATCGCCGCGCGCGCCGACCGCACGACGCCCGCCGAGGCGCGGGGGCTGGGGCAGGTCGCCGGCGAGTTCCGCGCCAAG
>Ga0196978_1000124_pt1 | contig 38841 bp, 29 predicted proteins | sample S3v_2013CmetaG_FD_155491 | JGI IMG/M metagenome (GOLD analysis project Ga0196978, IMG submission 155491) | Soil microbial communities from Anza Borrego desert, Southern California, United States - S3+v_20-13C | ecosystem: Environmental > Terrestrial > Soil > Desert | place: USA: California... | reverse complement strand
GCCTTCCAATGCCTCGGCTCCAAGGCCTTCGGCGAGCTCGATGCGTGCGACGACCTGCCCCCAGTCGTCGTCGCTCAGATCGTTGCGGACGCTGCGCACGTAACCGATGGGCTCCACGGTAATCATTTCTTCCCTCCCTTGATCCCTGCGCGGCGAAGCATCGTCGCGGTCAGCGAGCGCGACTCCTCGATGCCCAGCAGCCACGTCGACAGCAAATAGACTGCGGCGTAGGGCGCCAGCACCGCGCCGGCAACCAGCACCGGATGCAGCTCGGTGACGAGCGCGCTGCGCACGAGCCAGCCGGCGGCCGCACCGGCTACCGCCGCTGCGAACAGGCGCAGCATCAGCGCGCGCGGCAGCTGCACGCGGCCGACTCGCTGTGCCAACGCGCGTCGCAACAGCACCAGTTCGACCCAGCCGGCGATTCCCGCCGATAGCGTAAGGCCGGCCGCTCCCCACTTCGCATCGATGCCGAGCATCGCTGGCAGCGGCAGCGCGAAGAAATAGCCGAGAACGGTGGCGAGCACGACGTGCACGATGGCGTAGCGAAGCGGCGTGCGCGTGTCGCGCAGCGCATAGAACGTCGATGCGTAGAGGCGCCCGAACGTCACGGCCAGCAGCCCGAGCGCCGAGCCGGCAAGGATGCCCCATACCCAGATCGCATCGGCGCGGCTGAAGCGTCCGGTCTGGTACAGCGCGGCCGCGATCACGTCTCCGAACACCAGAAAAGCGGCCGACGACGGCACGATGAAGAAGGCGATGCGGCGCAGCCCGCTCGACAGCCGTCCCCGCAGGTACTCGGCGACCTGCTCGTCGTCGCCGACCATGCTCGACATCGCCGGGAGCTCGGCTGCCGAGACAGCCATGCCGAACAGGCTGACCGGCAGCGTGTAGAGCGTCTGCGCGTTGGCCAATGCGGTCACGGCGCCGCTTGGCAGGAAGCTGGCCAGGATGGAATCGATGTAGCTGCTGATCTGTACCACGCCGCGCCCGATGAAGACGGGCACGAAATTGCGCACGACCACTGCGGCGTCCTCCGATCGCGTGAGCGATGGCCGCACGCCTCGCGCCAGCTTCCATACGAACGGAAGCTGAATGGCCAGCTGCAGCGCCGCGCCGAACACCGATGCCCAGGCGATGACGATGGCCAGGCGCGGCAGTTCCACGCTGGCGCCGTACCAGGCCATCGCGGCGATCATGACCACGCTCCAAAGGACGGGCGCGGTATAGGAGACAAAGAACTGCCGGTGGCTGTTCAGAATCCCCAAACACCAGGCCGACAGCACCAGGAGGCCGGTCCCCGGAAAGACGATGCGCACCAGGATGATGGTCAGCTCGCGCTTCTCGCCCGTGAAGCCCGGGGCGATCCATTCGACCAGGAACGGGGTTGCCAGCACGCCTGCGGTCACGAGCACCGAGGTCACCAGGGCCAGCAAGGTGGCGACGACTCCTGCCAGCCGCCGTGCCTCTTGGTGCATCCCCTGGGCGAGAAGACGCGAATAGACCGGGATGAAGGAAGCCGACAGGACGCCTTCGCCGAACAGGTTCTGCAGGAGGTTGGGAATCTTGAAGGCGGCGTTGAAGGCGTCGCCGGGATCGGACTGACCGAAATAGTGCGCGAAGACGCGCTGCCGCATCAGGCCTGCGATGCGGCTGAGGAAGATGCCCGCTGCAACGAGGGCGGCGTGCCTGCCCGTGCTCAAACGTACGTCCGCAAGCCGATGTTCACGTCGTCCGCCACTGCCTCCTCCCTTGCGCGCGCGCATGATATCGGCCTCGTCGAAGTTTTGCACAACGCCGACGGGTGCTGCCGCGCTGGACACGCACGCATTCCCGTCACGTTCTGCGCCTTTGCGCTTCGCCTTTACCCCCCATGGACCGTTCATTGGCAGTTGCCAGGAACAAATCACAGAGCGCGAGCGTCGAAGAGACTGAGCCGCGGCACCGGACGGGGTGCCGCCCGCAAGACAACGACATCAGACCCAGGAGCCAACGAGATGGATATCTACAACGCCCTGCACCGGGACCACGAGGAGCTCAAGCAGCTGCTCACCGACCTCGTCGAGGCGACCCAGTTCAACGACGAGACCACGCATCTTCTGCACAGCGTCCGCAACCTTCTGGTTCCGCACTCACGGGCCGAGGAGGAGGTCTTCTACAACTCGATCCGCGACCTCGAGCCCGGCAACGACCAGGTGATGCACGGATTCAAGGAGCACATGGAGGCCGAGGCGTTGCTGCGCAGCCTGATGGGCATGTCGGCAATCGGCATCGAATGGACGGCCGCGGCCGAGAAGCTGCGCGATGCGGTCTTCCACCACATCGAAGAGGAAGAGACGCAGATCTTCCCCATCGCCCAGCGCCTGTTCGACCACCAGGAGTCGCACGACATCGGCGTGGCCTTCGTGTCGCTGAAGCCGCAGGTGGCCGAGGAAGGCATGATCAAGAATGCCGTCCATCTGGTGTCCAACCTGATGCCGGCCCGCCTCCGCCGCGAAGGCGACCAGCCCACCCTGCGGCGGCGTACCGCCTGAATCGCAGAAAAGGGGTCAGGCACCGTTGCCAAAAGGTGCCCGACCCCTTTTCCGTAAGCGTTCACAATTTCCCGCGATCGGACTAGGGTCGCGGTCATGGAGACGACGGCGCGCGACCCCGAATCCTTCCGCATTGCGACCCAGACCGGTGCTCCCAGAATCGCCATCATCGGCTCGGGTTTTTCGGGACTGAGCCTCGGCATCCATCTTCGCAAGGAAGGCATCCGGTCGTTTCGCATCTACGAGAAGGCCTCGCGCGTGGGCGGCACCTGGCGCGAAAACACCTATCCGGGCTGCGCGTGCGACGTCGCCTCCTTCGCCTACTGCTTCTCGTTCGAACAGAAGACCGATTGGTCGCGCAAGTGGTCCCCGCAGGGCGAGATCCTTCAGTACATGGAGCACTGCGTCGACAGGTACGGCCTGAGCGAGCACCTCCGCTTCGACAGCGAGATCGCCGGCGCGCGCTATGACGAGGCCGCCCACGTCTGGCACGTGCGGGCAGCCTCGGGCGAAGAGTTCGTTGCCGACGTCGTCGTGAGCTGCGTCGGCCAGCTCCATCGCCCGCACATTCCGGACATCGAGGGCCTTGACGCGTTCCAGGGAAAGGTCTTTCACTCCGCGCGCTGGGATCATCAGCATGATCTTGCCGGTAAGCAGGTGGCGGTGGTCGGCAACGCTGCCAGCGCCATCCAGTTCGTCCCGCATGTGGCGCGGCAGGCCGCCAGGCTCCACGTCTTCCAGCGCAGCGCCAACTGGATGATGCCCCGAGGCGACCGCGCCTATACGCCGGCGGAGAAGGAGCGCTTCCGCCGCTATCCGTGGCTGGCCAGGGCCTACCGGTGGTGGATCTGGTTCGCCCACGAGCTGTGGTTTCCGATCTTCCGCCGCAACGCCTTCCTGTCGGGGCAGTGGGAACGCGGTGCCGTCAAGTACCTGGAAAGCGTCGTGCAGGATCCCGCTCTTCGCCAGGCGCTGACCCCCGACTATCCGATCGGCGCCAAACGCATCCTGATCTCCGACGACTACTTCCAGGCGCTGACCCGGCCCAACGTCGAGCTGATCCGGGACGGTGTGGCGCGGCTGAACGCGAACAGCATCGTGACGCGCTCGGGCCGTGAAATCCCCATCGATACGCTGATCCTGGCCACGGGCTTCCGCACCACCGAATTCCTCGTTCCGATGCAGATCGAAGGCTGTGGCGGGCGCTCGCTGCACGACGCATGGAGCGATGGAGCACGAGCCTACTATGGCATGACCGTCTCGGGCTTCCCGAACTTCTTCATGATGTACGGGCCCAACACGAATCTCGGGCACAACTCCATCATCTTCATGATCGAATGCCAGACCACCTACATCATGGACCTTCTGCGCAAGATGCGATCGCAGAACATCGCGGCGGTGGATCTGCGACCCGAGGTCATGGAAGCCTACAACCGCCGGCTCCAGGAGCGGCTGTCGCGCACGGCGTGGGCTGCGGTCGACAAGAGCTGGTACAAGGACTCGGCGGGCCACATCACCAACAACTGGTCCGGCACGACCACGACGTACTGGTGGCACACGCGTCAGGCCAATCTCAGCGATTACCGGACCACCGCAAGAACCGCGATTGCCAAGCCGGCCACTGCTGCCGACGCCGAGTCCTCGCGAGCCGCAGCCTGAACGAAGCGGTCAGGCAGATTGTTCGCGTGCGAAATTTGCGCGTCGCGATCCGATGACGGACAAGGAAGGCCGATCCGACCGGCCGCCCGCACAAACCGTTCGCAGGAGGGGATCATGAACCGCACATCGTTCCGGGCGGCCCTCGCCGCCGCCTTCGTCTTCCTGATCGCGCCCGCCGCCGGTGCCGACGAAACGTGCATGTCGCCCTACATGGCCAAGATCGTCGGTCAGGAAGACTTCGTCTACGTCTGGACGCTCGGACTTCCAGGGGTAGGCGACGAGCAGGACAAGCTGGTCACGATCGACGTCAATCCGGCCTCGTCCAGCTACGGCAAGGTCGTCGCATCCTCCTCGGTGGGGAGCCGCAACGAGGCTCATCACTCCGGCTTCACCGATGACCGGCGTCATCTGTGGGCGGCGGGCCTGGACTCGAGCCGCATCTTCATCTTCGACGTGCACACCAATCCGTCCAAGCCCAAGGTCGTGCAGACCATCCAGGACTTCACGCCGAAAAGCGGCGGCGTGGTCGGCCCGCACACGCTGTACGCCCTGCCCGGCCGCATGCTCGTCACGGGACTTTCGAACGCGGCCGACAAAGGCGGGCGCACCGGCATGGTCGAGTACACCAACGACGGCAAGTACATCACCACGCACTGGATGCCCAACGACATCGACCTGCGGGGTGCGAAGAAATCCGGCCAGTTCGCCGACGGTTACGGCTACGACTCGCGCGCGCTGCCACGCCGCAATGCGCTCATCACCTCGTCGTTTACCGGTCACACCAACTACATGAACGAGCTTTCCAAGGTGATGGCCGATGCCGACGCGATGAAGAAGTTTGGCAACACCGTCGTCGTCTGGAACCTGCACCAGCGCACGCCCAAGGTCGTCCTGGACGTTCCCGGCGCGCCGCTCGAGATCCGCTGCGCGTGGGGCGCCAACAACGACTACTGCTTCACCACCACGGCGCTGACCTCCAAGATCTGGCTGATCTCGGCCGATGCCGCGGGCAACTGGAAGGCCGAGGCGGTGGGCGACATCGGCGATGCCACCAAGATTCCGCTCCCCGTCGACATCTCGATCAGCGCCGACGACAAGCTGCTGTGGGTCAACACCTGGAACGACGGCATGACGCGTCTGTTCGACGTCTCCAATCCGCGCGCTGCCAGGCAGATCTACGAGAAGAAGATCGGCCCGCAGGTGAACATGGTGTCCGAGAGCTGGGATGGGAAGCGGCTCTACTTCACCTCCTCGCTGCTGGCCAAGTGGGACAAGACCACCAGCGACGACGGGACGCCGCTGCAGTTCTTCAAGGCCTATGACTGGGACGGCAAGGAACTGAAGGAACGTTTCGCCATCGACTTCGTCAAGGACGGCCTGGGTGCGCCGCATCAGATGCGCTTCGGCGCGCGCGCTCTGTATGCGAGCCCTGCGCGCGCCAGCGGCGACGCTTCGGCAGCGGCGGCGCCGGCGAACTGATTTGCACGCGGCATCCAGGGCGGCCGTGGCCACCGCACGCACCGCGAACGCGCTGGCCACCGCACGCACCGCGAACGGCGTTGCCGCCGCACGCAACGTGAAGGCGCTGGCCACCGCGCGCAACGTGAAGGCGACTGCCGCCGCAAGGCGGCTCTCGTTCGTGCTGCCGCCACGCCGCGCTCGGGCGCGGGGCATGGTCGCAGCCGCGGTCGGCATCGTGCTGAGCGCGGGCGTTGCCGCGGCCAACCCGCAGGTCCGCACCAACGACCCCATCGCCGCGCCCGGCTGGGAAGAGCTCTCCTTCCCTGCGCCGCTTCCTGGAACCTATGAGCTTCCGCCGCTCGGCGATGCCGCCGGCGGCAACGTGGTCGACAGCGACGGAACGCGGCGAACCCTGGCCGAGCTCATGGCGGGACGGATCGTGGTAATGGCCTTCGTCTACCGCTCCTGCCCCGATCGCAATGGCTGTCCGCTGGCCAACTTCGTCATGTCCAAGGTGCGCGACGCCGTCGGAGCCGACACCGGCCTGCAGCAGCGCGTGCGGCTTCTGTCGCTGAGCCTCGACCCGGCTCGCGACCGTCCCGAGAAGATGGCCGAGCTCGCCAAGGCCCTGGTGCGGCCGAGCGTGAGCTGGCACTTCCTTACCACGGATTCGCCCGAGGCCCTGGCACCGATCCTGGAGTCCTACGGTCAGAGCATTCGCCACGACGTCGACCAGGACGGCAAGCCTCTGGCTACCATCTCGCACGTCCTGCGCGTGTTCCTGATCGATGCGCGAGGACGGATCCGCAACATCTACTCGTCCTCCTACCTGCACGCCCAAACCGTCCTGGCCGACATTCGAACGCTGGCGGCGGAGTGAGGCAGAGGCGGGCCGAGCGCACTACTGCCACGTGCCTTCGCCGCCATCGGCCGTACGGTCGTTGCCGCCTGGCCGAACCGCGCGTTCAGCGCTTTGTGCGCTCGTGCACCGATTCGACGTCCGCCAGCGTGTCGCTCATGAACGAGAGCATCTGTTCACGGCCGGCAAAGCGCGCCTGCCGGCCGGACACCAGATGCTCGATCTGGCCGACCAGCATCCCGGCGCCAAAATCGGTGTCGCGTCCCAGCTGGACGAGAAAGGCGTAGTCGGACGGGAGCGGCGCCAGTGGCCGAGCTTCGAGCGCGCCTGCGTCCGGTGAGACCGGTTCGGCAAGGGTGTCCGGCGCGCTATCCGCGGCTGCGACAACGTTCTTGGCTTCCATGGCGCGGGTGTAACCCGGAGACGGCCACGCAGTCTCGTAAGTCCGATATAAGTTTTCTATAAGGCACCGATGAAGACGCCGAAGGCCCGGCTCGCGCGCATGCCCGACCAAGCAGCCGTCTTCGGCCCGTTTCGCCTCGATCCCGGCAGCGGGCAGCTGAAACGCGGAAGCGAGGTCCTGCACCTTCGGCCCAAGAGCTGGGAGCTGCTGTGCCTTCTCGTCGCCAATCCCGGCGTTCTGCTGAGCAAGGAAGAGATCCTGGCCGAGATCTGGGAGGACGCGGTCGTCGGCGACACGATGCCCAGCATTTCTGTGGCGGAGCTGCGCCGGGCATTGCGCGACGACGCCAGGCATCCCGCCTACATCGAGACCGTCCATGGTCGCGGCTTCCGATTCGTCGGCGCGCTCGCTGCGGCGACGAAAGCGCGGCCGTCGCCGGATGTCGCCCAGGAATCTACTGAAGCAGGCGCCGCGGCCGCCCCGTTCGTCGGGCGTCGCGGCGAGCTCGCAAGCCTGGAGGCGCTGGCATCGCAAAGCGACCCGGGATGCCGCATCGCGCTGGTTTCGGGCGAGGCCGGCATCGGCAAGACGACACTGGTCGAGCAGTTCGCGAATCTCATGCAGATCGAGGGCGCCAGATCGCAGCGTCCCTACCTGTTCGGGCGCGGCCAGTGCCTGGCCCATTTCGGCCGCGGCTATCCCTACCTGCCGGTGCTCGGTGCGCTTCAGACCATGAGCCAGGCACGCGCCGACGTGCTTCCGCTGCTGCGAGCCGTGGCACCGAGCTGGCTGTCCCGCTTGCCATCGCTGATGACGGCGGAGGATGGCCAAGAGCTGCGCTCGCGCACTGCCGCCGCTTCACCGGGAACGATCGTCGAAGAGATGCTCGCGCTGCTTCGCGGTCTTGGTCCGGTGGTCTGGATTCTCGAGGATCTTCACTGGGCCGACGAGGCCACGCTCGAGCTCATCGAGATGGCGGCGGAGAACTTCGCGCTCACCGAGTTCCGGCTCATCGGTACGTTGCGTCTGGCCGAAGCGGTTGCCGATGCTCGCGGGATCGCGCGCACTCGCCGCGAGCTGAAACGGCGCGGGCGCTGTCGCGAGTTCGTCCTGGATGGTCTGACCGAAAGCGACGTCGCGCAGTTCCTGGCCGAGCGCTTTCCTGGCATGGCGTATCCGCTCTGGCTCGCAGGCCGGCTTCTGGCGCATACCAACGGCAATCCGTTCTTCCTGGTGCAGACAGTCAACCATCTGATCGCCGCCGGCGTGCTGCCGCTGGCAACGAACTGGAGCCCGACGCACGAAGCGGACCTTGGCCGGGCGCTCGATTCGATTCCGGAGACGCTCCGCGAGCTGGTGCAGGAAGATATCGCCGCGCTCGCCGAGGACGAGCGCAGGGTTCTCGGCGCAGCCAGCCTTGCCGGCCTGGAAATGGACGCCGCCACGGTGGCGCTGGCTCTGGATGCACCTGTTACCGATGTGGACGTGACGTGCACGGAGCTGGCGCGGAAGAGCGCGCTGCTGGTTCGTCTCGGCGACAGCGACTGGCCGAACGGCATCGTCAGCGGTCGCTACGGTTTCGGCCACGCCTTGTACCAGAAGGTTCTCTACGAGGATCAGGCGCCGTCGGCGCGAAGGGCCGCGCACTGCCGCATCGGCGAAGGCCTGGCTGCGGCATTCGGTGAGCGGGCCGTGGAGATCGCTGCCATCCTCGCCGACCACTTCGAGCGCGGCGGCGACGCGGGTCGGGCGGTGAGCCAGCATCGTATGGCGGCGCGCGATTCGAGCCGGCGCCACGCCTCGCGCGACGCCGCATTCCATCTTCGCCGCGCGCTGGCGCTACTGCCCGGGAGCGCGGATCTGCAGGTGCAGGAAGGCGCCATCCTGCGCGAGCTCGGCACGGTGCTGCCGGCGCTGCAGGGATTCCGTGATCCGGATCTGACCGCGCTGTACATGCGTGCGCGCACGCTGCAGGCCGCCGGCGCCGATGCCAGCGGCGAGCTCATGTCGATGGCGGGCCTGCTGCTGGCCAACCTCATGCAACGCAGGCCGCAACCGGCCGAAGACATCGCACGCGAGCTCCTCGAAATGACTGCCACTCGAGCTGACGCAGGCAACCGTGCTTACGCCGAGATGCTCATGGGCGCCGTGCTGTATCACCGCGGAGACCTGCCGGGCACCATCGATCACGCGCAGCGTTCGATCGATGTGGCGCCGCCGGGCCTGACGCTCGGGCCGATCGACCACGCGTGCTCGGCGCTGAGCATGGGCGGAGCCGCGCTGTGGCAGGCCGGCAGACCCGACGATGGCCTGGCCAATGCGCTCCATGCTCTGGCCAAGGCTCGCAACGCCGACCCGTTCAACCTGGTGATCACGCTCCAGCCGCTGGCGGCCATCCATCACTGGCGCGGCGACGCGGCAGCGCTCGAAGCGGTCTGCGCCGAGCTGGCGCGATGCGTTGCCGAACAGGGCATCATCCAGGCGCAGGCCTGCGCGGATCTGCTGGTTGCCTGGGTGCTCATGGAAGCGGGCCAGGATGATGCCGCCGCGAACAAGGCGAAAGACGGCCTGGCGGCACTGCGCACCCACGGGACGATGATGCAGTCGGTGTACCTGATCACCGTGGCCGTCGACGTTTTCGTCGCTGCCGGCCGCGCGATGCAGGCCCTGGCGCTGCTCGACGAGGCCGCTGCCCTGATCGAAGAGGGCGCGGCGCGCTGGTGGGAACCGGAGCTCTACCGGTGGCGGGCGGTCGTGCTGAACGTCGCCGATGGCCACGGCGCGCGCCAGGAGATCGAGACGTCGCTGCAACGCTCGCTCGACCTGGCGACCGAGCAGGGGTCGCGCTCGCTACGGCTGCGTACCGCGATGACGATGGCCGAAGTCGGGCGGCCAGGCAGAGGCAAGCGTGAATCGCGCCAGCGAATCGAGACTGCGCTTCAGGCGATCCGCGGCGGGGAGACCACGCGCGACGTCCGGCGCGCGCGCGCGATGCTCGCCTAGCAGGCTTGTACGAAACTTATACGAGAGTTTCGAGACTCCCCTGCGATGGCCGCGTTAGAACGCGGCTTGCCGTTCGCGTTCCGTCAGTCATTTCGTCGAACGGCCGTGGGGAGAAGTTCATGAAGACTTTCGCCGGCCTCGTCTCGTCCGTCCTGCTGCTGAGTTGCGTCGATGGTGCATCTGCCCAGCAGACCAAGGATCAGCAGAAGTGCCTCAACCAGATGAACGGCGCCGGCATCAAGCTGGCCGCCCAGGCCGCTGGCGTCACGCGCGGCTGCATGGCCGCCTACTCGGCGATCGGCAGCGGCGGCGAGGGCGGCCCCAGTGCCGAGGCCTGCATCGCCGCCGACGCCAAGGGCAAGATCGCCAAGGCGCAGGCAAAGGTCGCGGGCGCGGCGGACAAGCACTGCACGACCGAATATCCGACGATCGCCGAGCATGCCGGCCCCGACTCGCACGCAGCGGCGGTCAGCGCAGCTGCAACGGCCGCGGTCGCCGACCTGCACCACGACCTCTTCGGAAGGTCGCTCGATACCGGGCTGTTCTGCGAGAACGGTGACGATGCATGCAAGTGCAGAGGGCAGATCGCCACGCAGGCCGGCAAGCTCACCTCGGCCATGGGCAAGGTCTGGCTCGCCTGCAAGAAGTCGATGCTTTCCGAAAAGGGGCCGGTGCCCGGCGGGGCGACCTCGGACTCCGACATCGCCGCCTGTCTGACCGGAAGCGCGGCCGATCCGGATACGGCCGGATCCTCCGTGCACGAGAACTCCGTTGGCGCCGACTCCACCATCGGCGCCGTCGTGGCCAAGCTGCAGGACAAGGCCGCCGACGTATGCGCATCGCTCACGCGTGATCCGTTCGACGGCGACGGCGCCACCGGCGACTCGGTCGGCAGCGATACCGACTGTGCCGGCTTCGCGGGGCCCACGGGCTCGGAGAATTGGGCCGCCTTCGCTTCGTGTGTGGAAGTGCGCGCGCGCTGCCGCTTCTGCAGCATGGTCAACGCGTTCGACAATCTGACGGTCGATTGCGACCTCTTCGACGATGGCGCCGACAACGGCACCTGCGGCCAGTGCACCCAGCCCGCCGATCCCGTTGGCGGCTCCTACGAGGACTGCGATCCGACCGGGAACGGCGGCACGTGCGCCCTGACCTGCCATCCCGGATACGTGCTGGCACCGTCCGGCAACGGCCAGAACGAATGCGCCAGCGGCAACTGGTCAGACGACGAGCACTGCCAGGCGGCACTGTACGTGTTCGTCACCTCGGTGGAGATGACCAACGGAAATCTCGGCGGACTGGCCGGCGCCGACACTCGATGCAAGAACCGCGCGGAAGCTTCGTCCCTTACCAATCTGCATGGCCGCCAATGGGCCGCCTGGCTGAGCACGAGCAGCGTCGATGCGAAAAATCGGGTGGAGAACCTGCCGTACGTGCTCGTCGACGGCACGACCGTCGTCGCGCACGACCTCTTCGACCTGATCGACGGGACCCTCGACAACGGCATCAGCAAGACGGAGCTCGGGACGACGGTGACCAACGCCTTCGTCTATACCGGAACGCTTTCGAACGGCCGCAAGTACTATGACGAGCTCGAGACCTGCGACGACTGGACCTACAGTGCCCACACCTCGCCCCCCGTCGCCTGGCGCGGCACCAGCGGCGCCAGCGACGCAACCTGGACCGACGACACCGCCACCGCCTGCGACACACCCAACCGCCTCTACTGCTTCGAGGTCATCCCGTAGCCCTGCGCAGCCGGACCAGCCGCAAGCGTGCGGGCCCGCTGCGAAAGCCATTGAGCCGCTCGCCAGCGATCGGCGCCCACGAAGACGGGCCAGCCGAGGCGCCGGGTTCAGGATGGAGTGACGCGGGCTGGGCCCGCCGCAGCGACCCGCAACGCCGCGGACGCTTCGGGCGCGTTCGGAGCGGTGGGGGCCGGGCGGCGAAGCGGGTCCAGCCGCAAGACGCCCGGCGATCGAGGAGCGACGCCCATGCGCGTGCAGCCGGACGCGGAGAGTGGGTCAGCCGCAAGGCGCCCGCGATCGAGGAGCGAAGGCGGGCTGGAGGCCCGTCATAGCGACGCGGAGCCGGGCAACGCCGCCGATGGCCGGCTATCCCCGTCCGGCAGGGTACGGCTCGACTCGACGCGTTACCCTGCTATAAACCCCCGCCTTCAATCCCGTTTCTTAGCATAGAGGACCAGAACCAATGGACGTAACCGTACGCGCCCTCAAAGGCCGCGCCGTAGTTCTCCGCACGGCCCTGCTCGCCGCCGTAGCCTGCCTGCTCACTGGCCTTACGGCCCTGCCCGCCTTGGCAAGCGAAGCCGACCTCGTGCTGCCCAGCTTCGACCAGCCCCTCTTCTTTGGTGGGAGCGTCAGCGGCTCCACCATTCTCGGGCTCGGCATCATCGTCTCGGCCCTCGGCATGGTCTTCGGCCTGATGCAGTACCGCGCGCTCAAGAACATGCCGGTGCACCGCTCCATGCTCGAGATCTCCGAGCTCATCTACGAGACCTGCAAGGAGTACCTGATCACCCAGGGCAAGTTCATCCTGATCCTGGAGGTCTTCATCGGCGCCGTCATCGTCCTCTACTTCGGCGTCCTGACCACCAACGAGAACATGACGGCCTTCCGCGTCGTCGTGATCCTGCTGTTCAGCCTGATCGGAATCGCGGGCAGCTACGGCGTGGCATGGTTCGGCATCCGCGTAAATACGTTCGCCAACTCGCGCACCGCCTTCGCCAGCCTCCGCGGCAAGCCCTTCCCGACCTACGACATTCCGCTGACCGCGGGCATGAGCATCGGTCTGGTCCTGATCTCGGTCGAGCTGATCATCATGCTGGCCATTCTCCTGTTCATTCCGGGAGACTTTGCCGGCCCCTGCTTCATCGGCTTCGCCATCGGCGAATCGCTCGGCGCCTCCGCGCTGCGTATCGCGGGCGGCATCTTCACCAAGATCGCCGACATCGGCTCCGACCTCATGAAGATCGTTCTGGGCATCAAGGAAGACGATGCCCGCAACCCGGGCGTCATCGCCGACTGCACCGGAGACAACGCCGGCGACTCGGTCGGCCCCTCGGCCGACGGCTTCGAGACCTACGGCGTCACCGGCGTGGCGCTCATCACCTTCATCCTGCTGGCCACGCTCGGCCTCGGCGAGGAAGCGCCGCGCATCCAGGTTCAGCTCCTGGTCTGGATCTTCGCGATGCGCATCATGATGGTTGGCGCCAGCTGGGCTTCCTACATGGCCAACAACGTCATCGCGCGCGGCAAATACGAGAACGCCTCGCACATGGACTTCGAGGCGCCTCTGACCTTCCTGGTCTGGCTGACCTCGCTCGTCTCGGTCGTGCTGACCTACCTGGTTTCCTACTTCCTGATCGGTGACATCGTCATCGGAGGGCAGACCGACACCTCGATGTGGTGGAAGCTCTCGACCATCATCTCGTGCGGCACCCTTGCCGGCGCGCTCATTCCCGAGTTCGTCAAGATCTTCACCTCCACCAACTCCGGCCACGTGCGCGAGGTCGTGCAGGGCTCGCGCGAAGGCGGCGCGTCGCTGAACATCATCGGCGGCCTGGTCGCCGGCAACTTCAGCGCCTACTGGCTCGGCATGCTGATCGTCGCGCTGATGGGCATGGCTTACGGCGTCAGCACCCTGGGCATGGGCGCGCTCTTCCCGGTGCCGGGGAGCTCGCTGGATCCCTCGCCGATCTTCGCATTCGGCCTGGTGGCTTTCGGCTTCCTGGGCATGGGCCCGGTCACCATTGCCGTCGACTCCTACGGCCCGGTCACCGACAACGCGCAGTCGGTCTACGAGCTGTCGCTGATCGAGAACATTCCGGGCATCGAGAAGGAGATCCAGAAGGACTTCGGCTTCTCGCCCAACTTCGAGAAGGGCAAGGAGTTCCTCGAGGAGAACGACGGCGCCGGCAACACGTTCAAGGCTACGGCCAAACCGGTGCTCATCGGCACGGCGGTCGTGGGCGCCACCACGATGATCTTCTCGATCCTGTTCATGCTGACCGACGGACTTACCGAACAGGTCGAAAAGATCTCGATCCTGCATGCGCCCTTCCTGCTCGGCCTGGTCACCGGCGGAGCGATGATCTACTGGTTCTCGGGCGCCTCGATGCAGGCGGTGTCGGTGGGCGCATACCGCGCCGTCGAGTTCATCAAGAACAACATCAAGCTCGAAGGTTCCGACAAAGCCTCGGTGGCCGACAGCCGCAAGGTCGTTCAGATCTGCACCCAGTACGCTCAGCGCGGCATGTTCAACATCTTCCTGGCCATCTTCTTCGGCACGCTGGCCTTCGCGTGTCTCGAGCCGTTCTTCTTCATCGGCTACCTGGTCTCCATCGCCATCTTCGGTCTGTACCAGGCCATCTTCATGGCCAACGCCGGCGGCGCCTGGGACAACGCCAAGAAGGTCGTCGAAGTGGACCTGAAGATGAAGGGCACGCCGCTGCACGAGGCATGCGTGGTCGGCGACACCGTCGGTGATCCGTACAAGGACACCTCGTCGGTGGCCATGAACCCCGTCATCAAGTTCACGACTCTCTTCGGCCTGCTGGCCGTGGAGCTGGCGGTCGAGCTCTCCCACGCCAACGCCGGCCTGACCCTCGTACTGTCGGCGGTGTTCCTGGCGATCTCGATGTTCTTCGTGCATCGCAGCTTCTACGGCATGCGCATCGAAAGCTCGCTGACCGCGGCGCCCGAGCCGGCAACGGGCAAGGCGCGGGCGGTGGCGTAGAGGGCGCTGGGCGCGTCGGCTCAGAACACCGCATTGCGGACGATAGAGCGGCGGTCTTCCCCGGGAGGCCGCCGTTTTTTTCATGTCGGCCCTCACTCGCTTCGGCTCGTGCGCCCCCATAAGGACGGGACGAAAGTAAAGGAGGCGAGTCGATGGTCCGGTCGCGTACGCTTCTGACTCCCATGTTTGCGCTCACACTCCTGTTGCCGGCAGCAGGATCTTCCGCACTGACCCCGGCCGGAGGCGAGATTGCGGTCCGCGCCGTCCCGCACGACCATTTCTACCCGTCCGGTCGTCGCCACCGCCGACAGCGGCCGCTTCCTGGTGACCTGGCTGGAGCAGGACACCTCCGTCACCGCGCGATTGTTTTCGCCCATCGGGCAACCGCTGACAGGCGAGCTGGCGATCGGTGGCGGCGCCTTCTGGGATGGGCCCGAGGCCGCCGTGCTTGCGGACGGACGCTTCCTCGTGGTCTGGGCCGACGGCGAGCTCAAGGCACGCATCATCGATGCGAACGGCCAGCTCGTCGGCGGCACGCTGACGCTCGGCGATGCCGGATCCGGCACCGAATACAGATGCGACGTAGCGACGCTCAGCGAGGAGCGCTTCATCGTCGCCTGGAACCGCGAGCTCGGCGGCCAGATCTCGGTGCACGCCAGAACGGTGGATCCTGACGATCCGCTGGCCGCCAGCGAGCTCGAGGTCTTCTCCGCCCAGCAAAACGGCGTCAACGACACCATTTACGCTCCCGAGGTCTCGGTCTCGGAGACGGGAGCGTTCGTCGTGACGTGGATCCACAGCCCCATCCCCGTCCGCAACCGGCATTACATCCCGTACGCGAGGCTCTACGACGACGATCAGCAGCCGGTAACGGCGGCCATTCTTCTCGGCGGTCCTGACGACATCACCAATCGGCCGATGCTGGTGGCCATGACGGCATCTGGCGGCTTCTACGTGCTGACGCATGCAACCTCCGCGCTGCCGCCCGTCACGCTTTCGCACTACGATGCCGCCGGTGCACTTACCGATGGCCCGGACGCCGTCTGCAGCGCCGATTGCGGGACGCTGCTTGACCTGCGGCCCGACGGCTCGTTCTACCTGGCCGGCCGTACCGACTACCCGAGCACGTTCGCGCAGGCCTACGATGCGGCCGGCGTGGCCCAGGGTGAGCCCTTGCCGCTCAGCGACGACCTGACTTTGCGGCTCGAAGATCTGAACCTCGAGTTCTCGCAGCAAGGCAGCGTGATCGCCTCCTACGTCGGCTTCGGCGATGGCACCGAGGAGGCGCTGGTGCGGCGCTTCTGCGACAGCAGCGATTCTTCGTGCTCGATCTGCCCGGGCTTCGACGATTCCATCGATACCGACGCCGATGCAGTTCCCGACGGCTGCGACCCGTGCACGAACGTCGACGGCCAGCAGACGGCATCGGCGGCGCGCACGGTCGCCTCCACCATCTTCCTTGGCCAATCCATTCCCAAGCGCGACGACCGGCTGGAGATCCTCATGGGTTTCGAGCTTCCCGACGGCGCCGGCGGCATCGCCGACCTGCCGGTGGCCGCTTCGGGAATGCGCGTCCGCGTCGAGTCGTTCAACGATGCAGCGGTTGCCGACCTCGAGCTGCCCGGGGGGACCTTCGCGGGAGCCGGAACGCGCGGCTGGCAGACGCGTCCGACGCGCCTGCGGTATCTCGACCGCACGACCGCGCCGGTCAACGGAGTGCGCAAGGTCGTCCTCACCGAGTTGCCGTCGCTGACCAGCCGGAGCCGCGTGCGCCTCAAGCTCACAGGGTACGCGGGCCGCTACGCCGAGCATTCCGACCTGATGCCGCTTCAGACGATCGTTTCGTTCGGCGGAACCGCCGGTGCCGAGTGCGCCGAGGCCGAGTACGTCGAGGAGCAGTGCAGCGCGGAACTGGCGATGCGGTGCGCGTACTAGACGCCGACTGAAAAATGGGGTTTCGTTGCCGCGCGCGAGCCGGTGCGCGGTGAATGATGTCCAAACGCACCAGCCGAGACCTCAACCACGCTTCCTATGACGCCATCGTCTCGGACTGGGATCGGGCGCGGCGCGCGTTCCATGGCCGTGACCGTGAGTACCTGGACCTGGTGCTGGAACCGCTTCGGCCGGGCTCGCACGTCCTCGATCTCGGCTGCGGCACTGGCCGTCCCAATGCCGCCTACATCCTGGCGCGCGGACACAGGATGACCGGCGTGGATCAGGCCGAAGCACTCCTGCAGCTCGCCCGCGAACGCTTCCCTGCCGCCGCCTGGGTCCATTCGTCGATCGAGGACTTCCGAGCCGCGAGCAGCTTCGACGCCGTCGTGTGCTGGGACGCCCTGTTTCACATCGAGCGCGACAGTCACGAGGATCTGATTACGCGCATGGCCCAGATGCTCGTGCCCGGCGGCCGCCTGCTTCTTACCGCCGGTGGTTCGGTGAATTCCGCCTTCACCGACACGATGTTCGGACAGACGTTCTTCTACGACAGCCATCCGCCGGGCGTGGAACGCGAGCTGGTCGAACGTGCTGGATGCGAAATCGTGCTCGGAGCGTACCTGAATCTGCCGACATCGGGGCGGGAGAAGGGACGCTACGTCATCGTTGCGCGGCGCATCTGACGTGAATCGGCGCCGGACACTTTCGGACGGATCGCGGCGAGCGTTCAAGCCGCGCGGATCGCCCACCGCATCGGCGCGCGCTTGATCCCGCCGACGAACGACGAGCGCGCGCGCTCGACCGGTCCGGAAAGCTCGGCATGCTCCAGACGCTCGAGCAGATGTGCGAACGCCGTCTTCAACTCGAGCCGCGCCAGGTGGGCGCCGAGGCAGACGTGCTCGCCGCGGCCGAAGCCTACGTGGTCGTTGGGATCGCGATCGATGCGGAAGACGTCGCCGTCGGGAAACACTTCCTCGTCGCGATTGGCCGAGGGATAGAGGAGACAGCACGGCTGGCCGGCGCGAATGGTCTGCCCGCGCAGCACGTAGTCCTGCGCGGGCGTGCGGGTGAACTGGATGACCGGGGTGGTCCAGCGCACGATCTCCTCGATGGCAAGGTCGAGCAGCTGTGGGTTGGCGCGCAGCTTCTCCCATTCTGCGGGGTGTTCGAGGAACGCGATCATCCCGCCCGTCATCGCATTGCGCGTGGTTTCGTTGCCCGCCGCCACCAGCAGCAGGTAGTACGAGAGCAGCTCGAAGTCGGGCAGCGGCTCACCGTGCACGGCTCCGTTGGCGACCGTGCTGACGATGTCGCTGGTAGGGTTCTTTCGACGCTCGTCGGAGAGCTCCTTGAAGTACGTGAACAGCTCGATGCGAGCCTTCTCGAAAGTCTGACCAGCGTTGCCGTGCTGGAACTCGGGATCCTCGGGCGCGATGACCTCGTTGGTCCAGTGGAAGAGCTTGTCGCGATCGGCAGCCGGGACCCCGAGCATGTCGGCGATGACTCCGATGGTGATGGGCGCCGAGATGTCGGCGACGAAATCGCCGCCTTCCTTGGCAGCCGCCGCATCCAGGATCTCGCGCGTCATGTCGTCGACGTGCGGCGCCAGCTCCCGCACCGTGCGCGGCGTGAAGCGGCTGGCCGACACGCGGCGGTAGGCGCCGTGATCGGGCGGATCCATGTTCAGGAGCGAGCGCGGCCGCGTGGGCGGCTCGGTGCGGCGCGGAAACATCGCCAGGCGCGGCGCGATCTGGAAGATCTCGGGCTGCTTGGACAGCTCGATCACGTCTGCATGTTTGGTGATGGCCCAGAACGCATCGACGTCGGGACGCACGTCGTACCAGTGCACCGGCGAATGCCTGCGCAGGTACTTCCACTCCGCATGCGGATAGCCGTGGGCGACGTAGTGGTCGGGACTGAAGATGTCGATCGTGCGAAGGTCGAATGCCGGCTCGCCCATCCTGCGCGTTCTCCTGTCGTCGCCATTGGGCGGTGCCGCCAGGCAGCGTGACGCGTCCAGCATGCACTGCCGGGCAGGCCGTCATGGCACCGGTCGCGCCCTTGGAGGTCTCGCGTGCCAAGTTCCGGCCAGACATGCAAGGGCAGGCCGGCGGCAAATGTCGGCCTGCCCTCGATGCGGATCCGAACCGCCGGCATGGTCCATGCGAAGCCGACCACCGCCTGCAGGCCTTCGGCCTTGCAAGAGCCGGGGCGGCGACCTCCACTGCACGCATGCGCGAGACGACGTCGGCGGCCCTGAAGACGGTGGTGTTCACCGTCATCGTCCCGGGAACGGTGACGATCTACTTGCCGCTGCTGATCCTGTCGCGCACCGGGACGGAGCTGCGCATCGATGCCAGCGCCTTTTCGTGGGCGGGACTTGCGATGATCGGCGCCGGCGTGGCCGGCTACTTGTGGTGCGTCTACGACTTCACCCAGAAGGGACGCGGCACGCCGGCTCCCATCGATCCGCCCAAGGAACTGGTTGCCTCCGGCCTGTACCGCTACACGCGCAACCCGATGTACGTCAGCGTCCTGACGATCCTGCTGGGCGAGGCGGTGCTGGTGCAGTCGCTCTGGCTGGCTCTCCATGGCAGTTTCGTCGCCGCCGCGTTCCAGAGCTTCATCGTGTTCTACGAGGAACCCGCACTGCGGCGCAGCTTCGGCTCCGCCTACGAGCGCTTCTGCGAAAGGGTTCCTCGCTGGCTCTTCTGACTGCACGGACGCGCGCGCGACAGGATGCGCCTGCCTCGAGTTCTGCGCCTTCTCCTCATCAACGCCGCGCTGGTCTGCGCTGCGTGGATGGCGCTCGTCCTGATCACTGCCGCCGCCGGCGACGTCGTCAACCTCGGCCGTCGCATCATCCCCCGGCCCGACGCGCGCGCCGAGCTTCCGAACTATCCCGACAAGAAAGCCTCACGAGCATTGTTCGCCGACCTCGGCCGAACGGTGGAAGACTACGTGCCGTTCGTCGAATGGCGGCGCCTGCCGCTGCGCACCGACAACGTCACCATCGACGAGCGCGGCAATCGTACGCATCGACGAGGGACCGAGAACAATGCCGAAGACGCGCGCACGCTCGGGTTCTTCGGCGGCTCGACGATGTGGGGCCAAGGCGCCTCCGACGACGAGACCATCGCGGCCTTCTTCGATCAGAAGACCACCGAGTTCGTCGTCACCAACTACGGCGAGGGCGGCCATACCTGCCGCCAGCAGCTCGATCAGCTGCTGAGCCTGATCAGCACCGGAGAGATGCCGCAGGTGGTGGTGTTCTACGGCGGCTTCAACCACGTCTGGACGCACTGCAACTATGGAGTGACTCGCAGCCTGAACGGCCACATGGTCGAGAACAAGCTGCGCCGCGCGCTGACCGAATCTCCCGCGCTGGGGTTCCTGTATACGGACGTGGTCCGGCCACCCGTGGATTTCTTCCGGCGCCTGATCGGCGAGAAGAAGTTCGTGCGAGACCAGTTCTGCTGCCACGACGAGCCGGCGCGCGCCAGCCAGGTAGCCGACTCGCTGCTTTCGATCTGGCAAATGGCCCGCGACGTTGTCACGGCCCGCGGCGGTGCGCTCTTCGTCTTTTTGCAGCCGGTCGCCTACCTGGGCAGTCCGCGACTCGATCATCTGAAGCTGGACCGGGTTCTTGGCGCCGAGCAGTTCCGGACCGTCTACCCGCTGCTGCAGGCACGGATCCGCGAGCGCGGCCTCGACTACGTCCATGACCTGACGAATGCCTTTGACGGCCAGCAATACATCTACATCGACGACGCCCACGTCAGCCCGAACGGAAACGCCGTCATCGCCGATCGCATCGTCGAGACGATCCGCAGCTCCTCCTCGCTGGCACGGCGTTAGCGCCCATGGAAGTTCGTGCCCGAGCGCGTCTTGACCACTCCGCCGGCGGCGTGATTCCCTGAGCCGATGCTGGCCACCCTGCGCACCCCGCGGCTGATCATGCGTCCGTACTCGACCGACGACATCGATCCTCTTCATGCATTGTGGACGAGCCCGGGCGTGCGCCGCTACCTGTGGGACGATCGCATCATCGAACGCGAGACTGCCGAGCAGGTCGTGATGGCGAGCCTGACCGACATGTCCGTGCACGGCTTCGGCCAATGGACGCTGCGGCTGGCCGAGGACGGAAACCAGGTCATGGGCTTTTGCGGTTTCCGCTCCTGCGACGACGCCATCGAGCCCGAGCTTCTCTACGGCATCGCCGAGCCGCAGTGGGGAAAAGGTCTTGCCTACGAGGCCAGCCGTGCGGCGCTGCTGTATCTGGTGCGGACGACGCGCGCGGTAAAGGTGCACGCCGCCACCGATGAGCCCAACGTGCAATCCGCGAAGGTGCTCGAGCGTCTGGGCATGAAGCTCATCGGCAAGCGCCCCGGCCCGGCCTGGCCGAACTTTCATTACGAGCTCGTCGATTTCGAGAGATTGCTGCCGTTCGACGCGTACACGATCGCCGACTGAGAGTCTCAGAGCAGGCGTTCCCAGATCCTGGCCGAGAATTCCTTGATGCGGGTGGTCGGGCCTCGGCGTTTCCAGTCGTGGAGGGTGATCTCGACGGACTGTGCGAGGTCGTCCCGGAACATGGCTTCGAGCTCGGCGGCGAAGCTCTCTCCGAGGACGACGGCGTTGATCTCGTCGTTCTTGGCAAGACTGCGCCAGTCGAAGTTCGTCGACCCCACCGTCGACCACACGCCGTCGATGACGGCGGTCTTGGCGTGCAGCATCGGTCCCGTGCGTTCGAAGAGTTTGACTCCCGCTTCGAGGAGGTCGCGGAAGTGCGACCGCCCGGCGAAACGGGTCATCCAGAACCCTCCTTCGCCAGGCAGGATCATCTGTACGTCGACGCCGCGCCGGGCGGCCTCCTTTACCTGATCGACCAGCTCCTGGTCCGGGACGAAATAGGCCTGCGTGATGAAGATCGACTTCTCGGCGCGGCGGATCGCCGAAAGAAAGGTAGTGTGAATGATGCTGACCTCGTCATCGGGAGTCGAGCCGATGGCGCGAACGATCTGATCGCCGGCCGAGGCGGTATCGGCGAAATAGCCGCCGTCCCAGTTTACGGCCTCGCCGTTCTCCTTCTCCCACTGCTCGCGAAAGAGCTTCTGGAACTCGGCCACCACCGGTCCTTCGATGCGTACGTGCGTGTCACGCCAGGCCTCCTTCGGCGACGGCCTGCTGCCATCGCTCTCACCACGCGAGGTAGCGGCAGCGCTCATGCTGGTGCTTCCGCCCGAGGACTGCCCCGACGAGGATCCGCCCCCGCTGCGAAAGGAGCCTCCCGAGTAGTCGTCCGCAATGTTGATGCCGCCGGTAAAAGCGACCCTGTTGTCGACGATCAGGAGCTTGCGGTGGTCGCGATGGTCCAGCTTCCACTCGTCGCGCACGCTGGCGGGCGAGACCGGATGATACTCGAGCAGTCTGGCACCTTCGCGGCGCAGGCCGTCGAGGAACTCCGGACTGGTGCCGATGCAGCCGACGCTGTCGTAAATGACGTTGACCTCCACTCCGGCGCGGAGGCGCTCCACCAGAGTGGAGGCGATCTCACGACCGGCCTGGTCGTCCGCGAAGGTGTAGACCTCCACGTTGATGTGGTGGCGCGCGCCGCGCATCGCCTCGTCCATCGCCCGGTAGGTCTGTGCGCCGTCGCGCAAAAGCGTGACGCGGTTGCCCGTCACCAGCGGGCTGTCTGTGTAGGCCTCCTCGACCGCCACGTGACGCAGCAGGAACTGGTTGACGCCGGCCTGGCGCGACAGCGCTTCGAGGATCCTGCGGCTGTGCTGGGCGGAGAGTGTTCCCTGAGAACTTTCCAGGGCGGGCGAGGCGGCAGCGTTGAGCTCGTCGGCCTCTTTCAGATCGGCCGCGGGCGCACATGCCGCGAGCATGGACGCGAGCAGCGCCGCACCAGCGCGGGCGAGTGAAGAGCTTTTCGGGATGGCGATGCGCATCGGCGTCCGCGACCCGTCGCCATCAGGCCGCGATGCGTCACGCGCAGATGGCGACGATGCTCGCGTGAACGCCTAGGAACTATTCCTCACAGCCTGCCCCTTCGTATCTAGCGTCGATCACGGAGTTGATCCAGTCATCGACGACGGCCAGCGCTTCCTCGTGCGCAACGCTGCGCGCCATCGGAGGCATCTGCGTTCCGGGAATGACCGAGTGCGCGCGAAACGAAAGGATCGACGTAGCCGCGCTGCCGGGAACGATGTCGAAATCGTGGCCACCCGAGGAGCTGCCGGCAGTGGTCGGACGCTTGCAGATGCCGAAGTTCAGGTCGACCTCCCGGAAGACGTCGAAGAACACGCCGGTGCTCTGCGCCAGGCCGTCGCGGTTGTGGCAATGTGCGCAGTTGGTCTCGAGCCATGCGCGGGCACGCATCTCCTTGTCGATCTCGCTCGCGCTCATCTGATCCAGACGTCCCTGCTCGCTGGCGGGAACGAGGAACGCGTCACCGGGAACGTTGAAGCGGGGAGTGCGCAGCACGTTGGTGGCGATGCCCGCGCCATTGACGGTCAGGTCGGGAGCGCCGGCCAGAAGGCCGAGATCCTTCCAGTGCTGGAGCTGGTTTTCGGGGCCGGATCCGTAGCTCATCGGGCGATTCAGGAGCCGCACCTTGGGGCCGATGGGCGCATCCCCGGGCTCGAGGTCGTCGTTGATGTGACAGCTGCCGCACTGGTTGGCGTGCGGGATCGAGTAGCCGGTCGTGCTGCCGGTGTAGGTCTGGTTCACGTCGGGATCGGGATCCTCGAAATTCCACGACACCGAGGCCGTGCCGCCGCCCACCGCCAGGCGCGCATCGGTGCGGTTTCCGTCCTCGTCCTTCTCCCAGATGAAGGCCATGCCTTCCCAGAACGACGCGCCGCCATGGCCGCTGCGGTGCATGAGCAGTCGCGTCTCGACCACCTCTTCGTCGGCGCCGTTGCGGAACGCGAACGTCTTGGCGATCACCGTGCCGACCGGGAACCCCAGCGTGGCATTGGGCTCGGAGATGCTGCCTTCGTGCCACTGCGCCTTCTGTCCTGGTGGCAGGAACGCGAAGCGGTACTTGATGGCATAGTCGGAGAACAGCGGCGTGGTCAGATCGAACGGGACGCCGCCCTCGTTGGGACCGCCGCGCGGATCGGTGGGGTCGGCGAACAGATTGTACTGCGACAGCCACTGGCAGTTGTACTGGATGGCCTCGCGATTGATCTGGCTGCCGCTGTAGTCGGCGCAGATCGCCGCGATCTCGGCCTGCGTCGGGGCATCCTCGCCGCCGGCGCCGGGAACGTATTCCTCGACCACCGCCGCCGACAGCGATGCCAGCTGCTCGCCGAAGAGAGTCGGACAGTCGTGCGTGTTCACGTCCACGATCGGAGGATCGGTGGGATCGGTGTTCTCGAAGTTCATGAACTTGCGGCCGTCGGCGCTGAAAGTGTTGCCGCCGGGGTCGGCGGTATCGGCGATGCACATCCAGTATTCGGGATGGCGGCGCGTGGAGGGCTGGGCAGGATCGTCGAACTTGTACTGGTTGTAGCGGCAGGCCGGGCTGTGCGCGCCGGTGTACTGCGGCTTGCCGCGCTCGTCGACCAGCGCGGCCAGCTCGGGCGTCAGATCGCAAGCGTTGGCCGACTCGTCGTACATGCCGTCCCAGACGATGTGCGCGCCGGTGGGGCCGTAACCGTCTGCCGCCAGAGCTCCCTTGATCTGGATGAGAGCGGTCAGCAGCGAATCGTGCCCGTCGTTGACGCCGGTGGGAATGCAGGGCAGCCCGGTGTCGCCGCCGGTTCCCGGCGCGCAGAGGATGACGCCTTCCTCGGGCGGCTGCGGCAGCGTGCCGTTGGTGGTGAAGACGTTGTCGTGGATGTGGATGCCTTCGGGATACAGATCCATGCGGCGGTCGGCATTGTCGGTGCCGCCATCGAGCAGCTCGTGGCTGGCGGCGACGAAGCCGACGGTGCGGTTGAACTCGATCGTGTTCTCGAAGATCTCGACGCGGTCGTAGCCGAGCTGCAGCATGCCCACGCCCTGCGGGACGCCGGTGACGACGCCGCCAGGCGCGAAGTTGGCCGTGTTGTTGTAGCCCGAATAGTTCTGGAACACGCGCGTGCGATCGCCGTACTGGTTCAGGCCGGGCAGGTCGAAGACCAGGAAGCCGCCGGTGTTGCAGTGCGCGACGTTGTCGAACATGTCGGCATCGTCGGTGTTCTCGATCTCGTATCCGGCCACGTTGAACAGCGCTTCGCTGTTCTTGACGATCACGTCGTTGGACTGCCCCACGTAGATGCCGGCGTCGGACGCGCCGAGCGCCACCACGTTGTCGAGCAGGACGTCGTCGGAAAGCACCGGATAGATCGCGTAGCCGCCGTTGCTGCTGTCGGTGACGTAGTTGCGCGCCACGCCGTCCTTGTCGGTGTAGGTTCCGGTGCTGGTCGGGAACGACAGCTCGCGCGCGCAGGCGACGTCCAGGGTCGAGGGGATCTTCGGATCCATGCCGCCGCGATCGTCGACACCGTCGCCCGTGTTCGAGTCCGCGCTCGACCACATCGCGCGCAGGTTCCTCATCACCACGAAGTCGGAGTCGGAGACCTTGATCGAGAATCCTGGCGTATCGATGACGGTCAGGTCCTCGATGACGATGCCGGTCATGTGCGACAGCGAGATGCCCTCGGGCGAATTGCTGGTCAGGAAGTCCAGGATGGTCTTGTCGCTGCCCTGGCCACGGATGGTAATGCCCTGCTTGTGGGCCATGATCAGCGTGGTCGTGAATTCGAAAGCGCCTTCGCTGAACTCGATCGTGTCGCCTGCCGCGGCCGCGAAGAACGCCGCCAGCGTGCGCGACTGCTCGTCGGGACCATCCTCGATCAGCCACGTCACGCTTCCGGGGCCTTCGATCGGACATGCCGGCGGGGCCGGCGTTCGCGCCGCCTCGAAGCGGCCGGGAACGTCCGCGCGAATGCCCGCATCGAACAGGGAGCAGAAGCGCGCCGCGCCCACCGACAGGATCAGGCCGACCCATTGCTGCGCCGGCTCGCCCAGGCTGATGCCGGTGGAGGCGGCCCGGACCGCGATCCGACCGGCGCGAAGGCGCGCGATCCGGACCGGCGACGGCGAGCCCGCACGAAAAGCGAAGCCGCCGTTTCGCATGCGGCGCCAGCCCTCGGCCGGAAGCTCGAGCGTGGCCGTCTCGCCGCTGCTCGACAGAACCTGCAAGGCCGCTCCGTCCAGCGTCGGGTCGTCCTCGCCCTGGGGCGGAGCGACCTCTTCGCCCCTGCCTACCCAGAGGAGGCTCTGCCGGCCTGCGTCTGACGAACGCATCGAAAGGCGCTGCCCGGAGACGAGCTGGTCGGCGGCATGAGTCTCGGAAACGATGGCGGCGAGGATGGTCGCCAGGAAAAGTATGGGCGTTCTCATCGAAGGCCTCGGTCTCGCGCTGCGATTGGCCGCCAGCGTAAGTCTTTTGCGGTAAAGCCGCGTTCCGGAGGGCGTCCGCCAGAAAATTCGGCTGGAGGCTGCATCCCGTGGAGACGGGCTGACTGGACGACGGTAGGCTTACCCCAGTGTCAGCAGCAAGAGGGGTGGCGAAAAAGCGTCAACGTCTCTTCCCAGCCCGGACGGGCGGGTCCACGGTAGCGACACAGGAGAACACTCATGAAGTTGCATCGCATACTTTCCCAAACGTCGGCATCGGTCGTCTTCGTCGGCCTTTCCGCGCTCGCCACCGATGGCGCCGCAAGCGACCTCGTAGGCACCGTCGTCTTCACCGGCCAGGTGACGTTCCAGGCGCCGATCCCCGGCATCACTCTCGATGAGATCGAGGTCACGCCCGGCACCGCCGCCGAGCCCACCGGCAATGGCGAGCAATGCGAGGTCCTGGCGGTCACCTCCGACTACGCCGATATCTCCGGCGTCTATCCTGAGGCCGGAACCGTCAGCGCGCAGATCAACCTGTCACGCGGCGGCCCCACCGCTCCCGATGGCAACTGCATTCTGACGCTGAACGGACAGGGCAACGACGGAGCCAGCATCAGCGCGCGCGGTACCGTCAGCGTCGTAGTGACGGCCGCCGACATCGCCGCCAACGGCACGGTGGCTGTCAGCGACATCGTCCTGCGCCCGTCCAAGACCCAGGCCGGTCTGAGCTCGGATTGCCTGAAGTGGATCAAGAAGGAGCTCAAGCTGCGCAACAAGTGCAACGGCCTGCTGCTGCGTCTGGGCTCGGCAGCCGCCGACAAGTGCAAGCATGCCGATCCGGAGCCGGCCGATTGCGACGACGGCGACTACGTCGCCACGGTCCTGGCACTGGCGCATGGCGACAACGACCAGCAGACCGATCCGATGGTCGCGATGGCCGTCGATCGGGAGCTGCTCTCCGACCAGGTAAGCTGCCAGAAGTATCTCGGCAAGGCGGCGGTCGCGTTCACGGCGGTGCGGTCCAAGCTGGTGCAGGCGCGCTGCGTGGGTCCGGTCGCTGACACCCAGGCTTGCCGCGACCAGGCCAGCCAGGATGCATCGGCCAAGCTGTCGGTGATCGACAACTGCTCCACGCAGCAGCTCGTCGACGTGGACTCGGGAGCGACGGTGCCCGACCTCGGCGAGCCATGCGACAGCCAGTGCATCTCGGGCGGCGAGCTGGATCGCCGCTGCATCAAGTCGTGCTTCGAGCTCGAGCTCTCGGCCTACACCGACGGCATGATCGGCGACATCCCGGAGTGCGGGAATTCCATCGTCCAGGCCGGTGAAGCCTGCGACGACGGCAACCTGACCTCGATGGACGGTTGCAGCCCGACCTGCCAGCTCGAGCCGTAACGACGAGAAAAAGGGGTCAGGCCACCCTCTCGGAAAAGGCGCCTGACCCCTTTTAGCCTCCGCACGCTGCGCCGGCATGGCGCAAGCGTTGACCGCCGGCGCGGCTTCCTCAGGCTGCTGCGACCAGCCCCGCGACGGCGAGGCGAGCGCGCTGCGCCGCGCTTCCATGAAACCGCCGGGCATGCGATTCTCGCCCGATGGCGGGCGCTGGGTGGAGCGCCCGCCAAATCCACGAAGAAACGAATGGGGTCAGGTCTCGCATTCGAGCATTTCGGGTTGCCCGACCTGCGCGAGCCAGACCCTGACCGGCGGAGGGACCTGATGAAGAAATTCTGTGCGGTGCTGCTCAGCGCCGTGATGCTCACTTCCGTGCTACCGGCCCCGGCCTCGGCGCTGTGCCTGTTCAACTGCACCTACACCAAGACGAAGTATCCCATCGTGCTGGCCCACGGCATGGCCGGCTTCAACACCCTTTTCGGCGTCCTCGAATACTGGTTCGGCATCCCCGGCTCGCTGCGCGATCGCGGCGCCAAGGTCTACGTGACCAGCGTCAGCCAGTTCAACACCACCGAGGCCCGCGGCGAGCAGCTCCTGGCGCAGGTCAAGACCATCGCCGCGCTCAACGGCGGCAAGGTCAACCTGATCGGTCACAGCCACGGCGGCCTCGACGTCCGCTACGTGGCAGCCGTGCGCCCCGACCTGGTCGCCTCGGTGACGTCGGTGGGCAGCCCGCACAAGGGCGCCGCACTGGCCGACTATCTGCGCGCCAACGTCTCGGGCGGCAGCTTCACCGAAAGCGTGCTGGCGTTCTTCGCCAACAGCCTCGGCACGGTCCTCGGCATGCTGTCGGGCAAGAGCAACCCGCAGGACGCCATCGCGGCGCTCGGCTCGCTGACCTCGGCGGGCATGGCCACCTTCAACGCCAAGTATCCGCAGGGCGTGCCCTCCACCGCGTGCGGCAGCGGCGCGGCCACGGTCGGCAGCGTGCGGTACTACTCGTGGTCGGGCACCGGCATCCTGACCAACGCACTGGACTCGTCCGACAACCCGTTGTGGCTGAGCTCGACGTTTTATCCGGAAGCCAACGACGGCCTGGTCGGAAAGTGCAGCTCGCATCTGGGCACCGTCATTCGCGACAACTACTTCCACAACCATCTGGACGAGGTGAACCAGACAATCGGTCTGGTCTCGATCTTCGAGAGCAACCCGAAGACGCTGTTCGACAACCACGCCAATCGTCTGAAGAACCTCGGCCTCTGAGCCGGGGCTCTCGCGACCGAACCGGACGGCGAGCCGCGTTGCAGCGGCTCGCCGTCCTGCTTAGAGCGCTTCAATGATCCGTCAGCTCGGGCTCTTCCTCGTCGCCGTCGTCCTGGGTGCAGCCCTGTTCTGGATGGCCGGCGGCGGCGGCCCTGGCCAGAAGACGGCCTCGACCCACGATGTTGCCGCCGAGGTCGCCGGCGTCGCACCCGAAACAGCACCCGATCCCGGCGCTTCGCCCCGCCAGCGCCTGCGCATGTCCTCGCGGCGCGAGCAGCCGCGCGAGCCCGAGCTGTCGCTCCAGGGCACCGAAGTCGGCGGCGGTTTTGCCGTCGATGCGGCCGGAAACTTCGTCGCCACCACCGACGCCATCGCCGTGTTCGAGTATTTTCTTTCCACCACCGGCGAGCTCTCTCCCGAGGAAATCCTGCGCCGCATCCAGGCCGAGATCGGCAAGCGCCTCGGGCCGCCTGCCGATGCGCAGGCCACCGAGTTCCTCGGCCGTTACATGAGCTATCGCGATCGCGCGCGTGCGCTCGGCGCGGGGCACTCCGAAGAGGCCGGCCTGCGCGAGCGCTTCCAACGCGTCCGTGACCTGCGCCGCGAGATGTTCGGCGAAGAGGTGGCCGATCGCCTGTTCGGCCAGGAGGACGCGGCTGCCGAGATCGCCATCACCCAGCGCGAGATCGCCGAAGATCCTTCGCTGTCGGACCAGGAGAAGGCCGCGCGCATCGCCGAGCTCTACGACGACCTGCCCGAACCCATGCGCAAGGCGCGCGAGGAATCGATGGCGGCCATCAAGCTGCGCCAGGACGAAGAGAAGATGCGCCGCGACGGCGCCGACGAGGAACAGATCCGCCGCATGCGAGTGGAGCGCTTCGGTGAAGAGGCAGCCGACCGTCTCGACGCGCTCGACCGCGAGGACGCCGAATGGAGCTCGCGACTCCTCGCCTTTCGCCAGGAACGCCAGCGCATCCGTTCCGATTCCTCGCTGACGGCCGAGCAGCGCGAGGGCGCCGTGGCGCGCCTGATGGAGGAGTTGTTCGACGAGCGCGAACGTATCCGCGTCCTGGCCCTCGACGAGATCGGCGAGTGAATCAGAGCACAGAGGGCGCTACTCTCATCCGACCGACGTGACGACGATCGACACCGACATCGAGGCGGGCGTCGTCGAGCAGCGGCGCCGCACGCTGACCTCGCGCTTTCGCATATTGGCCTGGGTGACGCTCGGGGTCGCGCTGCTCTTCATCATGATGCGGCCGTCGGCTAGCCAGCAGATGGCACCTCGCTATGCCGTGCTGCGCTGGTGCGCGGTGGTGCTGGTGGCGGCGTTCATAGCCTGGACTCATCGGCCCGGTTACCTGCGTCATCAGCTGCTGTGGGGACTGCTGCTCAGCTCGGGCATCGCGATCCTCGGCACGATCGGCGGGACCCTGCGCCAGGACATCGGCGTCAGCGCCTCGCTTCACATCATCATGATGCTGACGACGGCCGCGGTCCTGCCGTGGGGCCTGCGGCCGCAAGTCGTGGTCGTGGCGGTCTGCGGCGCGCTGCTGACGGTGTCGGTCCTGATCATCGGTGCACCGGCGGCGGGCCAACCGGCGATTCCGACGCTGATCAACGCGTTCGCGGCGGCGCTGCTGTCGCTGTTCGTCGCCTACCACACGCGCAGTTCCTACGACCAGTCGGTGCGCGAGAACCTGCATCTGCGTGCCGCCGAAGCTCGCAACCGCGCGCTCAACGAGGAGCTGGAGGCGATGGTGCGGGCGCGCACGGCCGAGCTCGAAGCGGCATTGAGCGATCAGCGCGCCGTCACGCGGGCGATCTCGCACGACATCCGCCAGCCGCTGCGCCACATCCACGGCTTCACGCGCATGTTCGAGGAAGAGTTCGGCGAGACTTTCGGGCCGCGGCATCGCGAGCATCTGGAGCGCGTGCGCATGGCCACGCTGCGCATGGACCGCATGGTCGATGCGCTGCTCGAGCTGTCGCGCGTCTCGGGCCAGCCGCTGCAGCGCAGCCATTTCGACCTGAGCCGCTGCGCGCGCGAGATCTGCGACGAGCTGGCGCGCGGCGAGCCCCACCGCAAGGTCGAGATTCGCATCGAGCGCGACCTGACCGCCGAGTGTGATGGCGGCCTGACGCGCACTCTTCTGCAGCAGCTTCTGGAGAATGCCTGGAAGTTCACGCGCGGGCGCGATCAGGGCCTGATCGAGCTTTCGCGCCGCAACGAGGCGTTCATGGTGCGCGACAACGGCCCCGGCTTCGACATGCAGCACACCGCGCGCCTGTTCCACGCCTTCGAACGCCTGCACCATCCGGCCGAGTTCGAAGGCGAAGGCATGGGTCTTGCCATCGCCGAGCGCATCGTGCGCCGCCACGGCGGCCGCATCTGGGCCGAAGCCGAGCCCGACCGCGGCGCCACGTTCCTCTTCACGCTCGAGTGAAAAAAGGGGTCAGGCACCTTATTCGGCAGCTGATCCCTTCTTTCAGCCCGGCATCTTGCCGTGCAGGTAGGCCGTCGAGATGACGCGCTCGGTGATGCGCCAGCCCTGCGGCGTGCGGACGAGCGTGTCTCGATAGGCGCCGCCGCAGAACAGCATCGCCAGGCTGCCCGCGTCGGGGAAGCCGAGCGGATTGAAGAGATAGCAGTGCGTGCTGGCATGGTCGCCGTCGATCTCGACGGTGAAGTTGGTGACCAGATGCTGGCGCACCGGAAAAGGCGCCAGCGCCTTTTCCAGCCAGTCCTTGATCTCCGCCAGCGTGCCGCGAATGCCGCCGGCGGCCGTGTAGTCGCCGATGCCCTCGGCCGTGAAGACTTCGTCGAGCAGCGCGTAGTTGCCGGTGTCGATGGCGTTGCAGTAGCGGACCAGCACGTCCTGGATCTCCAGACGATCGGCCAGAGTCTTCGCATCCATGCCCGAAGACTTGGCCGAAACCCCGACCCATCACAACGCCGCAGCTTCCATGGGACTGAGCTTGAAAGGCTTTAAGGGGACAGTCCCCTTAAGGTTAAGGGGACTGTCCCCTTAAAGGTCAGGCGCGTTGTGCCCGTGCGCTTTTTTTGTCACGACACGGGCATGGGCGAGGTCACGGTCGGATATCAGGATGGCTGTCTGCATCCGCTCTGGATCACCAAGGCCGGCGTCAGCGTCGCGCGCGCATTCGGTGCCAGCGCGATCTGGGTTCCGGATCACTTCATGGGCTTTGCGCCAAAATGGATGTGGACGCCCGAGGTCGTCCCCGCCGCACGCACCGTCCACTCGATGGACGCGCTCTTCGACCCCGTCCCGATCATGACGTGGGTGGCCACGAAATTCCGCAAGGTCCTGATCGGCACTTCGGTGACCGAGCCGATCCGCCGCCATCCGATGTCGCTAGCGCAGACCTTCGTCACGCTCGACCACATTTCCAAGGGCCGCGCCGTCCTCGGCATCGGCAACGGCCTGCGCGAAAACACCGAGCCGTACGGTCTGCCGAGCGACGAGCGCGTCTCGCGCCTGGAAGAGGCGCTCAGGATCATCCACATGCTGTGGAACAGCCGCGGCACGCCGATCACTTTCGAGGGCAAGTACTGGAAGCTTCGCGACGCAGTATTCGACTTGCCTCTATACAAGGGTCGCCCGCCCCGCCTCTTCATGGGCGCCCACTTCCCGCGCATGCTGCGAATGTGCGGCCGCTACTGCGACGGCTGGCTTCCAGGCCAGCGCATCGACGGCCAAGAGTACACGCGCCGTCTGGGTCTGATCCGCGACGGCGCCAAGGCTGCCAACCGATCGATGCAGGGCTTCACCGCCGGCCAGACGCTCCTGGTGGCGATGTCCAGGAGCCGCAGCCACGTCCTGCAGAAGGCGCTGCGCAACAAGTACGTCGCCTACATGGCCTGCGGGCTTCCGCCCGACATCTGGAAGGAGTGCGGCATCGAGCATCCCATGGGCGAAAAGTTCATGGGCTTTCTGGACATCGTCCCCTCGCGCGTCACTCCCGAGCAGATCGACCGGGCCTTGGCGCAGCTCAACCCTGCCATCCTGGAGCGCCTCTTCTTCATGGGCAGTCCCGACGACATCCTCGAGCAGGCCGCGCCGCTTGCGCGCGCCGGCTGCAACCACTTCATCATTGCCAACATGGGTGGTGCCTTCCTGTCCGAAACGGCGCGCGACGCCATCGGCGACCTGTCGCGCCTGCGCGCGCTGATGAGCGGATTGCGAAAGCTGGGATAAGAGGCAATTTGGCCGGGCATGGCTGACAACGATCCCTCCCGATCCCAGAACACGCCGGCGACCGACGAAGAGGATTTCGCCAGTCTCTTCGCTGCCAGCGAGAAGAAGTCTCGCGGACAGAAGATCGAGGTCGGCGACAAGGTCAGTGGCAAGGTCATCGAGGTCACCTCGACCACGGTGTTCGTGGCCATCGGCAACAAGGGCGAGGCCACCATCGACGCCGCCGAGTTCCGCGACAGCACCACCGGCGAGATCCTGATCAAGGCGGGCGACACGATCGAGGCCACGGTCGTCGACGACGGCAGCCGCTCGGGCAGCGCCGTGCTGCGTCGGGTGATGGGCCGCGGCGCCAACATGGGCTTCGAGCTCGAACAGGCCTACCAGCACCAGGTGCCGATCGAAGGCCTCGTGACCACCGAGGTCAAAGGCGGCTTCGAGGTGCAGATCGGCGCTGCGCGCGCCTTCTGTCCCGGCTCGCAGATCGACCGTCCGCGCAGCGGCGATCGCATTCCGGCCTCCGACTACATCGGCAAGCGCTTCGCGTTCCGCGTCACCAAGATCGAGCAGGGCGGCCGCAACATCGTCGTCTCGCGCCGCGACCTTCTCGAAGAGGAGGCAGCCGCGGCCGCGGCCAAGACGTGGGAAAGCATCCGCGCCGGCGCCGTCTTGACGGGCAAGGTCAGCTCGCTGCGCGACTTCGGAGCCTTCGTCGATCTGGGCGGCGTCGAGGGACTGATTCACGTCAGCGAGATGAGCTACGCGCGAGTGGAGAAGCCGAGCGAGCTCCTGTCGGTCGGGCAGACCGTCGAAGTGCAGATCATCAAGATCGGCGAGACCACCGACAACCGCGGACGGCGCCAGATCGGGCTGTCGCTCAAGTCGCTGGCCGCCGATCCGTGGTCGACGCTCGCCGAGCGCTACCCGGCCGGAACCTCGGTTTCCGGCACGGTCCGGCGCCTGGAGACCTTCGGCGCTTTCGTCGAAGTCGAGCCCGGCGTCGAAGGCCTCGTGCACATCTCCAAGATCAGCACCGAACGCCGCCTCAATCACGCGCGGCAGGCGCTCGAAGTCGGACAGCAGGTCGAAGTGACGGTGCTTTCGGCCGACGCGGGCCAGCGCCGGCTCTCCCTGTCGCTGGTCGAACAGATCAAGAAGAGACAGGAAGCGGAGCAGGCCGAGGACCGCGCCGAGGAACAGCGGGTGATGGCCTCCCTGAAGCAGCCGCGTGCCATGGGCACGCTCGGCGACCTGCTCGACGAAGCGCGCAAGAAGAAATGACCACGAGCATCTGACTGGAGATTTTCCGATGTCCTACTCGCTGACGCGCCGCCGTGCGCTCCTTTCCATGGCCGCCTTCTGCGCGGTGACGTTGTCCGCCTGCGGAGTGGCCCACGTCGCCGTGCTGGTCCCTTTGCAGGACGCCGGCTACTACGACCGCGCCGTGATCGATGCCGTCAGCGTCGAGTCGGTCGAGCGCAGCCCGCGCGCCGAGGCGCTCAACGACCGCTTCGCCGACCTGACCGGCCGTCTGCTCGAGGACGAGCTCTCGCGCCGCTACCAGCTGGTCGAGCGCGGCTACGGCCGCGGCTCGCGCACGTTGCTGGTGGCCGTCAGCGTTCGCATCCAGTACGGCAGCCGCGCGCTGCGCTACTTCGTGGGCAGCGGCGCTGGCAGCGGCTATGTCGACTCGATGCTGACGGCCGTCGACGCCGAGACGGGCCAGGAGCAGCTGCGCGTGTCGGCCAGAAGCGAGTTGGCCGTGGGCCTTTTCGGCGGGAGCATGGATGAGGCGGTGACACGCAACATCCGCGGATTGATTCGCAGGAGCGGCCTCGGCAGCTGAAAAACAAAGGTGACTTCGACTCCGTGCGGGCGCATACTTCCCGCGTTCGAGAGCCTCGTCGGCGTCCACACACGTCCGAAGGGGGAGGAGTCATACCCGTGAAATTCCATGTTTGGGGGGCAGCCACTGGCTTGGCTGCGCTGACCGCACTTTGTCTGGGCTCGGACGCGCATGCGCGCCTGTGCAGCCTCAATCTTTTTCTGGACGACGACGTCGAGCTCGGCTCCATCCAGCTCGCCGTCGGTCACCTGTCCGGAACTTTCCAGGACCCGCCCTGCGCCAACTCCGTCGATGGCGCGATTGCGGCGTTCGGCGCCGATGCCGACGCGGGGCGCCTGGACGCCAGCTTCGCCAGCGTCGAGGGCTTCAGCGGACCTCATCAGCTCGCGCTGTGCACGCTCGAGGATCCTGCCGGCGTGGTCTCTTCGGATGACTTCAACGTCGTCGTGGTCGAGGCCACCGACGTCGACGGCGTCCTGCTCGAGACCTTCCCGTCGGTGAGCCTGGCCGTTACCTGCGACATCGACAGCTCCACGACGACCACCACCATCGAAGAGCGCATTTGCGAGGTGACATTCCGCCTCGGCAGCGCCGGTTCCATCGCTTCGCTCGACTACTACATCGGCTATGCCGGAGCGGGCGGCGACTTTGCCGGCTCGGGCAATGGGGTCGAGTGCGACAACCTGCTGCCGGCAGGTACGCTGGCCAGCTACAACGACGTGGAAAGCCAGTCGCGCGTCCGAGGCGCAATGATCCACAAGAGCGGAATTCCCACTCCCGCAGACATCACGCGCTGCCGCTTCCTCCCGCTCGCAGACGATCCGGTTGCCGAAGACTTCGACGGCGTGGTCACCAACGCCACCGACGCCCTGGAAGTGCAGGCCAATCCGAAGCCGACACTGACCGCGAGCGAGATCGTCTGCTCCGGCACCGGGCTGGAGCTGGTGTGCGGAGACGCCAACCGCAGCGGCAACGTCACTGCCAGCGACTCGCTGCGCATCCTGGAGGCCGCGCTCGGATCCTCCTCGAGCTGTCCGCTGTGGGTATGCGATACCGACGGCAGTGGCCAGATCCTGGCCAACGACGCCCTGCGCGCGCTGCGCCTGGCCATCGGCCTGCCAGTGGACATGAACTGCCCGCCGCGCACCTGACGCGCGACACGAACGACCGAACGCACGCGAAGGGGCGGCCGAGCAATCGGCCGCCCTTTCGCGTTCAGGACGCCGATCGGCGGCGTAGCGGCTCACGTGCAACTGCACGTGAGAAGTCGCTCGCGAAGCGACGACGCGACGCTCGCGGCCGAATAGCGCCGTCGTCGCGGCGGAGTTGCCAGACCGTCGCGTTTCGTGGCAACACCGCGGTCATGATCGCGTACGTGACGTCGCTTACCACGGGCCGTGTCATCCTGTGGTGCTACGTCATCTGGTACGTCGTCAACGTCGCCTTTCACTTCGACGCCAGCTCGCGGCTGTGGCTCACCTCGCTCGGCCTGAGCGCGATCATCGGCACGGCGCTGGTCATCAGCACGCGCTCTTCCAGCAGCGGCACGACGCAGCTGGATCGCTGGCAGATCTTCCGGCTGTTCCTCATGCCGTTTTGCGTCTCCAGCTTCTCGGCGCTGGTCAAGGACGCCGGCTACGTGCTGATCTTCCCGCCCAGCGTGGCGCTGAACGCGCTGGGATTCGGGCTGATCGCGATCTTCCTGGCAGCGGTGGCCGCGCTCAAGGCAGCCCGGCCCGCGCAGTTCGCGGGTGCGGTGGGCGGCGCCGAACCCGGAACCACCGATTAGGTCGACCCCTTGTTCTTCAGCGCGCGCTGCCGAGGCGCGAGTTCATGTCGGGCTGATCGATCCAGCCTGCGATGTCCTCTGCCATCTCGAAGATCACCTTCGAGAGCATGCCGCAGTTGCTGACCGATCCCATCGACGTCTCCTTGGCCACGAACGTTCCGCGCAGCTTGCCGCCGGCGACCAGGCGCCCGTCCACGGTAAGGCCCTTGGGTCCGGACAGGATGCCGCCGCCGGGCGCTCGCAGTTCGACGATCTTGAGCGTCAGCACGATGCCGCTGCCGGCCGGCTTGTCGGTCAGAAAGACGTTGGGGTTGCGCTCGGCAATGGCCGCCGGAAGCGAAGACTCGATCTGACACTGGTCCAGGATCTCGTCCTTGCCGAGCACGTTGGCGGCAACCGAGGCACGATTGGACAGCTGGATCGCTCCCGGCGGTGCGACCTTGGCAGCGGGGGCGGCCGGCTTCTTGGGCGCAGCCTTGCTGGTAGCGGGCTTCTTGGCCGGCGTCGCCGGCTTGGGCGCGGGCTTTTGCGTTTCGGCCTTCTTCGCGGACGCCTTGGCAGCGGCCGCCTTCTTGCCGCCCTTCTTGGCTTTGCGCTTCTTGTCGCCGCTCTTCTTGGCCTTGGCCGCCGCGTCGCCCTTGGCCGGCTTCCCGGCACCATCGACGTTGGCCGAGGCCTTGGTGTCGGCTTTCCCGGCGGCATCGGCGTTGGTCGCGGACGCAGCACCGGGCGTGGTAGCGGCGGGCTTGGCCGCATCCACGTTGGCGGCGGCACCTGCAGGCTTGCGCGCAGCATCGGCATTGCCGGCAGCGGCGGGCCTGGCATCGGCCGAGGACCTGGCTGCATCGGCGGGAGCGGCGGGCTTCTGAGGCGTGTCGGCATTTCCGGAGGCGGAAGGTCTGGCGGAGTCGGCGTTGGTCGCAGGCCTGGCCGCATCGGCATTGGCGGCGGTGGCAGGCTTGGCCTCGGCGGTGGCGCCGGCAGCGGGCTTGCGCGGGGCATCGGCACTGCCACCGGCAGAAGGCTTCGCAGCGTCGGCGTTGCCGGCGGCGGCGGACTTCCTGGCTGTATCCGCATTGCTCGTTTCGGCCATCGCCTTGGAAGCATCGGCGTTGGTGGCATTGGCGGCCTTGCGGCCGGCATCGGCAGCCTTCTTGGCCCAGTCGCGATCTACGCCCGAGTCGTAGAGCTCGTCTTCGGCGCTCGCCGCTCCCACTGCCAGGAACAGCGCGGCCACCACGCCGCAGATCATCTTGCGTCCAATGCGATTCATGGGTCCCCCTTTCCTTCGGCGACGACGCCGCGGGCCAGCAACTCCCGCCAGGCGGCTGGCCTCCCTTTGTCGCAGGGCTCATGCCGACGTGCAAGACCGGCGGGGCCGGGACCGCGCGCCTTTTCTCCGTGAAGACATCCAGGCCCGCGGCGAGCCCGGCGGGAGGCGGCCTGCGCCCGAAACCGCCGGTTGCGGAGGCCGTCCCCCGCTCAGGCGCCGACGCTTTGCCAGAGCTGCTCGGGCGCTGCCAGATCCATCGCCGTGCAGGCCGCTTCCACGCCCGAGAGCACCACGCCGTAGATGCCGCCGCCGGGCCTGGTCCAGTGGCCGGCAAGCGTCAGCCCGGCGATGGGCGTGACGTTGGGGAGGCGGCCGAGGCCGACCTGACGCGGCGTCAGCTCCCAGCCGTAGATCGCGCCGGCGGTGTTGCGGGTGTAGCGCTCCATCGTGCGCGGCGTGCCGCCTTCAGCGAAACGAAGATGCCGGGTCAGGCCCGGTATGCGCGACTCGGCCTGCGCGAGCATGCGCTCGACGTGACGCGGCTTGTCCTCGCGCCACACACGCGCGGCGGCGTACGGCATCAGCGTGGTCAGCACCAATGCGTTCTGTCCTTCCGGAGCCAGCGTCCGGTCCATGAGCGTCGGCACCGTCATCGAGAGCCAGTCCGGACGCCCGGCGCTGGTGCTCGCAAAGGACGCGTCGTGGTCCCAGCCGCCGAACTGGAAGCTCTCGTGCGCGACCTCGTGCTCGCCCAGGTTCATGTCGGTTGCCGCGTACACCACGAAGGCCGAGACCGACGGCCGCGACCTGCGCAGCGAGCGAACGTAGCGCGGCGGGAAGCGCGGCTCGCCGACCAGCTCCTCGGCGGTCTGGAGCGCGTCGGCGTTGGAGATGACACGATCGGCCTGAATGCGATGGCCGGTCTCCAGCACGACGCCGGTGACGCGCCCGTTCTCGGTCTGGATGCGGCGCACCGAGCTGCGCAGCAGCACCTCGCCGCCGCTGCGGCGCACGCCTTCGGCCAGCGCATCGGCAAAGGACTGGAAA
>Ga0196978_1000121_pt1 | contig 39062 bp, 57 predicted proteins | sample S3v_2013CmetaG_FD_155491 | JGI IMG/M metagenome (GOLD analysis project Ga0196978, IMG submission 155491) | Soil microbial communities from Anza Borrego desert, Southern California, United States - S3+v_20-13C | ecosystem: Environmental > Terrestrial > Soil > Desert | place: USA: California... | reverse complement strand
TGCCGTCCTCGACGCCCCAGCGCCGGCGCCTCGAGCTGGCCGGCTTCTTCGTCGGTGTCTTCTTCGCTCGCTCAGCCATCTCGCGGCCTTCCTTCTGTCGGTGCCTCAGGTCGCCGGCGGCGGGAGCAGCGCGCCGGTCGTGCAGTTGCGCAGCGGGAAGTAGTGCCGTTGCGCGTCGGCGATGACCTCGTTGCGCGTCTCCTGGTTGGCGTTGACCTGCTCGATGATGGCGGCGATGACGTGGTCGACGTCGCTGTTTCCGCTCGGGATGGCGTGCAGCGGCTTGGTGTCCAGCGTCGCTGCGATGAACGCGAGGACGCCACGGTTGGTGTCGTTGGTGCGTCTGCAGCTGTCGATGATGCGGTCGGCGCGTTCGTCGCTGTTGCGCTCCTTCGCGTCGCGCGCCCCGAAGTAGGCGGCGGTGCTCATCGCGGTCGCGACGATCAGCACCACGATGCAGACGAGGATGCCGGCGAGGTATCTGCGTCTCATTGGTCACCTTCTTCGCTGTAGCCGAGCTCGCGGTCCAGCTCGGCGTCGCTGGGTTCGACGTAGGGCGCCGTCTCGATTTCGTCCTCGAGGACCAGCTCGAGGGGGAGCAGGTTGCGTATGCGCAGCGCGCTCTTGAGTCCGCGCATTTCGGCTTCGCAGCGGCGGTGCCCTATCTCGGCGTGCTCGGCACGCTTGCGTGCGCGCAGCGCGTCGCGTCGGGCTTCGCGCAGGTCGCGCTGGCTGTTCTCATAGCGTCGGTCCTGCTCGCCGATGATGTCGCGCTGCACCTTGCGGAACAGGTACACCAGGCCGAGCGCGGCGGTTCCCCCCAGGCCCAGAGGAACCCAGGGGGACGCCGCTTCGGCTGCGCTGGCCGCGCTGATGCCGGCGCTGAGCACCGTGCCGGCAGCGACCAGCACGCGCACCATGACGACGTCGAGCACCGTGCCGAGCTGCTCAGGCCGCCAGCCGTGCCGCGAGCGCGTCAGCGACCGCGTCGGCGAGCTTCTTGGGGTCGACCGCGGTGCCGGCCGGCAGCCGCTCAGCCAGCTCGGTGGCGAGCTTCTTGACGTCGACGGTGACCTTGCCGTCCAGGCCCATCTTCTTGCGTGCCTCGATGGTCGCGTTGTTCCACGCGAGCGCGCCCAGGACACCGCCGAGGTCGCAGCGCGGGACGTCGGGGTCGAGCGCGCCGAGGCCGACCGCGAGGAGCGGCTCGATGGGGACCAGGATGCCATCGGCGTCGCGGTACCACTGGACGGTCGTGCCGCCGTCGTCGCTGGTGTGAAAGAGCATGACGTCCTCTGCTTTCCTCTTCGGTTGGGTGGTGGTGCGCGGTCCGCCGTGCGCGGCGAAGGCGCCCAGCTCGGTGAAGATCCAGTTGAGGTCGGTGCCTTCGGCTGGTCCTGGGGTGTTGCCGGATTGGATCAGCGCCGCGCTCGAGATACGCGGCGGCCGGTTGGCGCTGCCGCCTTCGCCGTAACCCCAGGTGCCGACGCCCCACTCGCGGCCGATGGCGCCGGCGGCGGTCAGACCTCGAGCACCAGCGCGCGCTGCGTCGACGTTGCCGTAGGCCAACGCGGGGACCTCGCCGACCTCAGCGACGATGACCGCAGCGAAGCGCCGGCAGTATTCGGTGACCTGGTCCAGCGCCCAGCCTGGCGTGCTCGGCGAGTCCGCGGCGCAGACCCAGAAGCCACACCGCCGCTCGAGGTAGCCGGGGATGCTGCGCATGACGCCGAGCAGCTGCCGCGCGTCGACTGCGCCGGCGTCACCTCCCGCGTACGCGCGCGTCGTGGTCGACTCGAAGCCGAGCAGGTAGGGCTTGCCCCACCGGTTGATCCACTCGACGCCGGCGAACGCGGGCCCGCTGTAGTTGAGGATCAGGTCGGCGGGGATGTCGGGCGGACGCGACCAGGCGACGTCCGCGGCGATGCGGTCGGTGCGGTCGTTCATGCCGGCGGCTGCAGCTTGTCGGCGATCGCGCCGAAGACGACGTCGGGGGTCTGCGCCTTCGCGACCTCGACCTCGACGGTTTCCGGCGCGTAGGCGACCATGCGGTTGAGCAGCGTGAGGATGAGCACCAGGACCAGGCCGACGAAGCTGACCAGCAGCGCGGTGGCCTTGTCGCTGAAGGACCACCACGCGAAGCCGGCGGGGCTGCCGAGCGCGAGGGTGGCGACCGCGACCGCGCTAACCGCGCCTTGCAGCGCGGCTGGTTCCTTGACGCTGCGTGCCCAGAAGAAGGCGACCAGCGCGAGCACCAGCGCGCTGGCAGCGTTGACCTCAGCGACAGTGAGGCCGGTCTGGGTTTCGGTCCAGCTGGCGATGCCGAGCGGCTCGATGAGGTAGCAGGCGCCGGTGAGGACCGGTACCAGCGCCGCCCAGAGCGCGACGAAGCGAACGTTGGATTGCATGGTGTTCCCCTTTCGGTTGCGAACTCGCGGCGATCAGGCGTCGCCGACGTAGGTGGCCTGCAGCGAGGTCTGGCCGGTGGTGATGCCGTGGCCGGTGTTGACCTGGCCGCTGCGGCCGACCAGGACGATGCGCTCGTCGCGATTGACGCGCGCGACGTCGTTGGCGCTGTGCGTGACGGGGAAGCCGCCGCCGGCGCTGACGCCTTCGCCGGTGCTGGCGAGCAGGCGCAGGAAGGTGCCGCCGGTCGAGTCCATGGCCCAGACCTCGGTGGCGACGCCGGCGTTGGCGCCGGCCGCTACCCAGAGCTTCCAGGTGAGCTTGCCGGTGACGTTGTAGTAGCCGGTGCGGGGGACCTGGATGTAGCTGGTGCCGGCCGTGCCGCCGGCGAGCTGCGTCATGCCGCCTGTCTCGTTGATGGTGTCCATGGGGATGACGGTCGGGACACCTTGCGCGAGGTTTCGGTCGGCGAGGCCGAGGCGCAGGATGCGTGAGTGCAGCGCGCGCTGCGACAGGTAGCCGTTGATGACGAGGCGCGGGAAGTCGTTTTCGTTCGGCAGCCAGAGCGCGTAGCCGGGTTGCTGCGCTTTGCCGCCGACCGCCCACGCGAAGTTGTCGGGGGTGATGCTGACCAGACCGAGGCCGGGGTTGAGCAGCGCCTGGCGGACCTTGATGCTGTCGATGTTCAGCACGCGCGCTGCAGCGTCGGCGATGAACGCGAACGCGAAATGAACCGCGACCGCGCCGCTCGGCGCGATGAAGTGCTGCAGGTGGTACTGGAAGCTGCTGGTGCCGGCGACGCTGCGGCTGTCGAGGTTGAACTCGGGGATGACGGTGCCGTCAGCGAAGACCCACGCGGCGACAATGAACATCTGCAGGCCCTGGGGCTGCCGGAAGCGGCAGTCGACGTAATAGACGTCGCCGGCGTTGACGGGGAAGCCGCCGAGGGGGTCGGTCGCCGGCGAAGGGGTCTGCGCGTACGCGAGGCCCGCAGCACTCGAGGTGATCGACAGCGACGCGTCGCCGCTGCCGCCGCTGTAGAAGTTGGTGGCGTCGCGCGCGATGGCGGCGCCGGCGCCGCCGGTGAGGACGCCGGTGTCGGCGTAGAACAGGTCGCCGCTCGCGGCGCCGACAAACTGCAGCTCGGCGGCAGCGAACGCAGCGGTGGCCGGCGCGACCGCGGTGCACGCGACGGTGCGCCACACCGCGGCGTCCGTCGCGATGGTCGCACCGAAGGCGCTGTTGCTGATGAGCGCGCCGGCGGCGGTGTACCACTTGATGCGCAGCTGCGCGACACGGCTGGTTTTGTTGGGATCGTTCAGGACCCAGAAGCTGGCGTTGTATTGGGTGCCGGGGACGATGCTGCCGACTCCGCTGGTGCCGGTCGCGGTGGTGAAGCCGACCGTGGCGGCGCCGGTCGCGGTGACCTTGAGGCTGCCGGTGCCGTTGTTGACGAAGGTGGTGTCGACCGCGAGCGAGGTGCTCGCGAGCGCGACGCAGCTCTCGGTGGTGCCGTCGAAATTCCATGCCTTGCTGGCGGTGTTGTCCCAGCCGGCGGTGTCCTCGACCATCTCGGGATTCGTGACGAGGTTGGGGCCGAAGCCGCCGGCGTCGCCAGAGGTGCCGAGGCAGACGTAGGCGCCGTCCGCGACCTCGAGGAAGCGCGCGTCGGTGCCTTTCCATGGCGGGTTGCCCTGGTACTTGACCGCGTAGACGGTGATGCCGCTGCGCAGCTGCGCGTCGACGGTGCCGTTGGTGCGGTCGACGGCGAGGACGGTGCCCAGCTCGGGTGCGGCGCCGATCATGTTGTGCCTGCCGGCGTGCTCGAGGCGAAGACCTGGTTGGCGTCGTGTTGGACCAGGCCGGTGAAGAGGTCGAAGCGCGCGCCACGCGACTGGAAGAGCTGGGGTGTCGCGTATTCGGTGTCGCCGGCGACCATGACGCTGACGACGTCGTAGGGCTCGACTGGCCAGAAGAGCGTTGTGAAGCTGACGCGCCGGTAGGCGGCGAGGCCCTCGAGCACCATCTTGCGGACCAGCAGCTCGGCGGTGGTCATGCTGTCGGCGGTGCTGCGCGGCTCGAAGCGCCGCATGTAGTGGCGAATCTTCGCTTGGCTGAGGGGATGCCCGGGCGCGATGACGTTGGCGTCTGCCTCCGCGAAGAAGATCGCGACGTCGCCGGCTTCTGACCAGGCCGCCGCGTAGTTGCATCGACGCGCGACGTCGTTGCTTGAGCGGATCGGGCTGACAGTGATGCCGTCGCTGGCGGTGCCGAACTGCACGGCGGGCGTTGCCTTCGTCCAGTCGACGTAGGGGCGCGCCTGGTAGATGCCATCGAAGTCGCACCAGGGGACCTGATAGCCGATGCCGTTGTGGATGCTCGCGGCGATGTCGCGCCAGGTGTTGGTGCGCGTCTGGTTGGGGTTGTCTCCGCCGACGCTGATCGTGGCGCCGTCGCTGTAGAACCCCCAGCCTTCCTCGAAGCCGGGGATGTACGTGATGCCGAAGACCTGGCGGGGCCGCGTGAGGCCCCAGACGCGCGGGCCGGCGAACGCTGCGCCGCTCGCTCGGATGCCGCTGGTGTCGACCAGGCCCGCGGCCTGAACGATGCGGGCGATGGCGTCGGTCTGCAGCTCGCCCTTCCAGACGTTGAAACCGCCGACCGGTGGACCATCTGACTCGAGGTCGAAGAGGCCGTCCGCGAGGGTGACGGTCCATTCCTCGATGCCTGGCGCGATGTCACGCTCGGGAACGTCCCAGAGGTAGACGCCCATGGGGAACTCGACGGTTCGGCCGGCGTTGGTGAGCTGGATGTAGGGCTTGATGCGGTACTGCATCGCGGCATCGCGCAGCCGCGGGTCGGGGAGCATGCGCAGCTCGAGCGCGCCGACGAGGGGCCGGTCGACGTCGTAGTCGACGCTTGCTGCGGTCACGGTGCCTGGCGAGCTCGCGGCCGGCGACGCTCCTGGCGGCGCGGCGTTGAGGTCGCCGACGACGCGGAAGGCCTGGTCGAGCAGCTCGAAGCGGTTGCCGATGGTGCCGGTGCCGGCCTTGAGGATCGCGGTGACCTCGTCGGCGGTGTAGCCCTGTCGCTGCAGCGCCTGCATCTAGAACTTGTCCAGGTCCTGCAGCGGCCACGGCAGCCCGCGAGGCGTCGGGTTGGCGACCGTCGCGACGGTGAGCGCCGGCGGGACGCTCGAGGTGTCCACGATGTTGAGGGTGCTCACACCATTCCAGGTGCGTTGGTCGCGGAGGTCCACGAAGGCGGTGCTGCCGCCAGGCATGCGTGCGTTGGGGTAGAAGAGCAGGTCCCGCGCGGCGGCGACGATCTCCGCCGGCGTGAGGACGCGTGGGTAGTAGGCGAGGCCGTGCAGCGGCGCCATCGCTGACCAGGCGGCCGTGCCGCCGTTGTCGCCACCAGCGGCGAGCGCGACGGTGTTGGTGAGGCTGCCGGCGGTGCCGGTCGTGCTCGCGATGGGGGTGCCGCTGGCGTCGAGGTAGCCGAGCAGCTCGCCGCCGGCGCCGCCGGCGTAGCTCATGGCGAGGACGTGGACGTTGCCGTCGAACGCAGCTGCGGCGGTGACTGCCTGGCGGACGGTGCCGGTCGCTCCCTTGGTGTAGAAGTCGAGCTGGTTGGCGACGGCGTTGGTACGGATACCGAAGCCGTTGCCTGCGCCGGCCAGGTTGCCCTTGGTGATGATGCCCTTGGTGCTGCCGGCGCCGGCGAAGGTGGCGACGATGATGAGCGTGAACGGGCCGGCGAGGGGGTCGATGAGCGCGTTGTGCGCGATGGTGAGCGCCTGGCTGGTGCCGTTGAGGACCAGGCCGGCCGGCAGGTTGTAGTCGGCGACCTCGGGCTGGCGTGCTGTCTCGGCGAATGTGGCTTCGCTGTCCACGAAATCGGCGGGTGTCTGCTGCGCTCGAGGTGCGCTGATGCTGCCGATGACGCGGTCGCCTGCAGGAGTGTTGAGGACCAGCTGCCGGCCGCTCGCTGCGGCGGCGCGCTGGTGGCGGATGCCGTCCTCGGCGACTGCTTGCATGCTGTCCCAGCCGACCTTGTAGAGGCGGCCTGGTAGTTCGCTGCGCGTGCGCGTGACGAGGAAGTCGCGACCGAGCGGCGTGTAGGTGTTCAGCGTGCCTTGGTCTTCGCCCTGCAGCTCCTGCGCCCAGACCGGCGCGTCGAGCCATGGCGCGGCGTTGTTGGTGAGCCAGCTGTCGAGGTCGGGGGTGAGCTGCACGCGCGTCGCGATGGTGCTCGGGCCCGATTCCATGCCGTTGGCGTTGACGACGGTGACCCAGAAGTCCCAGCCGTCACCCCATTGGCCGACGCCTTGCTGGCGCGTCCAGCCGGGGCTCTTGTCGAGGAAGCGCGTGTGCTGCGCCTCGACGGTCGCTGGCGTCTGGCCGGCGTTGACCACGATTTCGGCCCGCAGTTGCGGCTGCACCGCTGGCGTCCTCGAGGGACGCGACCAGAGGCGGTACTTGACGAAGCTGGCGCCGAGCGCGGTGGCGGTCCAGCTGCAGAGCACGCGGGGCGGCGCGTTGTTGACGCTGCCGGCGCCGACGACCGCGGGCAGCGCGACGGCGGTGAAGCCTGCTGGCGCGGCCGGCGCGGCGACCAGCTCGAGCGGGATGTCGTAGCGAGTGAGTGCCGTGGCGCCTTCGAAGTAGGCGTCGGTGGTGCCGCCCTGGGTCGCGCCTTCGATGTTCGCGAGGGTGGTGCCGGCGCCGCTGTCGATCAGCTCGGAATGTGTGTCCTGTCGCAGGATGTCCCAGCCGCGCAGCGTGCTCGCGCTGCTGCGGATGTGGACGAAATACTGCGCGGCGGCGGCGGCGAAGTTGGCGGCGAAGGGGACCTGCTTGCGTTGCAGCGTGCCGTCGATGTCGTCGGGTTGGATGGTCGCGGTCGCGACGACGGCGCCGCCGCCGTTGATCGCGGTGCGGATCTCGATGACCAGCTCGCGGTCGGGGCGGACACCGGCGCGGTTCCATGCGACGGGGATGACGATGGCGCCGTAGTTGTTGGCGCCTGGACTGGTGATGCTCTGGCCGAGGTTGGCGATGCTGTCGCTGGCGATCTTGCGACGGTCGAGCTGGACGTAGGGGTCGCTCTGGCTGAGGATGGCGCCGGCGCCGCCCTCGAGCAGGACACCGCCCATGAGCTGGCCGATGGTGCCGCTGGTGACGGCGCTGTCCTGCACGGTGCGACGGTCGGGCGCGACGGCGGTGACGACGCCGTTGTTGAGCGTGACAGCGACTAGCTCGCGGTGTTCGCCGGTGGTTGCTGCTGCGCTCGCGGGTTCGACCGCGCTGGGGTCGGTGTGCGCGACACCGCGGGCGTAGTTCGCGGTGCCGCCAACCAGTGGGTACTCGACCAGCCAGTAGTGGGTGTTCGCCGCGAGCAGGCCGGCGCTCGACATCGGGAAGCGCTGCCAGTAGCGCAGCATCTTCTTCGTGTCGTAGTAGAAGCCGCCGATGCGGTTCTCAGCGGCGAGCAGGACGTCGACCCAGAGGCCGGCGACGCTGACCGCGGTGGCAGCTGCTGGCGTGGGGCGCGGATAGCTGATGCGCAGGCCGAAGCTGTCGGTGCCGGCGGCGGTGATGAAGTTGTTGACCTCCGCCTGCGTGAAGGGCTTGTCGGTCGCGGGGTTGAGTCGCCAGGCGCCGAGCAGGAAGGGGGTGTACCAGCGGCCGTCATTCGGGATGCGGCGCAGCGGGCTGTAGTAGTTGCCGCCGCCGAGCGTGAGTGCGGATTCGACGCCGACGTCGACCAGGTCGCTGAACTGGAAGACGCGCACCATGGCGCCGACGAAGACGGCAGCGATGCGCTTGCCGGCGAGCGCGGCAGCTGCACCTCGGAATCGGATGTTGCGCTGCTCGGTGATACCGATGGCGGTGCTGTTGCGGACGTAGTCGCTGGTGTCGGTCTTGTCATCGACGCGCGCGAACGTCGCGGCGGCGGCAGCCTGGTCCTGCCAGCCGGTGGTGGTCAGGCTGCCGAGGTCGGTGCCCGGAAAGAAGGTCGAGGTGCTCAGCGCGGGCATGAGCGTGTCGACCACCTCGAGCGCGATCCCGGGCGCGCTGCCGACCACCTCCTGGTGGTAACGGTGGATGGCGGCGAGAGTGTTCGCGCCGGGACGGATGCGTTGCGCCCAACCAGACGCCGGTGAGCTGAACTGCAGAGCCAGCTCGCTGAGCGGCTGCCACTCCTGGCCGAGCAGCGTGGGGCTCGACGGGTTGAAGTCGCCCATGCCTAGCGGGTGCTTCCGGTGTAGAGGAACATCCGCGACCGGGCGCGTGCGTTGGCGGCGTCGTTCGCGCGCGTAGTGCTGTCGGTCTTCTCCTGCGCAACCGTGACCGTGACCTCGCGGTCCTCAAGCGCGTCGAGCTGCGCGATGAGGTCTTCGACCATTCCCATCAGCCGCCGAACTCCTTCTTGATGACGTTGATCGTCGTGTTCACCACGCGATTGGCGACCGCGTCGAGGTCCTCGACCAATGCCGCGATGGCGGCGTGCGCCTGCGAGGTATCGACGGTGACGGTCGCGTGTCGCTCGCCGGTCGTCCGGTCGAGGTCGCCTACGTACCCCTGTACCTGACCACGCAGGCCGGGAAACTGCTGCTCGAGCAGCAGCAGCGCATACTGCTGCGCGTTGGTCGCCGCTTTCATTCTGTCGGCCGCGCTCACGTTCGGGCCGAGGTCGTCGGCCGCCTTCTTCCCTGCTGCCTGCACTGATGCGAGCACCGCACCAACCAGGCCCTGATGGGCAGACTGGAGGTTGCGAGTGGCCTGGGCACTGGTGTCATTCGCAGCAAGGTTCGCGATCGCGACCTGGTTGTACTGGTCGAACGCTTCGCTGACCGCGGTAACAGACTTCTCGACGTTCAGCTTGTTGGCACCGAACTGCAGGTCCGCCTGCGCCGCCGCGTACGCCTTCTCCGCCTGCGTCTGCAGCTTCTCGTTCACCGATTGCAATGCGTTGCCGGCGTCGTCTTGCACGCCGCGCAGGTCCCGCGTTGCTGACGTCAGCTCGCGCTGCGCGTCGCGCGCTTCCTTCGAATGTCTTCCGTGCTCGGTGATCGCGTTGGCGAGGTCTTGGGTCTTCTCTTTGACCTTCTCCTGCTTGTCGCCGTAGTCCTCGGTGTCATCGCCACCGATGCCGAGCGCATCGCCTAGCCCACTCACCGCGTCGGTCAGGCCGTGGAATGGGTTGATGACGTGCAGCGCCTCACCGCCGATGTCAGCGAGTGAGGTGCCCAGCAGGTTCGCGCCCTTGTCCGCGAGCTCGAGGCCTTCGCTCGCGTTGTTCAACTGTTCGGTCAGCGCGGGAACAACCGCCTTGCCGGCTTCGATCTGGAAACCGCGCAGGGTGTCCTGCAGGTCGTCCATTGCCAGCTCGAACTCGCGAGCATTCTGCAGGTCTTCCTGCGAGAAAATCTGGTGGCCTTCCTCGGCACCTTCGAACAGGTCTTTGATGCCCTTGCGGCCCTGCTCGAGGACCGGGATTAGCTCCTTCCCGGCTCGGCCGAATGCTGCCTGGATGAGCGCCGCGCGCTCGCCTTCGTCGCTGGTGTGCTTGTACGCGTCGGCGATGTTGAGCAGCGTGCCTGACAGGTCGGTGGTCCCGTCCTTGTTCTTGGCGATCTCGACGCCGAACTCGCGCAGCTTTCCGCCGCCTTCGCCGATCTCGCGCGACAGCTTGAACACCGCGCGCGCGCCGGCGTCGGCGCTGATCTCCATGTCATCGAGCGCAGCGACCCACCGCGAAGAGTCCTCGGCGCTCGCACCAGAGACGCGCTGGAAGTCCCGCACCTGGTCGGTGAGGTCGGTGAACTGCTTGACGCCGCTGATGGCGAGCGCGGCGAGGCCGCCGGCAGCAGCACCAGCGCCGAGCGCAAGTCCGGTCTTGAGCAGTCTGCCGGTCTCATCGACCGAGACGCCAAGCTTGTCGGACGCGGCGGTCATCAGCCGGGTCTTGATCGACGCCTTCTCGGTTTCGTCGCCGACACCGCGAATCTTGTCGGCGGCGTCCTTCGAAACAGCGTCGATGACAAGTCGCAGCCGTTCGGTCACGGTTGTCATGCGGACTCCCCGTAATCGAACGCGTCGACCAACGCCGTCGCCGGCAGCGCTGCCACCTCAGCAGCAGCGTCAGCCAGTGAGGTTTCGCGCGCCACCAGCACCGCCGCGAACGCGATGCGACAGGTCGGGCAGTGCAGCGGGTCGACATCGATTTCAGCGTGGGGTAGCCCTCGCTGGTTGACGATCAGGTAGATGCGTTCCCATTCGGCTGCTGTGAGGGAACCCTCTTCGGCTTCGCCGAGGAACGTCCAGCCCACGCTCAGAACGCCCTTCGCAATGCGACCTCGCTGGTGTTTTCGAAGACGCGCTTCACCAGGGGCAGGGCTTCCTGGACGCCACGCGCCCATGGTTGCTTGCCGGGAGTGCCGGGGTGGTTGGCGGACGCGCGTGGTCCGACGCCGGGGATGACGATGACGCGCCGTCGTCGCTGGCGGCCGCTGCGCTCGCGCGGGATGCGGTGCGGCCTGGTGCGATTCTCGATGAGCTGCGCGGGGCCCTTGACGTAGACCGTTCCGCTGGACTCTTCGCCTTGTGCGTCGCGAAGGTCGAACCGAACCGTCAGCGCTGCGCCGCGCTTGCCGACGCCGCGCAGCCGTGACGGCATGCGCGCCGAGACAGACCGCTTGACGATGAGGCAGCCGTCCTTGACCTGTTGGGCCGGAAGGTCGGCGTAGGCGCGTGCGGTGCTCTGCAGCTTGCCGTTCAGCTCGGCCCAGCTGTTCGACGTGCCCATCTCGCTACGGGGTCGCGTCCGCGGTGCCGTAGGCGAGCGTGACCGCGCTGGTGCTGCCGTCGAAGAGGCCGGCGCCGCTGACCTTCTGCTGCAGCGGCGCGGGCCCGTCGACGGTGCTGTCGAACTCATCGAAGCTGGCCTGCTGCACGGTGAGCTGCAGCGTGGGTAGCGACGCGGCGCCGATGAGGATGTTGCCGGTCCAGGTGAGGACGATGGTGGCTACGGCGCCGGCGGCGCTGCTCGCGGCGAAGCGGTTGTAGGCGGTGAGGTCCTGGAAGTCGAGGCCGAGCGACCAGGCGATTTCGCGCCAGTCGCCCTCGACGGGTTCGCGGTGCTGCGCGTTGCCGCGGATGTAGCGGCGGTCGTCGCTGTCGCTGGTGCCGAAGAGGTGGTTGTCGCAGCTGACCTCGCATTCGGTGACGTCGGTGGCGACGCCGCCGATGGTGACGACACCGCCGGCGAAGATGAGCGGCTCGACGTTGCCGCTCGGGTACGACGCGGACGCGAGCGCTGTGGCGGTGACGACGTTCTCGAAGTCGAGGTCCATCTCGAGCTTCAGCGCGTCGCCGACCTGGTTGCTGATCTTCCAGCTCTTGACCTTGCCGCCTTCGTAGGTGAAGGGCTGGTCGGTGTCGGCGGGGTGGAAGGGGTGGTTGCTCTGGTAGGTGAACCCCTTGCCGATGAGGTCGCCGATGGTCGCGGTGTGCGTGGTCTTGCCGTCCGCTGGCGCGCCGGTCGACACGGTGCCGCCGAGCATGTGCTCGAGCCAGAAGCCGAACCCCTTGCTGAGGACGTCCATTTCGACGGTGCCGCCGGCGCCCTGGATGAAGGGGACCTGGCGGTCACCGCGGCGGACGCGCGTACCGGCGCGCATGCCCCGCGACGCGACGCGGCCGTACATCGGCTTGACCTGGTCGCTGTTGAACTCGAAGAAGCGGTCAGGGGTGACGGGCGTGCCCCAGGTGACCTCCTTCTTGACGCCGACCTGGAAGCGGTTGACAGCGCTCATTGCTCAGCTCTCCTGGGTGTCGGCGCCGTGGGGCGCGGTGTCTTCGTTGGCGGGCGGGTCGTGGTCGAGCAGCTCGGCGTCGGTGAGGTCCTCGAGGACCTCCTGCGGTTCGGCGGCGGAGCGGATCGCGGCGACCAGGTCGTCCTTCTTGCGGAGGCCGCTGACGTCGACGCCGAGGACGCCGGCGTAGCTCTTGAGCGCGTCGACGTTCATGGCGTCGAGGTCGCCGGCGACCCAGTTGTCGACCTGCGCGAGCAGGCCCTCGCCGGGGTCGTAGTCCTCATCGCCGTGCTCGCCGGCGGGCGGCCGGCCGGCAACATCGGCCGGGACCTCGATGATGTGGCCGCGCTCGACGTCATGGCCGGTCGCGGCGACCTCGACGCTGTCGAAGGGGCCGACGTACTGGACGGGGACCATGGTGGTGTCGCTCATGCTGATGCTGCTCCTGGTGCTCAGATTTGGACGGATGCCTTGACGGCCCACGCGACGCGCGCGCCCCAGCCGTGGCCGTCAGCTTCGGGGAACTCCTGCAGGTCTTCGGTGTCCGATTCGGCGATGATCGACCGGAAGCTGGCCTGCAGGCCGAGCGTGGGTCCGTTGGGCTTCGCGCGCAGCGCTGTCTCGAGCAGCGCGTGCAGCGCGTAGGCGCGTTCGGTGGCGGTGCGTTGGTCGGGCCATTCGCTGGTTTCGACCCAGACCTCGAGCACCAGGACCTGGTTGCGTCGAGCTGCGCCGAGCGCAGCCCATTGCTGCTCGGCAGGGTTGAGGGTGCCGCCGACCACGGCGCACTCGCGGGTCGATTCGTTGGGCACGCCGTAGAAGACGGTGACCGGCGTGCCGGGTGCTGGGTCCACGCCGGCGGTAGCGAGCGCAGCGGCGAAGAGGTCGACCAGGGCGCCCTTGACCTGCGGGACTGCGGAGGTGAGCTGGTTGGCCATCACGCGATGCCGATGTCGCTGGCGACCTTGTGCCGCTTGTAGACAGCGTCGACGTCGGGCAGTCCTGTCTCGAAGGGCCCGACGCCAGGTGTCGCGATGGTGAAGTAGCCGCCGCCTTCGGGGGTGTAGGTGGTGGCGCGGTCGGGGATGCCGGTCTTCTCGCGGTAGGCGAGATAGCGGAGGTGGGTGAGCGCGGCGTGTTTCAGCTCGCTGGTGGGCTGGTCGTAGCCGTGCTCGACCTCGAGGACGGTGCCGCCGGCGCTGTTCAACCAGGCGCCGGTGTCCGCACGCTCGAGCGCGCCCCACTCGCGCAACGTGATGCTCGCGAGCTCGGCGGGACTGAGCGCGCTGTAGTTGGTGCCATCGGTGTAGACGCGGACGCTGCGGATGACGCGCGGGGCCCAGACGTCGAGGTTGAGCGGCAGCGTGTTCCAACCGCGGCCGATGTTGTCGGCCGGCTTGATGTTGAGGCGCCGGTAGCGCGGAACCCAGGCGGTGCCGGTGATGCGCTCGCAGCTGTCCTCGACCTCACGGCGCAGCTGGCGGACCTTCGCGTCGTTGGCGAGGTTGTTGTCGATGCGCGGGTCGAAGGCGCGTACCTCGGCGACGGTGAAGAAGAAGCCGCCGACGACGTCGCAGTAGGTGGTCATGCGGACGTCGCCGGCGTCGCGCCAGTCGAGGCGCAGCAGGTCGAGGCGGTCGTTGTCCTCGGCCGCCAGCGAGTAGGTGTGCACATTGCCGTCTGAGGTGGTGGGCGCGCCGGTCGCGATGCTGGTGCCATCGCCACGCGTGACATCGACGGTGACAGGGCCCACCGAGTCGGTGGATTCGCCGTCCTGGTCGAGGAACTGCGTGGTGATGGCTGCGGCTGCGCCGCGCAGAATGCGCTGCGCCGCGACCGGCGCGGTCACCTACTTGCTGTCCTTGCCGGTGGCGGCCTTCGTGGTGACCGCCTGCTCGCCGCCGCCGCTGGCCTGCGCCTCCGCGGCCGCCTGCCGTGCGGCTTCCTCGGCGTCGCGGGTGTCCGCCGCGGCCTTCGCGCGCGCCTTGCCGGCGTCGCTCTTCGGCTTCTCGCCCTCGACCTTGTCGAGGACCTTCTCGACGTCGGCGAAGGTATCGGCGCCGGTGTGTGCGCGGATCAGACCGCGCGCGACGTCGTCCACCTCGCCGCCTTCGGCGACCAGCTGCGTACCGCGCTCGGGGCGCTGGCTGGTGAGGTTGCCGTCCTCATCGATGAAGAGGCCGGATTCCAGGACTCGCTCCATGGTGGTGCTCGCTTTCTCGCGCGTTCGCGCGGAATCGGTGTTGGGCGTCAGCCCAGGACATCGGGCGGTACGTCGCCGTACCGCTCGAGCAGCTCACGCGCCCACACGACAAGGTCGGCGGCACGCGCGCCCTTCGGTTGGTGTTCCACCCACAGCTCGAGATTCTCGGGGCGGTTGTCGCTCCTGATCCCGTTCTTGTGGTGGACGTTCTCACCCTTCTTCAACGGTCGACCGAGCAGCTCGGCCATGACGACGACGTGCTCAGGCACCGTGCCGTTCTTGTACGCGTTCGGGTGATCGGGCAGGGTCAGGAAGACGTAGCCGCTGGGCTGCGGCTTCCGTCGCCTGGCCTTTCCGTGGCCACGTTTCGGCTCGATATCAGCCGGGCCGGGATTCCCGTATCGCTGGACGCGCTTGCCGTGCGGTGAGCAGTAGGGCCCGATGCGCGCGGGGCGCTCGCAACCCTCGACTGCGCACGGCTCGGGTTGCAGACGAAGACGTGCGACCGGACCAGCGGGCGTCTGCCCGGTTGAGTACCAGCGCATGTAGTGCGCTTGGCACCAGCCGCGAGATTTCGCTGGCCGGTCGCACTCTTCGACGGAACAGGTGCGGATCACGCCGAAGGCTCTTGGCCTACGTCGTTCCGTTGAAGGTAATGACCGCCACGCCGGCCGGTGCGAACAGCGCCAGACCCGCGCGCAGCTCGAGCAGCAGCGTGAGGATGTTGGCGGTGAAGTTGGACGCGTGGCTGTCGGTCATGTACGCGGTCGGCGTCATGCGGTCGAGGATCGACACCGCGAGCGGGTCGAGCAGCATGGCGGTGCCGGCCGTGATCGCGGTGCTGTGGACCTGCACCAGGCCCCACGCGGTGCGCGACGGGGACTGCTGGAAGCCACCGCGGCCGTCCGCCGACCAGTCGACCGCGTGCAGACCTGCGGCCGCGCTGTTGGTCAGGTCGAACGTCTCGGCGTCGGACGGGTTGAGCACCACGATCTCGGGGACCGATTCGGCGTTCTCCATCAGCGTGATGCCCTTGCGGATGCTGATGGCTCGCTGCTCTGCCGCGCCGGGCGCGTAGGTCAGGATGCCGGAACGGTTGAGCAGACCGCGGATGTTCGGCGCGGTGCCGTTGCCGTTGATGATCTGGCTGTCGAGGCGGCGCTTGAGGCTGTACCGCAGCCGGCCGTCGAGGTAGCCCTGGATCATCGGGACATCGGCGGCCGCCTGCCGCGTGATGTTCGCCCACGCGGCGATGGTCGCGATCGTCTCGGTGTTGAGCTGCGTGGTGATGCCGGCCTGCGGCTTCGCGCTGCCCTCCGTCACCTCGACCGCCTTGTTGGCGAGGTCCGCCAGCGGGCTGATGTCCTGGACGTACTCGACCGCCGGCGTGCTGACCGGGATGCGGTCGAGCAGGTCCGACAGGTAGACGCGCCGGTCCAGGAAGCTGCGCGCCATGCGCGGCAGCATCTGGTTCACCACGAAGGCGCCGGCGCTCGCTGCGCCGGTGGTGGTGTCGGTGACGGCGCGCAGGTCGAGGCCGCTGAGGTCGTGCGCGAACGTGCCGCGCGCGCCGGCGTTGGCCCACTCGGCGTAGGCGTTGCCGTCCGCGAAGCGCTCGCCGACGCTGCGGAGGTCGACGACGTTGCCGCTCTCGCGCTCGAGCATCGCGCCGAGCAGCTGGTCGACACCGCCGGTGAGCTGTTCGGTGCGCAGCTCCATCTGCAGGTTCGCGGCGATGCGGCCGTCGATGGCTTCCAGCTCGGTGCGCAGCTCGGCGATGCGCTGCTCTTCCTGCTCGCTGTAGGCGCGCTGCTCCTGGGTGGCGGCTTCGTCCACCTCGCGCAGCTCGCCCTGGATGTCGACGCGACGCGTGAAGTTGTCGCGCAGCAGCTCGAGGGTGGTGGTCATGGGTGTCCTCCTTGGGGGACGGTGATGGGTGTGTGGTGCGGGCGCGCGGAGCTGGCTCGAGCTGCTCGAGGTCCGTGCTGTTGGTGAGGCGAGGACGACCGGCGACGCCGGCGCAGCCCTCAGCTGCTCAGAGGTGGTGCGCTGCTACAGGTACAGCGCCGCGATCTTGCGACGGAACGGCGCCGGCGGTGGCGTGCCGTCGTCGTGACGCTGGTGCTCTTCGCCGTCGTCTTCGCGGTGCTCGAGGCTGGCGACGAGGTCGCCGAGCTCGCGGGCTTCGGCCGCTTCCATGACGGCGCGCAGCTCGAGGCCGCCCTGCTCGGCGAGGCTGCGCAGCGCCAGCTCGCTGGTGCTCGAGGCGTAGGCAGGCGAGCAGGTGAGCGCGATGTGGTCGAGTACCGCGATGCGGTTGACGGTACGAAGCGCGAGGCCGTCGCTGCCCTTCGTCCAGCGGTCTGCCTTCTTGTCGCTGAGGAAGCCGATGCTGGCACCGCGGATGTCGCGCCGCTCGAGCAGGACCGCGGCGTCGCGGCCGGCGCTGGTGTCGGGGAGGTTGATGCTGTAGCGCAGCGCGTCGCCGGCGTCGCGCAGCTCGAGGGTGCCGGCGTCGGTGCTGCCGAGCAGCCGGCTGAACCCTTGGAAGCCGCGGCCTGGCGTCGGGTCGGGGTGTTCGTGGAACGCGTTGATGTTGCGGTGCTCGAGCTGCTCCGTCGCGCTGCCAGGCGCGAAGCGCTCGACGTAGCCGCCGAGGTTTTTGCTCAGCGCGCCGTAGCGGATGGCGACACCGCTGGCGATGAGGCGCCGGCCGCCGCCCTCGATGGGTTCGCTGCGCAGCTCGACAGGATCGGTGAAGTCGCGAATCTCGAGCATCAGCTCGCTCCGTTCATGGCAGGCGCCGGCGGCGCAGGTGCGGGGATGGGTTGCGGCGGTGTCGGCTGCGGCGCCGGCGGCGCCGGCGTGCTCGAGGTCTGCAGGCGGATGGGCTTGTCGCCCCAGGGGACCGGCTCGAGGCCTTCGCCCTTGCGCGCTTCGTTGACCACCATGACCTCGGCGCCGAGCGCGATCTGCACCGCCTCCATGCGTTCCTTGAACGACGCGCGCAGGACAGCATCCATATCCAGCTCGGTGCAGTAGTCGAAGAGGCCGTCGCGCCAGAGCAGCCGGTTGTGGGCTTCCTCGAGGCGTTCCGTCCAGGCGCGCAGACTGAACTGGCCGAAGGCGCTGTTTTGCTCGGCGAGGCCGCTGCCCCAGCTGGTGCTGTTCGACGCGTCGGCGATGAGGTGCGGGGGGACGCCGTAGACGCGCGCGACGTCGGGCACGGTGAACTGGCGGGTGCTGAGGAACTGCGCTTCTTCCGGGGTGATGCTGACCTTCTTGAGGGTGGCGCCGTTGGTGAGGACGCCGATGCGATTGGCGTTGGCGACGCCCTGGTGGCCGGCGTTCCAGGTGTCGCGCCAGCGGCGCGCTGCTTCGTCGGGGAAGTCGCCGTTGGCTTCGATGACCGCGCTGGCGAGCGCGCCGTTGTTGAAGAAGCTGTCTCCGTAGCGCTGCGCGTTGAGGCCGACGCCCACGGTTTCGGCGGCGTAGGTGATCGGGCTGAGGCCGGTGAGCGCACCGGGGCGGCTCATGCCCTTGATGTGCAGGATGTCGAGGATGGGGTGCAGCTCCTGCTGGCCCACGGTGTAGATGAGCTGCAGCGGCCCTTGGGTGCCGTCAGGGTTGCGACGGCGCTTGCGTTCGACCTTGACCTGGTGCGGATCGAGGACGATGAGGTCGAGCAGCTGGCCGAGCGCGCCGCGGATGGTTGCGATGTAGGCGTTGCCATCGGTGAGCAGCGACAGCATGACCTGGCTGAGGTAGTCGATCTTGCTGAGGCCTGGCTCGAGGAAGAGGAACGGTTCGGGGGTGTCGCGTCGGCCGAGCAGTCTGCGGTTGCCGTCGTCGCGTTCGCGGTACAGGTTGAGCGGCAGCGTCGCGACCGCTTCGCTGAGGATGCGCAGACAGGCGAAGACGGCGGTGAGGCGCATGGCCTGGTCGACGTCATCGAGAAACCAGCCGCCATGCCAGGTCGCCATGCCTTGCGTCCAGCCGCCGCTGGTCATCGACGCTGAGGGCTGCTCGACGTAGGCGCGCACCTCGAGGTCGCGTTCGACGTTGGCGAGCGTGTCGCGCAGGTCGACGGCGCCGGCGAACGCGTTGCCCAACAGGCTCATCAGGCGGCGACCTCGGCGTCAGCGACAGGCTCGAGCTCGCGCTGGCGCTCGAGCTGGCGCACCGCCGCGCCGCGCTCGGCGAGTGCGAGCACCACGGCGCCGACGATGGCGAGGACGCCGAAGACGATGATGCCGGCGGGGACGTAGATGAGCGCGACGCCGGCGGCGATGCAGAGCGCACCGATGGCGAAGAGGATGTCGGGCTTGCCCATGCGGCAGCTCCTAGATGGTGAAGAAATCGGCAGCGGCTGGCGGCGCTTCGTGCTCGCGCTTCCAGGCGGCGATTGCCATGACCTCGGCGACGATGCCGTCGATGCGGCGGCCGCTCGCGGCGCGGTTCGGTTTGATGGGGCGGATGACGTCGGGCTGGTCGGCTGGGCTCTTGACCGCGACTGCGTCGACCATCCAGCGCGCGACCGGGTGGCCGCCGTGGTCGAGGCCGTGCGCCTTCGTCAAGCGCATCAGCTCCGTCATCGAGCTGCTCAGCCCTTCGTAGGTTTGTCGGATGGGGTAGACGGTGACGTCGCGTTTCTGCAGCCAGCTGACGGTGTCGGGCGCGCCCCAGGGGTCGTAGCCCAGCTCAGCGACGCGGAAGTTGCCGAGGTCCTGCTCGAAGACGTCGCGGATGTCCTCAAAGTCGATGACGTCGCCTTCGGTGATGCGCATGTAGCCGGCGCGTGCCCACTGGCTGACCGCGCCATCGGTGTGCCGGTCGAGGAACGGCAGGACCTCTTCGGTGAGCCAGAAGCGCCAGATGACGCGGGCGCTGTCGTCGTCGTCGTTGGGGAAGAGCCAGCAGAGCGCGGCGATGTCGGTGGTGGCAGCGAGGTCGAGGCCGCCGTAGCAGAGGCGGCCGTGCAGCTCACCTTCGGGGATCGGGGACCAGGCGCGGCCGTCGCCGGCGTCGTCCCAGAGACGCAGCGGCATCCAGCGCGTGGCTTGCTGGACGCGCTGGTTGAGTCGGAACTGTCGGAAGCCGTTTTCCTTCTTCGGCTCGAGCTTCGCCTCGAGCGCTTCCTGGCGCAGCGACTCGATGCTCAGGAAGCTGCCGAGCGCGGGGTTGGGCCAATACCAGTTGCGCTCATCCCAGGGGTCGAGGCTGACCGGCAGACGCGGATGGTTGGGGAAACGCCGGCGCAGCGTCTCGAGCTGCTGGTCGGTGCGCGGCATCTTGCGGACGTACGCGAACTGGCGCGGGTTGCGCTTCGGGTCTTCCTGGATGCGTTCGGCTTCGTCAATGACCTCGGCGCCGAAGCTGCTGTCATCGTTCGTCTCGGTGGTGATGAGCAAGAAGAGCGGCTGGGTGCGCGTGCCGGCGGCGGTGCGCATCGCTTCCCAGAGGCTGCCGTCTGGCTGGCTGAGGACCTCATCGAGCAGGAAGCCGTGCGGGTTGTGCCCCAGCTCGCCGAGCGCGTCGGCGGTGATGACCTCGTAGTAGCTGCCGCTGCTGCCGGCAGCGTCGAAGATGCGACGGCTGTTCTTGTTGACGCCCAGACGCTTCGCGAGCACCGCGCTGAGCAGCCGCATGCGCGACGCCGGTTCCCACACCTTGCCGGCTTGCTTGGTGTCCTTCGCGGCGCCGTACACCTCGGCGCCTTCTTCGTCGTCGGCGATCAGCAGGTAGAGCGCGATGCCGGCAGCGATCTCGCTCTTGCCGTTCTTCCTGGCGATGACGATGGCGGCGACGATGTAGCGGCGGACGTAGCGCCGCCACTCCGGCGACCAGATGACCTCGCCGAAGATGGGACGGATGATTTCGTGCTCTTGCTCGGGCTCGAGGATGAACGCTTGCCGCGCGTGCGCGCCCTTGGTGTGGACCAGCAGCTCGGCGAAGAAGCGGACGGGCTTGTCGGCGCGCGGTTCGCAGTAGTGCGCGCCCTTCTTCGTGCAGCGCTTGCCGTCGAAGGTGTAGTTGCAGACCGGACCACCACGCTGGCGTGGCCGCCAACGCTTCTGGTGGTCAGGCGGTGAGTAGGCGGAGGGGGTCGCGCTGTTCGCCATCAGGTGCAGGACCTGGCGGTGCGGGAACGTCGAACTCTGCTCGAGCTCGCGGCGTCAGTCCGAACTCTGCGCCGAGGCGCGCGATGGTGCGCGCCAGGTCGGTCTTCCGTTGGATGAGCGGGTTGGCGACAAGGTTGCCGGTGCTGCCGGTGACCAGCAGGTCGCTCTTCGCCAGCTCGGCGCTGAGCGCACGGTGGTCGGCGACCGCTTCGCAGTACGCGACGAGGATGTCGCGGTCGGCCGGCGAAGCGGTGCGCATGAATTCGATCTGGTCGAGGGTGTAGTCCCAGATGGCCTTGACCTCGCGGCGCATGCCTCGAGGTGCTGCCGGCAGCCCAGGCTTCGGCTTCGCAGGGTTCTTCGGCCGGCGATCTTTGCGTTCTCCCTTGGCTTCCTTCTGCTCGACGGTCGCCGGCGCAGGTCCTCGACGTCCCATCAGCTGACGAAGTTGCTTCGCTCGACGGGCCAGGTGGTTTCGCTGGCGGTGACGATGGCGCCGTCCGCGTCGGCGCGCAGCGCCCAGGTTCCTTCGCGGTCGCTGTCGACGTCGATGTGGAAGACGCCGACACTGTCGCGCACCACCACCGCGGCGTCGGCCGGCCAGGTCTTCGTGGTGACGGTGTCACCAATGCGGCGGTATGACACCTCGAGCGTGGTGGGGTCAGCAAGCTGGTTGGTCAGCTCGTTGCGGCAGGTCATCGTGATGCGCTTGCGGACGCCGGGGTAGTCGCTCATGGTCAGCAGTCCTCAACGGTGATGGCGACGGTCGCGGTGGACGTGACGGTCGCGACGATGCTGGCGGTGTTCGAGCGGGCGAAGCCGATGCTGGCGGTGTTCGCCAGGTCGATGCTCATGCAGCCGCGCTCGCTGACGATGACCTCGCCGGTGTCGACGGTGGCGAGGTCGGCGACGGTGGCGGACTGGCCAGCGATGACCAGCGCGGTGATGGCGGCGAGGTCGACGCTGGCGGCGGGCTGGGTGACGCTGACTGCGGCGGCGATGCCGCTCGAGTCGCTGCTGGTGCCGGTGTCGCCGGCGTCGGGGGTGACGCCGAGGCCGCTCGAGTCGGTGCTGGTGGCGGTGTCGCCGGCGCTGGTCGTCGCGGTGATGCCGCCGGTATCGGTGATGCCGCCGGTGTCGGTGCCGGCGGTGCCGGCGGCGAGGCTGCTCGAGTCGCTTGACGTCGCTGAGTCGGCGGCGGTGATGGCGGTCACCGCGACGACGGTGGCGCTGTCGGTCGCGGTGGCGGTGTCGCCGGCGGTGAGCGCGGCCGCCGAGCTGCTCGCGTCGGCGCCGCTGCCGGTGTCGCCGGCGCTGGTCGTTGCGGTGATGCCGCCGGTGTCGGTGCCGGCGGCGGTGTCGCCTCCGCCGATGCCGGCGCTCTGGATGCTCGCGTCAGCCGAGCTGGCGGCGTCGCTGCCGCTGGTGGCTGCCGCGACACTGGTGCTGTCAGTCGCGCTCGCGCTGTCACTCGCGCTGATGGGGGTGCTTCCACCGCCGGCCGGCAACGTCGATGCGAAGTCGTCAACGAAGGTTTCTTCGCCGGGGTTGACGAAGCCGTCGAAAATCTCGAAGCCGACGAAGTTGCCGGTGCTGAGGCTCGAGTCGGTGAGCGGCGATCCGGTGATGTTCGTGCCGTCGCGCTTCGCGGTGATCGTCGTGCCGCTCGCGCTGACGAAGAGCGTGTCCGTCGCGTCGGGGACCGGACCGGTGCCGTGGTCGCTGCTGAGCTGCGTCTCGCTGGCGGCGACGTTCTTGTTGATGTAGCCGCCGCCGGCGCCGGCGTCGAGGTAGCGGACGTGGCCGTAGCCGGTGTACGTCGCGCCGGCGAGGCGGCAGATGGCGACGACGACGCCGGTGTGGTTCGTGCCGCCGCGGAACTGGACGACGTACTGCGAGTCGTTGTCGGGGGTGCCGAGGTCGGTCGCGAAGCGTGCTCGGGCGCCGTTCCCTGCGCCGCATTCGGCATGATTGCTGACGACGTTCATGGTGCCGGCGTCGCTGACCCATGCGCCTGACGAGACGGTGGCGAGCGCGCCGTTGCTGTAGGTGAACGTGTCCGACGATGCGCCGCCCTTCGGGACCAGGATGCGGTCGCGGACGCCGGCGAAGGGGAGGTTGATGTCGAGGTTGCCGTCGCGGTCGGCGCGCAACGGACGCCAGCGGCTGCCGTCTTCCCTTCCCTCGGCGATGAGGATGGTGCGCAGCAGCTGGCGGACCGTGGTGTCCGACAGGTCGAGGCCGAGCTGGTTGCCGAGGCGCGTGCGCAGCAGCGGGCCCAGCGTGTCATCGAGGGTTTCGCCGAGCTTGAGGCCGCCGGCTCTGAGCAGCGCCGCCGCGGTCGCGTCGCCTGACGTGCCGACCAGCGCGAACCCATCGGGCACCGTGCAGTCCGGGCGGAGGTCGATGATCGACCAGTCGGGGACGTCGCCTTCGACCGCGGGGACGAAGCGACGCCGGCCGATGACCGGGTGGACGGATTCCGCCAGGCGCGTCAGCAGGATCGCGGCCATGGCCTGCTGCTAGGTGATCGTGATGGTGACGGTGATGACCCAGGTGCCGGCCGCGGTCTTCGTGCCCAGCGCCTCGACTTTCCGGTTGATGAGGCCGGGGGTGGCGTTGGTCTCGCTGGTGACGGTCGTGCCGTCCGCGGTGCCGCCGTCGACGCCCCACTCCGACCACGCGAAGTTGGCCAGCGCGGTGCCGAACGTCGCGACGATGGTGAGCACACCGCTGGACGCGCCGCTGCCGACCGTGACGCTGTCGACCAGCTTGAACTGCCGGTGAGTCGAGCCAGCCACCGCGCTGAGGTCGGTGTCGGTGTCCGCCGCTGCGGTGCTGCCATCGCCGACGCCGACGCGGCAATGCGTCGCGTCGAGCGCCTGGTTGCTCGCGGTGCCCGCGAGGCGGTCCATCAGCCGCTTCTTGCCCTGCCGCGTGAGCAGGTTGCCGAGGTTCGCGACCACCTCGACCGGCGCCGCAACCGCAGCGAGCTGCGCGCCGCTCGGCTCTTCGTTCGGCCGCAAACCGAAGAAGGCCCGCGCGCGCTCGACCGCATCGAGGTCGTACTTGTCGACGCGCATCGCGATGCGCCACCGCGCGCCGTCGCTGCGCTTGAGGAAACCGTCAAGCGCCTCGCGCTCGGCGGCGTGGACCTGCTCGGGCGAAGCGGTCGCGGTGGTCATCTACTGCGCCTCCATGACAGGCGGCGCCGGCGGCGCCACATCCTCGACGTCTTCCTCGACCCCTGCCGAGTCGGGAACCACACCAGGCTCGGCGGCGTCGAGGTCGTCGCCGGCATCCTTCCGGTAGATGACCTCGCCGTCCTCGTCATGCAGCTCGACGTGCGTGGTCACCTCCGGATGCAGCCCGCGAATGAACTCCTTGGCGTCCTCGAGCTCGCGGAAGTCGTGGACCTGGTCCTGCCAGACGTCATCGGGGACGTGCTCTTCGTCCTCGGGTCCGGTCGAGCCATGCCATGCCTGGTGAGGGTTGCCCTCGACGCAGGCGATCAGGGTGACGCTGAACATGGGGCAGCTCCTTCGGAAAAATGGAGACGAAACCTGTCAGCGCGCGCGCCGAGGTGGCAGGGTGCTGGCTGGGGTGGGGTCAGCGAACTTTCGTCAGCGTGCGTCGATGCCTGCGCCGCGCGCGCTGTTGCAAGAGCGGCAGAGCACCGCGAGGGGGCTGCCGGGCCCGCCGCCTTGGGCTCGAGGCAGGAGGTGGTCGGCGGTGAGGTCGGTGGCCGGGTGGGGTGGACGGTTGTAGCCGGGGCAGACGTCGCCGTGCTTTGCTCGCCAGTCGGCGACAGCGCGGGCCATGCGCCTGCGCTCGGTGTGGTCGAGCTGAGCGCCGGTGTGTGCTGGGCATCGTGCGGTGGTGACGAGGATGCCGCACCGCTGGTGTCCGAAGCCGGGGCAGGGGTGGGGAGGTCGCCGTGGCATGGGCACCTCCTGGTCCTCGACACACTGGTCGAGCAATGGCGGGACCGTAGCAGGTCGCGGTGGTGACGCGTGTGCATGGTCAGCGCTTGGCCTTGCTGCGCTTGCGCTTCGGCTTCTTGGCTTTCCGTGCGCGTTCGACCTCGGCGATGACGGCGGGGGTGATGCGGATGCCGCGCTGTCGCTTGTCGATCAGCTCGACCCAGGGCAGCTCGCCGTTGTGTGCTCGGCGCCAGTCTGCGCACCAGCGGCAGTAGTGGCCGCAGCCGTCTGCTCGAGGGGTGTGGACGTTGGCGCGCAGGCAGCTCTTGCACCAGAGCGCGGTGGGGTCCTTGGGTGGCTTGATGGGTGGGGTGAGCGCCTCGATGGCTACCGCGTCGGCGAGCTGACCTTGGTGCCGCATCGCGTACAGGTGACCGATGAGCTTGGTGAGTGCCTGGCCGATGGGGTCGTCGCCTTGGTTGCGGTCGATGACTGTGCGCGCGGTGGGGTCTGACCGCGGTGGGAGCGGGGTGCCGTCTTCGTCTACCTCGCTGGTGGGTGTTCCTCCGCCCATGCTCGCGGTGGGGTATCCGTCGCGGTCGAGGACCTGTCGCGCGCGGAGCTCGCGGTGTTGTCGACGCGCGCGCGCGGTGAGCTGCTCGATGTGGTCCAGGAGGTCTTCGACCTGGGTGTCGGTGGTCAGGACTCTCACTCGCGCGCGTCCTCCTGGTGCTCTTGATCTTGACCTTGACCTGGCCCCGCGGTGACCGTGCCCGTGACCGTGCCCCCTTTAGAAAGGGGGGGGCACGGGGCACGGTGCTCGGCTGGTGCCGGGGCACGCTGGGGCACGCTGGGGCACGCTGGCCGATAGGCGTTGCGGTGTAAGGGATCGACCGTGCCCCTGGTTTTCGGGGCACGCTGGGGCACGCTGGCGTTGAGCGTGCCCCTCGAAGTCGAGCGTGCCGGGGCACCAGAGGTGGACATTCGCGCCCTCATCGGACAGCCGTTTCGGGCCGGCTGCTGAGCAGGCCGGTCACGCCGATGAGCCCGAAGGAGGCGGTGAGGACCAGGGCGGGCCACGCGCCGGTGATGACCTCGATGGCGATGATCGGGAGGCAGCCGATGGCGTTGGCGGCGTGGAAGGGGCGGGCTCTGCCGGTGCGGCTGAGCAGCAGGTAGGTGCCGAGGATGGCGACGTCGGCGACGTAGCCGGCGACCAGCAGCGCGGTCATTGGTGGAGGTCCTCGAGGTCGATGGTGAGGCCGTTGGCGTGCCAGGTGAGCGCGACGATGCGGCCGGCGACGGGTCCGTTGGTGGTCTGCACGCCGAGCTAGGCGCCGAGGATGAGGGGGAAGGGGACGGCGCGCTGGCCCTCGAGGTCGAGGTCGAGGGTTGCGCCTGGTCGCTGTCGGCGGTGCTCGACCATCAGGGCTTCTGGTCCCAGCTGACGAGGGTGGGACCGGTGCCGCGGTAGCGGCCGCGCACCGCCCAGAGGAAGTAGCCGCATTGGTGGTCGAGGGTGCACTCGAGGCGGACGTGGTCGGCGTCCTGGTCGACCACCTCGAGCTGGTGGGCGGCGGTGGGCGGGCCGGTGTAGTTGAGCGGCGGCATGGTCAGCCCTGGGCGCGGTTGTTGCCGGTGCAGGGTTTGGCGAGGTCGTCGTCTTTCCAGGCGCCGCAGTCCTGGCAGACGTCGATGGTGATGGCGTGACCGCGGCCTGGGGGGACGTGGTCGCCGCTGGTGCCTGGGTGGTCGTCGGGGTTCATGGCGAGCGCGGGCTGGGTCTGGTGGGTGCGGTGCGGTCTGGCCATGGTCAGCGTCTCCTGGGGCGTTCGAGTGCGCCGCTGCCGGCGGCGGCGACGGTGGTGGGGTCGATGGTGTTGCCGTTGTCGTCGGTGAGGGGTGCGAGGTCGAGGTTGGTGAAGGGTTGTTCGCCGTGGATGTCGAAGCCGCCGTCTGGGAGCTGGTCCCACTCGAAGGTGGCGGGGCCGGTGGGTGTGGCGCCTTGTTCCTCGAGGCGGCTGAGCATGCGCAGCTCGAGCGCTTCCTCGACCTCGGTGCGGCGGTCGTAGGCGGCGGGGCCGACGATGTGGTCGCAGGTCCAGACACCACCGCCTGCGGGTTCAGGCTCGACCTCGACCTCAGCTGCAGGTTCGACCGACATCGCCGATGCTGCAGTCAGGGCGGTGCGGTCTGCCTTCGCCTTGGTGGTGTGGCGGTGTTCGTCGCGTGCGCGGCAGCGTGCGACCTCGTCGCGGAGTGCCTGCGCGGCGGCGTGGCCTAGCTCGACGTGTTCCTTGGTGGCGACGAGGCCGACTGCGCTGGTGCCGGGGAGTGTGTGCGCGTGCGCGCTGGCGCCGGCTTCGATGAGGGCTGCGATGACCAGCGCGTGGCGGCTGTCGACGTGGAAGGCGATGAGGTCGTTGGCGGTGCGCTCGAGATCGGCGCCGTTGATGAGGATGCTGTCGCCTGGTCGACGGTCGGGCGCGTAGTCGGGCCGGTTCGTCATCATGCGGCCGCTCCTGCGGTCTGTCGCCGGCGCCAGTACGCGAGGCGTGCCTGCAGGTAGCGGGACCGCAGCCGTGTCCATGGCCAGCGCCGCCGGCGGCGTGCTCGAGGTGGTGCCGGTGGGATGCCGAGCGCGAACGCTTCGGCGACGTAGATGCGGTGACCGTGGAAGACGTCGTCGCGTGCCTGGACGCGGATGGCGGTGATCTGGCGGAGGTGGTTGCGCTCGAGCCACCGCTCGAGCTGCATGACGACGCTGCGCTGCGAGTGCAGCGCGATGTCGGTGACGTCCTCGAGCGCGAGGCGGTGGACTGTGAGGTGCTGGCCGTACAGCTCGCGACGGAGCAGGTTCGGGAAGGCGACCTCAGGCAGCTCAATGGGCCACTCGGCGCCAATGATGTGCTCAAGGTTTCGCAGCTGCCATCGGCGGCGTAGGTCCTCGGCTGCGGCGCCGCTGAGGCTGTGGTCGACCTCGAGGTAGCCGCGCTGGTCAGCCATCGGTGACCTCTACGTTGCGCATGACGTAGACGTCGGCGCCGGCGATGAGGACCACGCGGTACTCAGGCAGTCGCTCCTGCCATTGGTCGAGGATGGTGCGCGCCTGCGCGGTGCTGGTGTCGGCCGGCATGCTGAGGACGATGGCGTCGCCGGCGTGCAGCTCGATGACGCGGCTGTCAGGGACGTCCTCGACCTCGCCGTGCAGGTGGACGTGGTCGGGCTTCGGGCTCATCGGTTGCCCCAGCGCTGCTCATTGACGGTGACCTTGTGGCGGTACTCGAGCAGCAGGTCGACACCGCATTCGTCGGCGAGCAGCAGCAGGTAGACGAAGACGTCGGCCAGCTCGGCGGCGAGGCCGGCGTAGAGCGCGACGTCGAAGCCGGTGTCGCGCTGCATCTTCTTGACGACGTTGGCGACCTCGCCGACCTCGCCGGCGAGGCCGAGCGCGTAGAAGACGCTCAGGTCTTTGGTGCCGTCGTGCAGTTGCGGGAACCAGCGTTCACTGTTGGCGCGCATCTCGCCGGCGAGCAGCTGCAGCTTGGTGTAGCCGCCGAGGTGCGCGCGCAGGCGTTCGAGCAGCTCATCGCCGATGGCCTTGGCGCGGTCGGACTCGAAGACGCCGGCGCCCTCGAGGTTGGCCCAGCAGGCTGATGCTGCGCCGAGCGCCTGGAAGACGAGGTCCTCGAGCGTGTCCGCCTTGTCGAGGTAACGCTCGCCGGGGTCGGTGGTGGTCATGGTGATCCTCCCAGGACCGGGTCGTCGGTCCAGTCGTCGTCGGGTGGTTCTTCGTCCAGCAGCTCTTGCTGGCGGTCGTCGTCTTTCGCGCGGTAGGGGCGGACGCTGCGGTGCAGCTGCGCGCCGCGTGCGCCGGCTTCGACCGTGACGTAGCCCTCGCCGACCAGCAGCTCGAGCGCCAGGTCTTTCGCCTCGCTCTTGCCCTTGACCGCGGCGCGCAGCGCACGCTTCGTGAGCGGCGCCTTGCTCTTCGCCAGCGCGTCGCTCATGCGTTCCATGAGCAGCGTGGGCCGGAAGCCGCCTTCGGGCAGCTCCGTCGCCGGTGTGATGTGCGCGGTGACACCGCCGTCTGGGTACGCGGTGAGCGCGAGCTCGCCGACGTGCTTGCGGTTCGCGGCGAACGCGCGGACACCGCCGGGGCGGTCTTTCTCGACGGTGATGCGGCTGGTGCCGGTGTGCGGGTCGCTGTCGCCTGGTGCGACGCGCGCGAGGGGGATGATCGATTCGACCAGGTAGCTGACGTCGATGCCGGCGAGCTTGTGCTGGCCGCCGATGCCGCCACGCCGGCGGTTCTCGGTGTTCTTCGGGACGTGATCGATGAGGACGACGGCGGGGCCGAGGTTGCGGATGCGGCGCGGGAGCTTGTCGAGCCAGCTGGCGATGTCGGCGTTGTCGAGCAGGTCGTAGCCCTCGAGGCTCATGGCTTCGGTGACGCCGTCGACCACCGCGAGGGCGGGGTCGCGTTTCGTGATGAGGCGCTCGAGGTTGCTGCCGGCGGCGACGTCGAGGGGCTGCTCGGGCCGGATGTAGACCAGGCCGGCGAGCAGGTCGTCGCCGGCGACGCCGAGCGCGAGCAGCCGGCCGAGGATGCTTTCGGGGGTGTCCTCAAAGTCCAGATAGAGGACGTCGTTGCCGGCGGCGATCTGCTGCGCGCATGCGTGCAACGCCAGCCAGCTCTTGAGCGATTCGCTTTCGCCGTTCACTGAATGGATGCGGCCGGCGTAGAAGAAGTGGCGGTGGTCGTCGCGCTCGAGGATGGACGGCTCTGGTGGCTGCAGGTTGCCGCCGATGATCTTGGCGAGGTCGACGGGACCCCATCCGTGCGCTTCGGTGGTGCGCGGGTGGGTGAGCTGCTCGATGAGGTCGTCGGCGCTCTGATTGTCGTAGATGCGCTGCTCGATGGCGGCGGTGAGGCTGAGGACCTTGCGTTCGGTGGCGGTGTCGTGGACGACCTTGGCGTAGAAGCCGGCGTTGGCGGACGCGGGAACGTTCGCGGCCAGCTCGGCGAGGGTGCCGCGGTCGCCGACCTTGCCGAGGTCGTTGGTGTGGCGCAGCTGCGCGGCGACGGTGACCGGGTCGATGGGCTGGTCATCGGCGAACAGCGCGAGCAGCGCGCGCCAGATGGTGCCGTGCGCCGGCTTGTAGAAGTCGGTTTCGCTGACGTGCGCATCGAGCGCCTTGGTGATGGCGTCGCGGCTGAGCAGCGCGGCGCCGACCAGCGACTCTTCCGCTTCCAGGTTGTGCGGGGGGACGCGGCCGTAGGTGGTCGGCCGCTCTGGCGCCATGGTCACCGCGCGTTGATCTCCTGTCGCAGAGCGACCAGATGGATGACGCTGGGGTCTTCGCGGCGTGCCTCGAGGACGTCGTTGACGAGGTCGGCGACGAAGCCGGCCGCGCCGCCGTCGATGCGGTTGAGGAACGCGAGCGCGTCGAGGACGTCGACGTCGGTGTCCTCGAGGCTGATGCAGACACCGCCGCCCTCGAGCAGCTCGCCCTCGACGCCCTCGGGCTCGAGCAGCTCGGGCTCGAGGTGGTCGACGTCGTCGGCGGTGGGCTTCGGGCCGGTGCCGTCGCGCGGTCCACCCTGGGGTCCCAGCTCGATGCCGAACTGTCGGCACCAGCGGTTGACCATGCTGGCGCGCACCGCGTACTCGAGCAGCACCGTGGTCTTCCTGCCAATCGGCGCGGCGGCGTATTCCTCGCAGATGGCACGCTTCGTTTCCTCGGTGAACTGCCGGCGTTCGGGCATGGGTGCGCGGTCCTCGTCGGTCTGGGTCGGTGGTGGGGTGGTGTGGCCGTGGCAGGCGCAGGCGCAGCCTTCGCCGTTGCTGGTTCCGGGACAGCGGCGGTGTGACGCCGTGGCGGCTTCGCGGACGCGCTTGTCGCTGCTCTTGTCGGCGTCCTGCGCCCAGGTGCAGTAGGTGCTGGTGCTCACCGCGCAGCGCGTGCGATGTGGACGGTGGCCTTGCCGGCGCAGCTGGTGCTGCAGTACCGCTGGCCGACGGTGTTGACGTTGAAGCGCTCGCCGCAGGTGGGGCAGTCCGCGAGGCGGAGCGGTGGCGGGTCGGGCTCAAGCCAGCCGAGCTGCTGCGCGCGGCGCCGGCTGATGGTGACGAGGGTGTGCGCCTCCCACGGTGCCGCGTCTTCGTGGGGTAGCAGGTAGAGGGTGACGTTGAGGCGGACGACGTCGTAGAGGTCGTGCATGGTGCTCCTGGAAAGGATGGGGACCGCCGGCGCCGCGTCAGGGGCGGAAGGGTCCGACGCGACGCCGGCGGGGGACTCAGTTGCCGGCGGCGTCCTTCGCCACCTCGTCGTCGCAGCTAGGGCAGCCGGCGACGATTCCGCCGGCGTGCTCGCCGGCGTCGTGAGCGCTCTGCAGCTCATCGTCGGTCGGCAGCCGCTGGATGCCCTGCTCGGCTTCCTCGGCGCGCTTGATGCTCTCGCGCATCTTCTTGAGCTTGTTCTCGAGCTGGCCTTTGCCGACCGCCGGCTCGATGATGGCGACCTCTGGGTAGGCGATGTGCACGCGGACCTGGTCGCCGTCGATGTCGTCCTTGTCGATGGGGTCGAAGCGGTGCGAGCGGACCACGGCTTCGTAGCTGATGATGACGCGCTGGCCTTGCTGGAAGAGCTGCGGGTCAACGCGCAGCGGCTTGGTGAGGCCGCCGCCGACGCTGCGCAGCTCGACATCGGTGGCGACTACCGGCAGGCCGTCCGCGGTGGTGCCGAGGTCGACGGTTGTGTCTGTCATGGCTGCTGGTTGTCCCTTCAGTAGGTGAGGATGGCGGGATTCGGCGCAGGCGGGTCGTCGCCTCCCAGAACGGTCTTCAACGCGCGGTCCGCACGCTCGGGGGAAGGGTCAGACACGGGGGCTCCAAGGTGAGTCCTCCGCGTCGATCACGAAGTCGGCCAGACCGCCACCTTCCACGCACCACCAACCAGGGTGGTACATGCCGCTGCGCACCTCGGGGCGCTTGCGGCGAAGGAGCGTCACCTGCGCGCCGTCCTCACGCACCATGACCGTTCCCGGCTTCAGATCCTTCGACTTGATACGCACGCTGTGTGCTCCGTCTGTCATGGTGCTCCTGTCGTCGGTGGTTGGGTGTTACAGAGCTGCGGCGAGGATGTCCTCGAGGTGTGGCCAGACCGCGGCGTTGAGCGCCTCCGGTGCCGGCGCGACGAAGAGGCGGTCGCCGTAGTGCTCGAGGCCGGCGGCGCGCAGCCAGAAGGCGTCGACCTCGTTGTCATCGGTCGGCGCGAGCGGGCCGAGGTGCTCGACCAGCGCGGCGCGCATCGCTGCCTTGTCGGTGTCCTTGCCGCCGTTGCCGGTCGCGTATTTCTTGAGCGTGCTCGGCGCGATGTACGCCATGGCGATGCGGTTGGACCAGAGCGCCGCGTTGACGACCGCGTGCAGGCCGACGAGGTCGACGGTGGTGGGGTGCATGCGCGCGATGTATGGCGCTTCGCTGACCACGATGTCGGCGCCGCGGACGCGCTCGAGGACCTGGCTGCGCACCTTGGCGTGGCGTGCGACGCCCTTGAGGTTGGTGGGCTCGAGGACCTCGGTGCTGCCGCCCGGGTAGGCGATGCCAGTGTGGTTGAGGCTGAGGTCGAGGCCGGCGACGCGCAGGCTCATCGGTCCTCGCGTCCCATGACGTACTGCAGATGGTCGAGCGCCCCGGTGTGCCGCTGACGCGCCGCCTGAAGCCGCGAGCTGACGCCGTCCAGACGGCGCCGCGCCTTGAGCGCCTCGTCATTCGCGTCCCCCAGCTCGACCTCGAGCGCCGTGACCAGTTCCTCAGCCGCGACGACCTCAGCGAAGGCCCGCTGGCGGGCTTGCTCGAGTGAGACGTGCCCTTCGCCGCCGCCGACCCAGGTGCGCGCGCTGCGCTCGCGGTCGCTCATCGGGTTCCCAGCCAGGCGATGGCGAGCAGCGCCAGGATGGCGACCGCGAGCAGGACGCGGCCGAGCAGGTCGCGGTTGAGGACCTCGTCGCTCGTGGGGGTGCGCAGGTCGAGGCGGTGGTGGTCGCGGCTCATCGGATCGGCTCGGCGGGTCCGGTCGCCATGTTGTGCAGCTCGGCTGCGCAGTCGTCGCAGAGCGGTTTGGGGCCGAGCACGCCGAAGGGCATGAGGACGTCGGCGAGTCGCGACCTGCCCATGGCGGTGCATAGCTCGCACGTGTGCGGGCTCATGGCTGCGCCTCGAGGTCGCGCAGGACGCGCCGTTGCGCCTGCTCGAGGACGTCGAGCCAGAGCGCGAACAGCGTGAACGCCGGCGGCTGACCGAGCAGCGGCCGGCGCATCAGTGAGGTCCTCTGAGCCAGAGCAGGACCTGCTCGCTGAGCGCCGGGTCGCGCAGCTCGCCGAGCGCGTCGGGCGGCGTGATGCCGAGGTCGGCCGATGCGGTGCGCGCGAACTTGAGCAGCTTGGCGGCGCCGATGCCGTCGACCTGGTCGAACTGCCGTTTCCAGAAGAGCGCGACGGTGTCGTCGGTCGCGTCCGCCGGCGGCAGCTCGAGCTGCTCGGTGGGTCGCTTGTCGCCGATGTCGATGACGTTGTCGTCGGCGTCGGCGTCGGGGTCGACGGGACCACCGCGGCGTGCCTTGCTCTGGCCGCCGGGGTCGTTGGTCGGCAGCCTGGTCGCCGCGTCGCGGAAGACCCAGCGCGTGATGCCGGGGTCGCGCTCGACCTCGCAGAGCAGGATGGTGCCACGGCGCAGCCGCACGCACGCAGCGCGCAGCGCGTTGACGACGTCGGCGTCGCGCGGCACCTTCTTCGCGCTGGCGTACTCGCCTTCGCTGAATGCCTCGAGGAAGCGGTGCCGGAAGTCGTCAGCCTTCGGGACCTCGACGCCCTGGTCGATGAGCGCCTGGCGGACGTCGCCGATCCAGATAGCAACCTGCGCCTCGAGGGGAAGAGCACCGCCGCCCGATGGGGGGGTGGTCGAAACACCTTCCCCATCGGGCGCAGCGGCGTCGCCAGCAGGTGCCTCAGCCTGCTGGTCGACCTCGTCGTCGCCGAGCTGGTCGACGCTGCGCGGCTGCGCGCCGGTCGAGGCGATCGGTTCCGCGGCGTTGGAACGCGCGGGGGGTTCCTGATCGCGGGCTGCGGCGAGCTGCTCGCGGACGCTCGGCGCCGGCGAGCTCGCGGGCGGGACCGTGCCGATGTTCGGATTCGGCGCGGCTGCAGGCGCCGCCGCCGCCGGTGCCTCGAGCGCGGGAGGGGCCGCGGGCTCGAGGACCGGCAGCGGCGAATCAGGCAGCGCGAGCACCGGCATGGGCGCGCCCTGCTGCAGAGCTGCGAGGACCTGGTTGACGGTGTGGTCGATGTCGAGGACCGGGACCGCGAACTTGTTGACGCCGCGCGCGGTGTGGGTCTGGCGACGCTCGAGGCGCAGGCGTGCCTTGATCGGCAGGCCGGTCGCGACCAGCTGCTCGAGCAGCTCGACCTGGCCCTGCATCTCCGTGAGCGCGTTCCAGCCGTGCGACTCGACGCGCCAGACGCCGATGCCGGCGACATCGCTGAGGATGACGCTGACGCGCGTGACGGGCCGGCAGCTGGTGTCTTCCTCGCCTGCGCAGAGGCAGGGCTTGCTGACGAGGTTTTCGCCGACGCGTGCCATGCAGTCGACGCCGTCGCAGCGGCGGAGGCAGATGACCGGGCTCTTCTGGCCCTTGATGGTGACCTGGCCCCACAACTCATAGGCGACGCTCAGCGCCTGCTGCGGGACGACCGCGACGGGGAACTCATCGACCTCGGTGAAGAGCTGGAACTGGTCTTCCCAGGGTTCGACGGTGCCGCCGTACAACGCGGCCGCGCTGTCGAGGCGTGCCTTGTCGCGCGACGTGAGGCGGAACTTGTCGAGCTTCGCCGGCCGGCTCTTGCCGTTGCGCATCTCGACCTTCTTGCCGAGGCGGATGCGGCCGACCTCGAGCAGGCGGCGCTGCAGGTGGATGGGGACGATGTCACGCGTCGGCACTACTGACCTTCCCTGGTCGGTGGGATGAGCGCGGGTCCCATCGCTCGGCGGCTGGTCTGGTAGACCCAGCGCGCCACCTCCTGCGCGTGCAGGAAGCTGCGAAACGCGGCGTCGAGGTCCATGACCGGGTACGCGTCGCAATGCTCTGGGGTGATGTGGATGGCGAGGCCGGCGTCGACGTCGGGGACGGGAACCGCGAGCGCGCGCTCGACCTCGTTGAGCAGGTAGTAGCGGCGCGTCTTCTTGAATCGGCGCGCTGACCAGGTCGCGAGCAGCTCCGCCTTCGCGTACGCGGCGAGCTGCAGGCCGACGCTGTCGGCGTAGGGCTTCGTCTTGCCGCCCTTCGCTGTCTCGCTCTTGCGGCTGCTCTTGTAGTCGGCGAGGAAGCGGACGCCGTCGATGACCATGACCGCGTCGGCGGTGCCGGCGTAGCCGAAGGTGAGGTTGTAGACGCTCGCTTCGGTCGCGAGGTACTGCGGCTGGAAGGCCTGCAGCCACGCGTCGAAGCGGTCGAGGCATCGCTCGGCGTTCTTGCGGTCGACGTCGGGGACCTGGTCGCTGACCTCTGGCCGGACGCCGGTGAGCGCGTAGTCCTCGAGCAGCGCGTGGACGCGGTTGCCGAACTCGGTGTCACTGATCGCGCCCTTGGGCTTGCGGAAGCGCGCCTGCGCGATCCAGTCGAGCGCGGCGTCGGTGCCGTTCTCCTGCTCCATGGCCTGCCAGGTCTGGCGCGATTGCACCGCTGCCTTCGCGGCTTCGGTCGCGGCCCAGCTCTGCAGGCCCTTGCTGTCGCCGACTGCGCTGATGATCTCGGTGACGGACCAGAAGCGCTGGTCTTCCTCGAGGACGTCGGCTTCCTCGACGTCGACCGGCGGCTGGCCGCGTAGCTCGAGGACCTCAAGCGCCGCCGTCACGCGGCTGCCTCGAGCAGCTCGCGGCCGGCGGCGGTGATGACCAGGCACTCGCCATGAGGCGGACAGCTCTGCATCGCAGCGAGGCGGTTCTCGAGCAGCCAGTCGGCGCTCTGCCAGTAGACGGTGCCGGCGAGGCCGCTGACGGGCGGCTGGTGGTGCTCGGTGGCGTTGCTGTAGCGCGCTGGCCCCTGCTCGAGGACCTCGAGCGCAGCGCGCCGCGCCTCGGTGAGCTTCGGCGCGCTCATGTCGACAGGTCGAACGCGAGCGGCTCGACGTAGCCGAGGCCGGGAACGAAGGTGGCGAGCACCTCGACGCGGTCGCGGTTACGTCGCCGGTGCAGGTTGACGTCGGTGCGGATCATCCAGCGGCCGAGCACGCGGTTGGTCCTGAGCACGCGTTCGACGTTGCCGTCGATGGCGATGATGTCGCCGACGTCGAGCTGCGCGGGTGTGCGTTGGTGAGCTGCCATGGTGTTCCCCTCCGGTCGCTGGTGCTGTTGGTCAGGTGTGACCGCGGCCGCCGGCGCCGGTCCTCGGCGCGCGTCGTTCTCGCGCAGCGCCTGTCCCGACTCGCGCAGCGCAGGCAGAGGTCGCCGGCGCCGGCATGGGCTCGCGGATCACTTGGCGCGCTCGACTGCGTTGGCGGCGCCGTAGCACGCGTCTCGCAGGAGCTTGCCGACCTTGCGCAGGATGTCGGGCGGGCCGACGATGCCGACGCGGTGGACCAGCAGCGGCGGCTCGCCGATGCTGGCGCGGCCTTGCTGCAGGTCGAGGATGACGATGGGCAACGCGAACGGGACGGTGCCTGCCTCGCCGGCGAGGACCGTGCTGCGCGCGTTGACGTTGTCGATGAGGACCAGCTCTTCGTCGCCAGGTAGCGCGACGGTGATGGGCCCATCGGGGACGTCTTCGTAGGGCAGGTCGGTCGCGACAGGCGCGTTGTGCAGCGCGTCGACGCCGGCCTGGTCGAAGCGCTCGAGCCAGCGCATGCGGACCTCGAGGTTGTCGCCGGCGAACAGCTCGAGCAGCTCGGCGAAGACGTCGCGGGGGAGCAGCTGCGTGGTCATCGGCGCGCACCCCACTCGCGCGCCTCGGCGCGGATGCGCTGGTGACGCTCGAGGTCGCTGACCGGCGCGTGGTGGGCGCTGCGCTGCTGCGTCTCATCGTCTTCGCGCAGCGCGGCAGCGATGAGCGCCCCGGCAATGCCGACGACCACGCCGAAGCCGACGATGGCGAGCCAGACCTCGAAGGGAATGGCAGTCAGGGCGGTCACGCGTCGCCGTCCTGGGGCGGCTGGGGCAGCAGCTTCTGGATGTCCTCCACCAGGAAGCGCCGTTGGTTGGTCGGCGTGCGGTGGGACGGCAGCAGGCCGTTGTCGGCCCAGCGGCGGATGGTGTCAGGGTGGACGTCGAGCAGGCGGGCTGCCTGGGTGACGGTGAGGGTGTGCTGGCCCTCGGCGGTGCCGGTGTCTGCGGGCATGGTTCGGCAACGTACCGGGAAAGCCAGCAGAGTGCAACAACCATCGGCAACGTGCTGCACCTTTAGGTCCTGGCTTGCCGCTTGCGGTACTTTGCCGTACCCTGCCTGACGTTGCGGGGCGCTCTGGTAGCCCGCGACTCGATGGAAGGACGGGACCACCGATGGCCACCAGAATGAAGACCAGCGGAGGCGCCAGCAGCGGCGACGTCGTCGCTGGCAACCTCCGGGCGCTCAAGGCAATGCGCCGGCTGACCGATGAGCAGCTCGCGGCCCGGATGGGCGTGAAGCGCTCCTGGGTCCAGGAACGGCTGAGCGGAACTCGCGAGCTGAGGCTCAGCGACCTCGACCTCTTCGCCGAAGCCTTCGGCGTTCCGGTCGCTCGGTTGTGGTACGCCCCCTGGGACTCGAACCCAGAACCTAGTGATTCTGAGGTGGCCGCCTAGAGCGCCTCCGCATCGGGGCCCATGTATCGGCGAAGGTGCCTGGCACCTAAAGGAAACGGCCGTCGCATTCCGAACATCAGCCTGGAAGGTGTGGTTGCTGATGCCGGGGGGTGCAGCGACGGTGATGGCGGTGCTGCGTGCGACGCTCGAGTCGATGTCCGCTGAGCTGGTCGGCTTCGGTGCCGCCGGCGCCGTCGTAGCCGCCCACCTCGCGCACCTCGAGCGGCTCAGAAAGCGGCCGGGGACGATCTACCAGCGCCGCCGTGCGCTCGCTCGACTCGCCAGATTCAGCGGCCAGCGGGCGCTACTCGACCTGCAGCTCGAGGACCTCCGCGCGTTCACTGAGCGCGCCGAGCTCGCGACGGAAACCGTCGCCGCGGAAACCAACCACCTCGTCGCGTTCTACCGGTGGGCGCTGCTCGAGGGGCTCATCAGCCAGGACCCCACGGTGCGGCTCGAGCGGCCGCAGCGGAAGAAGCTGCTGCCGAGGCCGATGCCTGACGAAGACGTCGAGGTGGCGCTTACCAGGTCCGAGGATCCCATCCGCGCCTGGCTGCACCTCGCCGCGTACGCGGGGCTGCGTGCCTGCGAGATAGCACCGCTACGCGGCGAGGACGTGCGTGGCGACGTCATCGTGATCCGCGAGCAGAAGGGCGGTGATCCTGGCAGCGTGCCGCTCGCACCGCAGCTGCGGTCGACGTTCGCGAGGCTGCCGCGTCGTGGCTGGCTGTTCCCTGCCGGCGACGATCCCAGCCGGCCGGTGTCAGCTGGGCAGGTGTCGCGCCGCACCAACCGGTGGCTCCATGAGGTGGGGATCGACTCGACGCTGCACACGTTGCGCCACTGGTACGGGACGAATCTGCTACGCGCGACCGGCAACCTTCGCGTGGTGCAGGAGCTGATGCGTCACGAAACGATCCAGAGCACCGTGGGCTACACCGCCCTGGTCGGCGATCAGGCCGCCAGCGCGCTCGAGCAGCTGCCAGAGGTCGGGCGGCTGAGGGTGGTGTAGCCTCCCGCGTCGTGAGTGCGGAATACCTGTGCTCGACGTCGGTGATGTCCCCGATCGACTACGGGACGCTCCATCTGTGGGCAACTCCTGACGCGATCGTGCTGGATCGGGTGACGCCGAAGCGCAAGGGGCAGGAACGGGAACGGCTGCGCACGATCCCTCTGGATCAGGTCGAGTCGATCACGGTTGATGCCATCTCCGGCGAACGTCGCGACTTTCACTGGAAGCCAACGACCGGGTTTCTCGGCCGGGGCACGAAGGTGCCCGCGGTGTCGGGTGTGCTGATCGTCCTGCGGCACGGCGAGCATGTGCTGCTACGGATGCCGGGGCGCGCCCCAATCGAGGCGCAGGCCGACCTGGGCCCGCTCATCGCCGCCGTTCGCTCGCGAAAGCCATCGGCCTGACGACGCGCGAAGGCCCCACCGCGTCAGGCGACGACGACCTGGGCGCGGTGGGGCTTCTTCGCTTCGGCGCCAGCGGACGCGGCAGCAGGGGGTCCGCTGCGCGCCGGCCGGCAGCTCGAGCTGCTACTCGCGGATCGGGCAGCCGGGGCAGTACGCGGCCGCGGCGAGACGTGCGTAGCCCTCGTCTTCGTAGCCATTGCCCTGCGCGTTGTCGGCGACGATGTTGTCGTTGCGGCCGTCGCGGCGATGCCAGTAGAAGCGGCCGTTGACGCCGGCGAAGACCTCGACGTAGTCGTTGTGCGGGTTCGGGCCCCAGGGCGGGATGCCGTCCTC